>Ga0126384_10002162_pt1 | contig 11897 bp, 9 predicted proteins | sample PanSoiMetPlot_36_FD_92543 | JGI IMG/M metagenome (GOLD analysis project Ga0126384, IMG submission 92543) | Tropical forest soil microbial communities from Panama - MetaG Plot_36 | ecosystem: Environmental > Terrestrial > Soil > Tropical forest > Bulk soil | place: Panama | collected 2016-02-17 | reverse complement strand
CCAAGACGCTTGCCCGCGGAGGCTCGTTTGAATCGTTTCGTTTGGGATCTAAGGTACGCGGACGCGACGCGGTTCCCCGGCTTGATAATGTGGGCTGGGAGCACCACTGGGCCGCGCGTGGCGCCAGGAAATTATCAGGTAAAACTCATGGCCGACGGGAAAACGTTGACCCAGAGCTTCGAGGTTAAGAAAGATCCGCGACTTGAAACAACCCCCGCAGATTTTGCAAAACAGCTTGATCTGCTCTTGAAGATCCGCGACAAGTTCAGTGAGACCAGCGAGGCGATAACCCAGATCCGCGATGTCCGCAAACAGGTCGATGAGATTACTAATCGGCTAAAAGAACAGTCCAGCGGCAAAGGTGTAGCGGAATCGGCCAAGTCGCTGAAGAGCAAGCTAGCCGCAATCGAAGAGGAGCTTTATCAGACCAAGAACCAGAGCAGCCAGGATCCGTTAAATTATCCGATTCGGTTGAATAATAAGCTGGCGGCGCTCACGGGGGTTGTGGGCGGCGCTGACTCGGCGCCTACTGAGCAATCCTTTGCGGTCTATGAAGAGGTTGTCGGGAAGATCAACTTACAACTGAAAAAGCTGGAAGAGGTGATGAGGACCGACCTGCCAGCGTTCAATAAAATGGTTCGGGATCAGGATGTACCAGCAGTGATTGTGAAAAAATAGTATTAAAGAGAATAGGACATATAGGTCGAATAGGTTCTATATGTCCTATTTTTTGTCTTTTGGCCCCATACTTGCCCACATCTAAGCGTTTTTTAATGGGCATCTTTTAGTCGAGCCTTATCATCCAGCAGTTACAACAACTGCTTGGACAGGAGGAATGTATTATGTACGTACAAACAGGTAAAACTTTCATTGCTACACTTGTTGCTGTTGTGATTGCTTTAGGTGGGCTAGCCTGGCTGTCAAGCGATGGAAAAAAGAGCGAACCTTCCGCTATTGCTCAGACTTCAGCGCTGACCACTGACACTTCTCAAGCGTCAACGCCGCAGCCTGCACCCGCGTACGATTCATCGACAAGCGCGAATACGGCGCAGACTGGAGGAACCAGCTACGAAGAGGGTTATCGAGCAGGGTACCGGGACGGTCATCAGGATTGCGCAACAAATCAAACTGCTTCTGCCCAAACGAGTTCAGGACGGGCTTATTATGCACCACGCCATACTGCACGAAGAGTTAGGGTAGCTGGGGCGACTTATTATGCCGCCGGTGCCGCCCCACATCGTGGTCATTCGACCAGAAATATGGTTCTTCGAATCGCCGCTCCGGCTGCGATTGGAGCAGGCATTGGAGCTATCGCAAACGGTGGTAAGGGAGCAGGAATCGGCGCTCTCCTCGGAGGCGGCGGCGGAGCGCTTTATCACCTGATACGTCACGGAAGAGATTAGGCACGCTATTTGAGTAGTAAATAGCAGCAATCAGGTCAGGACATCTCGTTCTTCCTGAGTTGTTAACCTACACAGTCGTCAAGGGCCGCGCTTTTGCGCGGCCCTTTTGTAATTTATGCGTTTTTCCTTCGTTTTCCCCCTGATCCATTAGATTGATATTCTCAGAGGCTGGTATTATTAGCGCACACTATGGCCCAACAGAATACATTCGACGTTGTTTCAAAAGTTGACATGGCTGAGGTAAAAAATGCCGTCAACCAGGCAGTAAAAGAGATCACACAGCGCTATGACTTCAAAGGAACCAATTCCAGCGTAGAGCTAATCGAGAAGGAGCATAAGCTCATATTGGCGACGGCAAGCGAGTTCACCCTCCGATCAATGAACGACGTCCTTCAGCAAAAGCTCGTTCGTCGAGGTGTTTCGTTGAAAGCTTTATCGTATGGCAACATCGAACCGGCGGCGAAAGACAGTGTCCGGCAAACGGTCAGCCTTCAACAGGGTATTCCGATCGAGAAAGCGCGAGAGGTAGTTAAGTTCATTAAGGATTCCAAGCTGCGAGTCCAGGCGTCGATTAATGGAGATTTTGTGCGAGTGGCGGGAAAAGATCGAGATACACTTCAGAAGGTTATAGCGCTATTGAAGGAAAAGGATTTCGGAATAGATATGCAGTTTACCAATTACAGGTCTCAGTGAAGTTTATGAGGATTACAATTAATTTGCTCGTGTTTTGCTTTCTTTAATTCAGTTTGTTCCTCTTTATACGATTTTGGTTAGTGTGATTGGTTACAGTGTCCATAGTGGTGTCCGAGTGATAATACCCGCCTGTCTTAAAGGACGAATTAAGCACTAATGTATGCAAGTGAACAGAGACGAAGAAATCCCGTCTAATCTGAGGTCTGAAAGGAAAGCAGTGGTGAGGACTTAATTGCCACGTCCCGGTTGATCTTCGCGTCGCGAGCAAGCTTCCCGCCCGCGCCAATTAGAGAGGCCATTTCGTAGCGACCAAAATTTGTGCCAAGTGCTATAGCCACTACCGTACATTCCTGATCAAGACAACGTCGGAGACCAAAGTGCCATGCGAGATAACGAGCTTGTTATCGTGGGACCAATCAAAAGAGAATATTCGATCGGCTTTTAAATCAGTCAGCTTTTTCGGTTCGCCCCCATCAATTGGTTGGCTCCAGATGTCGGAAGTACCGTTCTGACTTGCGACATATGTCACCGCACGACCGTTAGGCGTCCAACGAATCTTTGCCGGTTGGGCTAATTGCGCATCGAATTCCTTGATGGGTGAACCCCCCTCGATTCGAAAAATAGCCAGTTTGGCGGCTCGGCCGGGCCTTTCATACGAACAGGCTATCAGTGTCCCGTCCGGTGAGATTTCTGCCCATCGCATACCTTCACCGATTTTCACAGGCTCTCCTTCATCCATTGACCGTTTCATAAGAACGACACTGCTACCGCCTGTTTGATAAATCACCTGATTATCTCGAGTAGGACGAGCATGACTTCCCATGACGGTGGTCAATCGTTTTGGATTGCCCCCGTCTAAGTCCATCCTCCATACGTTTTGCGTGCCTGCGCGCCTGGAAAGAAAGACGATGTAACGTCCGTCCGGTGAAACTGACGGAGACGAATCTTCGGTCTCAACCGTGGTTAATTGTTTGAATTTTTTTCCGTCCGTCTCCATGGTGCAAATACCTTCTCTGCCACCCGCCATCGAGTGATAAACGATTTTGCCATCCGGCATCCAGGCAACGCCCTTAGATCCTTCTCCCCTACCCGTCACCGATGTAATTTGCGTGGCGCGGCTGGCGCCATTTGGTACAATCCAGATATTAGCACTCTGATCTTCTTGCACCGTTACGAGAATGCTGCCTTCTGTGCTCAGACTGATACCTTCGTAATTACTAAGAGTATTCGTAATTTTTCTTGCTTCACCGCTTGCATACGAGAGATGCCATACCTGCTGGGTCCGATAGTCAGCAACTTGCTCGGTTGCGGTCATCACCAACCCGCTACCATCCGCGAGCCACGCTAACTGGCGAATGTCGCTCCATCTCTTTGAAGTAAGAGGGCGTTCTGTTCCGCCCTCGATCGGTATTTCAATCACATTTTGGAACCGACCGGCGGAATCTGAATTGACAGCCACGGCAGCGATTCTCTTCCCGTCGGGAGACCATGCTACCCCTGTGATATAACGTGTGGCGATCATTCGCTCTTCGGTGTCATCTGTGTTGGCAATCATCAGTTGACGTTCCCGTACAAACGCAACTTGTTTGCCGTCCGGAGACAAACAGAAAGGACCTAATCTTTCGACCACTTTTCTAGAAGTACCGCTCGGAAAGGGCATTTTATACAGCGCGCGCTTCTGGTCCCTCTCACTCTCACCTCTAGAAACGTAGTAAAGAAAATTGCCGTCGTTTGAGATAGTCAGACTATTGAAAACAGCGTTTTCGGGCGCGGTTAGTTGGACATCACTGGCCCCCGCTGCAACCTGTCTCAGCCAAAGGCTCTCCTGTCCTCCATCATCAATCACATAAACCACTTGTTTGCCATCGGGCGAGATCACAGCCTGCGTCGCCCTGCCATTGGAGGTCAGGTGTGTGATCGTCATCGATTGAAAGGGCGCAGACGACGTCGCGGGTTTGTCTTGCGACCCAAACCTGTAAAGCGCGAAAACGATTCCGGCTGCTGCTAGCAGAAGCGCGATAACACCGACGCCTCTTTGATGACGCTTAATCTTGCTGACAACATATTCGGCGCTGGAAGTTGAATGGGTAACTTCCGTCTGCGTTGCGTTGATTGCTGAGTGATATGGGCCGCTATTTATCTTTACCTGTTGCTGACTGCTCACCGATTCGAGGATGCTTGATTGCGGTTGACCTGAGTAATCTAATTCGACTGTATTTTGGAACTCCTGTCGAAGTTCATCCAATTCAATCGCAACCTCTTTGATTGACTGGTACCGTTTGTCCGGCTCTTTTGCCAAACATCTGCGGACGATTCTTTGCAACTCGCCAGGCGCGGCGGCATTCACGTCCTTAATCTGCGGCGTCTGAGCATGGACAATCATATGCAGAGAGTCGAGCACATCCTTGCCTTCAAATGCTCTCCGGCTTGTCGCCGCTTCGTAAAGGATGCAGCCGAAAGAGAAGATATCAGATCGATGGTCAATGTCTTTCGCACGCCCTTGCGCTTGTTCGGGCGACATATAGCCGACGGTGCCCATGATCAAGCCCGGCGTGGAGTGCTGCGCCATGATGACTGTGGCAACTTCACCCAACTCACCGTCTGAGTCGAAGCCCCTCTGCGGTTCAATGAGTTTCGCCAGCCCGAAATCTAAGATCTTCGCGTAGCCGTCGCGCGTGATCATGATGTTGTCAGGCTTTAAGTCTCGATGCACAACGCCTGCCGCATGAGCTTTGGCCAAGCCTTCTGCCACCTGCGCGAGATATTTGAGGAGTTTGTCTAGTGGAGCCTTCTTTCTATGAATCTCTGCGCGCAGAGTTTCACCGTCGACGTATTCCATCGCGATGAAGTGGGTGCCATCTGATTCTCCAACTTCATAGATGTGTGCGATGTTCGGGTGACTGAGCGCGGCGGCAGCTTTTGCTTCCTGAATAAAGCGGCGCATTCGCTCCCCATTAAGAGCAACATCAGAAGGCAAAATCTTGAGCGCAACAGTTCGGTCTAGCTGTGCGTCTAGCGCCAGATAGACTTCACCCATGCCGCCCGCACCTAGTTGCGAGCGGATTTCATAGCGTCCAAGGCGAGTATTTTGGGAGATGGCCATCTAGATGCCTGCAAAGCTGTAGCCAGAAGTACAACACTCTATTATGGAATGGCTCGAAGTCAAGAGTCTGCTGCCTTTTATGTGTTGGGTGAAAGGCGGTTAAACTTGATTCAGCTTCGACAGATCTGCCAGACAGTTGGTTTACCACTTGAGAGGTTCGTGACAGGTTTGATTCCTCAGATAAGCAATATCCCAACTGTTGTCCGGGGCCAAAACAGCGGGGTCTCTCCTGTACTTAGTTGTGTCCAAACGTGCCCCAGAGTCCGTTTCCTCAGCAAAAACTGGTCGGGCGTTGGTTGCGACCCAAAGAAAAAATGGCTGCCCCAAAATTAAAAGAGTTCAAACGCAGAGTCGAGAGATGCGAAGTACTCAAGGAAGATTCTGTATCAGCAGCTTCAACACGTTTCGACCCATTATCTTTCCAATCTCTTCGTCGCTAAAGCCTTCCCCAATTAACGCGTCGGTGATCTGAACTAGCCCGGTTGTATCAAACGGCTCAACGACGGCTCCATCAAAATCTGATCCGAGCCCAACGTGATCTACGCCGATCAGATTTGCGGTGTATCGAATCGCTCTTGCAATCGCCTTTGCATCTTTCCCACAAACGGCGGTGTCCCAATAGCCAATACCGATCACCCCTCCGGTACGAGCAATACCTTGCAGTTGCTGATCGCTAAGATTGCGTTGATTGTCACAAGTACCTCTCACACCGGTGTGCGAAACAAACACCGGCCGATTTGTCATCGCGAGGACGTCATCGATGGTCTTTGCCGAGGCATGGGCAACATCGACGATCATTCGTTTCGCTTCCATCCGCTTGATCATTTCCTTGCCCTTATCCGAAAGGCCGCCCTTGTCGACACCGTGAGCGGAGCCGCCGATGTCCGTATCGAAGAAGTGGGAGGGAGACATCATTCGAAAGCCCGCGTCGAAAAGCACGTCGATGTTGTCTAGGTTTCCGTCCAGAGCCTGGGCGCCTTCAATACCGAGGAAACCTGCGGTAATGCGGGGCTCGCCGATTCGTCGATCAAGGTAGCTGGAAAGTTCCGTGCCCGTCTTAATCAGCGTAAAGTTGCCACCCGAGCGCGAGGCAACATCCCGAAGCTTCTTTGCTTGATATAAAGCTCGCTGAGTCAGGCTACTCCACGTGGCTGTCGGCCATCGCTCGGCGATCGCCAGAATCGTAATATTATCGCTTGAATCATCGTTGCGTTCGATATTCATCTTCCACACGTACGGCGTCTTTGTTACGACAGTGAAAGCCTGAAGCGCAACGTTACCTGCGATCAACCGAGGTATATCGACGTGACCACGATTCGCAGATTGCATCAGATCTCGGTCCCAAAGTAGCGAGTCCGCATGTAGATCAGCGACCAGGAGCTTTTTGTGTAATTCTACTGCTCGCTCCGATGCCAAATATGGAGGAGGATTCAGCGAAACATTTAATCGCTTCTCAAGCTGAGCGGGGACGACAAAAAAGAATGCGGCGGCCAGTAACAGGATGAGAACAGCAAGGGTAATAAGAATTTTCTTTTTCATTTTCCCTCGGGACTTCAAGTCCGCTGTTTGGATGCGTGATCCATGGCAGGAGCGAGGTTATTGGTAGGAAACGCCCAAGTCAAGCAACAGAACCTGACGGACGATCTGGACAAACTTAGCGACTTTGCGGCGCTGCGACTTTGCGTCTTTGCCCGAATCGAAGGCTTTCGCTGGTCGAAGTCTTCGTGTAACGCAGAGCCGCTAAGACGCAACGCCGCAAAGCCGCAAAGCCGCGAAGGATCGACTAAGGTTTTGGCTGGCCCGTGCCGGACTCCTCCTCGACGTTCTTTATGTCGCCTTTAGTCCGCAACAAGTTCTTGACACCGAAAAGCGATTCGAGCGTGTCTTGCCAGAAGGGCGCGCCGATACTGAGGAGGATTGTCATTATGATCCAGCCCAACAGCGCTTTGATATCGTGTTTTCGAGCTTGTATCCAGCCGTCCCAGGGGTGCTTAAGATTCTTGTCGGGAGTTAAGCTGGAGAAGAAATCTTTAACCTGCTGCACTCTGAGCGGAGTGAATCCGATCCCTTTATACAAGTCAGCATCGCTTTTTATCAGCTGAATTGCTTCATTTAGCTCGTTCCTGGTCTGTTGGACCTGCTCGCGTTCCGCTTGTGCCGCCTTTTGATCGGCAGTCAATCCTTCAATCGGCTTTGCAGGACCTGTTGGCGACAGTGATGGGGGTGCAGCGCCGCTTCCGGAAGCGGGCTGACTTCCGAGTTGATTCTGGATCGGGGCGGCTGGTTGGTTCCCGGGCTGATTTGCAGAACTCGAATCGCCAGCTTGTGTACCAGCCTGGTTTGAATCCGTGCCGGCATTGCGCTCGTGTGTGAGCTTTAGAACATCGCTGCCTTTGTCTACTAACAGGTTCCGGGTGACCTCGCTGCTGGCAATATTTCGATAGATATTGAAGAAGTTTGCGTTCATCATAGCGACCACCATGAACGCGATGACTACTGCGCAGCTCTTCATGCTTCGGTTATAGCGCTCTTCGAAACTCTGCATCACGATGTCATACCATTGACTGGCTTCTTTTGTTTTCTCCCTGAAAGCGGTGACCGCCGGACTCAATCTTAATCTCAAAGAAACAAGGGTAGCGGATATTCTATGTAATCCTGCTTCCAGATCACCGAGTTCCTGCGCGATTTTAGGGTCGGCACTAACATTGGCTTTTGCCTCTGAGACCGCCTTTCTCATATCGTCAAGGAGTTTTTGCAGCTTATCACCGTGAATTTCGGTCAAGTGTGTGAGATCGCGCACGAGGACGTTTGGGACACGCGTCTCCTCTGCATCCGGTGGAGATTTGGGTGCGTCTGGAATCGAAAACTTGTCGGCCTCGAGGATCGCCTGCACATCGCTGAAAACGGGCGCTAACAAGAGCTCCATCGATATGAAATCATCGGCGATCGTTTGGAAAGCGTTATTTGCAGCTCCGTTGCTCGCCGCGTCTTTCACTTCAGTTATCACCTGCTGCAGATCGGCGATATCGCGGAATGCATCTTCAACGCCCTGGGCAAAACTGGGGAGCAGGTCTCTTATCGGCACCTTTTCCAGTATTTTGAGCAAGTCTCCCTTGGCGATTGAATCGAGCATATGTTTCCCTGATTGTGCAACTCGGCCGACGTCCTTGAATCCGCGAACAACTGTGTCGAGGATATCCTCGACACCCGCTCGTTGAGCCGCGGTGGGCGGCTTGCGCCAGAACACAAGCACTCTCCACATGGGCGAATGGTCAATCATCGTATCGAGCCAGTTGTCGGGTTGGACTCTCGTTTTATTCAGCAGATTTGTAAAGAGGTCTACTAATGATTCTTCGATTTGGCGGGATTTGATTTTAAATAACTTCTTTACAAGCGATTGAACCGACTGCACCACCAGACTCAAGATTAGAATTACTACCACGACCGCGATTATGTTGTTTAGAGTGTCATTAAAACCCAGCATTGGTTGGCTCCTTTCGTAGAGGGGGTAGGACCATTCTGAAACCCAGATTTGGGAAACGGCCTGATGTTCTACGGCGACCTGAAGCACTGAAGCAGGTCCCATACCTTATGACGGAATTAACGCTCCGTTTCATGCACAGTTCTGCCCGTCAATTGAAACAGGCGCGGCCTTTACAAAGCTTTTGGCGAAGTGCGGGACTAGAAATGTTCTGTAATTGCCCTTACGGTGGATTCTTCAATGAGCGCAAGCCAGTGGCCTCGAGTTGCCTGGAATGGCGGAGCAGAGAATGTAGCGGAGGGGTTCAGGGACTTATTACACGCGATAACGGTTAGTAGCGCGGCGGTAGCGTCACCGCGATCGCAACGGAGAGCGTGCCTCGCCATCCAGACTAGCTCCAACAAGATGCCCAGACGATCCGTCAAATAGCGGGCATTCGCGGTCACCTGCTCTCGATCAGTTAGCGCCGTGCCTGACAGCTCATCGCAAGTTTGCCGGAACGACTGCTCGAAAAAGGATCGCGTTTGCGGTAAGAAATCGGCCGGCCAGCTTTCCAGCGTAGCTTCGATTTCACCTTGCCATCGCGTAATCAGATCAGATTTCGATGCATCCCGCATAATCTGTAAGCAGAGCGTGTTATGCGTGCCTTCCCAGGTTTCTATAATCATCGAATCTCTTAACAGCCGCGGCAGGACCGTGAAGTCTTCGATGATTCCGTTAGCGCCGAGTACCATGATTGCGTCGTGAACCGATTGTGTAAGCGTTGATGCCGAGCGGTACTTCGCCAGATTGATCAGAAAGCGCTGCCACATCGACTGTCTCGCATCGATGGGACATAAACCGTGTTGGTCAATCAGAGATACCAATTCGAAGGTGAGAATCCGAAGCCGCCAGCAGCTTTCGAGCAGCGAAATCAAAGTTTCCTGGATGAGCGGGTAAGTTATTATCGGCGCCCCGAAAGCCTCCCGTTGACCTGCATAATTTCGCGCTTCCAAAAATGATCTGTGCAGGATCCCGCAAGCATTTGCCGCATTGTGGATTCTCGACGTATTGATCACGTAGTTCATCAAAGTCTTGAATCCTTCGGATGGATCGCCAATAGCCCAGGCAGTTGCCTCTTTGAAGTCCAGTTCGGCCGTCGGCAACGATTGAGTGCCGAGCTTGTTCTTTAGTCGTCTGAACGAAATTCTGTTGACCCGGCCGTCAGGCAAGACGCGAGGAACCAGGAAGATTGCTACTCCGGCAGTGCCGCGAGGAGCGCCGGCCGGGCGAGCGGCAACCAGAAAGTATTCGTCCGGGTTGGAGCAGAACCATTTCTCGCCGGTTATCGACCAGGATCCGTCAGCATTCTGTGTTGCCTCGGCCTCGATCGCGCCAACGTCCGAGCCTCCGTCCTGCTCAGTAACGAACTGAGCGCCCGCAAAAGGTGTATCGACCGACAGAAGCAGCGGAATATAAGTCTCTCGCAACATATCTGACCCGCATGCCTGAATGGCATCAATGAGTCCGTCTGTGCAACTCAAGCCACAGTTCACGGAGGCTTCGCCGTTGTGAGCGAGCAGGTAGACCATTGCAAATTTGTGCACTTCGCTGCGGGCGTTGGTTAGTACCCCAAATTCGGCGACCTCCCGACGCAAATGTCTGGTCAGCGAGCCAAAGTCCACCTGCTCCACTGGGACTCCCACCCGATCGTACTTGACTATCTTTGGCAGGTGGTCGGGCTTGCTTGCCTCTCGGGCCAGATCATTCCATCGCCCTGCCACCAACCGAGCGCAGCTATGGAGAGAGTTGAAAACTGGCGAAACTTCTTCTTTGCTCAGGAGCCGTTTTAGCAGTGATTGAAACCCACGGTCCAACTCAAAGAAATCCTGTCCTTCGATACCTTGAAATTCTCTCAATCTAGGCATAGCAATCTCGGTTCGCTGGAGTTCCTGTATCTAACGAGTGCAGGTCGGAACGTTCGGTCGGATATTGTTGTTCAGGGTTTTACGACAACAGAACAATCACTTCTTCCTGCGTTTGCGCGACGACGCCTTTCGGTCGGCAGCCGCTACCGAAGCTCTGGCCCACGTCCTGAGCTGATCGACATCTTCGAGGACATTAATGGGAACCTCGTAATAGCTCATCGAGTACGATTCATCGCCGTAGGGTTGAAAAGGCTTCGCTTGGACCTTTAGGTAAGCTGGCCGGTTTTCATCATCAACCTTGAAGTACAACACATCCGAAGCAATCAAACCGAAAAACAATTCATTATGATAAAGCCCCACGCCGCCAAACATTTTCTTTGCGGTCACTTCACCGATGCACCCGAGTTGATCGATTACGTAATCGAGATATTCTTCGCTCACAGCCATGCAACTGCTCCGCTAGTTTGGTGAACCGGCTGGATTATATGTCATAAGACAAATAGGTCCAATAGACGCATAGGACCTATCTTTACGCGGTGTGAATGGTGCTGGTTGTGGCTGAACCGCGTCTATCGAGGCATCGGCTGATTTCGTTGAAGCTCTTGCAGCTTCGCTTGTTGCTCGGATGTGAGTTTGTTCTTGATGCGTATTGATAGTCCTAATTGAGTCCGCTTTACTTCGCGTTCGATGTTCAGAACCTTGTCCAGCTCTGCAAGAGCCTTCTGCTCGTCCACAGTCACGCCCTTCATTAACGTCACCATTGCTTCCATTTCATCCTGCATTTGAAACTGAAGCTGGTTGAAACGCGTGGATGCCTTTATCGCTTCGTCTCTAATAAATGTTTTTTGTTCTTCGGTGATACCCAGCTCTCGCCTGTACTGCATGACAAGCTCCGGCGGAAAGAGGTTTCCGGCGAGCGGGTCCGGCGGTTGTGGATGTTGCGGCGGCTGCTGTCCGGGCGAACGTCGAGAGCCAGGCTCATTTTGGTCTATGGGTTGAGCTTCAGGGATTGGTGGCCGAGGCATAGGCTGATCAGGGCGCTGCGGTGGCGGTTGCTGCTCAGCATTTTGCGACAATGCGACAACTGCTCCAGCTATTAGAATCACACACAATAATATGGCTCTCGACTTCATACTTGCCTCCGTCTAGTTGAATTGGTCGGGTGATAATGGCTTTATCGTTCGCAGTGATTCGCCCAGCCGTGGAAGTGTATTCAGCATCCTGTCTTGTTTAGTGTCCAGAAGCGCTGCTGTTGGCGATTGCCAGGAAGACAGCGCCTTCATGGCGATTGCTAACGAGCTTGAAAACTG
>Ga0126384_10002161_pt1 | contig 11899 bp, 9 predicted proteins | sample PanSoiMetPlot_36_FD_92543 | JGI IMG/M metagenome (GOLD analysis project Ga0126384, IMG submission 92543) | Tropical forest soil microbial communities from Panama - MetaG Plot_36 | ecosystem: Environmental > Terrestrial > Soil > Tropical forest > Bulk soil | place: Panama | collected 2016-02-17 | reverse complement strand
AGGCGCAGAATTGCACGCGGTGCGTACATCAACATGGCCTACGCGGTGATGGATGGGCTCTCATCCAAGCAGCTGTCCGATGAGGATGTCGCCCGAGCTCTGGTGATCGAGGACTGGGCGCTCGTTCAATCCGCGCTGGATGCCGGAAAGGGCGTGCTGGTTGCCACCGCGCACTTCGGCAGCTGGGAGCTGCTCGGTCAACTCGTCGCCCGGCGGGGGGTCAAGCTGCAAGCGGTTGCCAGATCTCTTCGAGGTGCGTTTAACGCGGAGCTGATCGAGGGCAGGAGAAAGAGCGGCATGGGATTCATCGCGACGCGCGGAACCATCCTTTCCAGCACGCGAGCGCTCCGCCGAGGCGAAATGGTGGCGATGCTGATTGATCAAGTCTTGCCTGCAGATCGAGGCGTCTTCGTGCCGTTTTTCGGCCGGCCCGCTTGCACCACTCCCGCCTTGACCATGGCTGCGCTTCGCACCGGCGCACCGGTATTCGTTTTCATGTCCGTTCGCGAGGGCGATCATTTGAGGATGTTCGTCGACGGACCCTTCCCGGTGCCAAACAGCGGAGACCGGCGGCGAGACATCGTCGAGCACACCGCCGCGCTAACCCGGGCCATCGAGCGCTATATCCGCCGCTATCCCGAGCAGTGGCTGTGGCTTCACCGGCGCTGGAAGGTCCAGCCGCCTAAATCTTGATCCGGACACCCAGGCCAAGGTCGAACGTAGGATAAGGAATAGTGATCGCTGGGATCGTTCGATCTCCGATCTGCTGAGCAGGGATGTCGGCACCGAACCGGAACTCGCCGCCTCTGCTGCCGTAGTGCACGTCCACGAATGCCTCGACGTACAGATATGAGAGGACGCGAGTCAGGTAATCAAGCCGAGTAATCAACGACTGGTCCGATAGGTTTGCAAGATTCGAAAGCACCAGGGACGTGTTTTCGCCCAAAAGCGTCGGGCTGGTGAAGGTTGCGTAGATCGCGCCGTAGTGCTTGCCCACGTAGAAGGGTTGAAATGCCCCCTGTAAAATGAGCCAGGGATAAATGGACGCGCTGTCGTAGCCGGATGAGTTGTAGAAGTACTCCGCCCCCAGAATCAGATCGTTGTTCTCGCCAAACACGATCGTTCGGTTGATGCCGCCGCTTGCTCCTACCAAGACATCGGTCGGCCCATAGCTTTCGAATTGACCGGCCAGGCCTAGCAGAGGATTCGGCTGAGACGCGGGCCGGAAAAACACCAAGTCGCTGCCCTTCTGCAAAGCGACCTCCAGATAAACATCGAAGGCGCCAATCGCGGTGGACGCATCCAGACCGAAGCGCGGCCTTCGGCCCTTCTGGAAGACGGCCTCGGCTCCAATTTCGCCGCGGCCAATTGCGATCTCGCCTCGGAAGGCCCCGCCGATTTGACCGAGCGTGCTCGCCGGACCGGCATTGTCGAACAGGCCGATCGCGTAGAGGTTCCACCCATGCTCCGACGGCAGGTGGAGCTTGAGCATCGACGCGCCGAGCCTCGCGTCGAAAACGTTGAGAGGATTGCGCCGCTGCGGGCTCAGAAAATCCGTCGGGTTCCAGAATCGAGAGACGCCCCATTTGACGTGTTGCTTCCCGGCGGTGACAAAAACGGTCCGAAGGATGTCGAAGTTCACCCACAGCTGGTCGAGCAGCACCGCTGGATTGCTGGTGGTGGCCACGCCCAGCGCGTTGTTCTCGGCGCTGGAATTGATCGCGTTGTTGTCGGTGCTGGAATTGATGGTTGGATCATAGGTGAGCCGCGCAAGAATCATCCCGCGCACCCGTTCGCTGGGCCGGGCATCGAAAAAGCCATCGACGATTGCCGGCAAGAGAAAGCGGGTGTTAGCGGCGGAGACATTCTCCGCGGCCTGAGCGAGTGCGCGAAGATAAATCTGGCCGCCGATTTGAAGAGGGTTGTCGCGGCCTGGCTCGGTGGCGAATAGGTCTTTGCTCGCTGCGCTCGCCAGGCCTCGGTCGTCTTGGGTTTCCGCGGCGGGTTTTTCTTTGGCCGGCGTGGGCGAGGCGGTTGGCTTGGCTTCCGTTGGAGGCGTCCCGGCGTCGGGCGATGGCTTGCCGAACAGCTCCGATTCATCGGGGCGTGCGCTCGTCGATTCCGTGCCGGAGCCGCTGGCAGGTGCCCGAACGCCGGCGTCCGGCGCCCCTCCGAAGAGCTCATCCTCTCGCGGGCGCTCCTGCGCCGCTGCAACCGAGGCGGCAAGTGAGATCGATGCGCAGATGGCGAGCCCGCAGTCTCGCGCGGTCATCGACTTTTGCTCTCGAACCACGCCTTGGTGAAGATGTTGGTCTCGAGCGAGTGCAGGTCCACGGTCTTGATCAACACGATGGTGGAGTTGGCTTTTTCCACCTCGTCGTAGATCCGGATCTCGGGCGGGTACCAGAAATCTCCCTTTTTCGATTCGCTGTAGAGCTTCTGCCAGCGCGGATAGTAGAGCGTGCGCATCAGGCGGCCGCTGAGCGCGAACTCCTGTCGCTTGAGGATGTTCGACGTTTCATTGTCCACCCAAAGCTTGACGATCGGAAAAGCGACGTCCACGCCGTCTTTGACCTTCAGCGAGACTTTGTGAACGCTGTACGCGCCGAGCTTGTCCTCTCCTTCATCGCTGGGGTCGTATTCCTCCGCCAGCCTGGACTCGTCGAAGTCCGCACGCCGCGAGTCGGTGCCGGCGATGCGCTCTCGCTCGGTGCGCCGCTCCCACTTGCCCACGTTCGGATCGTACGACCAGAGGTTCTTTTCCAGCCGCAGATAGCCCTTCCCTTGCTCGCTCTTCGGTTTGCTGAACAGAATCATCAGCTTCTGATCCGCGCTCCGGCGGTAGACGATCGCTTCGCGGACCACATCGGTCTTGTCCTTTTCCTTCTGCTCCAAATAGACCAGCGACTTGTAATCGCCGTTGTTCTGCTGCCGATCGTCCAGGGTTCGAAGCAGCTGAACCATCTGCTCCTGGTTCATCGCTGCGTTCGCTGGCGAACCTGCCAGGAGCAAGGCCAAGGCGACGAAGGTCATTAAATGAGCAGCGTGGCGCATGGGTGATCAGCCGATGTAGTGCATCGCCGTGATCGGCTTCATCCGAGCGGCGAGGAGCGAGGGAATCAGAGAGATCGCGCTGGTGCAGAAGGTGATGAAGAGCACTGAAAGGAAGATCTTCACTGGATCCGCGAGCAGGGTCAGCCTGTCGTTCATCAGGAACAGCTGAACTCCGATCGGCACCGAGATATGAGCCGCATTGAGCAGAGCGCAGATGAGCATCCCGAGCACCGCGCCAGAGACGGTCGTGGAAAGACCGAGCACGAAAGCCTCGGTTACGAACATCCAGAGCACTCTGGCGCGCTGCATTCCAATCGCTCGCAAGGTGCCGATCTCGCGCGTCCGTTCGCGGATCGCAATCCACATCGTGTTCATCACCCCGACTGCGATGATCACCAGAAGGATGAAAGTGAGCGCGCCGGTGAGCACATCGAGCGCGGTGACGGTGTACATCACGAATGAGACCTCGTCGTCCCAGTTGGTGATGTCCAACCGCTGGCCCGTCCAGTCTTCCCGGTTCACCGATTCGAACTTCTGCCAGAAAGGCTTTGGGTCCTCGTCCATCATCGTGTAGCCGGCCTTCTGCAGCGCGTTGCGCAGTCGCGTGTGCACTGCCGGCACAAGTCGGATGTTTTTGAGGTAGACCATCAGCGCACCGGTGCTGTCTTCGCGGAACTGGTATAAAGCCCTGAGCGAAGTGGCGGGCATGAAGACGTTGAACGCGCTCAGTAACCCGAGGTCCTTGGCAATTGCCACCACCCTCAAATCGAGGGTGTTATTCGTCCCGCGCGGGGTGGGCGCCGAGATCGTGAGCGTATCACCAACCTTGACGTCCAACTTCTTGGCCTGATCCTCGAATATGAGGATGGTGTTTGGCTGGGCCAGCTCGTCGAGATTTCCCTGAACGATCCGAAGCACCTTGTGCAAGCCTGGCTCGTGCTCGATGTCCACTCCGCCGAGCCCTACTTGAACGGAGCCGGTGTCGCTGATCACCTTCGCCCAACCCCGGCCGCGCTCCACGATGTAGTCTATCTCCGGCACAGTTTGACGGACGGTCGCAAGCACCTTCTCGTACTGAGTGACGACCGGAGCGCTCTGTCCGGGGGTAACCTTGTAGAACCCCGCCACGTTGACATGTCCGGTCATCAGCGTCGTAGCCGACCGGAGAATGGTGGCGCGAAGCCCAGTGGACAGCTCGATCAGGATGACCAGCAGAGCGGTGACGGCGCCGATCGCTCCGCCGAGCAGCAAGGTGCGGCGGCGGTGCTGGACGAGGTTGCGCGCGGCAATGAGCAGAAGCTGCAGCACGTCATTCCTCCGCTTGCATCGCGCGGACCGGCGCCACGCGCGTCGCAAGAAAAGCGGGATAGAGGGTGGAAATGGCGCTGACGAGCAAGACGATGACGAAGGCGGCGATCAAGTTGGCTGCCGTCAGCCAAGGATGCAGTCGCGGGCCGGAGAAGAAAAAATAGAACCAGTCGTTCGGAGCGGCGATGCCAACGCGCCCCAGCCACTTCACCACCCCGGTTCCGATCGCTGCCCCGGTCGCGCCGAAAACCAGACCGAGCACGATGATCTCGGTCAACACCAACCCGAGCACGAAGCTCCTCTGGGCGCCGATCGCGCGCATCGTTCCAATCTCGTGCACCCGCTGCATCGTCGCCATCATCATCGCGTTGTTGATGATCACCAGCGCCACGATAAAAATGATGAACACCGCGATGTACAGCGCCAGCTTTGCCAGGCTTACGAACTGACCAATCAAGCCCGCCGCGGTCTGCCACGAAACGACCTTGAGATTGAACTTCTCTCGCTCGGAGAGCGATTCGATCTCTTTCATCGTCTGCTTGATCTTTGCCGGATCCTTGAGGATGACCGCCGCGTTCAGCATCACGCCGTTGTCCATCTCGTCCTTCGAATAAACCCGGCGCAGCAGCTCCTCCCTCCGTAACGCGCGCAGACTGGCGTTGGACTCTGTTCCCTCGTCGATCAATCCCGGCGTCGCTTCCGCCACCACTTTTCTCGCGGTTCCAAACAGCTCCTCCTCGGCGCGGGAACGGTCGATCGCTTCCGCTCCGGCGAGCTTTTTCAGGTTGTTGACCTCCTCGATCTTGTCCGCAGACAGGTAGCCAAAGAGATCTCGGAAGGAGACGAGATCCATCAGGTTGAGGCTTCCGGCCAGCGCCGCGTCCTCCATCCCTTTGAACTGAAATGTGCCGTAGACCGGTACGTTGATGGATTGCACGTAGCCGCTGCGAGTGAATGCTTTGATCGTCAGCACGTCGCCTACGCGAATGCGATACAGCTCGAGCAAAGGGGCGAGCTGCTCGTAGAAGAAGTTGAAACGACGCGTGAAGTTCTGGTCGTTCATGTCAAAGAAATGTTTGAGCAGAGTATCGAGATCCTTTTCGGTGGATCCCAGCTCGCGCTGGAGCCGTTCGATTGCCTGATCGCTCTTGATTTTGTCGAGCTGGAGGATGATCTCCTGCGTCTGCGCCTGATTCTGTTTGAGCAGGTGCTCGGCCTCGGAAGGTTGTCCGCCCCTTCCAGTCGAGGTCACGATCGGCTTGCCTTGGTCGACGACGGTCTTCTTGATTCTGTCGAGCCGGCGAGCCGCCTTCAGCTTCAATTGGTTCTCGTAGAAGAATTTCGCGAAAAGAAATCCACGGTGGCCAGAAGGGACCGCCCGACCATCGACGATTTCAATCCGGTCAAAGGATTTCTGGAACTCATCCAGATCCGTCCCCATGTAGCGCAGGTAAATCAGGTCCGCGTCGGATGACTGCGGCGCGATCTTGTTCTCCAAAAACTCGAGGCTGTTCAACGGATCGCGATCGAAACCGTTCCAGAACGCGTTGGAGGCTGCGCGGTCGAGCGCGGCGAGATTCTCGGGCTCGATCGCTTTGGCGGTGACCAAGACCTCTCGCTTCTTCAGGTCGCTCTGCAGCACACGGAGAATTTGGCGGATGTATTCCTTTTGGCTTTGATACCTCGCCTCCAGGTCGGGGCTGGCTCTGCCCTCGAGCTTCTGTCGAACCAGGTCCCTCATCTTTTCCAAAGCGATGTCCACCGTGTTGCCGGAGGTGATCAGGGCTGCATTGATGCCCATCGGCACCACGGTCTTCACGTTCGGGACCATCTCCAGCGCCGCCTTCAACTTCGAGAAATCGTCGATCGCTGCAAGGTCCGCCTCCGAGCCCATCGCGCCATACAGGGCCAGCTCGTCCTTCGATTTGGCCGAGTAGACTTGGATGTTCCCCGCCACGCTGCCGATGATGCTGCGGCTCATCGACTGGTCCATGCTGTCGAGCAGCGCTCCGCCGACCACCACCAGGAGCGTCCCGACCAGGATGATGCCTCCGATGATCAGGTTGAGCTTCGTGGCGAAGAGATTGCGCAGCGCAATCCGGATCAGGATGCGAAGATGCCCACCCATTTAGTGGACCTCTGCAACCGACTTGAGTGGAACGCTTCCGGGGGCGACCCCATCGACGATTTTTCCGTCCGCCAACTTGATCACCACGTTGGCGTGCGACATCACCTTCGCGTCGTGGGTCGAGAAGATGAAGGTTGTGCCGTTCTTCTCGTTCAGCTCCTTCATCAAATCGATGATGTTGTTTCCCGTCACCGAGTCGAGGTTCGCGGTCGGCTCGTCCGCAAGGACGATCTGCGGCTGTGTGACCAGTGCGCGCGCCACTGCAACTCGTTGCCGCTGACCTCCGGACAGCTCGTTGGGGCGGTGATCAACGTGCGACGCAAGCCCCACCTGCTCGAGAAGCGACATCACCCGATCTCTTCGTTCGCTCTTGGAGAGCCTTCGCTGCAGCAGCAGCGGAAATTCCACATTTTGGAACACGCTGAGGACGGAAACCAGGTTGAAGCTCTGGAAGATGAATCCGAGCGTGTTGAGGCGGAGGTCCGTCAGCTTGCGGTCGGAAAGGTGCCGGGTGTCGTTGCCATCGACCAGCACCGTGCCTGAGGTCGCGGTATCCACGCAGCCGATCAGATTGAGCAGGGTGGTCTTTCCGCTTCCAGATGGGCCGGCGATGGAGATGAAGTCGCCGGCGTGCACGTCGAGCGAAACACCTCGAAGCGCAGGGACCTCCACGGTTCCCAATCGATAAGTCTTGATCACATCGCTTAAAGAAACGATCGCTGCCATTCGGCTCCTCGCCTGCGATGCCGTTAATTAGCTCTCACCGAATGCGGATGCAGCAAGAACTGCTGCCTCGCGGCAAAGCAGGGCCCTCACGCTAGCATCGCGGTCAAGTTGATCGACGAAGGCAGCGATTATCGTCAGTGAATTAGGCGAGGCTCACGTTTCGAGGGACAAAGGGTTCGAGGGGATGCGGAGCCCTCTCCTCTGTGACGGCCGACAATTACTTCGCGTCGTTCGGGTGCGCTCCGGGATCGGTGCTCTTATCCTCCGGCAGCGTGACGGGTTTCTGGGGGCTGGTCGCAGTTCGGTGGGCGTCCAAGCCCGACGGGTTGGGTCGCGCACCGGAGCCCTCGAGCGAGATCGAATCAGCAACGTTGGTAGTCTTGTTGTGAACCGTGAAGCTGGCGCGGATCTCCTGGCCCTCCTTGAGGTCTTTGGCACGGGTGACGTCGGCGCTCTCGAAACGCGTGTTCGGGTCGAGCTTCAAGACGATCACCGCGCCCATGTGATCGATCCAGACTGCGTTGGGATCGGCTTTCACCACTTTGCCGGTCACTTCGTTCTTAGCCAGATCGTGATGCGTGTCCAAAGTCGCCGCCGGACGATCGTCGGAGCGGCCAAACTGGGCAGGGTCGCTTCCGGCCTGGCTCGCAAGCGTCCAAAGTACCCCAAACACGCTCATTCGCATTTGAATCACTCCGTTCGGACAATTGCCGACCTCTGCAGGCTATGCACCGATCCTGCGAAGGGGAGGCAGGGGGCAGTCGGGCGGCCGCCGAGTGGCCGAGAAGACGAAGGTCGACTGCCCGCTCAGCGGCGTCCGAAGGGGGCGCCGGCGTTTGGCCCGGGGCTGCGAGGTGCTGCTTGCGTGAGACAACAATACGCGCTGTACGCCGACTCGTGAATCCCGGCCACGACCAGGGCGGAGTCGAGCACTCGTCCGCTTTCGGCTCGGCCCCATCGCGGTTGCGGTGGATGCGTGGAACCGCGACGGTGCGCGGCTCCGGTGAGCGCCGCAAAATAAGCGGCAAGCTCAGCCAGAGCGCCGAAATCCATTCCTCGCGTGTTGACGCGGTCTTCCTGCGGCGTGAGCCGGCGAACGAACATTGATTTGCCATCCAGGTGCGTGGTCCCAATCTTTTGCAGAGGAACGTCGAGGCAAGCTCGAATCGCGCGTACCACGCGCTCGGCGGGATCGATCGGCCTCGGGTCGACAAGGAGCGACGGAGCTGGAGCGCGCTCCTCCTTCATGTCGAACATCCATCCCCCATTCGGACCACCTTTGCCTTTGACCAGAACTGCCACGCGCAACTGGCCGAGGCTCCCCGTCCCCGCGATGCGGAACGCGAGGTCGACGATTTCCAGAGCGTGGGGCAGCCTCGTCCGCAGATCCGTGAATTGCTTGGCGTACTCGTTGAACGCGTCTCGGGCCTTCCGAGCGAGCTCCCGACCGAGGGAACGAAATCGCTTTCCGCGGATAAAACGACGCTTGCCGCCCACCAGCTCGGTGCGCTGATCGAGAAGCTCCTTCCGAGAGCGATCTCGCACCTTCTCCATCAGCCTTCTGACCGGTTGGGGAGGTTCTCGAATCTTCGTCCTCCCCATCGCCGTGGCGACGTACGAGTCGATCATCGCTTCGGCGGACTCGATGATCTGCGGGCCGGAGGGTCCGAGGCCGCGAGCCGCGAGCACGAAGCTGGTCACCAAGCGCAGCATGTCGAATCGCCATGGGCCGATCACCGCTTCGTCGAAGTCGTTCAAATTGAAGACGACCTTCGCGAGCTCTTGACCTTCCAGACTGTCGTGTCGGTAGGCCCCAAAGTTCTCCAAGTGCAGATCCCCTGTAATCCATCCAGTTCCGGCGGGACCGTCGGCGAGATCTGGCTCCGATCCCAGAATTTCATAGAACAGCGGAGCCGAGCCGCGCAGGAAGCCGACCGCGGACGCTCGCATCAGCTCGACCTTGTGAGGCATGAGCCATGGAAATCCGCGCATCCGATCGCGATCGATCTCCAGCTGCCTTCGAGCCAGCTGAAAGGCGTCAAGAGGCACGAGCAAAGCTTAGGTCAATGGAGCGGAAAATGCGCGGAAGATGCCGAACTTGTCACTCGATGGGAAATGCGAGACAAACTGCATTACCCGCGGAACCGCGATGGCGCGAATACTAATTGTCGAAGATGAGCAGGACCTGGGGGGCTTGCTGCTCTACAACTTGAAGCAAGCCAGCCATGAGGCGGAAGTGGCGCGCACCGGAGCGAGCGCTATCGCTCAGCTGGGGACTTTCAAGCCAAACCTGGTGCTGCTCGATCTGATGCTGCCGGACATTTCGGGATTGGAAGTCATTCGAGCGATCAGGTCCTCGTCGCAACAGCGCCGCACCGCGGTGATCATGGTGACCGCGAAAGGTGCTGAATCGGACCGCGTTCAGGGATTCGAGCTCGGAGCCGACGACTACGTGGTCAAACCGTTCTCGGTCCGCGAGCTGCTGCTCAGGGTGGAGGCGGTGCTTCGCCGCATGGTCGAGGACGCGAGCACCGATGTCATTCTGAGCGGCGGGGGAATTCGAGTCGACCCGTCAAGGCACGAAGTGACCGCCGACGGCGCTTCGATCGTTCTTACGCCGCTCGAATTCCGGCTCCTGAGGACGCTGCTTGAAAGGCCGGGCCGGATACAGACGCGCGAGACGTTGCTGTCCGACGTCTGGGGGATCGACGCCGAAATCGAAACGCGCACTGTCGACACGCACATCAAACGGCTTCGGCAGAAGCTCGGTCCCTCCGGCGACCACATCGAGACCATCCGAGGGATCGGGTATCGGTTCGTGGAAGGTAAGACCGAGGATAAACGGTGAAGATGGGTCTCAGGGCGAAGCTTTTTCTCGTCCTTTTCTCCCTGATCGTCATTTCGGTAGCCGGAACGAATCTCTACGTTTCGCGGCTGATGGAACGTCAGCTCACCGACCAGCTCCGCGAAGATCTTCTGGCTCGCCTGGAGCTGATCCGCGATCGCTTGGAGCGCCAATCCGTTCAAGGCGACGAGCCAGCGGCTTGGCGCGCCGTGGTGGACGAGGTCGGAAAGCAGTCCCGCGCTCGAGTTACCCTCATCCCGCGCGAGGGGACGGTGATCGCCGATTCGCAGGTGCCGAAGGACGAGCTGCCTTCGCTGGAGAATTACTCGACCCTTCCGGAAGTCGTAGGGGCGCTTGAACAAGGTCAGGGAACGAGCGTTCGGTACAGTGCGACACTTTCGCAAAGGATGGTCTACGTCGCTCTGCCATTTCGGCGGGAGGGAAAGATCGTGGGAACGGTCCGAGCCGCGCAGCCGCTCGCGGCAGTCGAGGACGCGCTCGCCAACCTTCATCGAGCGCTGCTGTCCAGCTTGCTTTTCGCGGCGCTCTTTGCTGCCGGGGTGTCGTTTTTGGCCGCGGACCGCGTTTCGGCGGTGGTTCGAGCGCTCACCGAGTCGGCGTCAAAGATGGCGGGCGGCGATCTTCTGGTGCGCACTCGCGTCGCGGGAAGCGACGAGCTGGCGGAGCTGGCGCGGGCGCTCGACCTGCTCGCCGTCAACCTGTCCGCCGCGATCGGAGCGCTGCAAAACGAGCGCGATCTTCTCGGCGGGATCGTCCGGTCGATGCACGAGGGCCTGTTGGTGCTCGATGGCTCGGGCCGGATTGCGATGGTCAACCCCGCTCTGCGCAAAATGCTTCTCCTCGGCTCGGACGTGGTCGGGAAATATCCGCTGGAGGTGATCCGCCACCCGGACTTCGCTGCCCTTTTGGATCAGTGCAAACGATCGCCAGAGCCAGCCCCGATCGAGCTTGAGCTGGTCGCGCCGCAACCCACTTTTTTGCTGCTCCAGGCCGTCCGCATCGCCGACACGGGTGGGCTGCTGCTGGTGTTTGTCGACGTAAGCGAGATACGTCGGTTGGAGAGAATCCGCACCGATTTCGTGGCCAACGTTTCTCACGAGCTGCGCACGCCGATCACCGCCATTCGCGGTTACGCCGAGACCCTTCGAGCCGGAGCCCTGAGCGATCCGGGCGTGGCGGCGACGATGGTGGAGATCATCTTCCGACAATCGGAACGCCTCTCGCGGCTGGTGGAAGACCTGCTGGAGCTGTCCCGCTTGGAAGGCAAGGAGCTCAAGCTCGCGGAGCAGCCGGTTTCGTTGCAGGAAGTGGCAAATCGTGCTGCCGACGCCGTGCGACCCCGGGCTCAGTCAAAGGGAATCCGCCTGGAGATGCGGATCCCTGCGGAGCTTACCGCCCTCGCCGATGAACGCGCGGTGGAGCAGGTGCTGCTCAATCTGCTCGACAACGCCGTGAAGTACATGTCTTCCGGCGGCGAAGTGAGCATCTCTGGACGGGCGCGGGATGGTCGCTGCGAGATCGAGGTGCGCGACAGCGGGATTGGCATCGAAGCGAAGTACCTTCCCAGGCTGTTCGAGCGGTTCTATCGAGTCGACAAGGGGCGAAGTCGAGAGATGGGCGGCACCGGCCTGGGTCTGGCAATCGTGAAGCACTTGGTAGCGGGGATGAAAGGGGAGGTGAGGGTTGAAAGCCGACCAGGCATTGGGTCCACATTCACGGTGATCCTCCCCGCGGCGGCACCGGACGCGCCGCGCTTGGCTGCGCGGATGTGAGTACCAGCCACCGAGTTGTTGCGCAGGTTGTATTGACCAGCTTTT
>Ga0126384_10002160_pt1 | contig 11901 bp, 7 predicted proteins | sample PanSoiMetPlot_36_FD_92543 | JGI IMG/M metagenome (GOLD analysis project Ga0126384, IMG submission 92543) | Tropical forest soil microbial communities from Panama - MetaG Plot_36 | ecosystem: Environmental > Terrestrial > Soil > Tropical forest > Bulk soil | place: Panama | collected 2016-02-17 | reverse complement strand
CGGTGTTGACGCTTGCGAAAGTGCCGCCGATGGCACGGCGGGCATCCTCGATGGTGAAGGCCGGCCGGGTCAATGCGAACGGCGCGAGTTTGTGGACCATGCTGTCGGATCGGAAGCGCGCAAGGACGCCGCGCCATTGCGCCTCGACGCCAGCAAGGCGCGCGAGGCGGTCAAGGTTCGCCGCAGCCGACCGCCGAAGGAAGGAGAGCATGAGGCGCGTCCATGCCGTCATGTCGGCCGAAATCCGTGCCGTCTTGAGCGCCTCGACGTAAAGGTCCTTGTCCTCGTGGACCGCCTCGCCAAGGAACGCGCAAGCCGCTCGCGTCGCGCCCTTGCGCCTGAGCATGACGGGAACGAGAAGGCGGCCAATGCGGCCATTGCCATCGGGGACCGGATGGATGTGCTCGAACATCCAGTGCGAGAGTACCTGGCGCACCATCTCGGGCGTACGGGGATCGCTTGCGAGCGTGAAGTCCTGCCATTCGGCAAGCGCCTGCCGCACCGATGCTGGCTGCGTGTAGTAAAACAAGCCCCCTGGCGCGTCCGGATCAGCGGTTCCGTTGGCGCGCTGTTTCAGTTTTCCGGCGGTGGTCGCCGCCATGGCATCACGCGACTGCTCAAACAGCCTGCGATGGATCGCGAGGGTGATGTCGATCGGATCGCTGGCGCCGGGAGCCTCCTCTTCGAGTGCCACCGCGCAAGCCTCGACGGCAGCGGCATCGTCGGGATCCGCCGCCCGGCGCCGCGAACTCTCGTATTCCATGAGATCCGTGAACGTCGTGGTCGAGCCCTCCGCCCCGGACGAATGCACCGCATCGAGGCGAGCAAACAGGCGACCTATCAGCCCGCAGGGTCCCCGGCCGGCGAGCGCACGCTCGAATTCATTTACTGCCGCGGCAGCAGGATCAAGAGCATCAAGTATGTCCTCCAGCGCGGGCACGCGCGGCGCATGCGGTCGGAAGCAGCGCCGGCCCGCTGGATCAACTTCGTAAACCCCGGATGCCAAACGCGATCCTCATATTATAGACTATGATAACAATCCATAATAAGGAACCGATGCATTAAAGGCTAGTGGTTGCCACTGAACGCGGCGCGCCCTAATGGTAAATTTACACCTCACGAACTTGCTCCTTGGATTGTGAAAACAAACTACCTCCTAAAAAACTAGCCGGATCAGAGCGTTAGGAATGCGTATAGGACGGGCAAACTCCTCGCGGCCATGTCCAGGCTAGAGCGAGCGTCGATTGTCTTGAATCACGAACCCGAGTCGTTCGCCGGGCTTGTCCCGGCTACCCCTAACAGGAAGGCACAGAGCATTAATAATCGAGGTGGACCGGGACAAGCCCGGCCACGACCTGCGGGGAGAAGCCAGCTACTTCAGGCTGACCGGAATCCGCTCTAGTCTCGGCCATACCGGATCGACACCCCAACGACGACGAGTGGGCTGTGCGGTGCCAACACTGGAGACTGGCGCTCGGCTATGGCGTACCATTGCGTCATGGACCGGCGTCGATTTCTCCATGGCCTTGCGGGCGGCGGTGCGGCGCTCGTCGCGCGTGCGTTCGCACAGGACGGGCCAGCGACGGCACGGCTCGCCGTCGACTATGAGAATTCCGGCCGCGCGATTGCCTCGGACTTCATCGGCCTGAGCTACGAATCCGCCGTCGTCGCGGCAAATGATTTCTTCACAGCCGACAATCGCACGCTGTTGCGGCTGCTGCGCACGCTCAGCCCTGGGGGCGTGCTGCGCATCGGCGGCAATACCAGCGAACGCACGCTGTGGCGGACGCAAGACACCCCGGCACCGCGCGAAAACTTCGTCATCACGCCATTCGCGATTGATCGCCTCGCCGGCTTCCTGCGTGCGCTCGGCTGGCGGCTCATCTACGGGCTCAATCTCGCGGCCGGCACGTCGCAGGACGCGGCCGTTGAGGCCGCTTATGTGGCCCGCGCGGTTGGCCCGCAGCTTCTCGCTTTTCAGATCGGTAACGAGCCGGATGGATTCGGTCGGTGGTCCGGCGTGCGGCCGAAGAGTTACGACCTCGCCGCCTTCCTCGCCGAATGGCAGCGCTTTCACGCCGCGATCCGGGCTGCAGTGCCGGGTGCCCGCTTTGCCGGCCCCGACGTGGCGGCCGAGACCGGATGGATCGGACCGTTTGCGGACACTGCGCCCGCCGGTCTCGCTTTGCTGACGCGGCACTATTATGCGGACGGTCCGGCCAGCAATCCGGCGGTGACGCTCGAAAGGCTCATGCGCTCAGCCAGCCGGGTCGCACCGACACTCGCCGAGATGGCGGCGATCGGGACCGCCCACCGGCTGCCGTGGCGGATTGCCGAGACGAACTCCGTCTATGCGGGCGGCCGGCCCCATGTCAGCGACACGCTTGGTGCAGCCCTGTGGGGCGCCGAACTGATGTTCGAGGTCGCCGCGGCTGGCGGGGCCGGCGTCAACTTTCATGCCGGCGAGGATAAGATCTACACGCCTATCTCCCACGGCCGCGGCGGCGGACTGAGAGCGCGCCCGCCTTACTACGGCATGCTGCAGTTCGCGCAAGCCCGAGGCGATCTCGTGCCGGCAAGGCTCGACCCTCGGGCCGCGACGGTCGCCGCCTATGCGGTGCGTGCCTCCGATGGCGCGCTGCGCGTCGTCGTGATCAACAAGGATGCCCGCACGGTTTTGGTGCGGATCGAGCCGGGCAGGCGATTCGCGAAGGGCGAAGTGTTGCGCCTGGCCGCGCCTGCGCTCGATGCCACCACCGGCCTACGATTCGGCGACGCCGCGGTCGACGACTATGGCGGCTGGGCGCCCGCCGCCAGCGAGGACGCGCAGTTCGATGGCGGTGCGGTCATGCTCGACATGCCGGGCGCAGGTGCCGCACTGCTGACGTTGGAGGCGGGATGAGGATAGCCGCGAGCGGCGTCCTCTGACATTGCCCACTTGTAGGGCGACCCTTGTGGTCGCCCGTTTTGCGCACTGCGTGGCCTGATCGGATCGGCAAGGACGCGTCATGCCGGGACCTTCCCCCGGTGGCTGGCCAGAGGGGCGACCGCAAGGGTCGCCCCTACATCGCCCTCACGCCGGAAGCACGTGTCGGGTGGGCAAAGGCGCGCGCGCGCCCTATTATCGCTTCGAGGCCCGCTCGAATGGAGAGTTCGCAGCCAAGGAAATTCACGCCGCTTGACAATCGCCAACGCCTGTTCTCTTTATGTTCTCACGCCGGCGCGAGGATAATGTGGGGGCGACCCTTGTGGTCGCGCCCGCGGCCGGCGGATTGCACGTGAACGGCCGGGATGGAAACCACAGCCACCATCCTCCATGCGGATCTGGACGCTTTCTACGCCTCGGTCGAGCAGCTCCTCGACCCTGCCCTGCGCGGCAAGCCCGTCGCGGTCGGTGGCGGGGTCGTGCTGGCGGCTTCTTACGAGGCCAAGGCCTTCGGAATCCGCAGCGGCATGCCGGGACGGCGGGCGCGCGAGCTGTGTCCGCAGCTGATCTTCGTCGGCGGCCATTTCAAGGACTACCAGCGGCTCGGCGATGCCGCCATCAAGGTGCTCAATGATTTCACGCCCCTCGTTGAGCGGATTTCCATTGACGAGGCCTTCGCCGACGTCGCGGGCTGCACCCATCTGTTCGGCCCGCCCGCGGAAATTGCCAGCGCGATCCGGCGTCGTGTGCGGGCAGAACTCGGCCTGCCGATCTCGGTCGGCGTGGCGCGCACCAAGCATTTGGCGAAAATTGCCTCGCAGGTGGCCAAGCCCGACGGGCTGGTGATTGTCGATCCCGACACCGAGCTGGAGTTCCTTCACGACCTGCCCGTCGAGCTGATGTGGGGCGTGGGCCCGGTCAGCAGGGCGCGGCTGGCCGAGATCGGCGTCGTCACCATCGGGCAGCTGGCGAAGACGCCAGGATGGTCGCTCGAGCGGTTGCTCGGTCCCGCTGCCTCCGAGAAGCTCACGGCACTGGCGTGGAATCGCGATCCGCGCCAAATCAGGACGCATCGGCGGGCGCAATCGGCCGGGGCACAGTCAGCGCTCGGCAGGAAGCCGGCCGAAGAGCGGGTTTTCGTACCCACGCTGCGTCACCTTGCTGACAGGATTGCGAGCCGGCTGCGGGCCAAGTCCCGACCAGGCCGGACTGTGACGGTCCGCGTCCGCTTCGCCGACCTTCGCTCAGTCACTCGCTCGGTGACGCTCGATGCGCCGGTTTCAGCGACCGTGATACTTGCCGAGCTCGCTGAGGAGCTGGTGCGCAAGGTGCTGGCGCAGCACTGCGATGAGAAGACCATCTCGCTGCTGGCGATCTCCGTGTCGCACCTTGAGACGCACGTGCACGTGCAGCTCGAACTCCCGCTTCGCCTTGAAGACGAGGGTCGCCAGCCCGGCGGCAAAAGAGGTAAGGCGCGTTTGATGGCGGACTGCGCCGTCGATGCAATCCGCAATCGTTTCGGATGGGAGGCGATCGGGTACGGGTCCGTCGCGCTGGGGCTTTCCCGCTCGGTTCCCGACGAGTTTCGCGAACTCGCCGAGAAGGACCTTTAGCCATCACTGCGGTCGGCTTTCAGTTTGACCGGATTGAAGGTCCGCCAATGTCGCCTGTTGCACGGGCGACAACTCGCGGTCGCCCCCGTTTGCACACCGCATCCGCGCCCACGGCGCGCGGCCACGAGGGACGCCCCCTACATGACGAGCTCCGGTCCTTCCGATTACTCGCGCGAGCGACTAGCCCGTCGCAGATGCCTGCGTCAGGGTCACAACATAGATTTTTCCGTCGTAGTGGATGCCATTCGAGCCCGTCCCGGGCGCGCCGGGGTACGTCTCCACCTGCATGTTCCAGCCCTGCATTTGGGCTGCGGTCCCGATGTCTTGCAGCAGGTTCTTGGCTCCTTGATCGAAGCTCACCACGTCGTGGGTTGAATTCCAGAGAGCGGGAACATCCCAGTGAAAACTTTCAGTTGAGGCGGCAATGAAATAGGCGCCTTGCTTTTCGCCTGGGAGCTGCTGCTGATATACACGAAAGTGGTTGATATTGCTGTCTTGCACGGTTTGCGTGCCCCCCACACGCATGCTGAGCTGCTGAATTTTCTGGGGGCCACCGTGCGGTTGGACATCTGCGTATTCCGCGCCGGTAAATCCCTCGATAGCCTTGCCCCAAAAATTGGTGGCGGTACCGACTTGTTCCCATTGGGCCGGCACCTGTTTGGTGCTGTACCTCCCGTTGACTACTGGGATGGTTGCCCCGCCAGCTGGCTTTGGCACCGCCTCCAGTCCCTTGATGAGCTGCGGCAACGTCACGTTCGAGTTGCTTGAGATGATTACGTTGAACGGATCCACTCCGCTGGGGTGGGCGCTGCCGGGCGAATTGACGGCACTCCAATCGGTAGGGGGCGCCCAACCCGAAGTTGGCAATGCGTTTTTGACTGCTGTCTGAAAGGCCGGATCGTGCGGCCTCAACGATTCGATATCGTCGGTGCGCTGAACGATCGCCGCGTAGCGCGTCGTTGGATTGTTTCCTGCCTGATTGGCAGCCTGAGTCAACGAGTTCGCGATTGCGGTATTTAGCTGGGCGTTCGCCTGCTGCTCAGCGCCAATGAGGTCGCTGACGATGGCGCGATTATGGGGGAAATGGGGATTTTGCAGTAAATCAGCGGCCTGCTGGCCGTTGTTGTAGGCGTTGATGATCGGGCCGAGGTTAGGCTTGCCGGCTTTGGCCTGAGTTACTGCGTCGGTCCAGGCTTGCGCCTGCGACGTGTTCGGCGTGGACTGGGCGGGAGCTCCGCTCGATTGATGCTGAATCGGCGGCCGCGGAACGGCGGCAGTGGCAGAACCGGGAGGCTGCATCAACATTTCATTTCCCCTCTGTTCTTCGACAAGACGACATCGCGGCGACAAACTCCTTCGCGGCGGCTCGCCGTCGGCGTGAGAAGCGATTGATCAGTGTGCAAGCCCTTCGCTGATACGGATGTGCTGGTTGGATCGAGCTTGAGCTTCCCTATCTCGGGTAGCTGCATGACGCCTTCTGATACCACTGAAGGTTGAATTGATAGCGTGGATTTGCGACACGCTCATGTCCGCACTGTGTACGCTTGCGTTGTCGCTAGACGCGATGACATGTCGCCATATTGTGAAACAGTGAAACGCGGATGAGCAAAGCGCCCCATCGGCTGGTCGTCGTTGGCCACGGCGCCGCCGGTCTTGCGGCCGTGCTAGCGGCGGTGGAGACAGCGCGCCGCCATGATTTGGCGGTGGATGTCACCTTGGTCGAGCAAGCGGACGAAGAATCGGCCGGCGGCAATACCCTCTGGAGCCCTTCCTATATGCGGCTTGACGCAGCCGATCGCATCGCGCCCGATTTCGAGCGCGAAATGATGCAGGCCGCGAGCGGCCGCGCCGACCAAGCCTACTTCCGCGCACTGGCGAACAACGCGACCGCGACAGTCGGATGGCTTAAGACCCACGGCGTCGAATTCTGCTCGCCCGGCTACTATCTGAGCGCTGGTCCGTTGCGGATTCAGCCGGTGGGAGGCGGCCGCGCCATTGTCAGTGCGTTGTCGCGCGCCGCAAAGTGCCATGGCGCTGTCCTTCAATATGGGTGCTCCGCCCAGCACTTGGTGATGGCGGAGAACGGAGCGGCCAGCGGGCTCGTGGTTGCGTCTGGCAGCGCCGTGGAAACGGTGCTGGCCGACGCCGTTATCCTCGCTACCGGCGGCTTTCAGGCCAATCGCAACATGATGCACAGGTATTTCGGCCCGGGCGGCCAAGACCTCAGGTTGCTCGCGCCGCGAGCGCACCACAACACCGGTGACGGCATTCGCATGGCTATGGAGCAGGGCGCCCGGATCTCGGGAGACTGGAATGGCATGCATGCCGAGCCCGTCGATCCCCGAGCCGAGAACCCGGCCGCGGTGGTGCTGGTCTATCCGTACGGCATCGTCGTGGATCAGAACGGGCGAAGGTTTTGCGACGAGGGCGGCGGGCTGGTGCATGAGACGTGGGAGTGGTTCGCGCGCACGATTCATTTCCAAACGCCAGGGGGCAGAGTCTACGCAATCCTTGACCGTCGCCTGTTCGATATCGCCGGGTTCGAACGCGCCATCCGGTCTGAAGTGCCGCCCCATCGCGCCGATACGTTGGATGAGCTTGCACGCCTGATCGGGATCGACGCATCGCGTCTCGCCGAGACGGTTGTGAACTACAATGCGGCGGCAATTGGCGATCCCAGTCTGTTCGACGCGACGCGATGTGACGGGCTGGCGACGAGCCGCACTCTTTATCCTGCCAAGTCCAACTGGGCGCGCACTATCGCCAAACCGCCGTTCCTTGCCTATCCGCTGGTCGGCGCCATCGCATATACGTTCGGCGGCCTCGCGACCAATGCGAAGGCCGAAGTGCTCGGTCGCGACGGTCCAATTGCTGGTCTCTATGCGGCCGGCGAAGTGAGCGGACATTTTTACGGAACGGCTCCGAATGCGGTTTCTGTCCTGCGCGCACTCGTGTTCGGACGCATCGCCGGCGGTGAGGCGATTTCATACCTTGAACGAGGGGATGCTGATCGAACATAATGTTTCGCCGGAGATCACCGGTTCTTAGGGCGCACACAAACGGCGTCCTTCAATATTGCCCGCTGTAGGGGCGACCCTCGGGGTCGCCTTCGCCTTCGTCCTTTGTCGCTTCATTCGTGGGGCGATGCGCCAGAACACCGCGCGCCCTCGCAACGCGTCATCAGAGATGCAGGACTGACGGCCGCTGCTCGAGGAGCCCGATCGGTCATGCACGTCATTCGCGGAAAGAAGGCCTTGGTCACCGGTGCGGCGTCCGGCATCGGCCGCGCAATCGCCTTGGCGCTGGCACGGGAGGGTGCTGACCTCTGTTTGGTCGACATCGACGAGAAAGAACTGGATGCGGCCGCGCACGAAGCTGCACGACACGGCGTTCAGGTGATAACGGTCGTCTGCGACCTTTGCTCACCCGAGCAAATCAGTGCGATGGTCGCCAGGATGTTGGCGGGATGGAAGGGGCTCGATATTCTGGTCAACAGCGCGGGCATTGCGTACTACGGACCCACCCACAACATGACGACGGAGCAGTGGCGGCGGGTTATGTCGGTGAACCTGCTCGCGCCCATCCAGCTGGTGCGCGAGCTTATCGCCGTCCTGGTCGCGCGCGACGAGGGACATATTCTCAACGTCTGCAGCATCCTCGGCCTGGTGGCGCGGAGCAAGCTGACGGCCTACCAGACGACCAAGTTCGCCCTGGTCGGGTTCACATTGGCGTTGCGCGCCGAATATGCCGGTAAAGGTTTCGGAGTCACGGCCCTGTGTCCGGGTCTGGTGCGTACGCCGATGTTGGACGTTGCGGAGAAAGGACGGCCGGACCAGCGTCTGCCAGAACCTCCTGGCTGGATGATGACCAGCCCCGATCGCGTGGCGGCTGCCGCGGTCGCCGCCATTCGCCGCAACAAGGGACTGGCAGTCGTCACTCCGCTGGCGCGGATGGCGTGGTGGATGGCGCGACACGCGCCGCGTCTCATGGATTGGATCAGCCGCGAGGGTTGGCGCAAGCGAGTCAAGGCCGACATCGCGGCCGATTTGAAGGCCCGCGACGATTGTCTGGCGCAGCAGCGCTCAGGCGAACCCCCGAGCGCGATATAGACAGGTCTCGCTCCGAACATCCGGCCACGCGGTTGTCGATCAACTATGGTCCGGGCGACGGGAAATCCGTTCACCCTGAAGACTCCGTCGTGACGGGGTCCGTTTCTGCCCTATAATCCTGTTGGCAAGTCTATCCTTCAAGTGAAAGGAAGTCGGCATGGAATCGATCATTTCTAATCTCTTGGACCGCTTCGAGAAGGGCGCGCTCAGTCGCCGGGAACTGGTTCGCGGTCTCGCCATGCTCGCCGCCGGCAGTACGGCCGCCGCCGCCCAGGAAGACATCGATTTCAATAGCGCCAACATCGACCATGTCAGCATTCAAGTCGCTGATCTGCAGCGCTCTATCGATTTCTATCAAAAAATGTTCGGCTTCTCCGTCGTGAGCCAGGACCAGCCCCGCGGAATTATTCGCCTCGGTACCACCAGGACGCTGGTCTCTCTCAACCATCAAAGCCCTGCGGGAATTGTCGATCACTTCGCAATTGGCGTACCGCGCTTCAGTAAGGAGTCCGCTGAGCGCTATTTGAGACAACGCAACGGGATTCCCGAGGACGACCCCTATGCCGGCCTGCACATCAAGGACCCCGACGGGATCAACGTGCAGATCTTCTCTCAGGGATGACCGGAGGCTTTGCCGCAAATAATGGGTCGATTCGCGCGACTCGGCGCGCCAGTCTTTCCCTCCCGCTTGCGGCTGTAAAGCCGCACCGTGGGGCTGGGCCGTCGGGATGTCGCCACCGACCAGGCGTTGCGGGCAACCCGAGTGCCGCATGATGGACCGGGATTGCCGCGCCCGCATCAGCGGGCAGAGAGGGCGAGCCGCTCGGTGCTCAGCGTCACGTGCGGCTCAGTCGCTATGCCGTCGAGCCAATCTGACCGGGACTAGGGCGTCTTGGCGGACTGCTGCGCCCGCGCGCGCGCCCGTGCCTGCGCCCGCGCCTTGGAGACAGGATTTGGCCCCGACCATTGAAAAGCGGGGGCGGGGCCGGGCGTCGCCGCAGCGGCGGGTGTCGCCGCAGCGGCGGGCGCCGGTGGAGCGGCATCGGCCGGCTGCCGGACCGCCTGGGCGGCAGATGACGCCGGAGGCGCTGGAAATGTGCCAGGAGGAGCTGGAAATGTGCCAGGAGGATATGGCGTCCCCACCACCGTGAGGGCAATCGTTCCGTTGTCAGTCTTCAGGATGAAGTTGTAGCCGTCCAGAATGCGGGTCAGCACCCGCGACAGCGATCCGACATAGGTCCCGGACAGCCGCTTGTCGACATTGACTGACAACTGGTAGTGCATGCCGAACGTACGATCCAAAGCCGCGAGGATGTCCTGAACCGGGGCATCCCGCGCCTCGATTCTGACGGCCTCCACTGTCCCGCGAACATCCATTTCCGCGAGCGCCGGCGCCGGACCAATTGCCAAGCCAGTGCCGAGCAAAATTGCAGCCCGCATGCCGAAATTCGGCGTGGAGTGTCGGAGGACAGTCGCTGAGCTTGTCAATGTTGAAATCTCCCGCAGGTACTGGCAGCGCCATCGAGCAGTCACACTTCTCGATCTAGGTCGCACGCCGCATGCTGCACTCCGGACGCCGTCACACCGAAAAATAATTATAGCACTTCGGGATGCCGGAAGCACCTGCGACAAGGATTCCGGTGAGGTCCCCGGTGACGATGCGGGGCTGACATGATCACGGTCCCCCACCCATCGATGCGACCCCAAATCGCCGCAAGCTCCTGTGGCAACGGCATCGGCGTACCCTGATACTGTAAAGGCAATTTCAAGGCTACTCATCCTGTGGGCGAGACCGCGGAGATGCTTCGGGTTCTCGTTGAGGCGCACGACTGCCTTGCTTGCCGGGCTCGGAAGGCTCCGCAGCCCCCTAACCCAATTGAGCGTGAAACCCACCCATTGCGCCTTCTCCCTATGGGGAGAGGTGAAGCAGCACTCGCTCAACGTTATTGAAAATGCTCTAAAGAAACCACCGTGGTGACGACGGGGATGATTGCACGCCATCTCGTCAGGTTGGGTGAAGACATGCACAAAAACCTCGTTCGTCTCATCGAACGTGTGCTGTTCTTGCTGCTGCTCGCGGCGATGCCGGCGGATGCCGGTACGTTCCGGCTGATGTGGACGCAGGAGGCCACGGTTGCCGACATCCTCGCCGCCCTCAAAGCGAAGGAGCTGACGTGCCGGCAGCTGGTCCAGATGTATCTCGACCGCATCGAGGCCTATGACCGCAGGGGCCCGGCGCTCAACGCCATCGTCATGGTCAACCCCGACGCCCTGGCGACTGCCGATGCGCTCGATGCCAGGCTAGAGCAATCCGGGCCTGCGGGCCCGCTGCATTGCGTGCCGGTGATCGTGAAGGACAATTATGACACCGTCAACATGCCGACCTCGGCCGGGTCGCTGTCGTTGAAGGGATCGGTCCCGCCCCGCGACGCCTTCCAGGTGCGCAAGCTGCGCGAGGCCGGCGCGCTCATGCTGGCCAAATCGAACATGGCGGAATTCGCGTGGTCCCCCTTCGAGACGGTGGGCTCGCTCGTGCCCGGCCACACCCGCAACCCGTACGCGCTCGACCGCGTCCCTGCCGGCTCCAGCGGCGGCACTGCGGCGGCGGTGGCGGCGAGCTTCGGGGCGGTGGGCCTTGGCACTGATACCGGCAATTCGATACGGGGGCCGTCGTCGCATACGAGCCTCGTCGGCATCCGCTCAACCATGGGACTGACGAGCCGCGATGGCATCGTCCCGCTGTTTCTCAATCGCGACATCGGCGGGCCTATGGCGCGGACCATGGCCGACGCCGTTGCCATATTCGACGTCATTGCCGGCTACGATCCGTCCGATCCGGTGACCGCAGCAGCCGCCGGAAGGCGACCCGATAGTTACTTGGCCTTCCTCGATCGCAACGGACTGAAGGGTGCGCGCGTCGGCGCCGTCCGACAGCTCTTCATGGGGCCCGACAGCGATCCCGACATCGTGAGACTCCTCGAGCGGGCGCTCGCCGATATGAAGGATCAGGGGGCAGAGATCGTCGACGGGATTAATGCTGCGGAAATAGATGAAATCCCCCCAGCGAAGCTTTTCTGCAACCGCTTCAAGCACGACATCAATGGCTATCTGGCGCGCCTTGGTCCGCAGGCGCCGGTCAAGACGTTCGATGACATCCTCGCCTCGCAGAAATTCCATCCCTCGATCGAAAAGCGCATGCTCGACGCGCAGGCGGAGCCGCCGCCGGATCAGAACCCCAGGTGTAAGGAGGCGG
>Ga0126384_10002159_pt1 | contig 11901 bp, 13 predicted proteins | sample PanSoiMetPlot_36_FD_92543 | JGI IMG/M metagenome (GOLD analysis project Ga0126384, IMG submission 92543) | Tropical forest soil microbial communities from Panama - MetaG Plot_36 | ecosystem: Environmental > Terrestrial > Soil > Tropical forest > Bulk soil | place: Panama | collected 2016-02-17 | reverse complement strand
GCCAATTGAAACGCAAGATTGCCGCTTCCGCTGCGTCGACAGTGAGCGTCAGCTCCCAGCGCTTCGGTGGGCGGAAAATTTGACCAATCATCATGCCTCGGCCGTGGTGATGGTCCGCCGCAAACGCTGAGCTCGGTTGCGTGAAGCGCTCATTGCCCGGAGATAGGATGGTTTTGCCAAACCTGGCGGTGTTTGAGGATCACAATTCACGCCCCGCGCGATTTGCTGATGGCCAGATGGGATCTAGCCCGCATGTCATTGCGATCCCCTGTGTGAACGGCCCTGTCGGGTCGATCTGTGATGGTTTCGCGGTCCTCAGGCGCATGCCAGCGGGCCGCGCCGTCGCGTGGCCATCGACCCCCCTGTTGAACGCCAAGGCCAGGGCGAGCCCTTGCGCCGGTGTCGCCTGCATGAGCCACCACTCCTCGCCGCCGATGCGTCTCAGCTGGAGACCATTGGTGACCCCCGCGACGCGATCGATACCATCGGCTGCCTCCACAAGCCCGCGCCCGCGAGCCTTTGCCAACGCCTCCCGCGAGGTCCAAATCCGATAGAAAGCCGCCATGCCCCCGCGTCCGACATCCCGGCGTTCGCCATCACCGAACGCCAACCCGGCAATGCCCATGATGTCACGCCCGGGCCGATGGACCTCAATATCGATGCCGACCTGGCCGCGACTCGCCACGGCGCACGCCACCCATCCGCCCGAGTGTGAAATGGCAATGGAGGGAACGCGGCCGCTGCTCTTGCGACACGCAACGGGCCGGCCGGAGATTTCCACATCAAATGTCCAACCGAAGGTTGCCCCCGTGCTCTCGGCCAGAAGCAGACGCAAAAGCGCGCGCGCGAGCCGGCTGCGCTCGCGAGCAGGATCAGAAAGATCACAGGGCCGCGACCAGCGCCGCATGGCCTGGTGTGCGGCCGTACTTTCTTCCTTGACCAGTGCCCACCTTACGACCAGCTTGCCCTCGCTCTTTGATGTGCCCAAACCTCTATGGTACATTGCACAATAGCTCGCGCGAAGGGGTGGGGATGGCGCGAGTGTCGAGCAGGCGTTGAGATTTTACGATGGGGGATCGCACCACCAACGGTCGCCTTGCCGTCGAGGCATGGTCGGCGTGGGCTCCAGGCCGGGAGACGAGCGCGGCTTGGCGTGCGTGGGCTGGAGCCGCGGATGGCAACGCGGAAGCGCCCAGCAAGCGCGCCCCACCGATCCCCATGATGCTGCGCCGCCGCGCCTCGCCGTTTGGCCAGAAGATGGTTGATTCCGCTGCCGCCTGTGGCGAGGCGCTCAAGGACGCGCGTTATGTTCTGGCGTCACGGCACGGGGAACTTGGCCGCATGATCGGCATTCTTCGTGCGCTCGATGCCGGGGAGCTCCCGTCTCCCGCAGAGTTCAGCATGGTCGTGCACCATGCCCTGACCGGCCTGCTTTCGATTGGCGCGGGCAATACCAGGGGCCACACCGCGCTGGCAGCCGGCCTCGACACGTTCGGTTTCGGCCTGATGGAGGCCGTCTCCTGCCTCGCCGAGCGGCCGCACGAGCCGGTATTGGTGCTCTACGGCGATCAGGCAATGCCGGGCGAGTACAGCGCATTCGCCGACGACGACCTGGGGCTGCCTGTCGTCGTAGCCTTGGCGCTTCGCGCGCCGCAAGCAGGCGACGACGCGATCGTGTTTGAGGCCTCGCCGCGTGCCGAGCTGGGCACGCCGAGTTGCTGTGCGGCGGCGGCGTTTCTGCGCTTTCTCATCACCGCAGCGCCGACCGGTGCGGCGGGGGGATGCCGGATGGACTGGAGGTGGTCGCGTGCTCGGCAGCTTTCTTGACCGCGCTTGGCGGCTGGCAGGAACGGCGGTGGCTTTCCCGCTCCTGTTTGGCGGCGCCTCGGTCGTGGCTGGCGTCGCCTTCCCGATCCTGCAGGCCGTCACGCCCGAAACGCGTTTGCGGCGCGAGCGCAACCAAAATCTCGTGCATCTCCTGTTCAGGCTGTACAGCGGACTTCTCTGGGCTCTCCGCCTGATCGATATTGAAATCGAAGGCCGGGAACGACTGAACAACGGTCCGGCCCGCATCATTGTCGCCAATCACCCATCGCTGCTTGATGTGGTGCTGCTGATGGGGCTGGTCCGCCGGGCGCAGTGCGTGGTCAAACACGAATTGTGGCAAAGCCCATATCTTGGGGCCGTGGTGCGGGGGGCAGGCTACATCAGGAACGACCTCGACTCGGCTGCTCTTCTTGACGCGTGCCGGGCGGCACTCGACAGTGGCAACCATCTCATCATTTTCCCAGAGGGGACACGGTCGGTACCCGGCGAGCCGATACGCTTCCGCCGCGGTTTTGCCAACATTGCCACAACCCTAGGCACCGAGATCCAGCCGGTGACGATCTCATGCTCGCCGGCGACGCTTACCAAGGGGGAGAAATGGTGGGCGATTCCCAACCGCCGGCCGCGCTTTAGGGTCGAGATTGGTGAGCGTCTCAACACCCGCTTATGGCTGAGTTGCGAGCAGCGCCCGCGCGCAGCGCGGAAAATCGTCCGCCATTTCGAAGAATATTACGCAGGAAGATTGGGCCGTGGATGACCTTGAACTCGAGCTCAAGCGATTTATCGTCGACACGCTCAATCTCGAGGGCATGGCGCCCGAGGAGATCGGCAGCGAGGAGCCCTTGTTCGTCGAGGGCTTAGGTCTCGACTCAATTGATGCGCTAGAGCTTGGCGTGGCCCTGCGCAAGGTTTATGGGCTCAAGATCGAATCCGTGACCGACGATGTGAAGCGTCATTTCGTCAATGTACGATCCCTGGCGCAATTCGTGCGGTCGCAGCAGGGGGGAGGGGAGCATGCTGTCGCGTGAGGAGATTCTGAAACATCTCACTGTTTGCCTCGGCGAGTTGTTTGACGTGGCTCCCGAGAAGGTTGTACCGGAGGCGCGCCTATACGAGGATCTCGACATCGACAGCATCGATGCCGTCGATCTTGTCGTGCAGCTGCAGACGTTGACGCGGCGCCGGTTCAAGCCGGAGGAATTCCGGAGTGTACGCACCATCAGCGATGTGGTCGAACGCGTTTGCGAGCTTGCCTGGGAGCCGGCGCCGCGCTGAACCTGCGTGGGGCGGCATGCTGCAACCCAACATGGACAGGCCGAGACGCAACCGGGTTGTCGCAATCGTTCTGCTGGCGAGCCTGGTCTATCCCGCCGCTGTCTATTTCGGGCGCTCGGCAATCCCGCCCTTGACGTTTGTGGCGGTGGCGCTGCTTTTGATGATCGTGCGGACCGTTACGCTCGATGTGCCCGCGGCCAAAGGCCAGCGCGGTCTGCTGATCGTCTCGGCCATCGCGCTGGTTATGCTCGCAGCACTCGATCCGCGCCTCGCAGCCAAAGCCTATCCAGTAGCGATGAGCGCTGCCATCGCCACCGTATTTGGGGCCTCGCTCGCGCACCCGCCGAGCCTGGTCGAACGCTTCGCGAGATTGCGCGACCCCGAATTGCCTGCGGGCGCCCGCGGCTATTGTCGAGCCGTCACCATGGTGTGGACGGCATGGCTCTCGCTGAACGCGCTGGTTGCCCTGGTGCTGGCGGTGTTCGGTAGCGACGCTGCCTGGGCATTGTGGACGGGCGTCATTGCCTACCTGATCATGGGAGTTCTGTTTGCGGGTGAGTTTGCCTTGCGCCGAGTGCTGATAGGCCCGAGGACCGCAGCATGAGTATCGTGCCGCTGGTGGAGCTTCTGGCCCACGTCCGCCCGGATGAGACGCCCGTGGCGGACTGTGGCGGAGTGTCCCTCTCCCTCTCCCGTCTTTGCCGTGATGTCAGAGCCAACAGCGAGCGGATTTGCCAAACCGGTTGCCGGCGCGGCTTGCTGCTCACACAGGATGCGTACTGGGGCGCAGTCGGTCTGTTCGCACTGATGAGCGCCGACGTGGAAGTCCTGATGCCGCCGAACATTCGCCCTGATATCGCCAGTTCGCTGACCGGGCAGTTCGATCTCATTTTAACGGATAGGCCGCTGCACGGGAGTGCCTGTCTGGTGCTCGCAGCGGCAGACCACGATCACTGGCACAAACCCGCTCCTCTGAAGCCCGGCTCGAGCCTCACATTTTTCACGTCAGGCAGCATTGGCGCGCCGAAGCAGGTGGCAAAGACGCTCGCTCACCTCAGTGCCGAGACCGAGGCCGTCGAAGCGCTGCTGGGCCCCGTCGCGCCGCGCCAGGCCAAGGTGCTCGCGACCGTTCCACATCAGCACGCCTACGGCCTCATATTCCGCGTGCTGTGGCCGCTGGCGACCGGCCGGCCGTTCGTGTCTAAGGCGCTCGAGCATTGGGAGGCCGTGCTCTCAGCGCTCGACGATCGCGGCAGCGTGTTGGTCACGAGCCCCGCACACCTGTCACGTATGGGCGGGCTCGCGACCGTCGGCCGCGAGCGTCGGCCGAGCGTCGTGCTTTCGGCCGGCGCCCCCCTGGCTGAAGCCGATGCCCACCTGGCGCAAATGGTGTTGGGTCGTCCCATCACCGAGATCTTCGGCAGCACCGAGACCGGGGCAATCGCCTGGCGCCGGCGCGATCGCGTGGACCCGGCGTGGCGTCCCTTGTCCAATGTCGCCATTGGCGCCACACACGATGGCCTTGCGACGGTCAGCGCCCCGCATGTGCCGGACGCCCGGTACATCGGCTCAGACCGGGTATCGATCAACCCCGACGGCATCCGCTTCTTGGGCCGTGCCGACGCGATCGCCAAGATCGAAGGCGTGCGTGTCGACCCGGCCGAGGTCGCCGGGCGGCTCAAGGGCATTGCCTGGGTGGCCGATGCGGTGGTGACCGCGCTGGGCGAGCCGCCGACCGAGCTCGGGGCGGCATTGGTGCTCACGGCGGAGGGCAAAGATCTTTTGGCGCGAACCGGGCCGTTTCGGTTAGGACGCTTGGCGCGTCGCGTGCTCGCCGGCTCATACGAGCCGGCCGCTCTCCCGCGCCGATGGAAGTTTGTCGACGTCTTGCCCCCGTGCCCTCTCGGCAAAACGGCAAGCGCCGATATCGCCGCCCTGTTTCGCGACGATGCAAAAGCAGATCCTGTGCGCGAGCCCGAGACCCGGGCCGTGCGACCAACCGAAAATGGCGTGGATATCGATCTCTTCCTGGCGCCGGCGATCGTGTATTTTCAGGGACACTTTCCGGGATTTCCGATCGCGCCCGCTGTGACCCAGATCGACTGGGCCGTCCGCCTCGCAGCTCGGCATCTCGGCCTATCGATAGCTTCGGCGCCGGAATTTCGCGTGAAATTTCGCAAAATGATGCTGCCGAGCACGTGTATTACACTTTGCCTGCGGCGCGCAGGATCGGATAACTCTTTCAGGTTCGAGTATCGAGATGGCCCGGACCTGCTGAGCTCCGGCACCATCACGCGAGCTCAACCAGCGCCAGCTTCGCAACTTGCTGGACCGGAGGGGCTGGGCTAGAATTTAAATCATTGGGGAATCGGGGGATTGCCCGCGCTGCGCAATCGTATTGGAGGGATGGGCCTTGTCGGCTATCCGTACATTCTTGCTCAGCCTCATTGTCTGCTGTGCGTCTCTTGCCACACCCACACCCTTGAACGCCGAAATGGGAGCGGCGGTCGGTCAGACGCCGCTCAAGGATGGTCAAGTCCTGCGTGGCCGCTTCGAGCAGGAGCGCTTTCTGGTGGGCTTCGAGGCACCGCTCAAGACGGCCGGCTCCTTCACACTGGTTGCGGGCGGCGGGCTGATCTGGCGGGCGGAGACGCCGTTTGCTGTGACGACGGTCATGAGCCCAGCCGGGCTGGTGCAGGAGGTGGATGGCGCCAAGACCATGAGCTTGGCCTCCGCGCGCATTCCCTTCATGACGAAGCTCTACTCGATGCTAAGCGGTGCCCTGATTGGTAACTGGAGCGATCTTGAGGGTACGTTCAAGATCGCGCGTACTGGCGATGCCAAGAAGTGGGAGCTGCGCCTCACGCCCATCGCCGCTAACGATCCGGCAATGCCAATCGAAGCCATCATTGTACGCGGCAAGCGGCTGGTCGAGGATGTGGTGGTGATCAGGTCGGCCGGCGACCGCGATCATCTGCGATTTTCGGGCCAGAGCCTTGAAACGGTAGCGCCCACGAGCGACGAACTGGCTTTGCTCGCGTTGGCCAAGCAGCTATGACGCTGCGGCGGCGCGCGGCCATAGCATGGTTGGCGATCGTCGTTGCGGCGGCTTGCTTTCTGGCGTGGCATTTTCAGCGCGGCCTGCCGCTTAATACCGATCTCATGGCCCTCCTGCCCCGCGAGGGTCAAGAGTCTGCGGCCCAAAAGGCGCGTGATGCGGTCTCCCAAAACCTTGGGCGGCGCATTCTCGTGCTCGTTGGGCATCCATCACGTGCCCAGGCACGGGCAGCCGCGTCGTCTCTATCCGACAGCCTCGATGCCACAGGCCTGATCGAACCGGACACGGCGTCGGGCGCGCAGGCGATGCTGAAGCTTGCACAGCTCTACCTGCCATATCGTGCAGGGCTTCTGTCCGATGCCGATCGCGGCCTGCTCGAGGCCGGACGCGGCAAAGAGGTGGCGAAACGCGCGCTTGGGCAGGCGTTCGGCGTCGGAGGAACCGGCGAAAGCCTGATCGCGCGGGGCGATCCGTTTCTTCTGCTACCCTCTTTTCTGATGCAGCTGCCTTCGCCGATGCCGCGCGCAGCGTGGGACGAAGGCCTGCTCAGCGTCAGCGAAGCCGGCAAGACGTGGGTGCTACTCGTGCGCTCGCTCGCGCGCGAGCCGTTCGCGCTCGACGTGCAGGAAAGGCTCAACGCGGCTTACTCCCAGTCGGTGGCGACCCTGAAGGCGGCGCATCCCGGTGTCGAAGTTTACCGCACGGGAGCCGTATTCTTCGCCGACGCCGGCGCGCGCACGGCCTTGGGGGAGGCCTCGACGTTGGGCGCGCTGGAGCTTGGCGGAACCATCTTGCTGATCCTTGCCGTCTTCAGGCGGCTCGGCCCATTGCTGCTCAATGGGCTTGCCGGACTGATTGGCGCTGCCATGGGGCTCGTCTCCTGCCTCGTTCTGTTCGGCGAGGTGCACGTGTTTGCCCTTCTGTTTGGAACCAGCCTTCTTGGCGTCGTGGTCGATTATGGCCTGCACTATTGCTCGACTGAGTTCGAACCCGACGCAGGGACGCCGAACGAGCGTCTCGCCTCCATCATGCCGGGGCTGCTCCTCAGTTTGGTCACGACATTGATCGGCTACGTGGCGCTCACGCTCGCGCCCCTGCATGGGCTTTTGCAGATTGCGATCTTCTCGGTGTTCGGCCTTGCCGCGGCGTTCGCGACGGTCGTGCTGTGGTTTCCCATCCTCGATAGCGGACGCAGAACACGCGCCGCGGGCTGGGTGCTGCGCGCGGCAAGCCAACCGTTCGACTTCTGGGAGGCCGGGCGCTGGCGTCTCATGCGCCAGGGACTGCTGTGCCTGGGTGTGGCGGTCGCTCTCGTCGGATTGGCGCGCATCGAGACCAACGACGATGTCCGCGGGATGCAGGCGCTGGCCCCGGATCTGGTTCGCGAGCAACAGGCGATTTTCACCGCGACGGGCGCCAACACCAGCAGCGAGTTTGTTCTAATCGAGGGCGCCGATGACGAAACGGCATTGCGCCGCCAAGAGGCCATCCGCCCGATCGTCGCCGAGCTGAGGGCGCAAGGTGCAATTGCGGGCGCCCTGTTTCCGGCCGATTTCATCCCCTCCAGTGGGCGTCAGCGTGAAAACCGCCGACTGGTGCAGAGAGAACTTGATCCTCTGCTAGCTGCCCACTACGCCGCGCTTGGCCTCAGCGGCGCAAGGCCGGCGGCAAGTCCGAGCAACACCGAACCGCTCACACTGGCGCAAGCCACCGACAGCGGCGCCTTCGACTTTCTCCGCAATCTCGTGCTGGCTCCCGGTGTGCACACCGGGCTGCTGCAAGGTCTCAAGCGCCCGGATCTGGTCCGTGACGCATTGAGCCATGTTGCCGGCGTGCGCCTGGTCGAACCCGCCGCGGAGATCAGTGCGCTGTTTGCAAAATACCGCCAACGCACGGTGATATTGATCGCCGTGTCTGCCGCGCTGATGCTCATTCCATTTGCATTTCGCTACGGCGGCGCCGGTGCGCTCTGGATCATGCTGCCACCGGTGGCATCGATCGTGCTCACTCCAGCGATTCTCAGCCTTATTGGCGCACCGTTTAATTTCTTTCATGCCATGGCCCTGGTTCTGGTTCTGGCCATCGGCGTCGATTACTCCGTGTTCTGCGCCGAAAGTCGAGACAGCAGTCGCGCCACGACCATGGTCGCAATCTTGCTGGCGGCGACCGTCACTCTGTTGTCGTTCGGGCTTCTGGTCGTTAGCACGGCGCCGGCGATCAGCAGTTTCGGATCCGGCATGTTGATCGGCATCACCTTGGCGTTCGTGCTGGCGCCGCTATCGGGTCGATGCCGCAGTCCATCCGCCATTTCCAGCCACCCGGCGTTGGACCGTTCGCGCCAGGACCGTGGCCAGCAACCTCTTCCCTGGGTCAACGCCGAATGATGCCGAGGTCGGCGCAAATCGCCATGTCGGTGGCCCTGGTGTTGGCGGGCTGCACGAACCTTTCTGGCATGCCTGTTCAGCTCGACGAAAAGGCTCCCCTTGCCGTAGCGCCGGCGGCGCAAACCGCCCCGGTCAGCCAGGCGCCGCTGATTGGGCCCGGCGTGGCAATTGTGCTTCCGAAGCCTCGCCAGATGGGGCGCAGCCTGGAAGTCGCCCAGCTCGTGACGTTGCGGTTTGCCGGCCAGTCGCTCACCCTCGAGGCCCGGCTCAGCATCACGCCGGAGCGCCTGGTATTGGTGGGGATCGACGGCATGGGGCGGCGTGCCATGACCGTGACCTGGGACGGTGAGGCCACGACGGTCGAAAGCGCGCCCTGGCTCCCCGCGGCCGCGCGACCCACCAACATGCTGTCCGACGTCGTCGTGCTGTTCTTTCCGACGGCAGCGGTAAGGCAGGCGGTGGCGGCGGCCGGATGCGAGCTTGCACTGACCAAACGTACTCGCGTCGTGCATTGCGGAGAGGCCGACGTGATCCAGGCCGAATACGACGAAGGCTCGACCGCGCCCTGGAACGGCAAGTTGCGGTATCGGAACCTCGCCTGGGGCTACGAGGCCGAGGTTCGCTCGGCGGAGCTCAAGCGGTGACGCGCGCCGACATTGGCATAGCGGCCATGGGCCTTGCGACGCCGATAGGCATTGGCACGATGGCCGTCACGCGTGCCCTGTTCGCGGGCGAGCGAAGCGGCCTGGTGCCGCTTGATGGGTTCGTGCCCGGTCGAAGGGTGCACGTCGGTGCCGTTGCCGTCCCGCTGCCGCCGGTGCCGCCGGCGCTCCGGTGCTATGACACGCGCAACAATCGGCTGATACTTGCCGCCCTTCAGGATCTCGTGCCCGACATCGAGGCGGCGATCCGCCGGTTTGGGCGCGAGCGCATTGCCGTCATCATGGGAACGAGCACGTCGGGGATCGCCGAGGGAGAGGCGGCGTTCAGCACCCAGTTGCGGACCGGCGCCTGGCCCGACGCCTTCCATTACCGACAGCAGGAGACTGGCAACCTCTCCGATTTCGTCGCCCGACTTTTCGACCTTCGCGGTCCCGTCTACACCGTTGCCACGGCCTGCTCCTCGGGCGCAAAGGTGTTGGCGACGGGACGCCGCCTGATCCATGCCGGTTTCGCCGATGCCGCTCTGGTTGGCGGCGCGGATGCACTGTGCAAGACGACGGTGGGCGGGTTCGCTGCTCTCGAGGCGGTTGCGCCGGGGCGCTGCAACCCGTTCAGCATCAATCGCGCCGGCATCAATGTTGGGGAGGCCGCGGCCGCCTTCCTGTTGACCCAAGACCAAACGCCGGTGCGCCTCGCCGGCATTGGCGAAAGCTCGGACGCCCATCATGTGAGCGCCCCCCATCCTGAGGGGCGGGGAGCGACCGCAGCCATACGAGCGGCGCTCGCTGACGCGGCACTTGACCCATCCGAGATCTGCTACCTGAACCTGCACGGCACCGGTACCCCGCTCAACGATGCCATGGAGGGCAAGGTTGTCCATACCTTGTTCGGAAGCAGCATGGCATGCAGCTCGACCAAACCGATGACCGGACACACGCTGGGCGCGGCCGGGGCTTGCGAGGCTGCTTTTCTGTGGCTCACCCTCAACCCCGAGCATAATTCGCAAGGCTGTCTGCCGCCGCACCTGTGGGACGGCGTAGTTGACCCAGCCATCCCCCCACTGGCTCTGGTCGGGCCGAACGCGCATCTGGCCGATCCCCGCGCCCCGGCCGCAATGCTGAGCAGCTCGTTCGCGTTCGGCGGCAGCAATGTGGCCGTTGTGTTGTCCCGGGAGGCGGTTGCGTGAAGCAATGTCCTTACCCGGTTGAGCAGCTGCTGCCGCAGGCGCATCCGATGATCCTGATCGACGAGATCGTGGGATGCGAAGAGAACCGCCTGTGGTCGGCGGTGGAGGTGAGGCCCGGCGCGCCATTCTTCGTCGATGGATGCGGCATCGCCGCCCACATCGCCATCGAATGGATGGCCCAGACCTGTGCCGCGCTGGTCGGACTGGAGGCGCTCGATGCCGGGCAGAAAGTGGGGGTTGGCCTTTTGCTTGGCACGCGAAACTTCAAGGCCACGGTGCCCTGGTTTGCCGTTGGCGAACGCCTGATCATTACCGGATCGCTCACCTATCGCGACCAGCAAATGGGCGTATTCGACTGCGTCGTGGCCCGAGATCCCGGAACCGACGTGGTCGCCTCGGCCCAGCTTACGACCTACCAACCGGAGAGCGTTGCGGCGTTGCTGGAGACACGAGCCCAAGGCCGGGAAAAGGCGGGATCCGGCGCATGAAACGCGAGATTCTGGTGACAGGTGCAAGTAAGGGCATCGGCGCGGCAATCGCCGTGCGTCTGGCCCGCGATGGCTTCGCAGTCATCGTGCACTATGGCCGCGATCGCTCCGGAGCCGAGCAAACCCTGGCCGCCATAAACGCCGCGGGTGGCGATGCACGGCTGTCGAGCTTCGACATTTCCGATCGCAGCCAATGCGGCGCGATCATCGAGGCCGATATTGAGGCCAACGGCGCCTACTATGGTGCGGTCCTGAATGCTGGGATAACGCGAGACGCGGTTTTTCCGGGCATGTTGCAAGATGACTGGGAGGCCGTGCTGAGGACCGATCTTGACAGTTTCTACAACGTGCTGAGGCCGATCGTGCTGCCGATGATCTCGGCACGGCGCGGCGGCCGCATTGTAACTGTGTCTTCGGCGTCGGGGGTCATGGGCAATCGCGGCCAGGTCAACTATAGTGCAGCCAAAGCGGGGGTGATCGGGGCGAGCAAGGCGCTCGCACTCGAGCTCGCCAAGCGCCACATTACGGTCAATTGCGTGGCGCCTGGCCTTATTGACACGGGCATGATTGCGGCCGTGCCGCTCGAGGAGGCACTAAAGCTCATTCCCATGCGTCGCTGCGGACAACCGGCCGAGGTTGCGGCCGCCGTGGCGTTTTTGTGTTCGGACGAGGCCTGCTATATCACGCGGCAGGTCATCTCGGTGAACGGGGGCATGTACTGACGCGGAGGGTCGTCATAACGGGCGTAGGCGCGGTCACCGCGCTTGGCGAGGACTGGCCTCAAGTCCGCGCCCGCATGCTCGCGGGCGAGGAGCAGTACCTGCTGCCGCGCGACAAGGGCAAGGTCAAGGGGTATGTGCGCGACATCGTCGACGCACGCCGCAACCTGCTCGGGCTGTTCATGCCGCTGGCGCTGGTGCTGATCGTCAGCATGATCCTCACGCCCGCGCTGCAGGCGATCGTGACGCTGGCCATGCTGGTGATGATGCTGTTCATGATCATCGAGGGCGTCGTGCTCGG
>Ga0126384_10002157_pt1 | contig 11904 bp, 10 predicted proteins | sample PanSoiMetPlot_36_FD_92543 | JGI IMG/M metagenome (GOLD analysis project Ga0126384, IMG submission 92543) | Tropical forest soil microbial communities from Panama - MetaG Plot_36 | ecosystem: Environmental > Terrestrial > Soil > Tropical forest > Bulk soil | place: Panama | collected 2016-02-17 | reverse complement strand
CGCTTGCGCCACGTCCTCGATCGAGCACACCGACATAGTCGAGAGCGTGAAGGGAATGCCGGCCGCCTGCGCCGCGCGGCAGGCAAGAATTTCGCCGTCGCCGCGTTGCATGCCGCAGAGCCCGATCGGCGCGAGCGCCAGCGGCAGCGCAACGCGTTCGCCAAGGATGGTGGTGGTGAGATCGCGTTGCGAGACATCGACGAGCACGCGCTGGCGCAGCTTGATGCGCTCGAGATCCTCGCGATTGGCGCGCAGCGTCTCCTGCGAATAGGAGCCGGCCTCCGCATACTCGAAGAAGGCGCGCGGAACCTTGCGGCGCGCCTGCTGCCGCAGATCCTCGATGCAGGTCATGGTGCGCATGGTGCAAGTCTTAGCACGAGGCGGGGGTAGTCATCAGTGGTGTGTCGTAGGCAGGCGTCATGGAGAAGATCCTCATGATGCGCTTGCCGCGCCGCGAACTCGATCTGCTCCCTCGCCCCGTGAGCAAAGCGAACGGGGAGAGGGGTGGGGTGAGGGGCGCCTAAAGCATGGGCGAGCTTTTTGCGCCCCTCACCCAAATGCGATCGCGGACCGAATCTTGTGCCCTCTCCCCGCTTTGCGGGGCGAGGGCACGTGCGGCGCCTGACACAGGAACGCGGTCTCGCTCCGAGACGTTATTTGCGTGAAAGGCGCGGATGAGCGCGCCGCTTGCAGGGAGAATTGCATGGCAGGTCCGAAACAGATCCTCGTCGACGACGAGAGCGACGAAAAGTCAAAGCGCGAGGCCGAGGAGACACGTAAGCGCATGCTCGAGCGCTCGCTGGAACAGGGCCTCGAGGATAGCTTTCCCGCCTCCGATCCGGTCAACGTGACGCAGCCGGCGCCGACCCGCGGCGACAAGCAGAGAAAGTAAGTTCCTTACCAGGCTGCCGGCGGCAGTCCCGCGGCTATTAGCCATGCGCGCAGAAAAGCCGCCTTTGTTTTGAACAATTCGCCCAATTGACCTATCATCCACATTGAACCATCGCGTTTTGGGGGTGCGGGGACACATGGCTCGAAAATATTTCGGTACCGATGGCATCCGCGGCCGGGCCAACGGGACGATCACTCCGGAATTGGCGCTCAAGGTCGGGCAAGCTGCGGGCTTGATCTTTCGCCGCGGCGACCATCGTCATCGCGTGCTCATCGGCAAGGACACGCGCCTCTCCGGCTACATGATCGAGACCGCGCTGGTCGCTGGCTTCACCTCGGTCGGCATGGACGTGTTCCAGACCGGCCCGATGCCGACGCCCGCCGTGGCCATGCTCACGCGCTCCATGCGCGCCGATCTCGGCGTGATGATCTCCGCCTCGCACAATCCTTATGACGACAACGGCATCAAGTTGTTCGGACCGGATGGCTTCAAGCTCTCCGACGAGGTCGAGCACAAGATCGAAGAGCTGGTCGATTCCGAGCTGGTCAAGATGCTGGCGAAGAGCGCCGATCTCGGCCGCGCCCGGCGCATCGACGACGGGCAGGGCCGCTACGTCGAATTCGCCAAGCGAACGCTGCCGCGCAACCTGTCGCTGGAGGGCTTGCGCGTCGTGGTCGATTGCGCCCACGGTGCCGCCTACAAGGTTGCACCGCAGGCCTTGTGGGAGCTCGGTGCCGAGGTGATCTCCATCGGGGTCGAGCCCGACGGCTTCAACATCAATCACGAATGCGGCTCGACCGAGCCGGGACCGCTTTGCCAGAAGGTGAAGGAAATGCGCGCCGACATCGGCATCGCGCTCGACGGCGACGGCGATCGCGTGCTCATCGCCGACGAGCGCGGGCGCCTCATCGACGGCGACCAGCTGTTGGCGGTGATCGCCGAGAGCTGGAAGGCAGATGGTCGCCTCGCCAAGCCCGGCGTCGTCGCCACCGTCATGTCCAATCTCGGGCTCGAGCGCTATCTCGGCACACTATCGCTTTCGCTGGCGCGAACGCCGGTCGGCGACCGCTACGTGCTCGAACACATGCGCGCGCACGGCTTCAACGTCGGCGGGGAATCCTCCGGCCACATCATCCTGTCCGATTACACGACGACCGGCGACGGCTTGCTGACCGCGCTGCAAGTGCTGGCCGTGGTCAAAAAGCAGGACCAACCTGTGTCCAAGGTCTGCCATCGCTTCGATCCGCTGCCGCAAATCCTCAAGAACGTGCGCTACGCCAGCGGCAAGCCGCTCGAGAACGCCAAGGTGCGCAGCGCCATCGAAGATGCGCAGGCCCGCCTCGACGGCCATGGGCGGCTGATCGTGCGCTCATCGGGAACCGAGCCGGTGATCCGCGTCATGGGCGAGGGCGACGACAAAGTGCTCGTCGAGGAGGTCGTCGACGGCATCGTCGAGGCATTGACCAGCGCGGCGTGAGCGCCGCGGCTGCGCCATTTCTCGCTGCAAGTGAGACACTGCGGGCGGTGTAGCGAATCGGTCTGCTCCCTCCCCCGTTTACGGGGGAGGGGTGGGGTGGGGGCACGTAAGCACGAATCTCGTCGTGTGCCCCCTCCCTAACCCTCCCCCCGCAAGCGGGGGAGGGGACGCAATGAGCGTGCGGTGCGTGTGCGCCAACAAAGCGCAAGATTCATGCAACCAGGGCAATTCAGCCGCTGGCCCCATCCTGGCGGCACGCGCGCCTCCGCCTCACATTGGAATAGGTAAAAATTTGGCGTTTTCCTTTTGCCTGCCCAGCCGGCCTCATGTATCGACTAGTTACATAAAGAACCAACCGCTCCGGAACGCCCACCCCTCATGATCGTCTGCTCCTGCAACGTGTTGAGCGACCGCGACGTGCGCGCCGCGCTCGGTGCTGGCGAAGCCCCGCGCACCGCCAGCCAAGTTTACGGCTGTCTCGGCTGCAACCCCCAGTGCGGCCGCTGCGCGCGCACCATCCGCGCGATCATGGACGAAGCAATCACGGCGGCCTGTTGCCGAACCGGGCAGGACTGAGCAAGTTCCTCCCACGCTTGGCCTCGCCGAGCGCTTGTGGCCAGACCCAGCTTCGGGCCATCGTCACGCGTAACCCGTAAATCGCGACCGCTTTGAGGGGCACCATGCAAGGCGACGCAAGAGTCATCGAATATCTCAACCGTGGTCTGCGGCACGAGCTTGCCGCCATCAACCAGTACTGGTTGCACTACCGGCTGCTGGACAATTGGGGTTACCGGGCGCTGGCCAAGAAATGGCGCCAGGAGTCGATCGAGGAGATGGAGCATGCGGACAAGATCGTGCAGCGCATCATCTTCCTCGACGGTTTTCCCAACATGCAGGTAATCGATCCGCTTCGCATCGGGCAGAACGTCAGAGAGGTGCTCGACTGCGATCTTGCCGCGGAGATGTCGGCGCGCGCGCTCTACCAGGAGGCCGCGACGCATTGCCATGCGGTCAAGGATTACGTCACCCGCGATCTGTTCGAGGAGCTCATGCACGACGAGGAAGAGCACATCGATTATCTCGAGACGCAGCTCGATCTCGTCGCCGAGCTCGGCCTCGAGCTCTACGCGCAGCACCACATCGGAAAAACCGACGACGACTCGAAGTGACGGCGGGGCTCGCTCGGGCAGCAAAAAATCCGTTCATTCCCGCGCAAGCGGAAATCCAGAGCCAACGGCTGGGTCCCCGCTTTCGCGGGGACGAACGTAGGCGAGAGCGCGATTCCATAGAGCACGCGAAAGATAGTGCGTCGCGCGCCCACGCCGCTTGACGCGCCTTCGCTCCTTCCTTATGTCCGCGCGCGGGACACCCCTCCCCACCGAGGGGCGCCTATCTGGAAGGGTAGATCATGAGCCAAGCGAAACCCGCCCTGCGGCCGCTCGTTCCGCACTTCTCCTCCGGTCCCTGCGCCAAACGTCCCGGCTGGAGCCTCTCAGCCCTCACCGACGCACTTCTCGGACGCTCGCACCGATCGAAGATCGGCAAGGCGAAGCTCAAGCGCGCGATCGAGCTCACGCGCGAGGTGCTCGAAGTCCCGGGGAATTACCGCATCGGCATCGTGCCGGCCTCCGACACCGGCGCCGTCGAGATGGCGCTGTGGTCGATGCTCGGCGCGCGGCCAGTCACCATGCTCGCCTGGGAGTCGTTCGGCGAAGGCTGGGTCACCGACGTCATCAAGGAGCTCAAGCTTGCCAACGTGACGGTGCTCAAGGCCGCTTACGGCGAGCTTCCCGATCTTGCCAAGGTCGATCCCGCATCCGACGTGGTCTTCACCTGGAACGGCACCACCTCGGGGGTGCGCGTGCCGAACGCCGATTGGATCGCCGCCGATCGGCAAGGCCTGACCATCTGTGATGCCACCTCCGCCTGCTTCGCGCAGGCGCTCGATTGGGGAAAGCTCGATGTCGTCACGTTCTCCTGGCAGAAGGCGCTGGGCGGCGAGGGGGCGCACGGCATGCTGATCCTCTCGCCGCGCGCGGTCGAGCGCCTGGAAACTTTTACGCCGTCGCGGCCGCTGCCCAAAATCTTCCGGCTCACCAAGGGCGGCAAGCTCAATCAGGCGATCTTCGAAGGCGAGACCATCAACACGCCGTCGATGCTGTGCCTCGAAGATTATCTCGACGCGCTGGCCTGGGCGAAGTCGATCGGCGGGCTGAAAGCGCTGATGGCGCGCGCGGACGCCAACGCCAAGGCGATCGCCGACTGGGTGGCGGTAACGCCGTGGATCGAATTCCTCGCGCGCGATCCGGCGCTGCGATCCAACACCTCGGTGTGCTTGCGGGTCGTCGATCCCTCGGTGGCAAAGCTTTCCGCCGAAGCGCAGGCGGCGTTCGTCAAAAGCATCGCTGCGGCGCTTGAGAAGGAGGGCGTCGCCTTCGACATCGATGGTTACCGCGACGCGCCGCCGGGCTTGCGCATCTGGTGTGGCTCGACCGTCGAGCGCGCCGACGTCGAGGCGCTCACGCTGTGGCTCGATTGGGCTTTCGCCGAGAGCAAGGAGGCGCTGCCGAAGGCGGCGTGAGGTGCGGCGTGTTCCAGTGATTGAAGTTAGCGCGCGCGGCAAGCTCGGTGTGCTCCCTCCCCCGCTTGCGGGGGAGGGAGGGGTGGGGAGGGGGCGAGCTCGCGCGAATCTTGTCGCATACCGCCTCCCTAGCCCTCCCCCGCAAGCGGGGGAGGGAAACGCACCGAGTGCGCGGCTCAATGATTCACCCAGCACAAATGAAAATGCTCTGACATGTCCCCCAAAGTTCTCATCTCCGATGCGCTCTCTCCCGCCGCCGTGCAGATCTTCAAGGATCGCGGCGTCGAGGTCGATTTCCAGCCCAAGCTCGGCGCCGACAAGGACGGCCTCGCCCAGCGCGTCGGCGATTTCGATGGTCTTGCCATTCGCTCGGCCACCAAGGTCACGCCCAAGGTCTTGGAGCAGGCAAAGCGCCTCAAGGTGATCGGCCGCGCCGGCATCGGCGTCGACAACGTCGACATTCCCGCCGCCACCGCCAAGGGCATCATCGTGATGAACACGCCGTTCGGCAATTCGATCACCACCGCCGAGCACGCGATCACCTTGATGCTCGCGCTTGCGCGGCAGATCCCGCAGGCGGACGCCTCCACGCAAGCGGGCAAGTGGGAAAAAAACCGCTTCATGGGGGTGGAGATCACCAACAAGACGCTCGGCGTCATCGGCTGCGGCAATGTCGGCTCGATCGTCGCCAATCGCGCAATCGGGTTGCGAATGAAGGTGATCGCTTACGATCCCTTCCTCTCGCCCGAGCGCGCGGCGGAGCTCGGCGTGGACAAGGTCGATCTGCCCGAGCTGCTGCGGCGCGCCGACTTCGTCACTTTGCACACGCCGCTCACCGAGAAGACCAAGGGCATCATCGACGCCAAGGCGATTGCCACCATGAAGAAAGGCGTCCGCATCATCAATTGCGCGCGCGGCGGCCTGGTCGAGGAGGACGCCTTGCGCGCCGCGCTCGATTCCGGCCACGTCGCCGGCGCCGCCTTCGACGTGTTCACCGAAGAGCCGGCGACCGCCAATCCGCTGTTCGGCCATCCCAACGTGGTGTGCACGCCGCATCTCGGCGCCGCCACCACCGAGGCGCAGGAAAACGTCGCCTTGCAGGTCGCCGAGCAGATGTCCGACTATCTTCTGCGCGGCGCCATCTCCAACGCGGTCAACTTCCCCTCGATCACTGCGGAGGAAGCGCCGAAGCTGCGGCCGTTCATCGATCTTGCGGAAAAGCTCGGCTCGTTCACCGGCCAGCTCACCGAGACCGGCATCCTCAAGGCGCAGCTCACCTATGAAGGCGGCGTCGGCGGCATGAACACCAAAGCTTTGACCTCGGCTGCGCTCGCCGGGCTGTTGCGGCCCATGCTGCAAGAGGTCAACGTCGTCTCCGCGCCGATCGTGGCCAAGGAGCGCGGCATCGTCATCGAGGAGATGACGCGCGACGTGCACGGCGACTATGGCAACCTCGTCACCGTGACCGTGGTCACCGAACGGCAGACGCGCTCGGTGTCGGGCACGGTGTTCGCCGATGGCCGGCCGCGCATTGTTAACATCAAGGGCATCCGCATGGATGCCGAGTTTGGCCGCTCCATGATCTACATCACCAATCTGGACAAGCCCGGCTTCATCGGGCGCTTCTCGTCCACGCTGGGCGAGGCCGGCATCAACATCGCGACGTTTCACGTCGGCCGCGATGCGCCCGGCGGCAACGCGGTTGCGCTGATCGAGATTGACGGCGACTTGCCCCCGCAAGTGCTGGCGGCCGTGCGCGCGCTGCCGCAGGTGCAACAGGCCCGCCCGTTGAAATTTTGAACCGCGACTCTGAATCCTGTCGCGAACTGTAATTAGTCCGAGCGGCAAACTCGGTCTTTACCCTCCCCTTTTGGGGAGGGTCGGCGCGAAGCGCCGGGGTGGGGGTCGTTGTTGTGGCGCGAGGCGCGTGCCCCACAACGACCCCCACCCCCTCCCCCTCCCCACAAGGGGGAGGGAAGCACACCGAGCTTGCCGCGCGTTCGTTCAAGATATCCGAGGCAGTAGGCGCTACCCGCTGTGCGCGTGCACGTGATGCAGGCCGTCGTGGCGCGCGCCATTCCTCCCCTTGACCTTCGCCGCTTCGGCGGCCGCGACCTCCAGCAGATAAGCGAGGTCGTCCAATTCGACCTGGCGGCACAACCGGCAGAGCTCGCGCGTCATCGTCTCGGTGTAGTGCGCGACTTCCGTCCTGCTTTCCATGGCTTCCTCCAGCTCGCGGATAGCGGAGCATGGGCGACAACAGCTTCCGGCAATGTGAGCTAGTTCACCCGGCGCGTCCTTTGTTTGTGCGCGGCGGCGCTTATGGTGATGTCGTGCCCGCACACTCGGTCGGCTCCCCTCCCCCTTGTGGGGAGGGGGTGGGGGTCGTTGTTGTGGCGCGAGGCACGTGCCTGACAACTACCCCCACCCGGCTCGCTTCGCTCGCCACCCTCCCCACAAGGGGGAGGGTAAGGACCGAGTTCGCTGCTCGCGGTGATGGGAATTCACGCGACGATGTGCCGGCACTGCGCAGGCACGCCCCGCGCTCTCCCGGCGGCCCCGAGCCCCGCGAGCAAAATCGCCGCCGCCGTGATCTTGCCGTGAGATTGCCTTGGAGAGAGCCAAATCTTCCGCTGTGCTCTAGCCCGGCGACGGCAAGGGGTGAATAAGACCCGATAAATCAGGCAGTTGGGCTGCGGACGGCGCCTTCCGTCGCGGCCGCATCGGCGTGCCTTGAAGGGTGCGCGCGCCCGCGGGAGCCGCAATGCCGGGCAAGCCTTTGTCGCCGCGAGATAAGTCCGGGCATCGCCGCGGAGGAAAGCCGCTTCATGGCCAATGTGGTCGCGGTTGGGTCCCAGTGGGGGGACGAGGGCAAGGGCAAGATTGTCGACTGGCTGTCCGAGCAAGCCGACATCGTGGTGCGGTTTCAGGGGGGGCATAATGCGGGTCACACGCTGGTCATCGACGGAACCACTTACAAGCTGTCGCTGCTGCCGTCGGGCGTTGTGCGGCCGGGGAAGCTTTCCGTGATCGGCAACGGTGTCGTGATCGATCCGCGCGCGCTGCTTGAGGAAATCGACCGCCTCAAGGGGCAGGGGGTCGACGTGACGCCCGACACGCTGCGCATCGCCGAGAACGCGACCTTGATCCTGCCGTTGCACCAGGAGCTCGACACGATCCGCGAATCCGGCGGCACGCTTACGCGCGTGGGCACCACCCGGCGCGGGATCGGCCCGGCCTACGAGGATAAGGTCGGCCGGCGCGCGATCCGTGTCATGGATCTCGCCGATCCGCCGGCGCTCGGACGTAAGATCGAGCGCCTCTTGGCCCACCACAACGCCTTGCGGCGTGGGCTCGGGCTCAAAGAAATCGGCGTGGGCGCTGTGCGCGAACAGCTCGAGAGCGTCGCGCCGCGCGTCTTGCCTTACGCCGATTCGGTGTGGGCGCTGCTCGACCAGAAGCGCCGCGAGGGCAAGCGCATCTTGTTCGAAGGCGCGCAGGGCGCGCTGCTCGATATCGACCACGGCACTTATCCGTTCGTGACCTCCTCCAACACGGTCGCCGCCCAAGCCGCGACCGGCTCGGGACTGGGGCCGGCGGCGATCGGTTACGTGCTCGGCATCTGCAAGGCCTACACCACGCGCGTAGGCGAAGGCCCGTTCCCGACCGAGCAGGACAACGAGATTGGCCGCCTCATCGGCGAGCGCGGCCGCGAATTCGGCACCGTGACCGGGCGCCCCCGCCGCTGCGGCTGGTTCGACGCCGTGCTCGTGCGCCAGACGGTGCGCACCGGCGGCATCAACGGCCTGGCGCTGACTAAGCTCGACATCCTGGATGGTTTGAGAGACCTTAAGGTTTGTGTGGGATACCGCCTCGATGGTCGGGAGATCGATCACCTTCCAGCGAGCGAGCATGCCCAGGCCAAGGTCGAGCCGATCTACGAGACCGTCGAGGGGTGGCAGGCCAAGACCGCGCGCGCGCGGTCCGGGGCGCAGTTGCCGGCGCAGGCGATCAAATATGTGCGCCGCATCGAGGAGCTGGTCGGCTGTCCGGTTGCGCTATTGTCGACTAGTCCCGAGCGCGAGGACACGATCCTGATGCAAAACCCGTTCGAGGCTTGAGAGCCGAGCACAAGGCGAGTACTCCGATGGCCGACTATTATCCCCTCATCTCCCGCGCGGTCGGCGGGCTCGAAAAGAACAGCGGCGAGAACCGCCGCGTCATCTACGACCGCGCCCGCGCGGCCTTGCTCGCGCAGCTGCGCAGCGTCACGCCTGCGCTGGAAGAGTCCGACATTACGCGCGAGCGCCTCGCGCTCGAGGAATCGATCCGCAAGGTGGAGGCGGAATCGGCCCGTCAGTTCGTCGAGGCCACGCGGCAGATGTCGGCGGCCAAGCTGCGCCGGCAATGGGAGGCGCCGTCCAGAGCGCGTCCCGCCGAGCCCCGCCCGGCAGAACCTGCGGCGGCGGAGGAGAGGGAGCGCTACATCCATCCGCCCGGGTCCTTCGCGCCGGAGCCGGCAGCGCTGCCGGAAGCGCCGCGCCGGGCGCCATCGCCGCCGAGCATCCCCGATGAGGACGAGTCCGAATCAATCTTCGACCGGCCGTTCCCGGCGGAGCCGCAGCCGATGCCCATGGGCGAAGCCGCGCGCCGCGAGGCGGGCGAGCGCCGCTCGCTGTTCGACTGGATCCGCCGAGATCGCGCCAAGGCCGCGGAGCCCGCCGCGCGGGCGGAAAAATCCGAGCGGGCGGAGGACTTCCCGCCGCCGCCTGCTTTCGAGCGCGCGCCGCAGCGCGGCGCAGAGCGCGCGGAGTTTGCACCACGGCGTTTCGTGCCGCCGCCGCAAGAGCAGCGCGCGTTCGAGCCGCATGCGGAGCCCTCTCGCGGCGAGCAGTTCTCCGAACCGATGCTGGAGTCGGCGTACGCGGTCGACGATTCGCCTCCGCCGGCGCATGGCCGGCAGGCGTCAGGCGAGACGGCCGACGAGGGGTACGCGTACGAATACGACGAGTGGGGTGAGGACGTCGCGCCGCGCCGTTCGTATGCCAGGCTGATCAAGCCTGTGGCCGCGGCGCTGGCCGTCGTCGTGCTCGCCGGCGTCGGCGTCTGGCAGTGGCCGAACATGGTCGCCCTCTACCGCTCCTTCCGCGCTCCGGCGACGACCGACGTGGCGCGCGAGACGCAGCCGTCGACCGCCGCGCGCCCGAAAATCACCGACCGCATCGAGCCCGGCAGCCCGCAGACGCCGGCGACGCCCGCGCCGTCCACGCAAGCGGGCGTACCGTCCGCGCAGAAGGTCGTGCTCTACGAAGAGGATCCCGCCGATCCCAACGGCAAGCGCTTCGTCGGTTCGGCGATCTGGCGCACCGAGACGGTGACGCCCGGTCCGGGACAGCCGCCCGAGCTCGCCATCCGCGCCGACGTCGAGGTGCCCGAGCGCAAGCTCGCGATGACCTGGTCGCTCCGCCGCAACACCGACAAGGGGCTTCCCGCCACCCACACGGTGGAGATCATGTTCAAGGTGCCGCCGGATTTCCCCGCGGGCGGCATCTCCAACGTTCCCGGCATCCTGATGAAGCAAGCCGAGCAGACGCGCGGCGTGCCGCTCGCCGGGCTGGCGGTGAAGGTGACGCCCGGCTTCTACCTGATCGGCCTCTCCAACGTCGATGCCGACAAGGATCGCAATCTGCAAATGCTCAAGGAGCGCAGCTGGTTCGACATCCCGGTCGTTTACAGCAACAACCGCCGCGCCATCCTCGCCTTGGAGAAAGGCACGCCCGGCGAGCGCGTCTTCGCCGACGCCTTCAAGGCCTGGAAGCAGTAGCCCATTCAGGATCGCCAATTGGCGAGACGAATTTGGTTTTGGGTATTCGTGGCCAGTTTGTTGATCGCTGGCTGGGAATTCACTGTGCCGACGTTCCCGTGTGAAGGCACCAGATCAGATTGCGCCTTCGAAGCTGCTCCCCACTATGCGCTCTCAATCCTTTTCGCCATCGTCGCGATGGCGAGCGCGATCATCTGGCTGTGCATGATGATCCGCGACGCGGTTAGCGATTACAGGGAAAGCACGTCGCGCTAACGGCGCAGTGGCGTAGGGTGGGCAAAGGCGCGCCCTTGTGCGCGTGGGCAAAATCGTGCGCGCGCCGTGCCCACGCGGCGACGATGCCGCAGCGATTTTGCCCACCCTACGGCTCCTTCGGGTGAAGTGGAATCACCGCAACGCGAACTCGGTCTGCACCCTCTCCCGCTTGCGGGGGAGAGGTGGGGAGGGGGCACGCATATCGCTCTATCTTTTGCATGCCCCCTTCCTATCCCTCCAGCCGAAGTCGGATCTATCCGACTTCGGCCAGCTTAGAAGTGGCCGAACTCGGGTAAACCCGAGTTCGGCTGCAAGCGCGGGAGGGAACCGCACCGAGTGCGCCGCGCCATTTTGCTGTAAAGCACACACGGACGCGCAAGCTTGACTGCGCGCAGGACACTACGAGTGAGTGAGTCAGGCGGCCGATGTCAATGCGCGTGCAGCGCCGGCGCGCTTGGGCGGCTCTCGATCGCGGCGATGCGATTCTTCACCGCGCGCTGCACCTTCTCGAAGGCGCGCACCTCGATCTGCCGCACGCGTTCGCGCGAGACGCCGAACTCGGCGGCCAGATCCTCGAGCGTGATTGGATCATCGGCGAGCCGGCGCGCCTCGAAGATGCGCCGTTCGCGATCGTTGAGCACCGTGAGCGCCTCGCCAAGCGCCTTCTTGCGGTTGTCAGACTCCTCGTCCGCGACCAGCCGCTCCTCCTGATCCGAGACCTCGTCGACCAGCCAGTCCTGCCATTCGCCGGAATCGCCGTCGTCGCGGATCGGCGCATTGAGCGACACGTCGCCGCCGAGGCGGCGGTTCATGTCGACCACGTCCTGCTCGGTCACGCCCAGCCGTTTGGCGATGAGCTTGACCTGGTCGGGGCG
>Ga0126384_10002156_pt1 | contig 11908 bp, 9 predicted proteins | sample PanSoiMetPlot_36_FD_92543 | JGI IMG/M metagenome (GOLD analysis project Ga0126384, IMG submission 92543) | Tropical forest soil microbial communities from Panama - MetaG Plot_36 | ecosystem: Environmental > Terrestrial > Soil > Tropical forest > Bulk soil | place: Panama | collected 2016-02-17 | reverse complement strand
TAACGGAGAGCGTCTTCCTCCTCGCCGCGAAAGACGCCGACCAGAACAAGAATGCGGCTGCGAATCCCGGCATCGCGCAAGGCTACACCTTCGTCCACCGAAGTTACGCCAAACCAGGAGGCACCTTCCTGCTCGAGCGCAAGGGCACACGCCTCGGCGCCGTGTCCATAGGCATCGCATTTCACAACCGCACATATGGTGACTGATGCGCCGACATGGCATTGCACAGCGCGAAAATTGTGGCGAAGAGCAGAAAGGGAGACTTCGGACCAATTAGGGCGGCTAGAAGATCGGACTAATGTCACTTGGGCTCGCAAGAATTGATCATAGCAATCTCGGTGGCTGTTATGGTTTACCAACTCGATGTGTGCTTGTCCAAGGACAACAAACAGTAGCCAGCAATCTAGTATCTATTTGCATAAATGAGCGTATGATGTTTTGGGCTGTTTTTGGAAGACGATTTGTTTCTTCCACTCGAAGGGATGGGCGTTCTGGTTGTAGGCGGCAATGAAGTGGTCGATCTGCTGACGCAGTTGCTGCGAACCGGTGAAACTGGCGGAGGTGAGGGATTGGCGGCTGAGAAGGCTGAACCAGATCTCTACCTGATTGAGCCAGGAGGCGTGGGTGGGGATGTAATGGAAGTGCACGTTACTCTGTCGTTGTCGCCAGCGGTCATGTTTGGGCTTATGGGTGTTGAGATTATCGAGGATGACATGGATATGCCGGCGGGCATAGGTGGCCACGATGCCGTTCATAAAATCGAGGAACTCCACCCGCCGGCGACGCCGGTAATGGCCGGCCTTGACCAGTCCCGTGGCCACTTCCAAAGCGGCAAACAAGGTGGTCGTGCCATGCCGCTTATAGTTGGGGGAGAACCCATTGAGGGCTCTGCCATGGGGCAACCGCAGCCAGCCTTGGGCGCGTTCCAAGGCCGGGATGTGCGGCTTCTCGTCGACCGACAGCACGATGGCGTTCTGCGGCGGATTCAGATAGAGGCCCACGACATCGGCGGCCTTTTGGGCAAAGCAGGGATCGGTGCTCACGCACCAGCTCCGGCGCCGTTGCAGGCTGATGCCGTGCTTGCGCAACACGCGCCAGATCTGATCGTCGGAGATGTCGGTCAAGGCGGCGGCCAGCAAAGCTCCGTTCCAGTGGGCATAGCCGGCGGGAGGAGCTTGGTCCAGTTGCTGCAAAATGCGCCGCTCGGCAGCGGCATCGTAGCGCGCCGGCTTGCCGCTGCGCCGGGCATCGCCGAGTCCCTCCAGCCGCCGCGCCAGAAACCGGTTACGCCACTTGCTCACGGTGGCTGGGCGGGTACGGTGCGCCGCCGCAATCGCTTCATTGCTCAAGCCGCCGGCGGCATGGAGGATGATTTGCGCTCGGAACACATCCCGGCGAGCGCTGGTCGGACGGCGTACGACGGCTTGCAGATGTTCTCGCTCGGCATCGCTCAACATCGGTGTTTGTGCCCGCATACTGGACACTATACACCATACGCTAACTATTGCAATTAACTACGGGCTAATTCAACTAGCTTCTTAAGCAAGCGTGCATATTTATGTCCGCTTTTGGCATATACAACTTTGGTGACATAAAAAGTGGTTACTGAAAATATATACTCTTCGCAACAACAACATGCTATAACAGCACGGAAGCTCGGCAATTCACTAATACTTAGCTCGCTTGCGGGCAGGCAAGCGAACCACTCGGGGGAAACCCGCAGAGTTTTGGTTACGGATTGACGTGAATTGCTCTGCGTACGTGCTGCCCGATTGCTTCGGTTTGTATCGAGCAGACGGCATGATCAACGTCATTATTGCCGACCACCAAGCCATTTTCCGCACCGGCGTCGCCAAGGTGCTGGCCGTGGAAGATGATCTGCGTATCGTCGGACAGCCGCAGTCGCAAGAGCAGATGCTAAATGCCCTCGGGCATCTCAGGGTCCATGTGTTGTTGGTTTCAGCAACTTTCCTGCCCATATTTCCGGAAATTCGCGCCTTAAGCGACCGAAATAGCACAAAGATCCTTGTGCTGGCCGAACCAGCGGATGCCCCAGCGGCTTTCATTGCCTTGGGAGTCCAGGGTGTGGTCTACCGCTCGGTGAATGGCCAGACCATCGTCGAAGCGGTTCGGCGCCTGGCCCGCGGTGAGAGTTATATTCAAACGCCGCTTGCGGCCGTAAGGGAGAGTGAGGATTTGGTTGGCATGCGCGTGCGTGACCGCCTGTCGGAAAAAGAGCTACGTATCATCGCCTCCGTGGTGCGTGGCTTTAAGAATCGCGAGATCGCGTCACAGATGTTCACGAGTGAGCAGGTCGTCAAGAACTCATTGCGCAACATCTTCGATAAAACAGGCGTTTCTGATCGCCTGGAGCTGGCTTTATTTGTCCTCCACCATCGAATGCTGGCTCATGCCACCGCGTCAGTAAAGATCGATACGGACCCTCCACGCCCTAAGCGCAGCAGCCCGCGGCACGCCGGTAACATCGGATTCGCGCCTTAACGCTGGCGACTCTGGGCGGCCGGACTTCCCAGTCGAATCTTTCGGTACGGTGTAAAATAGCCGGTCACCGGAATGAGTGCCGCAAAATGAGCCTTCGTGCCCGGGCAAACATCTAAGCTGAAGAGACCAGCCGGCACAATTCCCTGCTCTTCCCTAAAAGAGCACACCACATTAGCTGAACGGCAAACATCGAAAGGACGCATTTATGGCAACCCTGACTCACCCTGCGCGCGAGGCCAATCGAGCCGAGAACCGCATTGTTGTCACGCCACCAACGGAGTTCGTCAATGAGCCGATGATCGATTGGAGCAACCAGGAGAACCTGCGCCGCATGCACGAAACGCTTGCGAAGGTTCGCAGTGAACTCGGCCGCGAATACGACCTGGTCATCGGCGGGCGTCGCGTCAAGAGCGGCGACATTTCTCCCTCCATCAATCCAGCAAAGCCCTCGGATGTCATCGGCTACCATCACCAGGCTGGCCCGGCGGAGGTCGAACCCGCCATGCAGGCGGCGTTACAAGCTTTCGAGACTTGGAGCCGGACATCTCTGCAGGAGCGGACGCAACTTCTTTTCCGTGTCGGGCAGCTTCTGCAGCAGCGCAAATTTGAGCTGGAAGCTTGGCTGGTGTTTGAGGTTGGCAAGAATTACGCCGAAGCGGATGCCGATATCGCAGAGCTCATCGACTTCTGCCACCTTTACGCACTCGAAGCATTACGGCTAGGCCAAGCCAAGCCGCTCGTCCAGCTGGCGGGCGAACACGACCAATTTCGCTACATTCCTTTGGGCGTAGGCGCGGTGATCTCGCCGTGGAATTTTCCTGCAGCAATCATGGGTGGCATGACGCTGGCTTCCATTGTGAGCGGCAACACCGTAATTCTGAAGCCCTCGGGTGATTCGCCGACCATTGCAGCGAAATTTATGGAGATTCTGGAAGAGGCGGGGCTACCGGATGGTGTCGTCAATTACTGCCCAGGGCACGGAGTGGACTTCGGAAGCGCAATCGTTGCCCATCCGAAGACCCGCTATATCGCGTTCACCGGATCGAAGGAGGTCGGCCTGCACATTAATCGTACCGCGGCGACCCAACAGCCGGGACAGATCTGGATTAAGCGGACGATTCTGGAAATGGGCGGCAAGGACTCGATGGTGATTGACGTCGACGCGGACTTCGATTCTGCCGTGGAAGGAACCGCGCAGGCGGCCTTTGGTTTCAGCGGGCAGAAGTGCTCGGCGTGCTCGCGCGTCATTGTGGATGAGCGCATTTACGATCGCTTCATACAAGCACTGAGGACGCGAGTCGAAAAGATTACCCTGGGTGATCCGACGATTAATCCCAACATGGGTCCGGTCATTAATGAAAAGTCAATGAAATCGATTCTCGGCTACATCGAGAAGGGCCTTGCTGAGGGTGGACGCCTGATCACTGGTGGAGCACCGGCCACCGAGGCGGGCGAAGGCTACTTTGTCCAACCGACTGTGATTGCCGACGTCGATCCGAAAGCAACTATCGCACAGGAAGAGATTTTTGGGCCGGTACTGGCTGTCATTAAGTCGCGCAACTTCGAACATGGTGTCGAGATCGCTAATAACACCGAGTTTGGTCTGACGGGAGCCGTATATACGACCTCGCACGACAAGAGTGAATGGGCCAAGCAGGAATTCCATGTCGGCAATCTTTACATCAACCGGAAGTGCACCGGTGCAATTGTAGGCGCGCATCCGTTCGGTGGATTCAACATGTCGGGTACCGACTCGAAGGCGGGAGGCCAGGACTACCTGCTGCTGTTCACACAGGGTAAGTCGATCGGTGAGAAGATCATCGTGTAAACCTAGAGCACGTTCGTAGAATTCCTTCACCCTGCCCGCGTGGCAGGGTGATTTATGTTGGAAGCCCACTTAACACCTTCGACTCTGAAGGCGCAGAGGTTTTTCTCATCTATGATGGAAAGTTCATGCGCTCGCCTCGTGAAATTGCATTTCGGCTGCGACAGGAGGCTGCCAATGCCCTGCTCGCCCAGACATCCCCGAACTTCGCTTTAGCGGCCGAGTGCCCGCTTGCGATTCTTCCGAATCCGAACATCATTGCCAATGTGCTGCGCGGCACAAGCTATGCTCCGGAACTGATATCTACGGCCGGCGAAATTCTCCAGGGCAGGATTCCGATCTTCAATACCGTCATGGAATACGGCCCGACGATTGCGTGGCGCCGTGATCCGCGAAGCGGTATTGAAAGCACTACCGATTACTTTCGCCGCATCCCCTACCTTGATGTCACCGCAGCCGGAGACCACAAGTTTGTCTGGGAAATCAATCGCCACCAGCACCTGGTTCTCGCAGCGCAAGCGGCAGTGCTCAGCGGCAGCGAAAGGTATAGCGATTATGTCCTCCGGCAGCTCGAGCATTGGTGGCCGGAGAATCCGTTTCAGCGTGGGATTAATTGGACCAGCGCCTTGGAGGTCGCGTTTCGCGTACTCTCGTGGATCTGGGTCTTTCACTTGATTGGCGATCGCATGACCACTAACTTTCGGCAGCGCTTTCTGGCTGAGTTGTACCGGCACGGTCTTCACCTCGAGTACAACCTGTCGATTTACTTCTCGCCGAACACGCACTTGCTGGGCGAAGCGGTAGCTCTGCACGCGATTGGAAGGCTGTTTCCAAGATTGCCGCGATCACGGCGGTGGCGTACACTCGGCGCCACAATTGTCCACGAACACATGCAGACCTGTGTACGAGAAGACGGCAGTTACTTTGAGCAGTCCACGTACTACCACATGTACGCGGTCGACATGTTTGTCTTCCACGCGGTGCTGGAAAACGCACCTGAAACGTACCCTGCGAAGCTTGCTCGCATGGCTGAGTTCCTCGCCTCGCTCGTGGATGCCGACGGCAACCTTCCTTTTCTGGGCGACGATGACGGAGGACGCTTTTTTCACCCTTACGGTACGCGCTCGCGGTTCGCGCGTGGATCTTTGGCATGTGCATCTGTGCTCCTGGGCAAACGCTTCTTTCCGTTCAGCGAATATGATCTCGACGAAATTGCTAGTTGGTGGTTAGGGCCAGAGTGCTCTCCGAAGGAACTCGCGCTGGCAGCATCCAACTCATCGCGCACATTTCAAGACACCGGTATCGTCGTGCTCAGGCACGGACCCATCGTTGCCCTCTTTGACGCCGGGCCTTTTGGTCCGGGCGGTGCAGGCCACAGCCACTCCGATACGCTTTCGCTCCTCGTCAGCGCAGGCGATCAGGAGATCCTGATCGATAGCGGCACCTTTAGCTATATGAATCCGGAATGGCGATCCTACTTTCGCGGTTCAGCCGCACACAACACCATTAAGATTGATGCCCGCGACCAAGGTGTTCCTGCCGGACCATTCCGCTGGTCCGAGAGACCACAGGTAAAATTGCTGGAGTTTACGACTGGATCGCGGCCTGTTCGCGCGGTGGCTCAGTGTGCTTATCGGGGGTTCGCTCACACTCGCACAGTCGCGCTCACCGACGGCACGTTCACGACTAATGACACAATCGAAGGTCCGCCAGGCGAACATGACATCGAGCAGTTCTGGCACTTTGCCAGAGAGCCACGCCCCATCGACGAAAACACGTGGGTGATTGGCGATGCGGCGGAGTTTCACGCCCAGGGCGGCGTCGTTGAGCCATCGTGGCGCTCCCGCTATTTCGGCACGAAAGAACCGTCATGGAGCATCGTGGTGCGCCGGCGCTCCACACTTCCTCTTACGTTACAAGCTCGCCTGCGCTGCGGTGACTGAACGGCTTTCGCGCAGATTTCTCGCGCACATCAGAGTTGCTAAAATTGAAGTTTGTCCGTTCGTACCTTCTGAGGAGATGCATGCATGCCGGTGGCGGAGAAGCCCACAACTACGTTCCAGGCTCTAAAAGAAAAGATCGAATCCAAAACAGCCCGTGTCGGCATCGTCGGACTCGGCTATGTCGGCCTGCCGCTGGCTGTCGAGTTTGCCAAGGCCGGGTTCCATGTTACCGGCATCGACTTACAACCAGCGCGCGTCGACAGTCTTATGCAAGGCAAGTCGTACGTGCCGGACGTTCCAAGCAGCGAAGTCGCGCACTTGGTAAAGAGCGGCAAATTCAATGCCACTGCTGATTTCTCCATCGCGCGCGAGCTCGACACCATTAACATCTGCGTCCCCACACCCTTGCGCAAAACCAAAGACCCAGACATGAGTTATATCGTGTCGGCCGCGGACGAAATCGCCAAGAACTTTCATCCTGGGCTGCTCGTTATACTTGAGTCCACGACGTATCCCGGCACGACCGAGGAACTCCTGCTGCCCACGTTCGAGAAGCACGGTCTCAAAGTCGGCGAAGATTTTTTCCTTTGCTTCTCGCCGGAGCGCGTTGACCCCGGCAACCCCGTGTACCAGACTTCCAATACGCCAAAAGTCGTCGGCGGCATCACGCCTGCTTGCACTGAGATGGGCAAGCTTTTCTTTTCACAGGCACTACAAAAGGTCGTGCCGGTCAGCAACACGCGGGTGGCCGAGATGGTGAAGCTGCTGGAGAACACGTTCCGCATGATCAACATCGGCCTGGTCAATGAAATGGCGCTAATGTGCGATGGCATGGGAATCAATGTGTGGGAGGTCATCGACGCCGCCGCTACCAAGCCTTTCGGCTTCATGCCTTTCTATCCAGGGCCGGGCCTTGGTGGCCACTGCATCCCGATCGATCCCTTTTATCTCTCCTGGAAAACCAAGCAGTCGGGCATTGAGGCGCGCTTCATTGATCTGGCTGGATATATCAACGGCAACATGCCGCACTTTGTGGTTGGCAAGGTACAGCACGCGCTCAACAACCACAGCAAACCGGTGAAGGGCGCGCACATTCACATCCTGGGAGTCGCTTACAAGCGCAATATCGATGATATGCGTGAGTCGCCGGCGCTCGACGTAATTCTGTTGCTGAAAAAACTTGGCGCTGACGTCACCTATAGCGACCCGTACGTTCCTAAGTTGAAGCTTGACGGCATCGACCTCAGCTCGCGGGAGCCGATCGCCTCGGCAGCGCAAGCCGACTGCTGCGTGATCATCACCGATCATTCCAATTTTGACTACAAGGGATTGCTCGAATCTGCGCAGTTAATCGTCGATACGCGCAATGCGTTGCGCGGCTTCGAGTCAGAAAAGATTGTGCGACTGTAATTGCCGCCCATACACTTGCAGTCGAATTACTCGGCGCGCATTACCGTTGTGGGATCGACCCCAATTGCCCGCAGAGCCGGAATGAGGGTGCCCAGCAACGCTGCTGCGAAGCACAGCACGGTTGCTGCCGAAAATGTCATCACATCGCCCGGCCTGAGGCCAGCCAACAAACTCTCCAGCCAGAGTGCCGCGCCATAGGCCAGGAACAGTCCTGGAACCAATCCCGCGACCGTCAGTACCGTTCCCTTCTTGAGAACGAGCCTGAAGATGTCTCCCTGTCGTGCACCCAGAGCCATACGAATCCCAAACTCCTGCGATCGTAGCGATACCGTGAAAGAAAGCAGCCCATAAATTCCAAGTGCGGCAAGCGAGACAGCAATCGCCGTAAACGTCACAAGCACGCGTGTCTGCACCGAGCGCGATTGGGTCTCTCCGGCGACGATCTCTTCCATGGTGCGCACATCCGAGATCGGTTGCTGCGGATCGGCCGCGGCGATGATTCGTCGCACCTCAGGAATGAGTTGCAGAGGCGACTGTGTGGAGTGGATCGCGAGGTCATTCGGCTTATATGGAGTGTAGTTTCCATCGGCAACCTGTGTGTAAGGAAGGTACACCTGCGGCTCGCTGGCGCGTTCCAGTCCTCGCACCCGCACATCGCCAACGACCCCAACCACTTCGCGATCGTGTTCGGCAAAATCGAAGTGGCGGCCCAACGGCGACTGATCGGGCCAGTAGCGTCGCACAAAGGATTCGCTGACCACAGCAACATATGGCGTCTCGTTTGTGTCGGATACGCTGACATCGCGCCCCGCCTTAATGGGAACTCCCATCGTCGCAAAGAATCCAGGCGTTACATAGCGCATGCTGGCCGAGGTGCCTTCCGCACGGTGCTGCGAGCGTCCATCCACACTCACCGGCCAAATGCCGCCGCGCCAAACCATGGGCAGCGCGGTGACGTATGCCGCGCCCGTCACACCCGGCAGCCGGTGAACGTCGGTCAGCACCTTGTCGTAGAACTGTTTCCGCACTTCGGTCTTCAGATATTTCGGGATCGGCAGCGCTGTGCGCAGAGTCAGAGTGTTTTCTGTCCTGAATCCGGGATCGACGGCCTGCACCCTCCACAGGGCGCGAATCAGCAGGCCAGAGGAAATCAGCAGCACCACCGACACCGCCACCTCCGCGATCACCAACACCGACCGCATACGATGGCTGCCGCTGCCTCCTGTACGTATGCCTTCACGCAATCCGCCGAGCCCCGCATTCCTGCACACGCGAATCGCCGGAGCTGCACCGAACGAAATCACTGTCATCGCAGTGAGTCCGAGGGCAAAGAACAACAGTCGCAGATCGACCGGCGGGATCTCCTGGGTTGGCAGTGCAGTGGGTACCAGTCTAGCCAGCAACGGCAGTGCAGCCGCAGCCACTCCCACCGCACCCAAGCCGCCAACCACCCCCAAGAGGAGGCTCTCCGTAAGCAGTTGCCGCAAGATGGTGCGCCGATTGGCGCCCAGCGACACGCGAATCGAAAACTCCTTCTGCCGTGCCAGCGAACGCACCAGCAGCAGATTGGCCAGGTTGGCGCACGCAATCACCAGCAAGCAAATCGCGGCCCCTCCCAAGGCGAACAGGAGCAGCCGCGATTGCTTACTGACTTCGTCGCGAATCCATATCACTGTGGCGCCCACACTCTCGTTCTCTTTGGGATACTGCTGCTGCAAGCGCTGAGTAATCATCTCCAACTCGCTCCGTGCCTGCGCCATCGTCACGCCGGGCTTCATCCGCCCAATCCCTACGACGTAGTTATCTGACCGGTCTTTGTAGCTCTCTTCCTCCCACTGAAATGTTCTCCAGAACTTCGTCTCCCGCGATGGAAAATGAAAATCAGGCGGCATCACGCCGATCACTGTGTAAGCCATGCCATCCAAGTTGATTGATTTCCCCAGCAAACTGGTTTCGCCACCAAACTCTGTCTGCCAGAAACCGTAACTCAGCATCACGGTCGCGGGAGCGCCCGCCTGGTCGTCCCGCTCTGCAAAATAACGGCCAATCCAGGGTGAGCGCCCGAGCGTAGAAAAGAAGTTGCCCGTGACCGTGGCTCCTTCCACTCGCAACGGGTCGCCACTTCCCGTCAGGTTCATGTCGATGTCCGTGTAACCCCCAAACGAAGTAAAGGAATGCTGCGCGGCATTAATATCGCGATAGTTCGCCGGAGATAGCTCCATGAACCGGTAGCCCGGATGCTTCTCCCACACCTTCACCAGCTGTTTAGACGCAGGAAAAGGCAGAGGCCGCACCAGCACGAAGTCTACTAGCGTAAAGACCGCCGCGTTCGCGCCGATGCCAATCGTAATCAGCAATATCGCGGTAATCAGGAACGCCGGCGAGCGCAAGAGTGAGCGCATCGAATACCGCAGGTCGCGTCGTGCAATTTGCCAGTGGACCGCGGCCGCGTTGGATAGCACTTCGAAGAACGTGGCGATCCATAGGCCGAGTTGGGCGAACACGCCACTTGTGTTACGCAACTCTTCAGCGAATATTCCCGCCATCTCGGAGCCGTATTCAGCGCGGTACGACGACGGATACAAATGTAGCAATACACGATAGAGCTTCATTAGGTTGTCCTTGGCACCACGCCGCAAGATCGCGCCATCTTCAGCAGACTAGCGAGACGGCTGACCTCAGCCTTGGCCACCGCCGTGCCGAAAGGCGTAATGCGATAGTAGCGGCGGCGCTCGTCGTCCATTTCTGGAGCCGGCCGCGTCTTGGTCTCTTCGATCAGCCCCAGTTCCAGCATGCGCTGAATTGAGCGGTAGAGCGTGCCCGCACTTAGTTTGATTTTGCGGTTCGTGCGCCGGGCGACATCAAGAATGATGGCGTAGCCGTGCCGGTCCTCGTCGGCGAGTGAAAGCAGAATGTGAAACATGGTGGGTTGCAGCGGGAGCAGCGAGGTGGGGTTATCCGTCATGCGGCCAATTATATGCTAGGCGCATATAATTGAGTCACATAGATGCAGATTGCAGTGACAAGTTGAAGACAATAACTTCCGGATTGCTTTTGTGTAGTTACGAACTGCAGGGTCGATGAACGAATGGCCTTTCAGAAGGGAATCGGTCATCTGGTTTAACCAATTCCCAGTTACCAGTTCCTGGGTCACCAGCCACTAGCCGCTATTGTTGTTGGGTTACGGACTTCAGATACGCCACCACCGCCTGGGCATCCTCCTTGGTCATGTGGAACTTCGGCATGGGATCGCGCAATTGTTTGCCGTCCGTCCAAATCCCGGTGGTCAGGAGTGTGATCATACCCTCCGCATTGGCTGGAGTCTGCCCTGCTATACGTGGCGCAACTGTGGGCCAGTTAGCCGTCGGCTGGGAAGGCTGATAGGGTACTGGCGCACCTGCGAGCCAACGATTGCGGTCATACTGCCCGTTAGCAAGTCGCGGCGTATGGCAGGTCCCGCACATGGCGACATCTTCCACGATGTACGCTCCGCGAGCCACTGCTGAACTCGCCCCGGCGGCGGAGATTTGTGCTGTCTTTTTCTTCGCTTCCTGGGCGATCACCCTGCGTCCATCGAACGTGATCAATACTGCCAAGGTCATCAGCGTTGCTACAGTACACGTCGCGAAAAAGCGTGCCGCCTTGCCGGCGAAAACGATCATTGTGTGACCCCTCGGATTTCTGCCTCGGCGCGGACAGTTAGGCTCGCCGCAGGCCGATGAAACAGAGAAGCCTCACCATACTAAACGGGTGAAAATGGTCCCTGCAATTGCAAGCAGCGCCGAAGCCTGAGTTTTGCACCTTAAGAGCTGTTGCCGGTGAGAGCCAGATGAGAAAAAAACAAAGGACTAATGCAACCATCTCATGAAGTTGACTAACCACGAACCAATAGCCACTGAGCACCGCTCTCAGATTCCCAGCTTCTTCACTTCTTCGTTGTAGTACTTGCGGTAGAGGATGTCCCACTCCTGCGAGCCTTCCAGGATCGTGCGGCGCTGACTTTCGATTTTCTTCCGGGCGGCAGCATCGATCTTGGCCTCTTCCGCCATCAAGCCTTCCAGAATGCGGCGGGCTTCCAGGCGAATGGTGTTGCGGTCTTCGATGAAATCCACGCTCTCCATTTCGGCCAGGGTGTCGGCCACGGCGTGTGCCAGCTTGTTCACCTTTTCGCGGCTGATTCTCATAGCACCGCCTTATACTTACGTACCAGTTCGTTCTTGATCTTCTT
>Ga0126384_10002154_pt1 | contig 11912 bp, 10 predicted proteins | sample PanSoiMetPlot_36_FD_92543 | JGI IMG/M metagenome (GOLD analysis project Ga0126384, IMG submission 92543) | Tropical forest soil microbial communities from Panama - MetaG Plot_36 | ecosystem: Environmental > Terrestrial > Soil > Tropical forest > Bulk soil | place: Panama | collected 2016-02-17 | reverse complement strand
TCATCGTGGGGGCCAGCACGACCCAGATCGATCCATCCCGGAGCATCGTGCGGCTCGTGGCGCAGAACAGGATTCCCGCGCTGTACCCTGGGCGACAGTTCGTGGAAGCCGGCGGGCTCACCTCGTACTTCGCGCATCCCGGGGATCAGGGGCGCTTCCTCGCGACCTACGTGGACAAGATTTTCAGGGGTGCTCGGCCGGGAGACCTGCCCGTCGAGCAGTACACGAGATACGAGCTGGTCATCAACCTCCGCACTGCCAGAACGCTCGGCCTGACGATCCCGTCGGCGCTCCGTGAACAGGCGGCCAGCCTGGTTCCCTAGACTGTGCTCACACACTCGTCTAGATCCTCGTCCGCTGCTAAGCTAGCCACGTGGCGGAGAGCGAGCGCGAGTCGGCCGCTGCCGTGGAGGTCCCGTCCGGTCCGATCGGACGTATGAACCAGTTCGTCCGCACCCATCTGACGCTGCCGCGAACGCACTCGATCATCGGCATCATCGCCGGCTGCGTCTCGATCACGCTCGGGCTCTACTCCTATCTGCACCTGACCAAGCCGGCGCCGCCCGTGGTGGGGGACGTGGTGGCCATCGTGCAAGAGGCGAGGACGGGCAAGCCGATCGCCGAGGCGACCGTGGAGATCCTGACCCTCAAGGACGCTGTGGTGACCACGCTGACGCCGGGCACCGGCGGCCAGGCGCGTGGCAAGCTGAAGGAAGGCACATACCGGATGCGCGTGACACACCCACGCTTCGTGGCCGAAACCCGGCAGGTTCAGGTCGTGGCGGGCCAGGTCTCCGAAGTACACGTCCGGCTCGTGCCGCCCGCGCCTCCGCTCAAGTCGGGCCCCGTCGACGAGGCCGTGGGCGCAGTCAAGAAGCTCTTCAAGTAGCGAGCGCGAATGCCTCCGCGAACCGCCGGTACGCCTCCAGCGGATCGCCGTACTTCCGATGCCCGGCGGTGTGCTTGGCCGAGGCGAGGAGGAGGCGATCCCGGTCCTGCGCCGTGCTGTGAGCGTAGTCCTGGAGCAGGCAGACGCCCAGCTCCTGATTGTGCGGATCGTTTCCCATCTTGGCGGCGCCGGTCGCCAGCGTCTCCACGAGCGCCGCGCGATCATGACCCGCCTTCAGGTAGGCCGCGGTCCAGTTCACCGCCTCGGCGGCCCTCAGCGCCATGAGCGCCTCGTCGAGTCGCAGGAGCATCTGCGTCTCGGACATCGTGTCGGCCCCGCGCGGCGTCTCGATCTTGTCCAGCCCGTTTTCCGGCGTGTGCCGTTGGTGGTGGGAGGCGCGCGTGACGAACGAGCCCGCCACGAACAGGAGCTTGAGCCGATGCGGATGCTCGAAGGTGTCGAAGAACCACCGCACGGTGTTGCAGTACTCGTAGCTGTGCTGGGCCATGGAGTAGTTGTTGGGATTGCCCGTCTCGAGGATGACCTGGGCCGAGGCGACCTGGATGGTGTCGAGGATCTGCCGCAGGCCCTTGCCCGCCTTCAAGAGCGCCACGATCAGGTCGATGTATCCGGGCTCCTCCCCGCTCAGGATGGCCTCGATGAGCGCGAGCGACTCGACCGGGCTCAGGGCCCCGTTGTTGCCGACGAAGTCCTGATCTCGCCCGTCGAAGAAGTTCAGCACGACCTGGCATCCCATCTCATAGGACGAGTGCCAGCGGGGGCCTACGGCCATGTCGGGCACGCCTGCGTAGAGGATGTCGTGGGCGTTTCCCCACCCCACCGCCTGCGCCAGCTCGACGGTGGCGCGGGCGCGGTAGGACTTGTGTCCGGTTGTGTACGAGCGGTTGTAGAGCATCCGGTCCTGCACGTCGATGAGCCCGGCGAAGACGAGCTGCGCGAGCAGCTGCGTGCGCTTGGTGTCGTCCGCGAGCGCTTCCTCCCACAGGCCCAGGAAGACACGATAGGCGTTCACGACCTCGCCGCGCTGGACGAGCGTCAACCAGGCGTTGAGCTTCTCTGGGAACGTTCCGGGGATGGCGAGCGGCTCCTGATCGGCCCAGTGCACTTCGGGAAGCGGCGGCTTGCCCTCGAACTTGAGCTCGTAGAGCCGCACGTAGTGGCCCGGCATCTTGCCGAGGAGCTGGTTCCAGGGATCGAGACCGGTGGGCACGTACCACAGGGTCTGCGCCAGGGGCAGGTGGGCCAGCTCGGGGCGGATCATCTTGATGAGATCCAGGCTGGCCCGCGAGCTCAAGAGGCAGTGGTCGTTGTTCACGAAGCGCACGAAGCCGTCGTCCAGGCGCTGATGGTAGGGCACGTGCGTGTACGGCGCGTGAATCCGCACGATCTGACCGATGAGCTCCGGCAGCGGCCGCCCGGCCCGGACGAGGTCGTAATAGATGTCGCTGGCGCCCTTCTGGTCCCGCTCCAGGATCTTTTCTTCCAGTTGGGCATAGGCCGCCGGGACATCGGTCCGGACGGTTCGGTCGACGGAGATGGCCATGGGTCAGGACTCCCCTCGTTGGGGTGTGTCGCTATGCACTCCTCAGTGGCGGAACTCTGTCACGAGCACTCAATCCTGTCAAACAGGCCGCCCCGTCTCAGTGATGACCACCACTATGCTGGATGCGTTTGTTGTTGGGGGACTCACGGTCGATCTCCGCGTCGGCCCACGAGATGACGGCGCGGTAGCTGGACGGCTGCTTGCCCTGCTGCACGACGAGGTAGACAAGGTCCGGGTTCAGCGCGTTGGGACTGAATGCCACCACGGCGCCGATGCCCTGGCCCAGATCGAGGCCCTTGGCGACCCACTTATCCCACACGTTGCCCTGGTTCTCCGCGAACGCGACGAGCGACTGGGGCATCTGCAGGACGGCCAGACGCGCGCTGCCCGTGTAGGCGAACGGCAGGTACTGCCGGACCGGGCTCGCGCCGCCTTCGAGCGTCATGCGCTGCACCGATTGGGGCCTTTGATTGCCGATGGGCCTGATCAGCCAGATGCTGCGCTCGCCGGGCTTGCCTTCCCAGCGCACCTCGTCCCATCGTCCCGCGTCGACGCCGCCCCGGAGGATGTCGCTGCGGATTCCCACGCCGGCCCACGCTCTGGCCACGCTGTCGGGAACGCTGGTGAGCGGCCGGCCTGGCGGCATCGTGCCCCAGTCGATCTCGCCTTTGGAGAGGGCAGCCTCGAGCCGCTGGAGCCCTGGGCCCGAGGCTCCGTAGACGAGCTCGTCACGGCTGACAAACGAGGTGAACGACGTCTCGAAGACGCTGGCGACGAGGAGCCGATATTCCACCGCGTGGACCGGCGTGGCCAGGAGCAGGAGAGCCATTGCGGCGGAGATCGCCGACGACCGTGTCGAGAGGCTCATGGCTTCAGTACCTCCTCTCCCCGCGCAGGTAGCCTATAGTAGCGCCATCGGTATCGAGATGCGACAGCGCGGGCCGAGCGCCTGCGACCGGAGGAGACGACGGCGTCATGAAGTGTTCCCGCTGCCAGCAGGACAATCCCGCCGGGGCGCGATTCTGTGGCCAGTGCGCCACGCCCCTCGTGGTCGTCTGCCCCGACTGCGGCGCGGCGAGCCCGTCTGACAGCAAGTTCTGCGGGCAATGCGCGGCGCGTCTCGAGCGCGAGCCGGTCGCCAAGCTCGCCGCCCCGCACGCCTACACGCCCAAGCATCTGGCGGAGAAGATCCTCACCTCGCAGAGCGCGCTGGTCGGGGAGCGGAAGACGGTGACCGTGCTCTTCGCCGACCTCAAGAGCTCGATGGAGCTCCTGCTGGATCGCGACCCCGAGGACGCGCGCGCGCTCCTGGATCCCGTCCTCGGGATCCTGATGGAGGCGGTGCATCAGTTCGAGGGCACCGTCAACCAGGTCATGGGCGATGGCATCATGGCGCTCTTCGGGGCGCCCCTCGCTCACGAAGACCACGCGGTGCGCGCCTGCTATGCCGCCCTCATGATGCAGGAGCGCGTGTCCCGGTACGCCGAGGAGCTCAGGCGCGGCCACGGGGCGGACGTGCAGATCCGCGTGGGCCTCAATTCGGGCGAGGTCGTGGTGCGATCCATCGGGTCGGATCTCCACATGGACTACTCGGCCGTCGGACACACGACGCACCTGGCCGGCCGCATGCAGCAGCTCGCGCGCCCCGGCGCCACGCTCCTGACGGACGCCACGCTGGCCAGCGCGGAGGGCTACGTCGAGGTCAAAGCGCTCGGGCCGACACCGGTCCGAGGCCTGAGCGAGCCCGTGCCCATCTACGAGATGGTGCGAGCCGGCTCGGCTCGCACCCGACTGCACGCCTCGATGGCGCGCGGGCTCACACGGTTCGTAGGCCGGGACGCCGAGATCGACCAGCTGCGCGTGGCCTTGACGGAGGCCGGCGCGGGCCGCGGGCAGCTCGTGGCCGTGGTGGGCGAGCCCGGCGTCGGCAAGTCGCGCCTCTTCTACGAGCTCATCCGCTCCCACCGGACCGGCAACTGGCTGGTGCTCGAGGCGGGCTCTGTGTCCTATGGCCGGACCACGCCCTTTCTACCCGTGCACGGCCTGCTCAAGAGCTACTTCAAGCTGTCCGATGGCGACGACGCGCGCGACCTGCGCGCCAAAGTGACCGGGCGCGTCCTGACGCTCGACGAGGGACTGAAGGATCTCGTCGCGCCCCTCCTCTGGTTGCTCGACGCGCTGCCCGACGAGCACGCTTTCATGGCGCTCGAGGTCGATCAGCGTCGCGCACAGGCCGTGGAATCGGTGCGCGTTCTCCTGCTGCGGGAGAGCCGCAACCAGCCGATCCTCATCGTTCTCGAAGACCTGCACTGGATCGACGCGGCGACGCAGACGCTGCTCGACGTGCTCGTCGAGAGCATTCCCACGGCCCCCGTGCTCCTCGCCGTGAACTATCGGCCGGAGTACCGGCACGCGTGGGGCAGCAAGACCTACTACCGCCAGCTGCGCATCGACGCGCTGCCACGGGAATCGGCCGAGGCGCTGCTCGAGCCCCTCCTGGGCACCCATCCCGAGCTGCGACCGCTCCAGCGCATGCTCATCGAGCGGGCGGAGGGCAACCCGCTCTTCCTCGAGGAATGCGTGCGGACGCTCGTGGAGACCGATGTGCTGATCGGGCAGCCCGGCGCCTATCGCCTCGGCAAGGAGCCCATCGCGATCCAGGCGCCGACCACGGTGCAGGCGATCCTGGCCGCGCGCATCGACCGCTTGCCTCCGGAAGACAAGGAGCTCCTGCAGACGGCGTCGGTCATCGGGAAGGACGTGCCGTGGGCGGTGCTCGTCGAGACGGCCGAGCGGCCCGAGGAGGAGATCCGGCGCGGCCTCGCCCGGCTCCAGGCCGCCGAGCTCGTGTACGAGGCGAGGCTGTTTCCCGCCCCCGAGTACACGTTCAAGCACGCGCTCACGCACGAGGTCGCCTACGGCAGCCTGCTCCAGGAGCGGAGACGTGCCGTCCATGCGCGCATCCTGGGCGTGATCGAGCGCGTCTACGCGGAGCGCCTCGCCGAGCAGGTCGACCGCCTCGCCCATCACGCGTTCCGCGGCGAGGTGTGGGACAAGGCGCTGCACTACCTCCGCCGCGTCGGGACGACTGGCGAGCTCCCCAGGGTCGACGAGACGTTCGGCGGGCCGGAGAGTCCCGGCTATCTCTGGGTCCGCGGCGAGTACGATCACGCCTTGACCGTCGCACTCCGCGATCGGGCGGTCGGCGCCAGCTTCGGGAGCTTCGGTGACACCGTCCGGAGCAACTATCGCCTCGGGCAGATCTACTATTCGCTCGGCGACTACCCGAGCGCCGTCGAGGCCCTCGAGCGCAACGTGGAGCTCCTCGTGGGCGATCTGCGGCGGGAGAGCTTCGGCCTGGTCGGACTTCCCATCGTGCTGTCAGGCTCGTGGCTCGCTATCTGCCTGGCGGAGCTGGGCCGCTTCGACGAGGCGGTGACACACGCGGAAGCGGCCGACGCCCTTGCGCTCGAGGTGGATCAGCCCTTCAGCCTGGTCGTCGGCCACGTCGGCGTCGGCATGGTCGATCTCTGGAGAGGCGAGCACCTGAAAGCCATTGCCCCGCTCGAGCGCGCGCTCGTGATCAGCCGCCTCTCCGACATTCCACTACTCTTCCCGGCGGCGGCTGCGCCGCTCGGGTTGGCTTATGCGCTCGAAGGCCGTTCTCACGAGGGCATCGGACTCCTCGAGGAGGCCGTCGAGCGCACGGAGGCAATGGAGCTCGGCGCCAATCACGCCCTTCGGCTCGTGTGGCTCGGCCGCGCGAACCTGCTTGCGGGCAATCCGGAGGCGGCGCGGCGGTTCGGCCTTCGTGCGCTCGAGACCGCACGCAAGCGCGGCGAGCGTGGGCACGAGGCCTACTCCCTGGAGCTGCTGGGCGACGTGACGCGCGGCGCGCCCTATCGCGATGCTGAGACCGCCGCCGGTTACTTCCGCGAGGGGCTCGTCCTCGCGGAGCGCCTCAGCATGCGGCCGCTGGCAACGGGTCTGGCCGGCCGCGTGCGTTAGCTGCCCTCTTTGACTTCGATGATCTCGTCCGCCACCATGCCGTGCGCCTCGCGATGCACGGCCTCCGCCGCCTCCTTGTTCGGTGCCTCCACCAGGCAGAAGACCTTTCCGGTGCCCTCGTCGAACCAGTAGCGGAGATATTTGACGCCGTGCTTGTGCTGGACCTCCAGATCGCGGCGGTGCGCGTCCGCGGCGACCTCGGCCGTCAGGGCGTCGATCTTGTTGTGCACGTCGAGGTAAAGCGGCATGACGGCTCCTTTGTCGTTCCCCCTACCCCCAGCGGGGCTGCTCGCCGAGATCGATGCCCAGCACCGTCTTGCCCACGATCTCGTGGGCAAGGATCGTGTTCGCCGGATGGAAGCCGCCGCACCGCGCATCGCGATACAGCCGCTCCAGCTCGTTGGACTTGAACATGCCGCCGCCGCCGGACACTGCCATGGCGAGGTCGACGACCTTCTTGGCGGCTTCGACGGCGTTGTGCTTGGCGGCCACGAGCTTCATGGGCCACTGGGCTCCGTGATCCTTGCCCGTGGACCATTCGTACGCGACCCGCTCGACCTGCGCGGACGTGCCTTCGAGGGCCAGTTGCATCTCGGAGAAGCAGCGCTGCACCTCCGGGTGATACGCCATGGAGCGGGTGAGGGCGAGTGAGGTCCGCTTCTTGACGCCGGCGGCGGCGATATCGCGCGCACGCTCGGCCAGGCCGAGGTAGATGCTGGCGAAGGTCGGCTCCGCCCACCCGAAAATGGCGAGGACGAAGAGATCTGCCGTTCCCGCGGGCACCACGCGCGCCACGTACTTGTCGGGCACGAAGGCGCCGTCGAGCAGCGTGTCGTCGCTCCGGGTGGCGCGCATGCCGAGAGTGTCCCAGGTCTCCTTGATCGAGTAGCCCTTGGCGTCGCGCGGGAGAAACGCGTGAATGATCTTCGGGCCGCCGGCCGCCTCGGCGTGCATCGCGTGCAGGCCGAGGCGCGTCCAAACCGGGGTCAGGCTTCCGAAGGTCTTGTGGCCCCAGAATTTGTACCCGCCGTCGGTCTTCTCGGCCTTGGCGGTGGACAGGAAGAGCGGGAGATCGTTTCCGGCTTCGCCGTGGCCGGCCGCGAACACCTCGCCCGCGGCCGCCTCGCGGAGCATCCATTCGAGAGAGGCGTCGCCCATGCGGCGCAGATCGGCCGCCACGCCCGTCCAGTACAGATGCATGTTGGTGGCGAGCGCCGTGGCCGGCGCCCGATAGGCGAGGCGGCGTTGCTCACGGCACACCTCGGCCAGCGACATGCCGTGGCCGCCCAGCTCCGTGGGCACGGCCATCTTGAGATACCCGGCGGCCCGAAGCTCCTCGAAGTCTTCGGCGAAGAAGCGATTGTCTCGATCGTAGCCGGCCGCCCGGCTGCCGCAGCGGGCGATGACGTCCTCGGAGAGGCTCAAGCCGCTCTGTGCAGGTGTCATGACGGGACCTCCATGCGTGCCCTGCGATGAATGGTTGGGGGACCGCGTGCATCGCGTCCTGACGAAGAAGTGCCCTACTGTGCCGTCCCCGCGCGCTCCTGTCAAGAGGTGCTGCGAGTTCGATCTCACCGCGGCGCGCTTTTGCGCTAGGCTGTCGGCGGGAGGACACACGATGAAGAACGTGGAGATGTCGGTGTCGGGCAACATCCTGACGATCACGGTGGATCTGTCCAAGGAATTCGGGCCGTCCTCGTCCGGGAAGACCACCATCATCGCCTCGACCGAGGGCAACGTCTCCGTGCCGGACCGTGAGGAGAAGGTCGGGCTCAACGTCTACCGCAAGAAGTAGAGGAGGACATCCACGACATGGCTACTCCCAGCAAGGTTGCGATCGTCACGGGCGCGAGCGCCGGCATCGGCAAGTACTCGGCCCTGGCTCTCATGAAGGAAGGCTACGCGGTCGTCCTGGCCGGGCGCCGCAAGGATCTCCTGGAGGCGGTGGCGGCCGAGGGCAAGGCCACCGGCTCGCCCACGCTTGCGGTGCCCACGGACGTCTCCGATCCCGAATCCATCCGCGCTCTCTTTGCGAAGACGAAGGACACGTTCGGCCGTCTCGACCTCCTCTTCAACAATGCCGGCATCGGGGCGCCACCCGTTCCTCTCGAGGACCTGCCCTTCGAGAAGTGGAAGGCCGTCGTCGACACCAACCTGACGGGCTCTTTCCTCTGCACGCAGGAAGCCATCAAGATCATGAAGAGCCAGCAGCCGCGCGGCGGACGCATCATCAACAATGGGTCCATCTCCGCGCACGCGCCGCGACCGTTCTCCGTCGCGTACACCTCGACGAAGCACGCCATCACGGGATTGACCAAGTCCACCTCGCTGGACGGGCGCAAGTACGACATCGCCTGCGGGCAGATCGACATCGGCAATGCCGCCACGGACATGACGGAGCGGATGAAGAAGGGCGTGCCCCAGCCGAACGGATCCATCGAGGTGGAGCCGACCATGGACGTGCAGAACGTGGCGCGCGCCGTGGTCTACATGGCCAGCCTGCCCTTGGACGCCAACGTTATGTTCCTGACCGTCATGGCGACCAAGATGCCCTTCGTCGGTCGAGGATAGCGACACCTGCGGCCCACGCCGGCAGGCGGGAGGAATTTCACGCCTACAGACGTGGGAGCCAGGCCGTCTTCTGCACAGCGAGAGGGCAGGTGCGCAGCGCGCCTGCACAGCGCGCGTGCCGGCGAGCGCGCAAGTGACGAAGTCTACGCACGTCGCATGCTGGCACAGCCGTTGCACTTCTCCACCGATCATCCCGCGAGTACCGTCTATGACAGCCGGTCATCGTCACTTCATCGAAGCGCAATGGGAGCGAGCGCACCATGAAGGCAGCCTCGAGATGAGGCACTCCGCTCGAAGGAGGGCGAGTTCATGATCGACTGGTGGTCCGAGACCGAGCACGACGTGATCGAAACCCTGGCCGCGACGGGGCCGATGAGCCCGCAGGATCTCGCCCGCCGGCTGCGACTCACCGAGGGGGAACTGGTCGCCTTCCTCTGCATGCTTGCACGCGAGAAGAAGGTGAGCATCCAGCTCGTGACCCTGGCCGAGGAGCCCGGGAGCCCGCGGTCCCGTGGCGGCACCCGTGGTCGGGAGAAGGCGGCCGCGCGCCTCGAGCCCGTCTACGCGGGGGGTCACTGATCCGGGACCGTCGCCGCGTCAGCTGCGCTCGGCGATCTCCCGCATCTTCATGAAGGCGATCATGCGCCGCCGGTCCGCCTCCGCCATGTTCTCCGTATCGATCTGCGCGATGGAGGCTCCAAAGGCCTCGTAGGTCGAGATGTCGGCCTCGGCCAGCGGCTCGAGGTATTTCTTGCGCTTGAAGGCCGCCTCCACGTAGGGCGCCAGCTCCTCGGCCTTCTGCGCGAGCCGCCGGGCCTCGTGCTCCTTGAACTCCGGCATCACCTCGCGGGCGAAGAGCTCGAGCGACTCACAGATGTCCTCGTGACGATTCTTGCCGCTCTGCTGGATGAAGATCGTCTGGTCCACGCCGTTGGCCTGGAACTTCCGGAGCGACTCACGGAGCTGCGCCGGCGTGCCGATGCAACCGGTGCCGCCGCCAAGGATGTCGAGATCGAGCTCGGCGCGCACGGCTTCGAACTTCTTCCAGATGTTCGTGCGGCCCGGAGTGTGCTTGCCGAACGCGTAGTGGTGGCCGAGGGCGAACTGGAAGAAGCGGAATCCGTCCATGCCTCGGCGCAGGGCCTCCTGGGCATCCTGATGACACGAGAAACCCGTGACCATGGCGATGTTCGGGTTCACCGCGTGTCCGACGGGCACGCATTCCTTCTTGAACGTCTCGTAGTAGTCGGCGACCCAGTGGCGAGCCTCATCGGGATCGATGAAGGCGAAGGTGAGCGCACCGATGCCGAGCTGTGCAGCCAGGTGAATGGTGTGGCGGTTGGAGCACGCGACCCAGAGGGGCGGGTGCGGCTTCTGCACGGGCTTGGGCATGACGTTGCGGACGGGCATGGAGAAGTACTTGCCCTGAAAGCCCGGATAGGGGTCCATCACCATCATGTTGGCGACCTGCTCGACGGTCTCGCGCCACATGGCGCGGCGCTCGGCGGGCGTGATCCCGAAGCCTTCGAGCTCGGCGCGCGAGGCCGACTCGCCCGTGCCGAAATCCACGCGGCCGTTGGAGACGAGATCGAGAGTGGCGATGCGCTCGGCGATCCGTGCGGGATGGTTGTAGCCGGGAGGCATGAGCACGATGCCGTGCCCCAGCCGAATCTGCCTCGTGCGCTGGGAAGCCGCGGCCAGGAATACTTCGGGCGCCGACGAGTGCGAATACTCCTCGAGGAAGTGGTGCTCGACCTCCCAGGCGTGGTCGATGCCGAGCCGGTCGGCCAGCTCCACCTGGTCGAGGGCATCCTGGAACAGCTTGAGCTCGCCGCCGTCGTCCCACGGCCGCGGAAACTGGTGCTCGTAGAAGACTCCGAATCGCATGTCTCCCCCTGTGGATCGAACGTGGCTGAATGCAGATATGGGCCGGGCCAGCGTACCAAAGCTGGCCTCGCGAGGGAATACAGGGATCTGACGCCACGGCCGCCTCCTGCTATCATGCCCGCGTGAAATTCGACCTCGGCATCCTTGCCACGGAGCCCGTTCCCGAGATCGTCAAGCAGGTGCAGCTGGCCGAAGCCCTGGGCTTCGAGACCGTCTGGATGACGGACACGCATCTCGTGTGCCGCGAGCTCTGGGTCACTCTCACCGCCTGCGCGCTCGGGACGACGCGGATCAAGCTCGGTCCGGGTGTCACGGTGCCGCACTCGCGCCACGCCTCGGTGACGGCCAGTGCCATCCTCACGCTCGACGAGCTGGCGCCCGGCCGCATCGTGCTGGGCATGGGTACGGGCGGCAGCTCGGCGCAGACCATGGGCCTCCGGCTCGAGCAGGTCGGACGGGCGAGCGCGCTCGAGACGATGGCGAGCAATATCCGGCGGCTGATCCGGGGCGAGGCGATGCGCTTCGAGGGTGGAACGGAAGGCAAGGTGGCGTGGCTGGACGCGCCGAGAGAGATTCCGCTCTACCTTGCCGGCTCCGGCCCGCGCATGCTCGCCGCCGCAGGCAAGCTGGGTGACGGTGTCATGATGTACGTCGGCACGGCGCCGAGCATTCTGCAAGCCGGTCTCGACTGCATCGCCAAGGGCGCGGCGGCCGCCGACCGAAGGCTCGACGACCTCGAAGTGGTACTGTGGACACCGACCTCGATCTCCCGGGACGCCGCCCAGGCGCGAGACCACGTACGGGGTCGCGTCGCCTCGGCGCTGCGCCATCCGCTACCCGTCCAATTGCCGCCCGAGGATCAGGCGGCGATCGCGCAGGTGAGAGCCTCCTATGATGCATTTCAGCACGCCACGGCCGCGTCGCAGCACCGGACGCTCGTGCCCGATCGCCTCGTCGACATGATGGCCCTGGCGGGGACCCCCGAGGACGTGC
>Ga0126384_10002153_pt1 | contig 11914 bp, 11 predicted proteins | sample PanSoiMetPlot_36_FD_92543 | JGI IMG/M metagenome (GOLD analysis project Ga0126384, IMG submission 92543) | Tropical forest soil microbial communities from Panama - MetaG Plot_36 | ecosystem: Environmental > Terrestrial > Soil > Tropical forest > Bulk soil | place: Panama | collected 2016-02-17 | reverse complement strand
CGAACCGGGGACTAGCAAGCCATGCCGCGGTCTCGCCGATCTCCGACTCGAACGAGTTCATGGCTGGCTTCCCGGCGACTTCCGAATCGAATGACCTCATGACTGGCTCCTGCCGCTCCTGCAACGCGGTACTTATCGCGATCTCGATACCCAGATTCTGTGTGACACAAGTGCCGCCCCGGCCGGATACATACATCAGCCTGTCGCGTAAACGGATCCCGACGAAAACGATCTCCACTCAGGCGCCAGCGGGCCTCGCGTGAGGCGCGGTCGCCCCACTCAGCAGCCGGAAAGACGACGTTGACAGCCCTCACCCCACGGAGGCTCGAAGTGCAGTCTTTGTGGAACAGGCTGACATGTACTGGCCAGCCCGCTGCCTCGCCCGCGCCCGGTCGTCGTTATTGAGGTTGATGTTAGGCAGAGCGATGTACCACCGTCCGTTGAAAGGAGCGGCAACCCGGATCTGCCCCCATCACATCCGGCTGCGGGCACACCACATAGAGGCGAAGGTCCCAGGACTGCCCCGGCCGCCACGCCCGGGCCGGCCATCTAGCCGACCCCCGCTGGGCCGACCGGGCGCACGACTTTGGGCCTGAACTACGTACGGCCCAGGTAGCTCCTCCGCAGCTAGAACTGGAGTTGGCGGCGATCCAGCGGCGGCGGAGGGGTGATGATGGAGGCGTTGATTGATCCCGGGGAGTATGCGGCTCTTGCCTATTGCAGTTATCTGAACCAGGCCTCGCTGGGGCTGATACCCCGCACCTCGGTGGAAGCGAGTGTCCGGTTCTTGACCGAGGTGGCCCAGCACGGCAACCTCCGCCTGTCGGACCAGGCCGAGGCAACGGTTTTGGACGGGCTGCGGACGGCCGCGGCCGGGCTGCTCGGCGCGCCGGTGGCGTCGGTCGCGGTGGTGGGCGGGGCGAGCGAGGGCTTGGGCCAGCTTGCCGCGCTGTTGTCCAACGCGGGGGATGAGGTGGTCTTGGTGCCCAGCGACTTCCCCAGCGTGACCTACCCGTGGCTGGCCGCTCATGACCGTTGGGCATGCGCATCTGCTGGCTTCGCGACACCCCGGACTATGACCTCACGCTCGCGCTGGGCGATGCCATCAGCGAACGCACCACGGTGGTGTGCGTCGGCGCGGTTCAATTCGCCACTGGCAGCCAGGTCGATGTCGCGGCCCTGGCGGCGCGCGCCCGAGACGCCGGCGCCCGGGTGGTGGTTGATGTGACCCAGATGGCCGGTGCCGCCCCGGTCGCGATGACGCGATGGGGAGTGGACGCGCTGGTGTGCAGCGGCTACAAGTGGCTGTCCGCGCCTTCTGGCGTTGCGCTGCTCGCCATGACCGAGAACCTGGCGGCGGCCACCCCGGTGATCGTCGGCTGGAAGGGCAGCGCCAGACCGTTCGAGTTCACCCCGCAGGACCTGTCTCTCGCCGCGGACGCCCGCAGGTTCGAGCTGTCGACCATGTCCTACAGCGCCGCCACTGGCCTGCTCACCTCGATCAAGCTGCTCACCAGCCTCGGGCTGACGGCGATCAGTGAGCACGCCAGTCGGCTGGCGGCTGAGCTGGCCGAGCAGACCGCGCCTTTGGGATGGGCGCCTTACCGGGCGCCAGGTGACCGTTCCGCAAGCGGGCACATCGTCTCGCTCAGACACCCCGCTGCCACCGCCGACGAGGTGCAGGCCGCGCTGGCGAGCCAGCACAAAATCAACACCAGCTCCCGCGGCGGGGGTATCCGGGTATCCCTGCACGCCTACAACAGCAGCGACGACATCCGCGCCCTCACCCAAGCGCTCGCCTCCGTTGGCCCCCGCTAGACAGCCAGCGCTCTCCATCTAGCCCTCCCAGCGACCGCAGCGCGCCAACCCGCCTGTCTGGCTCGCGGGGACTGCAGAAGACAGAGCGTCAGGCAATCGCGCAGTGTAGTCGATCAACGGTTATGGTGCGCGCGAAGAGCCGCCGTTCGGGGCGGCTTCAGTGGGCATTCTGCGGTCCGGGGCGAAAGCACTGACATGGGCATTATGTGCGCCGGGATCTACGCTGACGTCAGCGGCCAGTATGAGATCACTCCAGTTGTCCAGCACGTAGTCGATGCGGGGAGTGAAGTTTGCCGTGGAGATCTCGCTGCCCACCGTCAGGTTCGAAGACCTGGCGCTGACCTCGACCCGTTCGGCCGACAACACCGGCGTCCGAGTGCAGGTCCTGCGCCGCCAGCCTGATGGCTCCTGGCTGCGGATCATGGACCGCGCCGAGGTCCCGCGGCCATAGCCGCCACAGACACCCCCTCCGCCACATCGCTGCACCGGGCCGATCACGAAGGGTGCCGACGGGGTGAACCGCAACGAGGCCCGGCGACGCGGGCAGAGGCGAACGACCAGGCTTCCCGGGACCTTGGCCCATGGCGGCCACCACGGATGGCGGTACACCATGAGACGCCATAGCTCCCGGCGCGGGATGGGAGGTGACCTTAAAGTGGCTGCGCGGGAGGGGGCAGGAACCGATGACAGGCCACGGGGGAGCGCGGCGCTGCCGCCAGCCGGGGAACCGGGCGATCTGGGCAAGCGGGTGTCCCGCAGGCGTGAGGACCTCCAGCTGAGCAGGCGCCAGCTTGCGGAGCTGGCCGGCGTGAGCGTGCCGTACCTGGAACACCTGGAGATGCACCCGGCACTGCCCACGCAGGCGGCCCTGCGGCGGCTGGCTGCGGCGCTGCAGACCACGCCGGAGACACTGCTCGGCGGCACACGCCAGCCGCCCCGCCATGCTGGCCCCTCTGGTCAGCCGGTGCTTCAGACGCTCACCGCGGCGGAATGCTACGACCTGCTGTCACCCGGGGGGGTGGGCCGGGTGGCGTTCACCACCGCCGACGGACCTGTGGTGCTGCCGGTGAACTATGCCATGGCAGGCCAGACGGTGATCTTCCGGACCGCCCCGGACACGCTGCTCGCCGGGTATCTCGACGGCCCGGCCGGGTTCGAGGTGGACCGCCTGGATGAGGCGCTGAGCCAAGGCTGGAGCGTGCTGATGACCGGGCGCGCGGTCCGTGTGACCAGCGAGGCAGAAGTCCGCCACCTGGAGCAACACGCCGGCGTCCGGCCGTGGGCAGGCGGCGCGCGCGACGTGTTTGTGCGGATCATCCCGCGCAAGATCACCGGCAGGCGGATACGCGACTAGCCTGCATTGCTTGGGAGCCTCTGAACCTCTGGCAGGATAGCCCAGCTCGCGTATGGCCAGCCGCAACCCGAACAAGGCGACACCACAGCTGATCGGCATCTCCCGCCCGGCCGGGTCAAGGCGCGGCAGCTTGCGCCTGCGGTCGGCCCTGCGCCTGCCCAGTTCCAGGCGTGCCGCTGGTGCGGCGGCTCCTGGTGGCAGGCAGCTACTTTCGGAGGGGGTTGGTCGGGACCTTTGGCGCTTTGCGGCCGTGAACGGCTGGTTCATCCTCCTGATACCAACTAGCTTATGAGGAGGATCACATGACTTCCACCGACCAGGAGCTCACGTACCAGGAAGTCAAACCAGCAGGTCAGAGCCCCCTCCCGGCGGCCGCCGTGGGTGCGGACTGGGGGAATTCGGCACCGCTTGCCCTGGCGGCGTTCGCAGTGACCACGTTCATGCTCAGCATGATCAACTCCGGCCTTATGAACGCCGGGATCACGCCGGTTGTCTTCGGGGTGGCACTTATGTTCGGCGGGCTGACGCAGTTGATCTCTGGGGTGCTCCAGTTCCGCACGGGGAACACGTTCGGCGGGGTGCTGTTCAGTACCTTCGGTGCGTTCTGGCTGTCGCTGTTCGCCATCGCCGAGTTTTTCCTCAAGGATGTGCCTGCCGCTCAGACCGGTCATGCTCTCGGGCTGTTCCTGTATGCGTTCGGCATCTTCACCGTGTGGATCTTCGCGGCTTCGTTCCGCACCAATGTCGTGGTGGTGGCGGCGTTGGCCGGGCTGGCGGCCACGTTCTTCGTGTTGGGAGCGGGCAACTACGGTGGGAGCACCGGGCTGGTACACGCCGGGGGGTACTTGGGCCTGGTTGTGGCCGCCCTGGCCGCCTACCTGTCGTGTGCGGAGCTGTGCGAGGCTGCCTACAAGCGTGCAGTGCTGCCCGTCTGGCCGCTGGTCAAGCACTGACCGCCGGATGCTGGACAAGACGGAGTGTCGTCATGGGCCGCTACACGGAAACGTTCGACCGGAGCCTGGCCGACCCGGAGGGGTTCTGGGGTGAGGCCGCCAAGGCAATCGACTGGTATCGCGAGCCGACCGTGGTGCTGGATACCTCAAACCCGCTGTTCTACCGCTGGTTCGCTGACGGTGTGCTGAACACCTGCTTCAACGCGCTGGACCGGCACGTGCGCGACGGCCGCGGTGACCAGGTCGCCCTGATCTATGACAGCCCAGTAACCGATACCTGCCGCACCTTTTCTTACCGGGAGCTGCTGGATGAGGTGGCGCGGTTCGGCGGCGTGCTGCACGGACTGGGCGTGGGCGCGGGCGACCGGGTGATCATCTACATGCCGATGATCACTGAGGCCGTGGTGGCGATGCTGGCCTGCGCACGGGTCGGCGCGGTGCACTCGGTGGTATTCGGCGGGTTCGCCCCACACGAGCTCGCGGTGCGGATCGATGACGCCACGCCCAAGGTGGTGGTCTCGGCCTCGTGCGGCATCGAGGTCAGCCGGATCGTGGAGTACGCGCCCATCTTGGACCGCGCCATCGAACTGGCGGCCCACAAGCCAGAGTGGTGCGTGATCGTGCAGCGCCCGCAGGCACCCGCGGCGCTGGTGGCCGGGCGTGACCTGGACTGGGAGCAGGCGATGGCCCGGGCCGAGCCGGTGGAATGTGTCCCGGTCGCCGCGACCGACCCGCTGTACATCCTATACACCTCTGGCACCACCGCCAGGCCCAAGGGAGTGATGCGGGATAACGGCGGCCACGCGGTAGCGCTGCGCTGGAGCATGGAGCACATCTACGACACCGGGCCGGGCGAGGTGTTCTGGGCCGCCTCCGACGTCGGCTGGGTGGTCGGCCATTCCTACATCGTCTACGCGCCGCTGCTCGCCGGGTGCACCACCGTGCTGTACGAGGGCAAGCCGGTCGGCACCCCGGACGCCGGGGCGTTCTGGCGGGTGATCGCCGACCACAAGGTCAAGGCGCTGTTCACCGCGCCCACCGCGTTCCGCGCGATCAAAAAGGAGGACCCGGCCGGCGCGCTGGCCCGCCAGCTTGACCTGTCCGGCTTCCGGTACCTGTTCTTGGCCGGGGAGCGGCTCGACCCGGAGACCTACCGGTGGGCCGGCGGCCTGCTCGGCATCCCGGTCATCGACCACTGGTGGCAGACCGAGACCGGGTGGCCGATCGCCGCCGACCTGATGGGCTTGGAGCCCTTGCCGACCAAGCCCGGCTCCCCCTCCGTGCCCGTCCCCGGTTACGACGTGCGCATCGTCGATGCAGACGGTGCCGAGGTGGGGCCGGGGGAGACCGGGGAGATCGTGGTGCGGCTGCCGCTGCCGCCCGGGTGCCTGCCCAGCTTGTGGCGCGACGACCAACGGTTCGTGGACTCCTACTTGTCAGCCCACCCCGGTTTCTACATCACCGGCGACGGCGGCTACCGCGACGCCGACGGCTACCTGTATGTAATGGGCCGCATCGATGACGTCATCAACGTGGCCGGCCACCGGCTGTCCACCGGCGAGATGGAGGAGATCCTGGCCAGCCATCCCGCCGTGGCCGAATGCGCGGTGATCGGGGTCCACGACTCCCTCAAGGGCCAGGTCCCCCGTGGATTCGTCGTGCTCAAGGCTGGCATAGATGACGACCCGGCCGCCGTGTCCGCCGAACTCGTCCAGCTGATCCGCGACCAGATCGGTCCGGTCGCCGCCTTGCGCAGGGTAGACGTTGTTGCAGCCTTGCCCAAGACTCGTTCCGGCAAGATCCTGCGCAAGACGATGCGTGGCATCGCCGACGGGCACGAGGAGCCCGTGCCTTCCACCATCGAAGACCCCGCCGTCCTGAACGCGCTGCGCTCCGTCCTGGCCGGCGGAGACTTACCAGGGACCGGCCATGCCATCCGCGGCTGAGCTGATCGCGCGCACGGTGGGGCTGCAGCAGACCACCCAGGAGATCCTGGTTGCCTCCGCCCAGATCAGCCGGCAGATCCTTGGCGCTGACAGCACGTTCATGGCCGTCGCCGACGGCACCGGCGCCTACCCGATGTCGATCACCGACGGAATCCGGGACCCCCAGTTCCGGGAGATCACCGTCCGGCCCGCAACTGGGCTGGGCGGGCAGGTGCTGCTGCACGGGCGCCCGCACCGGGTAGCCGACTATGTTAACGACCCGACGATCAGCCGCGACTTCGTCCATGTGGTCTGCGACGTCGAAGGACTGCACGGAATGGCCTGCGTGCCCGTCAACGGGCCCGACCGGGTTGAGGCGCTGCTTTACACCGGTACGCGCACCGCCGGACCGCCGCCCGACCAGACGTTGCGCACGCTGGAACTCGTCGCGGCCCATGCCGAGCTCTCCCTGCACCAGGAAGCAGTGCGCAGGCGGGAGACCGAGCTGGCGATGCTCCGAGACCGGCAGCGCATCGCCACCCAACTGCATGACTCCGTCGCCCAGATGCTGTTCACCATCGGCGCCGCCGCCCACTACGCACGCCAGCGAGGCGACCCCGCCGCCCTCGCCGCCGCGCTGGAAGAGATCGAAAACACCGCAGCTCAAGCACGCAGCGAGTTGCGCGCCTCGCTGCACCGGCTGAGCCAGCCGGCCGAGGGACTGGCGTTCGAAGCGCGGCTGGCAGGCGAAACCCGCCTGTTCGAACGGACCACAGGCTGCAGGGTCACGATCACCGGACGGGGCAGGCGCCGTGACATCCCCCAGCCCACCGAGGACCTGCTCATCGACACCGCACTGGAGGGACTGCGCAATGCGGTCAAGTACGCGCAGGCGCGGGCAGCCGTCTTGCACCTTGCCTACCAAAAAGACGCGGTCACGCTGGTGCTGCAGGCCGGCACCCAGGCCTTGCGCCCGGCGCACCGGGGCGAAAGAGACCAGGCCGGCACCGGCGCCGGACTCGCGCTGCTGCGCCAGCGCGCGGCCCAGCTTCGCGGCACGCTTGAACTGACATGTGATGCGGCCGGCCACACCCTGCTGCGCCTTGAACTACCGACCCGCCCGTTTTGGAGCAGGCCCCCGTGAAGATCCTTATCGCAGACGATCACCCGGTGGCACGCCGCGGACTGCAGATGATCGTCTCGGAGGCATTCGGTGACGCGCAGTGCGCCGAGGCCACCGACGCCGCCGCGGCACTGGCCCTGGCCGAAACATTCCACCCGGACCTGCTACTGCTAGACATGCACATGCCAGGCGAACTTGATGCCCCTGCGCTGTGCCGCATGATGCGAGAAGCCTTGCCAGACATAAAGATCGTGATCGTGACCGCCTTCGATAGCACCGGCGAAATCCGCGACTGCCTGGTGGCCGGGGCAGACGGCTGTCTGCTGAAGGACACGTCAGAAATCGACATGGCGGCGGCGCTGCGCACCACCGTCACCGGGGCACCAGCGCTGGACCCGCGAATCGCATTCCAACTGGCCCGCGATCTCACGAGCGGGCCGGCCCCCGCTCATGCACCACACCTCACCGCTCGCGAACGGGAAGTGCTCCGCCTCCTCGCAGAAGGCCGCTCCAACCGGGCCATCGCCCGGCAACTCGGACTCTCCGAAGCAACCGTCAAGGGCCACGTCAGCAGACTGCTGGACAAACTCAACGCCTCATCAAGACTCGAAGCCGTGGTCCGAGCTACCGACACCGGCCTGATCTGACCCTCCTCGCACCCCTTCAAATAGTCATGCAGGACGCCCAGAAATGGCTGATCCGTACACGAGCAGCACGCGCACACGGTTGCGGCCATCGGTAGTGACATGGCCGGGCTTGGTCTCGCGTCGCCGGTGCGGGCGGGAGCAGGGCCAGCTCATTTACGCCTGCCTGCTCAGCACTACCTTTCCTTTGGCTTGGCGATGAGCGATCGCGCGCAAGGCGCCGCGGGCGTCGGCGAACGGGTAAAGCTGGACGGGAGGATCGTGCAGCGCTCGGGCTCGCCGCAGCCGGAGCTGCCGGTCCCATAGGCCGGCCACCATGGCGGGCTGCTGGTCGAAGAATTCCCGCGAGGCCGCGCCCAGCACGCCGGTGTTGCCGAGCAGGAGCCGGTTGGCTTTGACGACGGGAATCTCGCCGCCGCTGAACGCCAGGACGACCAGCCGGCCCTCGGAGGCCAGTGAGCGGAGGCTGTCGGTCATCCGGTCCCCCGACCGGATCAATCACGATGTTGACCGCCCGTTCCCCCAGAACCCGCGCACCGCTGCCAGCCAGCCGCCGCTCAGCGCGGCGTGGTGCGCCCCGGACTGCGCCGCGAACCGCTTCTTCGCCTCATCGCTGACCACCGCGACGAAGCCGCGCTCGCCGGGCTACTGCAGATCCGGCACGCGGAGCGGCTGTTCGGCGACCCCGACTACCTGATGCGCGTCGTCGCGATAGACCTGAATGACTATGCGGCGCTGCGGGACCAGACGCTGGCCACCTTGCCGGGCGTCCAGCGCATCACCTCGACGATGGTGATGAAACGCATCGTCGACAACCGGCCGCTCTCACTGCCGGGAACCCACAGCCGCACGACACGCGGCCCGGCCACCCCGGACCGGCAGCGCACCAGTTCACCAGGCAGGCGCGCCTGACTTGTCCCGCCGAGCGTCCAGATCGCCGCCTCAGCCGTCACGGTGTTCGACGTGATCGCCGCGCCATACCTGGGCTGCACTCCCCGCGCCATGACCGCCCACCTGCGGATGATCGAGCGGGGGAAAGACATGGTGCTTGCGGAGCACTACACTCCGGTTTATCGCGGTCGGCTACTGCCGTCACGCTTGAGATCGTCATCTTTGACCAGCCGGGCCGGGTCACTTTCCGTCTTGTCCGCGGCCCAGTACCGTACGTCACTGAGGAGTCTGCCCTCACCGAGCACAACGGGGTGACCACGCTTGCATACTCGGGCCAGCTTGGCACCGACTTCGGAATCGCCGGGCAGTGGGGGCAGTCAGGTTGCCACCGCCTGGGAAGGGGCAGTCCGCGCCTCATTCGCCAGCATCCGGGCCGAAGCAGAACGCCGCGCCAGCCACTGTGCACCTATTCCCTGACATCCTCATTGCCGCTGATGGCGCGAATCGTCTCGGGTCGTTGCCCAGTCGCGGGTCTGTGCTGGTGTGATGAGCCACCGCGCGAAGCAGCCTTCCTTGTCGAGTCTGGTAGAGGTACATCCGAGGGATACCAGCGCGACTAGTCACTTTTATCTGGGGAAACTGCTTTGAGGCCGGGGAAGTCCTCTTCCCAGAACTCGGTAATGCCGCGCGGGCCGGGGGCGGCCTCGCCGCCATGGCGGGCGGTTTCCTGGGCGCGCAGTTCCACCCGGCGGATCTTGCCGGAGATCGTTTTGGGCAGGTCGGCGAACTCCAGCCGCCGCACCCGCTTATAGGGGGCCAGCCGCTCCCGGGTGTAGCTGAAGATCGCCAGCGCCGTGTCGCCGGTGGGTTCGGCGCCGGCCACGAGCGTCACGTACGCCTTGGGCACCGCCAGCCGCAGCGGATCCGGGGACGGGACCACGGCCGCCTCCGCCACCGCCTCGTGCTCGATCAGCACGCTTTCCAGCTCGAACGGCGAGATGCGGTAGTCCGACGCCTTGAACACGTCGTCGGTGCGGCCGACGTAGGTGAGGTACCCGTCGCCGTCGCGGGATGCCACGTCGCCGGTATGGTAGTAGCCGCCGCGCATGGCCACCGCGTCCCGCTCCGGGTCGCCGCGGTAGCCCGTCATCAGGCCGAGCGGGCGGCGGTACAGGTCCAGGCAGAGTTCGCCTTCCTCGGCGTGCTCACCGGTGACGGGGTCGAGCAGGGCCACCGTGTACCCGGGCAGTGCCCGGCCCATCGAGCCCGGCTTGACCGGCTGGCCGGGGGTGTTCCCCGCCTGCGCGGTGGTCTCGGTCTGGCCGTACCCGTCGCGGACGGTGATGTGCCACGCCTCCCGGACCCGCTCGATGACCTCCGGGTTGAGCGGCTCGCCCGCGGCCACGCATTCCCGCAGCGCGCTCACGTCGGCGGTGGCGAGATCGGCCTGGATGAGCATCCGCCACACTGTGGGCGGCGCGCAGAAGGTGCTCACCCGCTGCTCCCCGAGCGCCGTGAGCAGCAGTTGCGCGGAGAACCGCTCGTAGCCCAGGATCAGCGCCGTCGCCTCCGCGTTCCACGGGGCGAACACGTTGCTCCAGGCGTGCTTCGCCCAGCCGGGCGAGGAGATATTCAGGTGGGTGTCCCCGGGCCGCAGGCCGATCCAATAGACCGTGGACAGGTGGCCGATCGGGTAGGACACGTGACTGTGCTCCACCAGCTTGGGCTGCGCCGTGGTGCCGGAGGTGAAGTACAGCAGCAGCGGGTCGTCCGTGGCCGTCGGCCCGTCGGGGGTGAAATCGGCCGGTGCGCCGAACGCCTCGGCGTAGCGGTGCCACTGGCCAGCCTGCCCGGCCGGGGGCTCGGCACCGGTTTCCACCAGGATGGGCGTCCAGCCGCCCCCGCCGAAGCCCGGCAGCCCCTGGAACTTCTCCCGTTGCGCCGTCTCGGTCACCACGAACCGGACCCTGCCCCGGTCGATACGGTCGGCGAGATCGTCCGGGCTGAGCAGCGTGCTGGCCGGGATGATCACCACGCCGAGCTTGATCGCGGCGAGGATGACCTCCCACAGGGGGGCGACGTTGCCGAGCATCAGCAGCAGCCGGTCGCCGCGCCGGGCACCCAGCGCGCGCAGCCAGTTGGCCACCCGGCCCGACCTGGCCGCCAGGTCGCCGTAGGTCAGCGTGGTGACGCTGTCCTCGGTGACCACCCGCAGCGCCTCCCGGCCCGGGCGCTCGGCCGCGATCACGTCGAACCAGTCCAGCGCCCAGTTGAACTCCGTCAGCTCGGGCCAGGAGAACTCGCGCAGCGCCGTGGCGTAGTCCTCGCGGTGGCGAAGCAGCAGGTCGCGGGCTGCCCGGAAGGTGTCGGTGGCTGGCGTCGGTTGCGTCATGAGGTTCATGGTAACTGTCGCTACGTCCCGTCGGCAGGCGTCTGACCTGGACATTTGCCGTCAGGAAGGGCGAAAGAGGGTTCGCATATCCTCCGCCACCTGGCCGGGCAGGCTGGCGGCCGCTGTGCCGTGCGATCCATCGCGCGACGCCCGCCGAAATCGCTCAGAAACCGGCGCAACGAACGTCTGGCCGGGGTCGTCTCCATGTATGCAAGCAACGCTGGACAAGAACGGGGAACATCATGAACCGGGGACGATTCACGACTATTGCAGGATTCGCCGTGGCCGCACTTGGCCTGAGCCTCGCGCTGGTGGGGTCCGCCAGCCCTGCCCCTGCCGCCGTCACGCGCGCTGGCTCCGCCGCGGCTGCTCCGCAGCACGTCGTGCTCGATTGCACGGGCAAGGCGCAGCTCAAGCCGGGCACCATCGCCCTGGCCTGCGCGGACAACGGCACGGGGCTGACCAATCTGCACTGGACCAGCTGGACGCCGCAGCTCGCCAGCGCCTACGGGACCGAGTGGCAGAACGACTGCCAGCCGAACTGCGCACAGGGACATATTCACAACTACCCGGTGGTGGCCACGGTGTGGGGCAGCGCCGCCGTGCAGGGACACCCGGGCGAGCTGCGCTACACCGAGGCCACCCTCAGTTACCCGAAGGGGCGCCCGGCGGTCTACGTGACGAACTGCACCGGCAAGGTTGTGGCTACCCACCCGGTCAGCCAGACGCTGCCCCTCGGGGCCTGACGCCACCGGCCTAGCTGGCGATACGCCCGGCCGCTCGTCTGGCGACCGGGCGCGTCGTCACCGGGCGG
>Ga0126384_10002152_pt1 | contig 11917 bp, 8 predicted proteins | sample PanSoiMetPlot_36_FD_92543 | JGI IMG/M metagenome (GOLD analysis project Ga0126384, IMG submission 92543) | Tropical forest soil microbial communities from Panama - MetaG Plot_36 | ecosystem: Environmental > Terrestrial > Soil > Tropical forest > Bulk soil | place: Panama | collected 2016-02-17 | reverse complement strand
ATAGCCGATACAACTTCGATTTCGCTGCCACATACGTGAAGAACAAAACATTACAAAACATTGACTGCGCTGCTGGACGTAAGCTTCGACCTGCAAAAGCCGGCGGGCTGCGATGTTCCGCCAGGTGGAAAACAGCAACCTGGATGATTTATTCGTACGAGCGGCAGAAGGAGTCACGCTGCAATCGAGGCAACTCATCGCCGAATTTGACTCGTAATTCCATATATCTCCTCTTTCGGAAACCTGGCGGTTGAGTGTAAGCCACCAAAGTTAGTTCATGTGCTTTGCGCCATACGTGCAGATCTCTGAAGTTCTCCATAGCTGGCTCCAATCCGGCCGAATGCTGAGTGCTGAATGCTATTACAACCAAACTGGAGTATGCAGTGATTCCCCTTAGGTCCCCTTATACGCCGACCCGACTTTCACATTTCGGAACCGCGACGGAGCCGCACCATGACCCGTCCCCATTACCTGTTGCGGCTGCCCTTTGCCGCAGTTGGGAGTCCCCCACAAAACCCATTCGTCACGCGAGCAGATAACGTCCAGCGAATTCCAGAATTCAGTGGTGATGCCTGAATAGGAGCAGTTCTTCAGCATTCGAGTGCGCTTGCCATTCTTGATCTCCCAGCCGATCTCAGTTCCGAACTGGAAGTTGTACCGTTTGTCGTCGATGGACCAGGAACGGTTCGTCTGCATGTAAACACCTTGGTCGGTATCGGCGATGAGTTGTTCGAGGGTGAGCGGCTTGTCTCCCGGAAGCAGGCTGACATTGGTCATGCGAATGATAGGCAGGCGATTCCAGTTCTCGGCGCGAAGAGTTCCGCCCGATCGTGGCGAACCGACGATATGTGCAGTCTCTCGCGACGACAGATATCCCGTGAACAGCCCGTTGGTGATAATTGGTATGCATTGCGCCTGCACGCCTTCGTCGTCGAAGCCGAATGTGCCCAAGCCCGGCCCATGTTCTTGCCGCGCATCGGCCACCACATTAACCAGGTCACTGCCGTAGCGTAGGTTGCGCAGCTGGTCGAGGGTTAAGAAAGAAGTGCCGGCAAAGTTGGCTTCCATGCCCAGCACGCGATCAAGTTCGATGGGGTGCCCGATTGATTCGTGAATCTGCAACCCGAGCTGTGATCCCTCCAGAATGATGGTGAATGTGCCCTCCGGGCACTTGTCAGCCTTGTGCAGCGCCACAGCTTCTTCTGCGATCCGGCGCGCGTTGCCCACCAGTTTTAGTTCGCCAATCAGTTCGTAGCCCTTGTTCTGCCATTGCCCGCCATAGGATGCAGGGTAGGAGCGCTTTTGGATGTCATTGCCCGCGAAGGAATACGCGGCATATCCCGTACCGGTCGAATATTTCGTCTGATGGATGTTCGCGCCTTCAGTAGAAAAAAACCACTGTTCCTCACGATGAAAGTTGAGATTGGTTTCGCCTAAGGTAACTCCCTTTACCGAACACAGCTCTTTGTCAATCTGAAAAAGTAGTTCCAGGTTCTCTTCGATTGAAGTCGTGAATGGATCAATCTCGTGCGGCGTAGTCCACTCGGCAGCGGCGGGTTTCTCCGGCGCGAGTCGCACATCCTCCCGCTTTACTGTTGCGGAAGCTCGGGCAATGGCAATCGCTCGTGCTGCGATGTCTTCCACAGCGGAGCGACTCAGATCATCGGAGGCTGCAAAACCCCAGGCACCGTCTGCCAGAACACGAATGCCGATTCCTAACGACTCAGAGTCTGACGCCTGCCCGACCTTGCCATTCTTCGTGGCGAGAGCACGATTACGTGTATCCACGACGCGAGCGTCTGCGTAGGATGCTGCGCGTTGGTTGGCGACGTTCAGAGCCCAGTCGGCAATGTGTTTCATGACGAAATTCAAAATTTAACACATTAGAGACAGGAGATTATGTTACGAGAGCTAATTCGCTGGATGCGCCGGCTGCTTGCAGCGATTTGTTCATCTTCTTAGGAACACAAAACAGTTGAGGCGCGACATTGCGCTCGCGCCTCCTGACAACCTCACCGGTGTAAGGCATTTCAGGGTGCTTCGATCAGCTCCATCTTACCGTCTCGCGTCCTGTGCAACACCATCACCTTACCTTTCGTGTCGCGAAAGACGAATACATCACGGTCACGGAATTGCGCCTCTTTGATCGCTTCCTCCAAGGTAAGTGGCCGTAATGCGACCGCATCAGTGGAGCGGACCAGGTGCGCCTCGGTGGTCCTCGATACTTGAGGAAATTTGTGTACAACAACAGGCACTGCGGTCTTTTGCGTCACACCGACTGCCGCCTCGAGTTCCACGCCGTTTCCCTTGCCGTGCCAGCCTTTGCGTGGCTGACGCTTCTTCGTTCTCCAGCGGCTTTTGTACTTGACCGCCTGTTTCTCAAGGTGCTCAAGAGCCTCGTTGACTGCCGCCGTCATGTCGCCTGCTTGTGCAACCCCAACCAGAGGTCCGTTGCGAGGACTGATCGTGATTTCTGCCTTGTGACGGTGCTTCTCTACCGCAAGAACCACTTTGGTCTCAAATTTGTCGCCCAGGATCTTTTTTATCTTGGTAAGGCCGGTTTCAATTTCTTTTCGAATGGCGGGAGTGATCTCATACTGTCTTCCGGTGTATTCCACGTTCATCTGCGCCCCTCCATGGTACTAATGTGAACAGCTTTGGGCACAACCGGGGTTTCTATTTCTGATTTTTGTTTTCTGATTCCCTGATTGTTGATCGTTAGTTTGCTCCCAATCAAAAATCAGCAATCAAAAATCAACAATCTATTTTTTCACTCTGCGCTGGTGGGTACTCGGGATGCGCATGTCCTCCCGATATTTCGCGACCGTGCGGCGAGTGACCTGGATACCCTGTGATTGCAGAATGCGGGTGATCTGCTCGTCAGTCAACGGCCGAGTGGGGTCTTCTTCCTCGATGAGCTTCTTCACGCGCCGCTTCAGGATGAGCAACGATGTGGCTCCGCCTTCCGGCCCATTCACGCTCTCGCTGAAGAAGTAACGCAGTTCGAATACGCCCTGTGGAGTGTGAGCGTACTTATTGGCCACCGCACGACTCACGGTGGACGGATGTACTCCAATTTCTTCGGCCACCTCCTTGATCATCATGGGTTTGAGTTGATCGATGCCTTTTTCCAGGAAATCCTGCTGCCGTCCAACAATGGCATAGCAGACTTTCATGATCGTCTGTTTCCGCTGCTCGATGTTCTTAATCAGCTGGATGGCGCTCTTGTAGCGCTCTTTAACGTAATTGCGCGTGTCCTTGTCGTTAGCATCTTTTGTGAGCAGGCGCTTATAGGCCGGATTGAGACGCAATGTAGGCAGGTCTTCGTCGTTCATGACGACCAGCCACTCGTCTCCGTGTTTTACAAATGCAACATCCGGTTCAATCAGCCGCGGCTGCACCTTGTTGTAACGCAGGCCGGGACGTGGATCGAGAGTCCTGATGAACTCCAAGGCCGCTTGCACAGCCTCGATAGGTCGGTTTAGCGCTTTCGCAATCTCCTTGTGCTGCTTCAATTGCAGCGCTCTCAGGTGCTGGTCAACGATGCGAAGCGCGTCAGTAATTACTTCAGCCGTGTGCCCGTTGTGAGTGCCCGTCCGGTGTTGGTCTAAGTTTCGTTCATGAAAGCGCAATTGGTACAAAAGGCATTCGCGCAGATCGCGGCAGGCGACTCCGGGCGGGTCGAGTTGGCGGACCAGTTCCAAAGCTTCATGAAGGGCTGCCAAGTCGAAATTCGACTTAATTGGTAGCCGTTGGGGCGTACTGGGGTCCGCCCCATTCTTCGAAGCTTCGGGCAGCATCGGAGATTCGGTCGCGATCGCAACGTCCGCGGCAGGAGCTACACTCGAATCGCTGTTCGCCTGCGAGATCCACTCGGATTCCCCATTTTCCGTGGGCGTGCTTTCCGACGAAATTCCATGACTCTCTGCATCACCCGACAATTCTGGATCCTCGCTACCTGGGGCATCGAGTCCCAGAGCGGCCGCCTCTGCAACTACGGCCTCCGCTTTGGCAGAGTCGATTTCCGGTGGGGCAGGAGGAGCGACCCCGAGCAGTTCTTCGTCGGTCGCGATTAAGTAGCCGTCCTCGTTCAGATTTCCGATAATCAGTTCCGCGGCTTCGCGAACATCGGGCCGCGTTGGGATTGATCCCAACTGCCACATAAGATGATCGGTGAGGTTGGTTGACTTGGATAGGAAGTTCTCGAACGAGGGGCGCTCAATTTCTTCCATCTCGCCCGGACTGCGATAACCGGGATCAAGGTACTCCTGAAAGAACGAACCAAAGTCGATCTCTTCGAAAGGATCCTTCTTTTCAACTGCGGTAACTGGATTCTCTTCAGCGGCAACAGGGCGCTCGCGTTCCTCCTCGCGGCGTCCGACATCGTCAACTAGGGGAATTGAATCTTCCAATTCTTCAAGAACTGGATTCTCCACCATCTCGCTATTGATCATGTCCTTGAGCTCAAGCTTGTTGAGCGCCAGAACGCTGACCATTTGTACGAGCCCGGGTGTAAGTATCTGTCTTTGCGATACTTTGAGGCTCAGTCTGTGCTGCAGTAAAACCATGGGCCGTATTAGTCCTTACTTGTACTCCTACCTATTATCAATCGCCGGGTCAAAAAGAGTATGTGACCTTGGTCATAGTCCTCAGTTCTCACTCCTGCTAAAAGATTGAGAATGACTGGCTTCAGACTAGCGAGAAGCTCTCGCCCAGGTACACTCGACGCACTTCTGCATCGCTTCCCAGATCCTCCGGTGTCCCCGCTCGGAAGATTCGCCCTTCATTAATAATGTAGGCCCGGTCGGTTACCGACAGGGTCTCTCGCACGTTGTGGTCAGTGATCAAAACCCCAATCCCCGCCGCCTTGAGGTCAAAAATGATCTTTTGCAGATCGAGCACCGCGATGGGATCGATTCCGGAGAATGGTTCGTCCAGCAAAATGAAGGTCGGGTTGATGCATAGGGCACGCGCGATCTCGACTCGCCGTCGTTCTCCCCCAGAGAGTGCCCAGCCACGATTTTTGCGGATATGTTCCAATCCCAATTGCTCAATTAACTTTCCAAGCTTTTCCCGGCGCTCATGCCAGGAAATCGATTGCGCTTCGAGCACGGCCAGAATGTTCTCTTCCACGGTGAGCTTGCGAAATACGGAGGGCTCTTGTGGTAGATAGCTGATCCCGTATTCCCGGGCGCGCAGGTACATGGGAACATCCGTAATGTCGTTGTCGTCGATTAACACCCGGCCTGTATCGGGAGGAATCAGGCCGACAATGGCGTAAAACGAAGTGGTTTTCCCTGCACCGTTCGGCCCCAGCAGGCCTACGACCTCACCCTGTGCAACCTGGAGGCTGACCCCATTTACAACCCGGCGACCGCGATAAGTCTTGCCAATACCGTCGGTTGCCAGCGTATGCATTTACCGTACCACTCTCGTCTGGGTGACAGCCGGAGTCTTTGCCTCGCCTTCCACCAGCACCCTATCATCGCGTTTATAGAAAGTCAACGAATCGCCCGTCACAGTGCCGCGTTCGGCATCAAAAATGCTAGGCGAATTCCCCGTCAAAACGTATTTGTCATCATCCATCGTATAAACCACGTGGTCCCCCTTGGCCCGACGCGTGGGCTGCACAATCACTACATGCCCATGACCGATCAATCGGTCTAACCGACCCGTGGCCAGGCCATTTTTTTGTTGATCTTTGCCCGTGCTTGGTTCGGCAGGCTTGAGATACGCGTCGGCGGTGTTTGCCGTCATCGTGGCATCTTCACCCTTGGCGACCACGTTGCCTTCGAAATGAGCCTTGCGTTCGCTATCACTATAAGTTAGTCGGTCAGAAGTAATCGCAACGGGAGTTGTCTTGCCCTTGCTGTCCTTCTGCACCAAGGCGGTGGAAACAGGCTCGCCCGGAACTCCAAGGGCAACAACTGATCTGGTTTCACGGTCAAATTCGATGCTCGGAGCTTCGACAACGTTTGCCACTTGCCACAACCGCGCCTTGCCCGTGTACGTGGCAACTCCCGGGTCATGATGGCTGACCATTTTCTCAGACGTCACGTGGATCGGATCGGAAGACGCGAGCATGCCGCCGTTGGGTTGCTCTTTCAGGTCGTTATAGGTGCTCTTGACATCACCCTCGGCGAAGGCTTCACCTGTGGCTCGATTCATTCGCATAGCGATGGCCGTGGTCGTCATGCCGCCCTGGATCACTCGTGGCGAACCATTCAGATACAGCATCTCGTCATTGGGTGTATAGCGGGCCCGCTCACCCCAAGCCTTCAAGTCTTTATCTGTATACACGACGTTGCCCCGTTGCACGACAGACTCCACACCGCCGTCAGGGCTGGCAAATGCGTCGGCGGCATCACTGATACTGACGCGGTCGGGCTGGCCGGGAGAACTGTTCACGATTTTTACATTCGGCGCTCCGTGCACCGCGCTGAGCTGCCCGGAGTCGTCGAATTTCGCTGTGAACTTCACCGCCGTGATCACGGTATTTTGCCCCTTTTTGGCTTCGTCCAACGGCACAATTTCAATTCGTGGCCCTGCTCCGGATGTCATAGCGCTGTTGAGGCGCTGTCCGTCTGCCAGAAAGAAGTCGACAATCGGCGCAGTCAGGATCACGTCTTGTCTGCTCGATTGTGGCTGCCCCGAGTTCGTTGCTTGCGATTGTTTTATCTGGTGCTGCACCAGCTTAACGTCCTCTTCCGCACGTGCGGTTGCAGGCGCGTTCTGCCCGAGGAAATTTCCGGTGACTTTGCCCGAGTTCCCTTCAACCGGCTGTGGCCCGGCCTTCTGAAAATGAACTTTTCCCGATAAGACCGCCGTTTGCAAGACGTTCTTCTGCTCGGGACCGGTCATCACTAATTGGCCCAAGTCCGATTCGGCAGTGATCGGTTGCTCTCCATCGACGCGAAGATGAACATTTCCAGTTGCGATCATGTGATCGATAGAGTTGTCCTCTCGCAGAAAAACCGTGGCGTGATTGGAGTCAAAGTACTGGCCCGCCCTGACCAACTTGGGGAAATCGAACTCCAGCTTTCTTGGATCCTTCTGGATGGTGCCGTGTACTGCATCCAGGACCGATGGGACTTCTCCCGACACAACCACGTGTACTTGCGACTTCATGTCGAGCAATCCGGTTTTCGCGGTGTAGGTGGCGCCCACTGCCGACCCCGTTGCCTCGGGTACCTTGAAATCGACCCTTTCTGAGGTGTAAGCATCACCCGTCTTTTGGTTGAAACTCAGATTGCTGGTTTTCAAATGAATAGGATTTTTTAGTTCTGGAGGTGCGGACTGGTCGGGGAGCTGTGTGCCTTGCGGATTGGATTCCAGGTCGATCTGCACTTCACCTTTTGCAATGACGATCCCAGATTGCTGGTCATAGTCGAAGTTTGTGCCGTAGATTTGATCAAATCTCGCAGAATCGCGGCCATAAACCGTGATGGTCACGTTGTGCAGTTCCGCATGGCCACCTGCCTTGTATTGGATTGCGTTGCTGGCACGAATCGTAAAGACCGTCCGGCCCTCCTCCGACTTCGAAATGGTGAAACCCTCGGCGGTCTGCTGAACTTTTATGTCAATCTTGTTGGGAATTCGCTTGCCCAGATGCCCAAGCTGAAGCCGTCTGGACAAAAACGTTCCGCTCACGACCAAGGCAGTCAAGGTCGCACCAATAGCGAACCACCGACGCAAGTGGGTAACTCTGACCGGCATCTGTCTTCAGTTTAATCGAAGGGGAGGATGGGCTTCAGGCCGGTTGTCAGGTTCTCGGCCTTTTCGTTTCGTCTGTACGGGCGCGGACATGACTCTATTTCATTCACCACGCACTCAGAGCATGTGCCCGAGGTACCTGTTCTTGTTGAGCAGCTCGGGACGCATCAAAGAAAAACTGCATGGGAAAGGCCGATGGATCCCCTACTGCATTCATCGGCCTTGTCTATTATTTACTACTGGTTGCGGTGTTCTGTTGCCCGGCAGGTTTCTTGGTTGGTATGGGCTTCACGGGCGCTGCTGGCCCCGCCACATTTGTCGGATTCGACCTCATTGCAGCGTTGTTGACTGTTCTCTGAGCAGGTATAGCAACGACCGGGGTTCTAGCAGCGGGTTGAGTGGTAACCGGGACCCTAGCAGCCGGTTGGGCATTCGGGACACTAGCCGCCGGTTGAGTGATAACGCCTCGGCGCTCCGGAGCAGACACCCCCGGCTGGGGTTGCACAGTCACTGCTCTCGGATTTGCAACTGACTGCGCGTTTGGAACAGACTTAGCCACACCTCCGCGGGTTAAAGCACCTTGGGCAGGAGCGGTACCCGCAATACCATTGGCGGCACCTTGAGCCGGAACTGCAACTGGTGTAGCACCACCGACGTAGCTCGACCCAGCAGGTGCTCCGATCGCCTGGCCCTTGCCGCCTCCAGCGATACTCGGAACCGCCGAACCCGCCGGCACTGCACCGGCTCCACCAAAACCTGCGCTGCTACCGCCGGGAGTAAGATCGGGAAAATTCAGGTTGTACTGTCGAACCGCGATTGCCTCAGCCCCGTTCTGTGGTTGTAGTTCGTCAATCGTGAAGTTGTAGGCGTAGCTGTTGGCGACCGCACTCTGGTTGCCTCGGATCCTCGCCACAGCAAACATGGCATTTCCCGTCTGGCCGGGGCCCAGCGTGAATTGCGAATCGGTCTGATTTCCGCGGTCAATGCCTATGCCTTGTACAGCTCCAGAATAACCACCCGCCGGCTGATAGGTATTTCCCAAGTTGTCGACCATCACCATCGATCCTTCCCTGTAGGCAACGATCAGCGGCTGATCGGTCGAATTGTGAAATTGAATATTCATGCGCACGACGTGCCACCCGCCTTGCTGGCTTAGAGTCATCTGCGTAACCGCCGCCGCAAAGGGACCGGCGTTAAAGCACTGCGGCCCACAGGATCCGGCGTTAGAGCCATAGGAGGCGTTGGTAAGAGTGCCCCCGCCCGCGCCACCGGTAAGATTGCCGCATGGCGTTTGTGGCGCCATATTCATCTGGCCTCCATTGCCCGGGATCTGCTGCTGTACATTTTGTTGCATCTGCTGAGCGCCTTGCTGAACCTGCTGTGCTCCCTGTTGAACTTGCTGCGTACCCTGTTGAGCGGCATTTTGCCCGGTCTGCTTCGCTGAGTTTTTGATTTTCTGCCAAATACTGTCTTTCGGGGGATTCTGCGCGACCAGAACTGAAGCCGCCAGTAGCGTGGCAAGAAGAATGAAGAGTGTTCGTTTTGCAGTTTCTCTGCGCATTTCCTTTTCCTCCAATTTTGAATTTCGTCCGGCTTTTTGCGGCTATGCTGCCGCTCTTTGAGACCTTTCTACGTCCTGCGATTCCCGTGCTCGAGCGTCGACAAATTGCATCGCGCTGTTAGCCGCGAAGTAGAGGCCCACGAGAATCGAGAGATATGTGCCAAATCCAAGCGAGAGGGCTTTCGCCATTTCCTCTTGCAGCTGCTTCTGCATGGCGAAAGGTTCGTCCACCGCAGGGCCGATTGAACTCTGGACATTGCTACGGATCAGAATTCCCACTAGCACCATGAAAGCGAGGGGCAGTAGTCCAGCCAGAATGGCGCGTTTGTCCTTCCAGAAGTGTTTTAGGAAAGGACCCAACACGGCCAGTAAAGCAAGGACTCCATAAAACCCAGCGCTTGGATTCGCATGTTGTTCCAGCACCCGGGAAACGTTGTTGGCGTTCAGTAACCCGAGAACCTGCCAAAACGTAAAATCGATCCTCCCAAGAAGAGGAAACTGAATGGAGAAGGCAGTCAAAAAAAACCACGACAACATCAGGAGCCCTGATGCGACCACCTGCGCAAGGCCGAACTTCGCAACAATTCCAGATGCCAGGGCGGCACCCTTCTTCTTAGCCGATGCCAGCGCGAGTTCGGCCTGCTCCTTCGCAATTTGAGATTCTGGAACGGCAGTAATACAGAGGATTTTGCCGGATGAATCCATCTCAACATCGACCACCAGCCCCGGCTTAGGCGGCACCTCGGATTTCCAGATGTCTTCGAGAAAGAACTGATGCTGTTGCCCGTCCAACATCAGCAGACCAGGACCAACATGCGGGTCGCGCAAAACTCTGCCTCTTTTTGCCATATCCTTCCCTCCGACCAAACCCACGGTGACGCCCGGGAGACGTCAGTTCCCCAAATGGAATTCGATACCCGGCAGGGTGTACTCCAATCAGCGTTTCGGTAGGCTCGAAAGCTGCCTCTAACCCGCATTGCGCAATTCATGCGGAAAAAACGTCATGGCTTAGAAATTTTTCGAGAATTTAACCCGCACAATTCGAGAAAGCAGTTGTGCGCCAATATGCAGAGTGATAGCATTCCGCCGTCTCCGGATGGGTAAGGCGTACTCCAACGTAAGCCCAGACTGGTCTCCGGAGAGGCCTCCCCTCGTATCGCGCAAACGCGCACGGACATTAACGATGTCGCCGCAAAATTCTGATCCATTATGTCGGGCTGAGTCCGCCAAGTTAGATCCGCGTGCCTTTGGAACTGCCGAAGAACGTCGTGCACTGGACGATCTCTTCAGCTTGACCTATGAGGAGCTGCGGCGGATGGCTTCCAGTGTGAAACGTGGCGACCCAAGCGCAACACTGAACCCCACGGCTCTCGTGAATGAAGCTTGGCTGAAGCTGGCGAACTCGCCAGGTTTGGCGGCAGCCCCCCGCCTTCATTTCAAGCGCATCGCTGCCCGTGCCATGCGCCAGCTTCTGGTTGAAGCCGCCCGGCGTCGCAATGCTCATAAACGCGGTGGCAGCGATGGTGTGATGTTGGTTACCTTCGATGAATCGCTTGCCCCGGCAGCAAATGGCGGCAAGGAAGTGCTCGCGCTTGATTCTGCCCTGCGAGAACTGGCACGCATTCAGCCCCGTCAAGCCATGATGGTAGAGAGTCGCTTCTTTGGCGGACTCGAAATCACAGAGATTGCAGCGTTGTTGGGTGTGTCGGAAGCGACAATTCTGCGAGACTGGCGAGCCGCCAAAGCCTGGCTTGCGCGCGCTCTCCGCGAAGTTCACTGAACCAGCGTCGGCCGTAGCGAACGCCAACAAGGGGATCGTATGGATAGCTCTCACTGGGAACGAATCCAGTCTCTGTTTCACCGAGCAACCGATCTTCCCGAATCCGAACGCGAGGCTTTTCTTAGATCTGCATGTGAGGACGAGCCTGAAGTCTTGGGCGTCGTCTTAGCCATGCTAGAAGAAGACGCGCGTGGAGCATCGGTACTCGATGGCAGCATGGCGCAGGTTGCGAGCCAGCTGCTCGGCGAATCAGAGTCTTTATCAACGTCTCGTGAATTCGGCCCCTATCGCCTAGTCCGCCTGCTGGGAGAGGGTGGCATGGGTGTTGTTTACCTCGCACACCGGAAAGATCTCGGAAGCTTGGTCGCAATCAAAGTCCTGCGCGATGCATGGCTCTCGCCCGCTCGCCGCGAACGTTTTGCCAGCGAGCAGCGCACACTGGCTCAACTCAATCATCCTTCGATCGCACGCCTCTATGATGCCGATGCCTTGCCCGACGGCACACCGTGTTTTGTGATGGAGTATGTCGAGGGAGTGCCGCTCACGGACTATTGCAATCAGCATCAGAGCTCAGTTGAGGAGCGCCTCCAGTTATTCCGAGCCGTTTGTGAAGCCGTCCAATACGCGCACGGACATGCGGTCATCCACCGCGATCTGAAACCCTCGAACATTCTCGTCAAGAGCGACGGAACCATCCGGTTGCTGGATTTCGGAATCGCGAAGCAGCTCGAGAGTCTGGACACACCCATAAACCAGACCATGACAGGATTGCGCCTTATGACGCCAGCCTACGCCGCTCCCGAGCAGATTCGGGGCGATCGCGTGGGAATTCACACTGACGTCTACTCTCTTGGAGTCATTCT
>Ga0126384_10002151_pt1 | contig 11918 bp, 8 predicted proteins | sample PanSoiMetPlot_36_FD_92543 | JGI IMG/M metagenome (GOLD analysis project Ga0126384, IMG submission 92543) | Tropical forest soil microbial communities from Panama - MetaG Plot_36 | ecosystem: Environmental > Terrestrial > Soil > Tropical forest > Bulk soil | place: Panama | collected 2016-02-17 | reverse complement strand
TCCCCTGCGCCGGATTCGGCAGATAACCGACACCGTGCTGCGGCAGATGTCGGGCGATATCGCCCCGCTGTACGCTGCCCTGGGGCGCCCGTCGATTCCGCCGGAGCGGCTGCTGCGGGCCATGTTGCTGCAGTTTCTTTACGCCATTCGTGGCGAAACCCTGCTGATGGAGCAGCTCAACTACAACCTGCTGTTCCGCTGGTTTGTGGGACTGAATCCGGATGAGGAAGTGTGGCACGCGACGGTGTTCAGCAAGAACCGGGATCGGTTGCTGGGGGCGACATCGCGCAGCGCTTTCTGGAGGAGGTGCTGCAGCAAGCCGCGCAGCAGGGTTTGCTGAGCGATGAGCACTTCACCGTCGATGGCACACTAATCCAGGCTGGGCCAATCGTCTCAGCTTTCAACCCAAGGATCCGCCGCCCACGCACGGCACGGGCCGGCGGGGCGAGAAGCTGCTGCGCGACACGCATGAATCGAAGACCGATCCCGACGCCCACCTGTACAAGAAGAGCGATGCCGGTGCGGTCCGGCCCAGCTACCTGGGGCATGTGCTGATCGAGAATCGCCATGGACTGGTGGTGGCGGCCTGCGCCACCCAAGCCACGACGACGGCCGAGCGCGAAGCCGCACTGCGCCTGCTGGATCAGTACGGAGGTAGCTCCGAGCAGGTTAACGCCAGCACGCCGCCCATCACTCTGGGCGCCGATAAAAGTTATCAAGACGCGAAGTTCCTGGCCGAGTTGCGGCGGCGCCAGGTGGTGCCGCACGTGGCCGAGTATCGGGACAATCCCTACTGGCACAACGCGCTGAGCGAGGGGGACCGACAGCATCCTGCGGCAGATGAAGTTGCGCGGTCAACCCAAGGTGGACTGGTTCTTCCGCCTGCTGGCCAGTCCGCCAACCTGGTGCGCATGGTGAAATTGATTCCGGCGGTATAAGCACGCCGTAGTGTGTCTGCGGGATGGCAAAACGGGCGTGTGAAGGTCAGCTGGCAGAACACAAACTCGGATTGGCGCTGAAGAAGGACATAGCAGGAGGCAAACGCATTCGGAGCCGAGACTTTTTCAGCGGCCTGTAAAGCCGGCCCGCGATGACGATTCTAGACGGCTGATCGGCACGACTGAAGAGGCTGGGAAATAATCGTTCTTCGCTCTTGCAAATTTCCTTCAGGGGCCAAAGCCCGACATTTTTTCCTATGTTACGGCATGACTAGCTAGAGTCATGCCCGATACAAAACAGCAGCGCGACCGAATTTTTCCGCCACTTGTGAAGTCGTGCCCTGACGCAAAACCTCGCGCTACACGGTCTGATAGTACTGCGCCATCTTTCGAAACTTCTCGTAGCGCGCGTCCAGCAACTGCTGGAGGGGCAGCTTCGCTAGCTCGTTGAGGTGCTTTTCCAGGACTTCAGCTAACGACGCAGCAGCAGCATCATAGTCATTCTGGGCACCTCCGGGAGGCTCTGGGATGACCTCATCGCAGAAACCCATCTCGAAGTTGTCGTTCGCAGTAATGCGCAGCGCAGCGGCGGCAATGTCTTTTTTCGAAGCATCGCGCCACATGATCGACGCGCAACCCTCCGGGGAAATAACGGAATAGATGCTGTTCTCCTGCATCAGCACTCGGTCGGCAACGGCGATCGCAAGCGCACCTCCACTGCCGCCTTCGCCCGTAATCGCGGCGACGAACGGCACCCGCAGCCGGGCCATCTCGCGCAGGTTATGCGCGATCGCCTCGGCCTGTCCGCGTTCTTCTGCGCCGACGCCGGGATACGCACCGACAACGTCAATCAGCGCAATCACCGGGCGGCTCCATTTCTCGCAGAATCCCATGAAGCGAAGCGCCTTGCGATAACCCTCCGGATTCGGCTGGCCAAAATTCCGCAGCACACGTTGCTTGGTGTCGCGGCCTTTCTGCGTGCCAAGCACGCCCACCTCGCGGCCATGGAAGCGGGCCATTCCGCAAATCATGGCGGCATCGTCGGCAAAGCCGCGATCACCGTGAATTTCGCTGAAATCGGAAAAGATGCGGTCGATGTAGTCCAACGGATACGGTCGCATGGGATGACGCGCCATTTCAGTGCGCTCCCATGGCGTGAGATTGCCCGAGACCTGGCGACGGAGGGCTTCCACCCGCTGGTGAAGGCTCTCGAGTTGGTTCAGAGCATCCTGATTGTTGGCAGCAGCGCTCTGTAGTTGTTCGATCTGCTGCTCGATGCGCTGCAGCTCGGCCTGGGGGTTGGTGGCTGTTTCCATAGGATTGGCTAGTCCTGGCGATGAAGACTACAACGCATCTCGTAAATCGACAACGTCTACAAATCGAGATCCCCAAAGGCTAAAGAGACTGTGTCGCAGCCGGTGTCGCCGCCTCTCCACCCCACTGAGCGCAAAAGCGGCGTTCAGCGGGGACCCCGCGGCTCGTTCCTATGTGATTCGATACCTCTTCCCCACACCAAAATGAGATTTGCAGTTTCTCAAGCCCGTGTTTGATGAGGCCGTTTGCGGCATGGCTGAAGCCGCTGCGGAAAAACTCCCCAAATTACATCCCTAGCGGGCTAAACACACCCCACGAACCGCAAAGGCGGCGCTTCGCGTGGACCCCGTTCGCCCGCTCGGAATGAGAAAAATAAACGACTGAATGGCACGGCTGAAGCCGTGCCCTTATACAAAGCAGTTCCACACCAGAGTTTTCAGCAGCCTCTTCAGCCGACGGCAGCCCGTGTCGCCGACTGAAGCCACCTCCAACAACAAAACGGATAACGGCGCTAAAGCGCCGCACTACCCGTACCACTGGATCGCACTAATTCCTAAACTGCTCTAGTCGATGATGCGTACGCTGCCACGGCCGCACAGTTCTTCGACACGGTTCATGAATGCACGGTCCGGCAACACATTATAGCCTTCCGCCTCCATAACGGCAGTAAAGTCGCCTTTGCGCTCAAGGTCAAAGAGCACTTTGGCCTCGCCCTTGCGCTCCCTGCAGATGGAAAACAGCGCATCGATCGTGCCTGGCGACGCGGTCTCCAGCGGAATCTTGATGCGCAGGCTGCGTGGCAGCTTAGGTTGCGCCTCTTCGAGCGGTGTGATGTCGCTGAGCAACAGCTTGGGGTTGGAGCCTTCCTCGACGCGAACACTTCCCTTCACCAAAACCGGAACGTCGAGCTTGAGCCGTTCTGCCAGCCGCTTGAAGGAATCGGAGAAGCACAGTACATCGACGGAACCGATCATGTCCTCCAAGCGTCCCTGCCCGTATAGATCACCCTTCTTGGATTTCAGAATCCGGACACCCTTCAGGATGCCGCCTAGCAGCACCTCGTCGCGTCCAGTCGACGACTTCATGTTGCAAACGTCTTCGGTCGTCAATGCGCTGAAGTCGAGCAGCTTGTCACTGTATTTTTCCAGCGGGTGCCCGGTAATGAAGAAGCCCAGAATTTCCTTCTCGGCAGAGAGCCGCTGGTGCTCCTCCCAGTCAGGGATGTTGGGCAGCGGTTTTTCCGCCGGCGCCTCGGTGTCTTCTGCGAATACGCCGAACAGGCCGTGCTGTCCCATAGCGGCGTCACGCTGCGATTTCTGCGCATGCTCCATTGCGTTGTCGACAACGGCCATCAGTTGTGCGCGGCGTCCGAGCTGATCCATAGCGCCCGATTTGATCAGCGACTCGATCACGCGCTTGTTGAGCAGCCGCAGGTCTACGTTTTCGCAAAACTGGAAGAACGACTTGAACGAGCCGAGTTCCTTGCGCGCACTGACAATCGATTCGATCGCGTTATGGCCGACGTTCTTCACCGCCGATAAGCCGAACCGAATCGCCTCTCCATGGGGCGTGAAGTTTGCATCGCTCACGTTGACGTCCGGTGGTTCCACCGGAATACCCATCTCGCGGCACTCGTTGATGTACTTCACCACGTCGTCGGTCGATCCGGAGACAGACGTCAGCAGTGCAGCCATGAACTCAACCGGATAGTGCGTTTTGAGATATGCGGTCTGGTACGCCAGCAGAGCGTAGGCAGCAGAGTGCGATTTGTTAAATCCATAGCCGGCGAACTGTTCCATCAGGTCGAAGATCTTGACGATTTTCTTCTCCGGTAAGCCGCGCTCCAAGGCGCCTTTCACAAAGCGCTCGCGCTTCTTGGCCATCTCGTCGGCGTTCTTCTTACCCCTAGCTCTGTGGAGCAGATCGGCTTCACCGAGTGAGTAGCCGGCCAGGCGGTTGGCAATCTGCATCACCTGTTCCTGGTAGACGATGACGCCAAGCGTTTCCCTGAGCACCGTTTCCAGTTCCGGCAGTTCGTACTCAATCCTCTTACGCCCCCACTTGCGATCAATGAAGTCATCAATCATGCCGCCCTGGATTGGCCCGGGGCGGTAAAGCGCATTTAACGCCGTTAGATCTTCCACCGAAGTGGGCTTATAGCGTCGCAATACGTCGCGCATGCCGTGCGATTCAAACTGGAACACACCCGAAGTCAAGCCCGTGTGAAAGACCTTCTCGTAGGTGACTTGGTCATCGAGCGTAAGTGTTTGCAGATTCAGGCGCTCACCGCGGGTCTGTTCGATGAGCCGCCAGGCATCATCGATGATCGTCAGCGTGGTCAGCCCGAGGAAGTCCATCTTCAGCAGGCCTAGCTTCTCGACGGCCTTCATGTCATAGGCAGTGACAATTTCGTCGTTCTTGGTGCGATGCAGCGGAACGAGATCGATGAGCGGCTGCGGCGAAATCACTACGCCTGCCGCGTGGACACCGGCATTGCGAACCAGACCCTCCAGCTTCTTGGCAGTGTCAATCAGTTCCTTGGTCTGCGGCTCGGACTGATACGCGGCGGCCATTGCAGGCGAGTCTTGCAATGCCCTTTCGATGGTGATGTTCAGCGTCGGCGGCACCATCTTCACAATGCGCTCGACTTCGGCAAACGGAATATCCATGGCGCGCCCTGAGTCTTTAATGGCTGCTTTACACGCCATGGTGCCGAAGGTGATGATCTGCGCCACCTGCTCGCGCCCGTACTTCTCCGTCACGTAATTAATGACCTCACCGCGACGGTTCATGCAGAAGTCAATGTCGATGTCGGGCATGCTGATGCGCTCAGGATTGAGGAACCGCTCAAACAGCAATTCGTTCTGTAGAGGGTCGATGTCCGTTATGCCTAGCGCGTAAGCAACCAATGCACCGGCAGCTGAGCCACGGCCAGGACCGACAGGAATGTCGTTCTCTTTCGCGTAGCGGATGAAGTCCCATACGATGAGAAAGTATCCGGCGAACTGCATCTGCCGGATGATGCCGATCTCGCGCGTTAGCCGCTGCTCATAACCTTCCAGCGAGTGTTTCAGCCGACCCATGGTTTGCAGTTCGCGCAGCAGGTTCAGGCGTTTGGCAAAACCTTCGCGTGTTACGTGTTCGAAGTAGTCAGGAATCGTGAATCCCGACGGAACTTCGAATTGCGGGAACGGGTCGCGAACCTTCTCCAGTTTGGTGTTGCAACGCTCGGCAATCTCCAGCGTACAACGCAAGAACCGCTCGTATCCCGAGAACGCCTTCTGCATCTCGGAATAGCTCTTGACATAAAACTGGTTGCTGGCGAACTTCAGACGGTTGCTGTCATTGATCGACTTGGCTGTCTGGATGCAGACCATCACATCCTGCGCGTGCGCATCGTCTTCGCACAGGTAATGGCTGTCGTTGGTCGCCACGATCGGGGTGCTGAGCTCTCTTTCCAGCCTCAGCAGATTGCTCTGAATGCGGGTTTCCTCGGGAAGCCCCTGGTTCTGAATCTCGAGAAAGAAATTCCCTGCTCCGAAGATGTCGTTGAAGGTCGCCGCTGCGTCGCGAGCCTTCTCGTAGTGCTCGAACGTCAGCTCCTCGGCCACTTCGCCTTTAAGGCAGCCAGAGAGCCCAATCAATCCCCTGGAGTGTTCCGCCAAGAATCGTTTGCTCACACGCGGCTTGTAATAGAAGCCGTTCAGCGAAGCCTCTGACGCGATCTTTACTAGGTTGCGATAACCCTCATCGTTCTCTGCCAGCACAATGAGGTGGTTGTAGGTATCGCCCTCGGGGGGTTCGCGATGGTCTTCCTTCTTGCAGATGTAAAGCTCGCAACCAAGGATGGGCTTTACGCCCCTGTCTTTCGCCGCGTTGACGAATTCGACTGCGCCGAAGATGTTGCCGTGGTCGGTCATGGCAACGGCGGGCATGTCGAGTGCCTTCACGCGGTCCACGAGCTTGTTGACCTCGCAGGCGCCGTCGAGCATGGAGAAATCGGTGTGTAAATGAAGGTGTACGAATTGCGAGGACATGGGATCTACTAATTATTTTATGCGCCGGCGATGTGGAAATGAGGTACCGAAATAGGGTCGAACTTAGAGATTGCCGGGCGGCGGGCTCGTACGATTCTCGGGCCCAAGCAGAACCCCGCCGGTGATGGGCTGGCCAGGTGGGGTCTGTCGCCGCATTGTGCGCGTTTCGTTGGCGCGTTTCCTTGCGATCGCGCGATAGGCAAAGATTACTGCAAGCAGCGGTGCCGCCAGCAGTATTCCCCAAAAGCCCAGCAGCATGCTGAGGATGATGGGCACAATCAGCGAGGCCCAGATCGGCACGCGAGCGGTGCGTCGCATGATCAGGGGCTGCAGCAGAAAGCCATCCAGCACAGCGATCAGTGCATAGAGTGCCAGCACCCACAGGAATGTTTCCAGGCCATCGGCAAACAACGAAGCCACGAGCGGTCCAATCACGCCCATGACTCCGCCGAAGTGCGGAATGAACTGAAACAACGCAGCCAGTACAGCCCAGAATGGTGCCAGTGGTACATGCAGCCACGACAAACCTGCCCACCACAGCAAGCCCACGCACAGTGAGTCGTAGCACTGCGCTACAAACCAATCGCGCAGCGCTCCATCGGTTATCTGAAAGTGCCGTGAGACTTGCATAACTACTTGGATGCGAGCGTCAAGTCGTTCGCCGCAATCATGCTACACTGGCCTTGAAGCCCTGCCTGGAGCACACAAGCATGAAATTTGGTGTCATCATCTTCCCCGGATCCAATTGCGATCACGATGCTTATTGGACTCTCAAGGAAGTCTCCAAGCAGGCGGTAACTTTTCTCTGGCACGACTCGTCCGACTTGCAGGGATGTGATGCAATCGTGGTTCCTGGCGGCTTCGCCTATGGCGATTACCTACGTACCGGAGCGATCGCAAAGTTTTCTCCAGTGATGGAATCGGTGCGCAAGTTCGCGGCCGAAGGCGGGCTCGTTCTCGGCATCTGCAACGGCTTTCAGATCCTCTGCGAATCGGGTCTTTTGCCCGGCGCTCTCATGCGCAATGCCAGGCTGAAATACATCTGCAAGCCGGTTCACGTTCGCGTCGAGAACACGAATACGCCGTATACTCACGGCCTCACCAAGGGCCAAGTGCTTCAGATCCCCATTGGCCACATGGAAGGCAATTACTTCTGCGACGAACGTACGCTGTCCGAATTGAAAGACCAGGACCGCATCATTTTCCGCTACTCTACGCCAAGCGGAGAAATCACCGAGGACGCGAACCCTAACGGCTCCATCGACAACATCGCAGGCATCTGCAACGCCGGTCGCAACGTTCTGGGCATGATGCCGCATCCCGAACGCGCCAGCGAACCCGAACTGGGAATGACCGACGGGATAAAGATCTTCGATTCGCTAGTCTCGGCGCTGGTGGCGAAGTAGCTCTTGTTGTGCCGCCGGCTAAAGTCGGCTCAATCGAAATTGAGCCGCCGTAACGCGGCGTTAAAACGCCGCACTACCTCTTACCGGAACGCCTCTTTGTTCACGACCCATGGCATCTTCTTTATGTCGCCGCCATAGTTGCCTTCCAGCACATCGATCAGGGCTTGAATACAGCGGCCAGCCATGCCGCCATGAGGATCCAGCGATAGTCGCGTGATGCGCCCAGCGCTGGCAAAGTGTGGATACAGGCGGCAACAATCTTCCAGTTCCGGATCGCGCAATGGTGAATTCGGCGGCAGCGGCTCAGTTTCGTAAACGTCCAAGGCTGCGCCCGAGATCCACTTCTCTTTTAGCGCTCGCGCCAGGGCGGCCTCGGCAATCACCGGGCCACGTGAGGTGTTGACCAGATAAGAGGTCGGTTTCATCTTCCGCAAAGTGGTTTCGTTGAAAAGATGATACGTCGGAGTTTCGCCCTCTCCTTCGCGAATCAGCGGAACATGCACACTAACAAAGTCCGCCTGGCGCAATGCGTCTTCGAACTCGACGTAGTGAATGCTCGTCCGCTCGCGCTGCAAGCCGCTGAGATGTCGCAAGTCCATGACCGCCTGAATGGCGCCGATGAATTTTGGCTGCTGCAGCCCGGGCTCGTAGCACACGATGTTCATGTCGAAGCCGGTGCACTTCTTCGCCATGGCCTGGCCGATGCGGCCAGCGCCAATAATGGCGATGGTCTTGCCCGTTAGCTCGTCACCAAGAAACGGCAGATAAGGATGCCAGTGACCCCATTTGTTTTCGCGTACGAGCTTTTCGGCCGGCCACAGCCGGCGCGAGAGTGCGGCCAGCGCGAAGAAGGCCCACTCGGCCGTGGCTTCCGTGAGAACATCCGGAGTATGTGTGTACGGAATCCTGAAGCGGTTGGCAGCGGCGCGATCGATGTTATCGAAGCCTACAGCGTATTGCGCGACGACCTTCAGCGTGCCATCGCCGGCTGCAAAGACTTCGTCGTCGATCTTGTCGCGCAGAGTGGTGATGAGGCCGTCAATTCCGCTGCGAACTTTTTTGACGATCAGGCTCTTTGGCGGTGGCTCGGGCTTGGGAAAAACCTCCACTTCATAGCCGCGCCTGCGCAGGTGGTCGAAGGCAGCGTCGCCGATGTCGGCAGTGGCAAAAATGCGGAACCGCGGAGTATCGCTAGCGGACATTGATCTCAGTCAACCCTAAATGGCTGATTGTATCGCTGCCAAGGACGTTGCTTTGGAATTCCCAAATTGGGAATGACCTCGTTTCTTGGAAACAAAGGGATTATTACACGACTGCTCGCAAGTTCCTCCATCCAAAAGGAGTTAGAGGCAGGTCCTGCAAACAAGCAAGTTAAAGGTGCTCAGTTGTCAAAGAACATGCGCAGCCCTCGATGTCGTTGATCCGAGATGCCGCTACGGCGCTAGCGCACTTACAAAGCAATAGCCCAGTCCAAGGCCCGAGTCAGCGAAATCAATAAACCGGCGGAACGAAGGTAACCAAATTTCCGAAGTGGTACGCTGCGAAAAACACCGCTCCGCGGCCGGGCCTTTGTCGGCAGCCGTGCGCGGGCTGACGAGGCTGTTACGAAACTCGTGTCGGCGCCTCTCCACCCGGCTTCGCGGCTCATTTGCTCGTGATTCGCGACGTTTGGTCCACCCCGGACAGAGTCAACGCAGTTTCGTAACAGCCTCTGACGCCCACGCCTAACAGCTCATTGCGTCTCCGCCGCTGTGGTTCGGCGAGTTCAGCGCCTGCTGGAAGTGCCAGAATATGAGGCAGCCCGGTTCTTTCTCAAACTTTTTGCGGGTAGCCGCCAAACCATATAGATGATCCAACCGTACAACGGTGCGTTCGCTCCGATGCCAACAACCATCAACACGAGTGGATTGTCGGTGATACCGCCCAATGCCGTGGTTGCCAGGGCCAAATAGAGGTTCATGAAGAGTCCGGGAAGCGATGCGAGCATACATACGGTCTCTAGCGCTGTTGGAGGAGCCCCCGGGGCTTGGTTTTTCCCCGAAAAGCAATCCACAGGCCTGCCGCGTGAAGAGCAATATCCAGCTGATGGAATCGAAGATTGTTCAGATCCCATGTGCCGCGACTTGAACCGCGTACCAGGTAGTGCCCGTTCTTGCTCCAGTTTGGACAACAGATCGCTCCCTGCGAAGAGCCTTCGGTGATGGTTCGCAGGCCAGAGCCATTTGTCTCTATCTGCATCAGCGCGGTGCCCAAAAAAAAATGACGCCGCTCGCTGCCGGCTTATCGCTGGCAGCCCGAGAAACGCGATGTGTGTGCCGTCAGGCGAGATCGTGGGCTGGTCAACACGAACAAAACCCTTGTCCAGTCCGAACAATTTGCGAGGGCTCGATCGGTGTACGATTCTCTGCAACCTGGTGGAACGCTCGGCGCAATCGCCGAAACCGGCTGCGGATCTTCGTTCAGGATCGCACTCATGGTTTCCGCCGAAGTTGCTTTGTGAAAAGCGCGCTTGCCGGTCACCATCTCGTACAGCACGGCGCCGGCCGCAAAGATGTCGCTGCGGGCGTCGGCGACTTGCCCGCGCACTTGTTCCGGCGACATGTAGCCAACCGTGCCCAACACATGCCGAGGATCTGTTTGCAGGTGGTAGCTGGCTGTCGGGCCGTCCGCGCTTGAGGTCTTGGAGGGATCCAGTTTTGCCAATCCGAAGTCGAGAATTTTGGTACGGTCGTCTTTCGCGATGAAGATGTTTTCCGGCTTGAGATCGCGGCGAATGACACCTGCGTCGTGGGCAGCGGCCAGGCCTTGGGCGATCTCTATACCGACAGCAATTGCCTCCCGCACGCGCATGGGGCCGTGGCGCAGACGCTCACGCAATGATTCTCCGTGCAGGAGTTCGGTGACAATGTAAGAGGAACCGTTGTACTGTCCGACGTGAAAGATCGAAACAATGTTGGGATGGTTAAGTGCAGCGGCGGCCTGGGCGCGGATTATACCCCGAAAGTTAAGCCTCGCCGACCATTTCACTTGACGATAAATCGCGTGGGTGTTGAAAAAGTCAGTTTCTAAGAATCCCGGATGATGCTAAATGTATCCCGATTTCGAGAACGATGTTGATAGACCATCCTAGCGCGTTGTTTTTTCCTAAACAATCTGGGAATAGAGTTTTTCATCAGCCACTCGCCTTATCACAACTCGCGCGGCTACATTCCGGGATAGTGTCCCAGGAACATGAGCACAAGATCAGTTGTATCGGCGATTCCATGGGCGACAATGGGCACGGCGAGGTTACGGCCCGTGGCAAGATACATAAGGCCGAGCAAAACGCCCATCAAGCCTTCATCAATGATTCCGGTTATGCCTTGATATGCGTGCGCCAGTCCGAAGGCGACGTGAACTGCGATCAGGCTGATAACCCAGGCAATGCGTGTGCGTTTGAAGAGGTCGGCCACGCGATTCATCAGATAGCCTCGGTAAACCATTTCCTCACCAAAGGCAGCTAGGGTCCAAACCAGGGCCAGGCCGATAAGCGCGAGCTTTGGATTCCCATGTAGGGCGCGAAAGATTTCAAGATCGGGTTGTTTTCCGAGCCAGCGCACCAGAATCGGCTGGCTGACAAAGAGCTCGAAGGCTTCCATTATCAGTCCCGCTATGAGGCCGAGCGCGAGAGTAACTCTCCAGCTCCGATACAGCTGGAGGCCAACACCACGCCAGCCAATCCTCCTAAACCACAGAGAGATCCAGCCGAGTATGAGCAGGACTGGCGTCTTGCTCAGTGGGATCAGATGGCGGGCATCAGCGACGAAAATCAAAGCTACAAGGATTAGCTCGAAAACAGACAGCCACTTACTCTCTCGCCAGCTGCGCAGGCTTGCCTGCTCTAGCGCCCCTCCCTGCACCACAATCTCTGAGACAGGCTTAGGCTTGAAGTCCGACATGGCACCATCCCTCCGATACCGTTCACAGTTCAGATGTGATTAGGGCAGTACACGCGAATGGCGATACCTACGGGCACACCAAATCACAAATCGCGTGGTTAACAACACCAGGCCAGTACCCAGGGTGAGCCCAGCCGGAATCATCCACCAGCCAAGCAACTCGCGCCCGTTGCGGGGAGCACTTGCGAATCCCATGCGAAGCGAAAGCTCCCACTCGCCGGTATTGCTAGAGATCATCCACAAACCTGCAGTCTGCGGGTGAAAGGGCTTGAAAATCGCGCAGAG
>Ga0126384_10002150_pt1 | contig 11922 bp, 11 predicted proteins | sample PanSoiMetPlot_36_FD_92543 | JGI IMG/M metagenome (GOLD analysis project Ga0126384, IMG submission 92543) | Tropical forest soil microbial communities from Panama - MetaG Plot_36 | ecosystem: Environmental > Terrestrial > Soil > Tropical forest > Bulk soil | place: Panama | collected 2016-02-17 | reverse complement strand
GGACCATGGGCCGCAATCCGAGTTTCTCAGCGGTGGAGCGCTCCATGATCAGCACGGCGGCAGCGCCATCAGTGATCTGCGATGAATTCGCTGCCGTAATGCATCCATCTTCTTTAAACACTGGCTTCAGGCTGGCCATCTTTTCCAAAGTCGTATCGGCGCGAATGCCTTCATCGCGCGATGCCTGCACTGTTCCCTGCGCCGTCTCTGCTGTTGTGGGCAGGATCTCCCGGCAAAACCATCCTTGTTCTGTGGCCTGCGCAGCGCGCCGATGGCTCTCCAGACTGAACTCATCCAGGCTCCTGCGCTCTAATTTCCAGCGGGCAGCCAGCATCTCTGCACTCAAACCTTGATTGAATTGAACACTGTTATAACGTTTCATGACGGCGGGCCCGAACGGCTTGCCTGGACCGTTCTTGGCTGATGAACCCATAGGAACGCGCGTCATGCTCTCCACGCCACAGGCGATCACAATGTCATAACTTCCAGCGAGCACGCCCTGGGCGGCGAAATGGACGGCCTGTTGGCTCGAGCCGCATTGGCGGTCCACGGTAGTGGCAGGAACAGATTCAGGAAAGCCCGCAGCCAGGACCGCATTGCGGCCAATGTTGGCTGCCTGCTCGCCTGCCTGCATCACGCATCCTGTGATCACATCCTCGATCAGTTCCGGATTGAGCCGATTGCGCTGCACCAGCCCGGTCAGGGTGTGGGCCAGCAAGTCTACGGGATGCCAATTGCGTAACATGCCGTCGCGTTTGCCCATCGGGGTGCGAACGGCGTCAACAATTACAGCTTGCCTCGTATTCATCTCGCTTCGCTCCTGCAAAACCAGCAACTAGTAATTAGTACTTAGTAGTTAGTTGAAAGTCAAAACCGAAGAGTACGACATTTTTGAGACCTCGGCTTTGTCGCTTCAACTGCAATCTTGCCCCTTTCGGCTCCATTTCGGCTCGCCTGGATGAAAATTCAGTGGCGCTGCACTAGCTGCTTGCGATATCATCTGATTTTGAAAATGAAATTCAATTTCATTTTCAAAATCACCAGGACGCAGGATCCTCCTTTAATGTCACTTTCACGCATGCGCATTGTTATATCCCTGCTCGCAGGTCTGTGCCTGACCTATGTTTGCCCGGTTTCCCATTCCCAGGAAAACTACTTTGTCACTTATTCCCACCAGATGGAGGAACCTGGAAACCTTGAGCTGGCAACAAGAAGCGTGAGCGGCTTCCCTCATGGTGGAAACTCGTTTGTGGGCAGCGTGCTGGAGCTGGAATACGGTGTGAGGGCGTGGTGGACTTCGGAGCTGTACCTTGACGGCCAATCTACCGCGAACGAGAGCACTCTCTTCACCGGCTACCGGCTGGAGAATCGTTTTCGTCCCCTGCTCCGCGAACATTGGATCAATCCAGTGCTTTATTTTGAATTTGAAAATATCAATAGCGCAGACAAGAGCCTGCTGGAAGTTGTGGGACACGATGGTCGCGCGGATTTCCTTTCTCGAAACGATCGCAGCGAGAAAAAACGCGAAGTCGAATTCAAGTTGATTCTCTCCAGTAACTTCAAAGGCTGGAATCTTTCCGAAAACATCATCGCGGAGAAAAACCTGAAGGCCGAGCCGTGGGAATTTGGTTATGCCATCGGGATCAGCCGACCGTTGTCCTTGGTGGCTAGTCCTAACCCCTGCCGCGTGTGTGCGGAGAACTTCAGTTTGGGCGCAGAACTTTATGGCGGATTGGGCGACCGCTACAGTTTCGGTCTGCACGATACATCCCACTACCTTGCGCCCATCGTCAACCTGCGATTGCCAAACGGACCAGCCTTCAAAGTCTCCCCGGGGTTCGGTCTCAACTCGAACAGCCACGGCATGCTGCTGCGATTTGGGGTCTCCTACGAAATTGATCAGATCATGTCCAAACTGCGGAGAAAATGACAATGAAGAATGGACGATTGCTGATTGCCGCCTTTGGCCTGATTCTGGTTCCGCTGCTGCTGGCGGGCACTGGTGATGGTGCCTGGATGACAAAGGTTCCGGAGAAGGACCGTCAGAAACAGAGCCCATTTGATGCCGATCCCCGCGCGATTGCCGCCGGCGCCAAACTTTTTCGGCAAAATTGCGCTTCATGCCACGGCGATGAAGCCCTGGGCCGAGAGAAGCGTCCGAACCTGCATTCTGATCGCATCCGCAACGCGACCGCCGGTGAACTCCAGTGGCTGCTTACCAACGGCAGCCTGAAAAACGGCATGCCTTCATGGTCACGACTGCCCGAGCCCCAGCGTTGGCAAATTGTGACTTACCTGAAGAGCTTACAGTGAGCTGCTGGCTACTCGCTGCCAGCTTCTGGAAAAAGCAAGACCCAATTCACACGCTGACGACCCTAAACAGAATGGAGATGGCGGCAAGTCTCACATTGTGGGCATAATGAGTGTTTGGACTCCCGGCAAAAAATCCAGCGCCTGCTAAAGCGGCTCCGTTTCTGGCCACCCTTTCTCGGAGCCGGCATCCAGGTAACTCGCATTGCCGACGATTTCCATACGGTTGATGTCGAGTTGCGCTTGAAGTTCTTCAATCGCAATTATGTCGGCACGCATTTTGGCGGATCACTTTATTCTATGTGCGATCCGTGGTTCATGGTGATGCTGATTGAACATCTCGGGCCCGATTACATTGTCTGGGACAAAGCTGCCACCATCCGCTTTAAAAAACCCGGCAAGGGTACCGTGAAGGCCACTTTCCATATTCCTGCTGAGCGGGTTGAAGAGATTCGCAGTCAGGCTGACGCACAAGCCAAGGTCGAGCCACAGTTCCAGGCCGTCGTCACAGACGCCGAAGGCAACATTGTGGCTGAGGTGGACAAACTGCTCTACGTGCGAAAAAAGCAATAGTGCGCGTAAAGGTATGTCACTTGGCAGGCCGGAAGTTTTGATGCTTCTTCACCGCAACGCCCAGCATTTCAAATCGCGCACCGAAGAGGAGCTGGCCTGATCCCAGAAAAGCGCGTGCCGGATACTTGTCGTTGAAATAGGTTCTGTACACGCCATTGAAAGCATTGTAGAAACTTACATCCGAGCAATAAACCTGGACAGATACCAGATCGTCCATCTTCATTCCCGCTGCTTCGATAGTTCGTTTAAATGCCTCCATCAGCAGTTTTGCTTCCTCCTCGGGCGTTGCGCCAGGTTTGCCGGTTGCCGGATCGAGGCCGAGATGGCCTCCTATATACAGCGTATCGCCCACGAGAACAGCTTCGCTAAAAGGTGCGTTAGCGGCTGCGGGCGTGGCCCGCTTCATGACGATATGTTGGCGGTCCTGGGCAGCGCAGACAATAGACGCAAGCAGGATGATGAACAGAGCTCTGGAAACAAATTTCATGTGGTAGCCTCCTTGATTCTTGAAATAAGTTCCACCCTTGCCTAATGTGTTTCTACTTCCCACGAAACAAAAAGACCAGCTCGATAATCAGAATAATCACGACAAGAGATTCCAGGAAAAAACCGCGGGCCTGATGGAATTGCTCAATCATGAAGTCATACAGATCATCAGCCGTCCGGAGTTTGTCCTGCACCAGCGCCTGATAATCCGTAACCCCAATCTTGTTGGCGCTCAGTTTATACAGGCGTGCCGAGAACATGTCACCCACAAACTTCAGAGCATTATTGGTTCGCTCCGTCAACTCGATAATGTCCAGCAGGACAGTGCGAAGACGCGTCGCTCCCGGGCGCACGCGCCATCCGGCCAGGAGCCCGCGTCGGCTTTCCAAAAACCTGTAAGCCTGCTCCAGTTCGCTGCTCAAAAGCTCATCATAATGGCGGAATTGTAAGAGCTGCGAGTTTACATACTCCAGAATGCGGATGGTGGTTTCAGCGCCGGCCTCAGTGTCATATACAAAGGCCCCGTTCCAGGCAACTACAGCCAAATCGTTGGGATAATACGAGATGCTGGCCTGCAACACTTCGTCATTCTCAGGCTTGGCGAGTAGGATGGTTTCTCCATGGATGAGTTCACTGATGTCCTCGCCATGCTCGCGCAGCAGATCTTGAGCACTAACGTCAGAGGAATGAAGATGAAAAATGTAGTAGTCCTCAGTCAGCCAGTTTTCGTAGCGCTTGCACAAAGCTGAGCCAAGACTCTCCACGCGCTGCTTTACGAAGCTGCTGGTGAGCTCCTCAAACACCAGGCTTGAGATCCAGCGGCTGGCTAGTTGCTTTAAATCAATCCAGGTGCCTGTATACGCAAATCGCAGCAAAACACCAATCACGCCGTAATCGTAATACTGAATTGTGCCGGTAAACTGCTCCCCGGTCTTTAGTGAAACCGGCTCAAGTGATTCAACGACGGGTGCGCGCTCAAAACGCACATATCCGGGAGTAGTGTGTTTAAAGGCCGGGGCCAAAAGCCTTCCACCGATAAGTGAACGCAGTTCCGAGAGGGTGATTTCGTCGCACACATCATACAAAGCCACCACAAAGACGGAACCATGGAGGTTGGCCGCGTTCATTGATCGTGCCTCCGAATATGGGCCAGTAATGAGGAAGATGCTTAACGGCTGGTGACTGGTTCGCTGTTGCGCAAGTATGCGTCTGTCTTGTTCAGCCAATCCTGGCGTGGCGGATTGAAGATATCCATCTCAATGGTATCTTCCAGCGCTTCTGCTTTGTGCGGCATGTGGGGAGGAATGCACAGCACTTCGCCCGCGTGGACGACCAGCTCTTTGCCGTCAATCCAGAATTTCAAAGCGCCTTCCACCACGTAAGTCAGCTGCTCGTTGTGGTGACTATGCTCAGGCACGATCATGCCCTTCTTCAGCAAAATGCGGGCGAACATAAGATTCTCGCCCGTGATCAGCTGCCGTTCAAACAAAGGGGTTACGTGCTCGACTTCAACGTCTTTCCAGGCAATGTGCTTGAGCATAGAGAAGTATTGTAGACCAGTCCAGGTCACAGGTCACAGGTCACAGGGGACAGGAAAAGAATTCCCGAAACCTTCGCCTAGTGGTCACATTCACGTGCACGGGTTTCCAAGAGGCTGCTCGTTTCACCAGCCACCGCCTCCTCCGCCACCACCGCCACCGCCGGAGGAGCCTCCTCCTCCGGAAAAACCGCCGCCGCCGGATGACGACCCCGGAGGCGATGACGAAGCAGAGACGGCACTGGAAAATCCGCTGCTGAAAGATGAGGCGAACGCCGCTGGCGACGAGGCGATAAAAGCACCGCTGTACCATGAAGGAGAATAGGTGGCGCCACTCCCACTGGAGGCGCCGGCCGCGGTCGCCAGCACCTGAGAAAACTGCTGAGCCCAGGCCTGTTCCACGCCCAGGGCTAATGCGTAGGGTAGAAAACGCTCGAAGAGTTCCGGCGTTTTGTCCGGCGGAATCATGGTGGTGAAACGCGGCCCATCCACCGCGGTGAGAAACATCTTGAATCCGTCAACTCGATCCAGCAGTTGCCGCCCCGCTCGCGTTGGAGCCTTCAAAAGATGGTGAAAGAGCACGTTGCTTCCAATCAGCAACACAATCACCAGCACGCCAACAACAGAAATGGCCCAGGTCAGCGCGCCCAATCCTGCTATTTCACCGATCAGGAATGGAATGGTGAAGAGCGTGATGCCCATTGCGCCTGCACCTCCAAGGAGCTTGTTCGCCCGCGCGGCTTTCCACGCCCTTGCAACCGCATGCAGCAAAGCGCCAACGCCCAAACTCCAGCCGCTGAGCCAGACAATCATGAACAAAGCAACACCTAACTGTCCGCCATCCATCTGACTGGCGCCGGCCAGCAACATCGCCACTGCAGCCACAATCGTCAGCAGGATGCCCGGCCACAAGTAACCGGCATTAGTGACGAAGTACAGCTTCTCCATACCTGTATGCAAGGCGGTCTCGAGCGCTTGTCTGGAGCGATAAACAACAGACGAGCCGCTACTGGAAAGATCTACCCTGTCGTTGTCTTCAAATAACTTCTGCTTCAACGTTTTCTCGTCGGAAGCGAGCTGGCCGATTTGACGGGAGTCGCGTTTTTGCATCAGGCGATAGCTGTGAGAGCCGTCCTGCTTGATGGTCAAACATCCCTTTGCGGCCAGTCCCAGGATGGCACTGCTAAATGCCTTATCATCGAACTTCATTTGGTGGAGATAACGCATCGCTGCTGGCGACATGTTGTCCGGAGGCTCATAAAGCGGCACTACCGTCCCCGCTGCCGGATCACGTCCCACCTTCGTCCACACAACCAGGTAATAACCCAGAACGACCAGCAGGCCAATCAGACCGACCGCGGCATTGCGATTGTCACTGAGGAACCATTTAATCTTCTGCTCGCGAGTCGGCCCCGCGATCAAGCCTTTTGGCCAGGTGACCACAATGGTTATTCCATTCCGCGGCGCCAGATGTTCCACCGCGAAGTGAGGGTTGTCATCGTCATCCCTTGATATGGCAGCGCCTCTCCCCCGTTCTCCCATAGCGCCTGTGTATGCGTCCAGGCTGGTTACAAAGTTATGGATCTGCGGAGGCAGGATGACTGTGGCCATTGCTTTGTCTATCGGAAAAACCCATCCCACGCCGGTCACATTCCAGTAGAGTTCGTCATGATCTTTGAAGAACCCAAGCTGCCGGTTGGTGTTGTAAGTAAACACGTAACGATGCACTCCGGGAGAAATCAGTGTGCCCTTGTCGCCAAAGTAGACGCGGACACCGTTTGACAGCGACTCTGTGTGATAAGGCTCAGACTGCCCATCCCGTTGCACGCCGATAATCTCAAATGCGACTGTGTAACGGTTACCCATCAGGTCCTTGTAGCGTGTAGGAAAGTCGCGATAAATCCCGTGGCGGATTTCGACTCCGGCAGCTTGCACCTCGATCGTTTCCTGCACCTGCATGCCGCCGTCTGCGTGCAGGATGATGTGGGAATCGAAAGAGCGAATTCGTTCGTCGGCAGCCTCGTCATTCTGGGCAAGTGAGCAGGTGAGCAGGCAAAAGAAGACCATTACTGCGACGAGCAGGCTTTTACTCTTGAATGGAAACATGAATTTGAAGGAAATATAGTCTATCGGCGCTCTGAGAAAAAGAGATTCTTTTCAGGGGTAGTGGGTCAGTTTCCAATGAAACTAACCCACTACCAGCATCAGCGTCTAGCGATTCGCTTGCGAATCGCGGGCCTTTAGGCAGACGTTCATCGCGCCAGCGATGAACTCTTCGCTACTCGCAATTCCGCCAGCCTGTCTGCAGCTTGATAAGTGGGGATCCGCTCTTTCCCGGCAAGCTCAAAAATGGCCAGGATGGTGTCGTAAATGGTGTCTACTTTTTTGAGCGTGGCGGCAAGGTCCCATCCCAGGATCTCGATACAGCAGCCATTGATCACCCCTCCGGCATTAGCGGCATAGTCAGGCACGTACACTCGACCACTCTCTTCCAGCAAGGCGCCATGGCGCGGCTCAAGCAACTGATTGTTGGCGGCGCCGCAGACGATCTCGGCGCCAAGCTGAGAAATAGTTCCATCATTAATAATGCCACCGAGCGCGCAAGGCGCGAAGATGTCAGCCCGAGCTGAATAAATCTTTTCGAGTGCTACCTCTGTCGCGCCAAAGGCGGCAACTACACTTCTCACTCTCTCCGGATCGATGTCGGTAACGATCAGTTTCGCTCCAACTCGATGCAGTTCTTCGGCCAGAAAATATCCCACATGTCCGCATCCCTGAATTGCAACGGTTTTACGAGAAAGATCATTGCTGCCCCAACGGTGTTGGGCCGCAGCCTGCATCGCGCGAAAAACGCCGCGTGCTGTCTTGGGCGAGGGATCGCCGGACCGTCCGTGCGTTCCGGCTACATGAGGGGTTTCCTTCTGTACAAATTCCATGTCCTCGGGACTCGTGCCCACATCTTCACCCGTAACGTACTGGCCGCCGAGTGAGTTGATGAAGCGTCCATGAGCGCGGAAAATTTTCTCCCGGTCGGTGGTTTTGTTGTCGCCAATAATGACAGACTTCCCTCCCCCAAGCGGCAGGTCTGCCAACGCGCTCTTGTAAGTCATGCCACGGGCCAGCCGCAGGACGTCTTCCAGCGCCTCATCGTCATTGCGGTAGTTCCAGAAGCGAGTTCCTCCACCGGCCGGCCCACGTGCAGTCGAGTGAACTGCAATGATGCCGCGATATCCGACAGAGGGCTCCTCTCCAAACAACACGCGCTCATAACCGGGAATGGTCTTTTCCGTGATCTTCATCGTTTGCTCCGATTCTAACAAGCAGGCAACAGCTCTGAATCAGATGAGCGAATCTCCTGTGTGGTCTCAGCAAATAAACGTGTGTAACGCCGCGAATCAGGAATGCGCTGTCGAACATCTAACTAAATCGCGCGTAGACTGTGTATCCAGGGTCGACCGTGATCAGGAGGTCTCCCATGCCCGTCATTAGAACCTGCCCAAATTGTGGTCAGAAAAATCGTATTCCGGCAAAGCATCTGGCAGACGCTGGGCGCTGCGGCGCATGTAAGAGCACGCTGCCACCGCTGGATAAGCCGGTGGACGTGGATCGCGAACAGTTCTACGAGATTGTGCAGAACTCACGCGTCCCAGTCCTGGTGGATTTCTGGGCAGCCTGGTGTGGACCGTGCCGCATGACCGCGCCTGAAGTCGCCCGTACAGCCGCGGACATGGCTGGTCGGGCCGTCGTAATAAAAGTCGATTCCGACCGCTATCCCGAGCTGGCAGCCCAGTACAACGTACGCGGCATTCCGAACTTCATCGTCTTCCTCAATGGACGTCCCGTAATGCAGCAGGCAGGAGCTGTCGACCATAGCCAGATGGAGAACTGGCTGAAGTCCGTCGCAACGCCCACCACTGCAGCTTGACCGTCAAGTCCGAGAGTTAGGGAAAACGCGCTTCTCCGCGTTCTTTCATAGCAGAGCCCGAAGAATGGCTAAGGAGAAGACACGATGGCCGATCCCACACCCTCAACCACCACCAGCCCATGCAGCGTAGATCTACCCGTTCCCGACGACTGTTGCGTAAGCCCGTGTGATCCACCCTGGCGCAAGGACCGCGATTGTCTCATTTGGTATGAAGAAAGATTTTTCCGCTTTTCTTTAGGACCAGAAGGAGGTACGAATCAGCCGGCCGGAGCTGTCCTAAGAGAGTACGTTGAGTTTCGCATCACGTACGAGCACAGATTGTGCCTGCTGGGCAAACAGCATGGACCTTTGCTCTACACGGTGACGCTCCTTCCCGGAGAGAAGGTAACTCTCTATCACAGTGACCGCTATCGTCGAGTCAGCACGGAAGAAGACCGTTTCTCAGTGCAGACCACATTCATGCAATTCCTCTCCGCCGTTCACGAGGCCAGGGTCACCAATACGATGGACACATTGATTGACACGCTGTCCAGCAGCAAGACCGGAACCTCGGTCTCCGTTGGGGGCGGACTTGCCGGCCTTTTGGGCGGGCCCAGTGGCACTGTTTCCAGCCAAAGCAGCAACAGCGATCACACCCAGGTTCAGCTTGGCTTCGTCTCAGACCAGTTCAGCCAATCCGTGTTCCAGGCATCGCAAATGACTCACGCTGAACGTTCACTGGTGGTGAGCACCTACGAGGACAAGGACAAGTTAGACGTTACCGCACGGACCATCGAAAACAAAAATGAATGTCGCGCCGTCACTTATTTTGTGCGCAGAGTTGTGGAGCTTTACGCATTCAGCACCATAGTGTTTGACATCTCATACAGGATCATCGCGCCAAATATTTCCCATGATTGGCATTCAGCGAATGATCTGGGATGGCTGCCGCCGGCGATTCAAGATCAAATTAAGAAGGCACTCAAGCTGCTGCCCAAAGTCGGAGACGCTACTGAGAAACCCAGGCCAATCTCATTGCCGACGGACGGCTCGGTTTATGACCCTGAGCTGGCTCACTGCTGTTCATGCGAGCCAGAGCGCGAGGCGGCCATCAAATTGAAGCTTGAGAAGGAGAAAGCGGAATCTTTGAAGGCCTGTCTTGAGGCCCAGATTCTTCAGGCGGAACTCGACCGCCGGCAGAAGCTGCTGGAAAAGGGCGAACTCTCACCCTTCGAGCCTGCAGCCCCGGCGCCAGCTCTTCCGTAGCATTCGTCCCCGAGCAGCGTACTTGGGACTGAAGGTTGAGCCAAAGCCGACTTCCTTAGTTCATCGCCTGGGTCTTTGGATACCCGTAATAACCCTTGCGGGCGAAGACCTTGTAGCCACGAGGCTGGGCCGTGATCTGGACTTTGCGGAATTTGCCGTCCCAGTTCTGGTTCTCCGGAGTATAGCCAAGGCTGTACTGGTGATGCAGTTCTTCTGAGATCTCGTCCAGCGCCGCATTCAGTTTGTCCATGCCGCGGACTTCGAGCATGCGTCCGCCAGTGGCCTCTGCCAGCTTTTTCAGCACTTCCTCGCCGTGTTCGTCGCGTTCATAGGTGTGGATCACGTCGCAACGGTCGAAGCGTGAGCGCTCCCGCGGAGGATCGTAGATCTGCAGAACGTAGGCAATCACGTCATTTTGCAGCAGGACCTCCATCGCATCTTCCAGCACGGATTCACTCTTGGAGTCGCCAGACATGGCCACGATCACCACCGCCTTGCGCCCTACTTCGTGCTCGAGGTAGCGGAGAGTGGAGACGCGAATGGCATCGTAGAGATGGGCTTCGCGGCGCTGGTTATAAGGCTGTCCTGTGGGGCCGATGGGCGGAATATTGCCCGGAAATGGCCGCGGTGGAGCTGGAGCAGCGTCTGGCGGGAGTGTATTTGTTCCCCAACTGCGAATCTGATCAACCTTCTCCTGCAGCAGCTCAGTATCAGAGGTGGGAACCTGGAGTGTCTCCACGCGCGAGTGATAGCTGAGAATGAAGCCGAGATCGGTCGGCCGTACCACGTGCCTCAGGAACGCGCCGGAGGCTGATGCCTCCTCGTTCAGAATCCAAGCCATGTTGGTGCCGGTATCGAGCAGAACGCCGACGTTCAACTTCACGTCAGTATGGTGGGCGAAGAATTTGATGGGCTGTTCGCGACCGTCCTCGAAAACGTGAAATTCCTTCTGGTCGAGTGTGCTGGCCAGATGCTTCTTGTCATCGCGCACGGTGAAGTAGACAGAGACCAGATCGACATTCTTCTTAAAGACGTTCTTCTGATCGTCGCTGGAGGTGGCGCCACCTCCATTCTGAGCGACGGCGGCAGCAGACAGGCAGAGATTAATGAGCGCGAAGGCCAAGGCAACGAGAGACACTTGCACTACCCGACGCATAATTTCTCCTTTTGGTTGGAGGTGCGCACTTAGATGCAAGGGTTGCTCAATCGGTTGGCTGGCGATTTAGCCCTTAGCCTTTGGCCCTTGGCTAAACCCAACCCAAAAAGCAAGGCCTCGGAGGAGCACCGGCAGCAGCATACCTTCAACACACGGCTGAACGATGAAAGCATATCGCCCGGACGGGTCAGAGAACGATAAGAAAAATAAAGAGTTGTTGCGGAGGAGCATTGGCTCTTGGCCCTTAGCTGTTGGCCAAACACTCGTCCTGCCTTGTACTAGCTCTGTTCTCTTTTTCTTGACGTCCAGATTGCCTCGGGATAAAAACTGCCATAAAGATCCTGAATTCCTGGAGGAAACAGCCAATGAGGAAATACTGGCTGATCATCGCCACACTTTTGCTGTCTATACCGATCAGCGCGCAAACAGACTCAAAACCGGCATCACGCAAGAAGATTGGCCTGGTGCTGGAGGGCGGCGGCGCTTTGGGATTGGCGCATGTGGGAGTGATCGAGTGGCTGGAGGAGAACCATGTTCCGGTGGACTACATTGCAGGAACAAGCATGGGCGGGCTCATTGGCGGGATGTATGCCATGGGATACAGCCCGAAAGAGATTCGCGATACCGTGGCACTGATTGACTGGGACGCGGTCCTCTACGATCGAATTGATTATGGCGATCTTCCCTTCC
>Ga0126384_10002149_pt1 | contig 11922 bp, 12 predicted proteins | sample PanSoiMetPlot_36_FD_92543 | JGI IMG/M metagenome (GOLD analysis project Ga0126384, IMG submission 92543) | Tropical forest soil microbial communities from Panama - MetaG Plot_36 | ecosystem: Environmental > Terrestrial > Soil > Tropical forest > Bulk soil | place: Panama | collected 2016-02-17 | reverse complement strand
GACCGGGCCGAAGACGTCGTTCATGGCGAGGAAAGCGGCCGCCATGCCGGCGCTGCTCGCCAGGAAGGCCCGCCGGCTCAGCCCGTGCCGCGGGGCGAGGTCGATCGCGCGATCGCGGAGCTGAAGCCCGACAGCTGGAAGGGCTACACGATCGGCGACCCGCTGTTTCCGTCGAAGCTCGGCTCGTACTGGCGACTCGACGACGAGAAGCTGATGTACCCGTTCTACGAGAAGATCGCCAAGGCCGGAATCAACACCGTCTGCATTCACAAGGGACTCCTGCCCGCGGACTACGAGAAGTCGTGGCCGAACGTCTGGGAGTACGCCACCGTCAGCGACCTCGGCAAGGCGGCCAAGGACCATCCGCAGATCAACTTCGTGATCTACCACTCGGCGCTCCGCGCGTTCCTGGAGCCGCCGGACACGGCGCTGGCCGAGTTCGATCAGACCGGGCGGATCAAGTGGGCCACCGACCTGGCCGAGATTCCCGGCAAGTTCGGCGTGAACAACGTGTACGGCGAGATCGGTACCTCGTTCGCCACCTGCGCCGTGGCCAACCCGCGGATGGCCGCCGCGCTCATGGGCACCCTGGTGCGTGGCCTCGGCGCCGATCACGTGCTGTGGGGCAGCGACTCGGTCTGGTACGGCTCCCCGCAGTGGCAGATCGAGGCGCTGCGCCGGCTCGAGGTTCCCGACGAAATGCGTCGCAAGCACAACTTCGCCGCGCTGGGCGCCGCCGACGGCCCGACGAAGACCGCCATCTTCGGCGGAAACGCCGCACGCTTGTATCGCATCAGCCAGCGTGCCGCGCTCGGCGAGATCACCGGTGACAAGATCGCCGCGATCAAGGCCGAATATGTCGCCGCGGGCGGGATGCGGAGCAACCGCCGCTACGGCTACGTGCATCGCGCGACCGTGTAGCGTCATCGCCGGTCGAAGCGGGTCGCCGACCCGCTTCGGCCGGCGAGCTCTCACGCGTCCGCCGCGTTCTTCAGCCCGTCGTCGAGATCGGTGACGATCTCGACATACGTGTCGACCTCGAACAAAACGATGCCGTTGCTCCCACCGTGGGTCGACGCCGCAAGATCGGGCGCGGTCTCCACCACGATGCCCTTGTCGAGGACGCGATCCAGGATCTCCAGCGTCGTCGGCAGCTCATGATGCACACGCGTCGTACGCATGCGCCGGTGCCGATTGCAACGGGTATGCCCGTGACCCCGGCCGGAATCCAGTGCTCGGCGGATTCCGGCCGAGTTGTACGCGCTACAGTCGCACGGGCTACTTCAAGTGCTGACGGAAGAAGCCGAGCGTGCGCCGCCAGGCGTCGTCGGCCGATGGCTTGTGGTGCACGTCGGGCCGCTCGTCGTTGAAGAAGCCATGGTCGACGTTCGGGTAGATGTGAATCTCCGATTGTTTACCCGCCTTTTTGATGGCGGCGTCGGTGTCCTTCGCGACCTGAGGCGTCACGAACCCGTCCTTCTCGGCGAACAGGCCGAGCACCGGGCCCGAGAGCTTCGAATAGTCGGGCTTCACGTTGGGATGGATGCCGTAGAAGTTGACGGTCGCCCCGACGGTCGGGTTGAGCGTCGCGGCGAACAGCGCGAGCTGCCCGCCCATGCAGAAGCCGACGGCGCCGAGCTTGGCCGTCGAGGAGTGGCCCGCCAGGAACGTCGCCGCGCCTCGAAGATCCTTCTCGGCCTGCGCGATGTTGAGCGCCATGAAGAGCTTGCCCGCGCCGTCCGGCTCGTTGGCGGTCTTGCCGTGGTACATGTCTGGGGCCAGCGCCGAAAAGCCCTCGGCCGCGAAGCGATCGCACACGTTCTTGATGTGCCCGACGAGACCCCACCATTCCTGGATCACGAGCACGCCCGGTCCCTTGCCGGACTGCGGGGTCGACAGAAAACCGGACGTCGTGCCGCCGTTGGAAGGGAACTGCACCATCCTGCCTGCCATGCCGATCTCCTTTGTTACGAAATGAGCTGAGAGCCGGATGCCGGCGGCGTGATCTTCACGGCCGTGACGTGCCGCGGGTCGGCCTCGAGCACGGTGATGGTATACCCGTCGACCTGGAATTCCTCGCCCCGGCGCGGGATGCGGTGCAGCGTCGCCAGCACGAGACCGGCCACCGTTTCGTAGTCGCGCTTGGGCAACGACCAGTCGAGCGCCTCGTTCAGCTCTTGAAGGTTCATGCGCGCGGCGACGAGATAGCTGCCGTCGGGCAGCCGGTCCACCGCGGTTGGCGTGCGGTCGTGCTCGTCCTGGATCTCTCCGACGATCTCCTCGAGGATGTCTTCGAGGGTGACGACGCCGGTGGAGCCGCCGTACTCGTCCACCACCACCGCCATGTGGTTGCGGGACCGCTGCATCTCGCGCAGAAGATCGTCGATCCGCTTCGTCTCAGGCACGTAGACGGGTGGCCGCGTCAGCTGCAGCAGCGTCGTGGCCTCGGCGCCGCGCGCCAGGACGTCCATGGCGCCGACGACGCCGACGATGTTGGTCTCGCGCTCGTGATAGATCGGGATCCGCGAGAACCCGCGTCGGTGAACGAGCGCGATGGCATCGTCGGGCGTCGCCGTGTCCGGCAGCATCGCCACCTCGACGAGCGGCACCATGATCTCACGCACGGTCGTGTCGCCGAGGTCGAAGATCTTGTCGATCATCTCGGCTTCTTGCGTAGTGACCTCGGCCTCGCCCGGCTCCATGGCGAGCAAGGCCTTGAGCTCCTCGCGGGAGACGAAGTGTCGCGTGTCGGGTCGCGGGCCGCCGAACAAACGCAAGACGCCCGAGACGATGACGTTCGCCGTGAAGACGAACGGCACCAGGAGCGTCGAGGCCCATCGAAGCGGACGGAACAACCTGAGGATCAGGCTCGTCGCCCACTCGCGTGCCACGGCCTTGGGGATGATCTCGCCGAACACCAGCATGATCGGCGTGATCACCGCCGTGGTCACAAGCCAGGCCCAGCCCCCGAAGGCCTCGAGCAGCAGCACCGTGGTGATCGACGACGCGACGATGTGCGAGATGGTCACGCCCATCATGGCGGTCGACAGGACACGCTCGGGGCGGCTGAACGCCTCGAGGTAGCGTGCGGCCGTCTTGCTGCCCTCTTCGGCGAGGTGGCGCAGGCGCAGCCGATTGGCGGCGATGAACGCCATTTCGGCGGCGGAGAAGAACATCGTCGTCAGCAGGCAGAGCGCGGCGATCCACGCGAGTGTCATGCCGCTTTCTCCGTCGGCTGCGGCGTGCGCAGCGAAAGGAGGACTTCCAGGACCCGGGTGCGCTCGATTTTCTCGACGGTCACCGAGAGCTCCGGCGTCTCCACGCGCTCGCCGCGCCGCGGCACGCGCCCGAACAGATCGAGCACCCACCCGCCGACGGTGTCGTACGCCTCGTTGGAGATCGCCAGGCCGGTGGCAGCGTTGAGATCCTCCACCGGTAGCTTGCCCGCCACGCGGTACGTGCGGGCGTCGATCTTCTGGATCAGGCGCTCGGGCTCGTCGTACTCGTCGGCGATCTCGCCGACGAGCTCCTCCAGCAGATCTTCGAGCGCCACGAGCCCGGCCGTCCCGCCGTACTCGTCGACTACGATGGCGATGTGCAGCTTCTTGGCCTGGAACTCCTGCAGCAGCGCGTCGGCGCGCTTGGATTCGGGCACGAAGTACGGCGGGTGCAGGTGCGCGCGCAGGTCGAAGTCCGCCGGTAGGCCGCGGACGTAGGGAAGGAGATCCTTCGTGTACAGCACGCCGACGATCACGTCGATCGAACCCTCGTACACGGGTATGCGCGAGTGCAGTTGATCGCGGAGCGCCGGCAGGATGTCCTCGCGAGGCGTGTCCACGGCCAGGCAGAACATATCGGTCCGCGGCACCATCACGGAGCGGACGAGCGTGTCCTCGAGCTCGAAGACCTTGTGAATCATCTCGCGCTCTTCACGCTCCACCACGCCTTCGCTCGCACCCACGTCGACGAGCGTCCGGAGCTCCTCCTCGCTGAGGGCCGCCTGCGTCTCGGCGCCGCGGCCGACGAGCCGCAGGGTGAGCGTGGTGAGTCCCGCGAGCACGCCGCGGATCGGCGCCAGGAGCCATTCGAACCACCGCACAGGCCGCTCCACGATGGCGAGGAACCGCTCGGGGTACTTCACGGCGAGTGTCATCGGCAGCACCTCGCCGAACGTGGTCAACAGCACCACCATCGCGATCAGCTCGACGAGCAGGCCCCAGCGTGGCCCGAACAGGAAGTGAGCAACGTGCGTGGCGAGCGCCGACGCGCCGATGTTGATGAGAGTGATGCCGACGAGCAGTGTGACGAGCAAGTCGTGTGGTCGCGAGACGACGGGTGCAAGCGCGCCCTCCGGCCGGTCGGCGGCGATCCGGCGCAACCGGGCGCGGCCTAGCGAAAAGTACGCTGCCTCGGCGCCCGAGAGCAGTCCCGAGGCGACGATCAGCATCCCCAGCAGCAGGAACTGCAGAACGAGGCTGTCACCCACGGAAGTGTTCGAATCCCGGCGCCACGGCCACCGCGCGCCCGCGGCCGTCGAGCCAGCGGATGTGGGAGCCGGCGACGATTTCGCCGATGGCGGTCAGCGTTGTCCCCGTGGCGTCTTCGAGCCCGCCGCGCAGGCGCTCGAGGGCGGAGCCCTCGCACACGACGAGGAGCTCGTAGTCCTCACCGCCTCCGGTGGCCCAGTCGACGGCGTCGACGTCGAGCGTGTCGGCCACGACCCGCGTAGCGTCGGCCACGGGCAGCCGCGCGAGATCCACACGCGCGCCGGCGCCGCTCTCGACGATCAAGCGCCCGAGATCGGTCGCGAGCCCGTCGGAAAGGTCCATCATCGCGGTAACGCCGCCGGAGCCGGCGAGCCACCTGCCCTCGGCCACGCGCGGGCGCGGCCGCAGGTGCGCCGTCGTGACCTCGTCGAGCAGCGCGGCCTCGACGCCACGCGGAGCCGTCCGGCGCTCCAGAACCGCCAGCCCGGCCGCGGCGCGGCCGAGCGTACCGGTCACGGCGATCCGGTCACCGGGGCGAGCGGTGGAGCGGAGGATCGGCCGGAGGGCGTCGCCCAGCAGCGTGACGCTCACGACCCAGCCGGCACGCGAGGCCGACGTGTCGCCGCCCACGACCACGACGCCGTGAGCATCGGAGACGGCCAGGGCGCCCTCGTAGAACGCCTCGATCTCGTCTCGGCTCGTGCCCTCCGGACAGCCGAGGCCGACCAGGGCCCAGCGCGGCGTGCCGCCCATCGCCGCAATGTCGGACACGTTGACCGCCAGCGCCTTCGCACCGATGTCGGCCGGCTCGGCCCAGCGGCGACGGAAGTGGACGTCTTCGATGAGCAGATCCGTGGTGGCGAGCAGCGATACGCCGTCCCGTGTTTCGAGCACCGCGCAGTCGTCGCCGACGCCGGTCAGGAGGCCGGGTGCGCGCCGGCGAACGAGCTCGCGGATCAGACGGACGAGGTCGTCCTCGCCCGGTCTGTCACCGGTCACGGGGCGACTGCGGTCCTGCCCAGGAAGTTGCCGAGCAGCCGCTTGCCCTCGACAGTGAGAATCGATTCGGGGTGGAACTGAACACCCTCCACCGGCCAGCGACGATGGCGTACGCCCATGATCTCGCCGTCGTCGGCCCACGCCGTGACCTCGAGGTCGGCGGGCACCGTGTGAGGCAGGATCACCAGCGAGTGATATCGCGTTGCCGTGAACGGATTCGACAGGTCGGCGAACACGCCGCGGCCGTCGTGACGAATCTCGGACGTCTTCCCGTGCATTTGCGTCTTGGCGCGAGCGACGGTGCCGCCGAATGCCTGGCCGATCGCCTGGTGCCCGAGGCACACACCGAGGATCGGCGTGTGCTCGCCGAAGCGTCGGATGAGTTCCAGCGACACGCCGGCGTCGTCCGGCGTTCCGGGGCCGGGAGAGATTACGATGCGCTCGGGAGCGAGTGCGGCCACGCCGTCGGCGTCAACGGCGTCGTTCCGCACGACCCGCAGCTCGGCTCCCAGCTCGCCGAGGTACTGCACAAGGTTGTAGGTGAACGAGTCGTAGTTGTCGATGACGAGGATCATGCGCGAGCCCCGGCCGCCGCCATCCGCAAGGCCAGGATGAGGCCGCGCGCTTTGGAGCATGTCTCGAGCCACTCGGTCTTCGGGTCGGAGTCGGCGACGATGCCGGCGCCGACCTGGATCGACGCGCGGTTGCCGTGGCACACGATGGTCCTGATCGTGATGCACGAATCGAGGTTGCCAGAGTAGGCGACATAGCCCACCGCGCCCGCATATGGCCCGCGCCGCGTCGGCTCGATTTCGTCGATGATCTCCATCGCACGGATCTTCGGCGCGCCCGACACGGTTCCCGCGGGGAAGCACGCGCGAAGGACGTCGAAGGCGTCGGCGCCACGGCGCAGCGTGCCCACGACATGGCTGACGAGATGCATGACGTGTGAGTAGCGCTCGGTGACCATGAACTCCGTCACCTTCACGGAGCCCAGCTCGGTCACGCGGCCCACGTCGTTGCGGCCGAGATCGACGAGCATGACGTGCTCGGCACGCTCCTTGGGATCGGTCTTCATCTGCTGCTCGATCGCCAGATCCTGGACTTCGGTCGCGCCGCGCGGATGAGTGCCGGCGATCGGGCGCTCCTCGACACGATCACCCTCCACGCGCACCAGCACCTCCGGAGACGAGCCCACGATCGTTGTCTTGCCCAGGCGCAGGAAGAAGAGATACGGCGACGGATTGATGGTGCGAAGCGCGCGGTACACCGTGAACGGGTCGGCCCGCAGTCGGCAGTCGAGCCGCCGCGCGAGGACGATCTGGTAGGCATCGCCGGCGGCGATGTACTCCTTCGCCCGGCGCACGGCGTCGCCGAATGTGTCCTCGTCCATCGTTGACGTGAAGCCCTCTTCGCCGAGGGCCTGCAGCGGCCCTGGCGGCGCCAGCGGCAGCGGAGCCGGCGCGCGTACCGGACGCGCGAGCTTGGCGAGCGTCATGCCGATCTTCAGAGCCGCCCGGTCGTATGCTGCGTCCAGCGCCGCGGCGTCGCGCGTGCCGACGTGGGCGTTGGCTATGACAAGCAGTCGGTGGCGAAGATTGTCGAAGACCAGCAGCGTGTCGCTCAGCATGAACACGGCGTCGGGCAACTCGAGGTCGTCCCGGGTCGTCGCTGGCAGCCGCTCCATATGACGGACCATGTCGTATGCGAGATAACCGACGGCGCCGCCCTGAAAACGTGGAAGACCTGGTACAGCCACGGGCTGATAGTCGCGCAGCAATCCACGGAGCGCCTCGAGCGGATCACCATCCGGCAGCCGCTCGGTGCGACCGCCGCGCCGCAGGCCGATGCGCCCGTCCTTCGCGGTCAAGACCATGTGCGGATCGCTGCCGAGAAAGGAATAGCGCGCCCACTTCTCACCGCCCTCGACAGACTCCAGCAGGAATGCGTACGGCCCGGGACGCAGTCGCAGGTACGCGGACAGCGGCGTGTCGAGATCCGCCGGCAGCTCGGCGAATACGGGAACGAGGTTTCCCTCTCCGGCGAGCTCTCTGAACTCGTCGCGCGTGGGGGATAGCGTCGGAATGGCTAAGCCGGCGGCGCTGATGCGACCGAAAGCGGCGACGCGCTAGGCGAGCGCGTCCAGCTTCTCCTTGATCTTCGCCTTGGGGACGGCGCCGATGAGCTGGTCGACCACCTTGCCCTGTCGCACGAAGAGGACCGTGGGTATCGACCGGATCGAGTAGCGGGCGGCGAGGGCGTGGTTTTCGTCGACGTTGACCTTCGCCAGCATGATACGCCCCGCCGATTCCCGCGCGAGTTCGTCGAGAACCGGCGCGATGGCCCGGCAGGGACCACACCACTCGGCCCAGAAGTCCACCATGAGGAGGCCGTCATGCTGGGCGAGGGTCTCGTCGAAGTTCGCTTCGGTGAGGTGAACGGCATCGGCCATGGCAGGCTCTCCTCCCTGAAAAGTCAACCGCCACGCTAACATACCAAGCGGCCCCACGCAACCAAACGGCCCCAAGACCTGCCATTCCTTGTCAGTTTGACATTTGAACATTTGAACGTGCTACAGTCGATGGAGACATGGACCCCGCAAAAATCCTGGTCGTCGACGACGAACGCTCCATCCTGGTGCTGTTGAAAGAAGCGCTCAGCCAATGGGGCTACCAGGTTACGACCGTCGCCTCGGCGACGGAGGCCCTGGGGATCCTCAAGTCCGAGCTCTTCGATGCGCTCATTACCGACATTCGCATGCCGGACATGAGCGGGCTCGAGCTGCTGCGCGAGGTGAAGAAACAGGACGAGTCGATCGAAGTGGTCATGATGACCGGCTACCCGACGATCGCCTCGGCGGTGCAGGCTCTCAAAGAAGGCGCCTACGATTACCTCTCCAAGCCGCTGATCCTCGACGAGCTCCGTCATCTGATGTCGCGAATGATGGAGCGCAAGTTCCTGCGCGGCGAGATCCACACGCTGCGTGCGCGACTGGGCGAGGAGCTGACGGTCAACGAGCTGATCGGTACCTCGGTGCCGATGGAGCGCGTCAAGGAGATCATCGGCAAGGTCGCCGTCACCGATTCGCCGGTGCTGATCGAGGGCGAAAGCGGAACGGGAAAGGAGCTGGTCGCGGCCGCCATTCACCGGCTGTCGTCGCGGGCCAAGCGACCCTTTATCCCCGTGAACTGCAGTGCGATTCCCCAGGATCTGCTCGAGTCCGAATTCTTTGGTCACGTGCGCGGCGCCTTTTCGGGAGCCGTCGCGGACGCGCTGGGCCTGTTTCGCGGTGCCGACGAAGGCACGATCTTTTTGGATGAGATCGCGGAGCTGTCGCCGGCTTTGCAAGTCAAGCTGCTGCGAGTGCTGCAGGAGATGCAAGTGCGTCCCGTCGGTTCGACGAAGGCGTTCCCCGTCGATGTCCGCGTGATCGCCGCGACCAACCGCGATCTCGAGCGGGCGATGACCGAGGGGTCCTTTCGCCAGGATCTCTTCTACCGACTCAACGTCGTGCGCGTGACGCTGCCGCCGCTTCGCGAGCGGCGCGAGGACATTCCGGCGCTCATCAACCACTTCCTGCGACGCTTCAACAAGCGGTTCCATCGCGACGTGCGCGGTGTGGCTCCAGAGGCGCTCGCGGCGCTGACCGCCTACACGTTCCCGGGCAACGTGCGGGAGCTCGAAAATCTCATCGAGCGCGCCTTCGCCATGGGAGCGCGCGAGCAGATCTCCTTGACCGACCTGCCGAGCCTCAGCAAGACCCCCATGGCCTCGACGCCCGTAACCTCGCCCGAGAGCGTCCCGGCCCTGGCCGATGTCGAGCGCGAGCTGATCCTCAAGGCTCTGGCGGTGTTCAAGGACGACAAGGAAGCTGCCGCCCGCGCCCTGGGCATCTCGCGCCGTACGATCTACCGGCGCCTCAAGGAGTACGGCGTCCTGTAATGCTGGGGGCCCCGACATGGCCCCCAGACCCCCATGTCGTTCGGAGCGTCGCAGCAACGCCGTGACGCTCCTCTGTTCCAGGCGGCCCGGCAAACCCATCGGCGCTTCTCTAAAGGCGGTTCTCTACGTATCCGGATTTCGCACGACGAAAGCTGTCACAGGGTGTGTGTCGGACGGACACCCACAACACTGCAATTTGGTCGAATCAGCAATGCTTACAGCTACTTAAGCTTTGGCACCCACGCTGCATTACCCTCCGCGGCATGACGATGACAGTCAGCGGGCCTTCGGCCTCGATGTTGGAGATCGGTCTCGGCTGTGCCTCTGGCGGACGGGATGCGGTAACGCGTGCGGCGACGACCGCGATTTCGCGGCTGCACGGCGCCACGCCACATCTGGCCCTCGTGGTGACGGCCTCGCCGGCCGGCGACGCGATGGCCGAGGCACGGAACGTCCTGGGATCGATCCAGCTTGCGGGCGGCTCGTCCGCTTTGCTTTTGACGGATGACGGCCCCATGAAGTCTGGCGCGCTGGTGATCTGCGTCGCAAACGCAGATGGCGCCGCCAGCGGGGTGGCAACCACGACTGGCCGCGATATCGTTGCCGCGAGCCAGGCGGCGGCCCGCCTGATTCTTTCGGGCTGGCCCTTCCGCGCACGTTATCCGCGCGGTCTGGGCATCGCCTTCGCGCGTCCGGACGCGGGTGACTCCGCCCTGCGGTTCCTCGACTCCTGGCGTGACTTCATGGGGCCTAAGATGCGCACCGTGTGCGGCGTGCTCGCCTCGGCGGCGGCGCTGTACGGTGGAAACGGGAAGTCCGAGCCACGCGCGAGCGTGGCGTGCCTCGAGGCGTCGTACGCGACGGGGCTCGGCTGGAGCGACGCCACCGGCGGAGCCTCCTCGGAGGCCCTCGTGCATGGCGCGGCTGACGCCACATTGACCGCGATCAAGCGGCTCGATGGCCGGCCGGCCCGGCTCGTCCTCGTGATCGAGACGGCCGCACGACACGCACAGCTGGGCGCCGCGGTCCGCCAGGAGTGGACGGCGATTCGCGGTCAGCTCGACGAGAGTACGCCATGCGCCGGCTGGCTCGTCGACGAAGTCGCGGCGTACGGCCGGGGCGTTCAGCCCGTGGCCGCGCCAGCGCCTCTCGTCGTCGTTGCCGTGGGTGATTCGCCCCGCAGCGAAGCCGCCCGCTCCTGATCCGCGCGCCCGAAGGTTTCCTGTCGCGCCGCTCAGAGTAGCCGCGCCGGATCGCCTCGGCGTACCGTCCCCGTCGTCACCACCCGCGCGTACACGCGGCTGCGACCGGGATGCCGCTTCTGCGACACCAGCGAATAGTCACCATCGCGAAATGCCGGCCGGATGTTGAAGCACGGCGTCGTGTAGCGCGTGACCTCCAGCAACACCTCGTCGCCGAGGCGTAGCCGCGTTCCCGGCTGCACCTCCGACCAGTCCAGCCCTTCGAGGGTGACGTTCTCGCCGAGGGCACCGGGAACGAGCGGATGCCCCTCCGCCTGAAGGTCGCGGATCGCCTCCATCGCAAAGAGGCAGACCGCCCGGTCGGGACCGCCATGGTGCTCCCGATCTCTGTGCGCGTCGCCCTCCAGACCGAGCGGTGTCACGCGCACCGAATCAACGGAATGCTTGGGAACTCCGCCGTTCGACACGCTGAGCTGCACGATCCGGCCGCCGTCGCTCACCGCGTCACCTCCGCTTGATCATCCGCTGCACGCGGGCCTCCAGCACGACCTCGTCGCGCTGGTTGAGGACGCGGTGGCGGTAGGTCACGATCCCACGGTCGGGCTTCTTGGTCTCCCGCTTGTCGACCACCTCGATCTCGACCCGGATCGTGTCGTCTTGCAGAACCGGCGCGACGATGCGCAGCTCGCCGCCGAGATAGGCCATGCCCGTGCCGTGGATGAGGCCCGTCTGCATGATGAGCCCCTCGGACAACGCGAACGTGAGCGCCCCCGGTGCGGCGCGGCGCGTGAAGACGGACTCGCGCTTCACGTACTCCATGTCGATGAAGAGCGGTTCGACGAAGCCGCAGAGGTTGACGAAGTTGACGATGTCCGTCTCGGACACGGTGCGGCCGAGCGTGCGATAGACCGCCCCCACCTTGTGCCCGTCGTAGTCCAGACCATCCGTTCGCATGGCGGTCATTCTCCCAGGTACGCGTGTCGGACGCGCGCGTTCTCGGCGAGCTGGCCGGCGGTGCCCGACAGCACCACCGTGCCGGTTTCGAGCACGTAGCCGCGGTGCGCGATGGACAGCGCCATCGCCGCGTTTTGCTCGACGAGCAGAATCGTGGTGCCCTGGCGGTTGATAGACCCGATCGTCGTGAAGATCTGCTCGACCAGCACCGGCGCCAGCCCCATCGATGGCTCGTCGAGCAGCAGCAGGCGCGGACGCGCCATGAGCGCGCGCGCGATCGCGAGCATTTGCTGCTCGCCGCCCGAGAGCGTGCCGGCCACCTGGGTGATGCGCTCCTT
>Ga0126384_10002148_pt1 | contig 11923 bp, 8 predicted proteins | sample PanSoiMetPlot_36_FD_92543 | JGI IMG/M metagenome (GOLD analysis project Ga0126384, IMG submission 92543) | Tropical forest soil microbial communities from Panama - MetaG Plot_36 | ecosystem: Environmental > Terrestrial > Soil > Tropical forest > Bulk soil | place: Panama | collected 2016-02-17 | reverse complement strand
GCCGAAGAGACCCGCAAAGCCGAGGAGGCACGCCAGCTCGCCGAGCGCAAGGCGGAAGAGGAGCGCCGCGCGGCCGAGGCCAAGCGGGCCGAAGCGGCCCGGCTCGCCGAAGAGGTGCGCAAAGCCGAGGAAGCCCGTAAGGCCGAGGAGGCACGCCAGCTTGCCGAGCGCAAGGCGGAAGAGGAACGCCGCGCGGCCGAGGCCAAGCGCACCGAGGAGGCGCGGCTGGCGGCAGCGGAGGCTCGCAAGGCGGCCGAGGGTATGGCGCCGGAGGGCAAGAAAATAGCCGACCAGGCCGGCACCACAGAGCGCAAGAGTGACGATGCCTCGCGTACCGTTGCTGCGCTTGACCAGCGCAGCAGCGCTGCCGATCTGCCGCCAACCTTGACGCCGTCCCGGCTCGACCACCTCCTTGCGCAAGGCGACCACCACTTGTCTAACGGGAACATTGTCGTGGCGCGCCAATTCTATCTGCGGGCTGCCCAAGCCGGGATGGCACGGGCCGCGCTCAGGCTGGCAGAAACCTATGATCCCAATGAGCTCAAGCGCCTCAACGTGCAGGGCTTGATGCCGAACGTCGCCGAGGCGAAACGCTGGTATCAGCGCGCGGTGACACTCGGGGATGCCGCCGCGCAAGGCAAGCTCGGGCGCCTTGACCAGAAATGAAGGTCGCTAGGCCGCGCGCTTGGTGGCCTTGAGCGCGACATCGCGCAACTCGCGACGCAAGACCTTGCCGACATTGGTCTTGGGGAGCTCTTGCTGGAAAATGATGTACTTCGGCTTCTTGTACCCGGTAAGCTGTTCGCTGCAGAACTTCATCAACATCTGCTCGGTTAGCCCAGCGTCCTTTCTGGCCACGAACAGCACGACCGCCTCGCCCGTCGCTGCGTCAGGCACCCCGACCACCGCGCACTCCAGCACGCCCGGGTGGCTCGCCACCACATCTTCGATTTCATTCGGATAAGCATTGAAGCCCGAAACCAGCACCATGTCCTTCTTGCGGTCGACGATTTTCACCTGGCCGTCGGCATCCATCACCCCGATGTCCCCGGTCTTGAAGAAGCCGTCCGCCGTCATCACGTTGGCGGTCTCGTCGGGACGCTGCCAGTAACCGGGCATCACTTGCGGCCCGCGCGCACAGATCTCGCCGGGCTGACCAAGCGGCAGCTCTTTGCCGTCCTCGCCGCGGATTGAGATTTCGGTCGACGGCACCGGTAGACCGATGGTGCCGGTGTAGGCAGTGTTGTCGGCGCGATTGCAGGTGAGCGTCGGAGCCGTCTCCGACAGCCCGTAACCCTCGACGATGGGAGCGCCGGTAAGCGCGAAGAAGCGTTCCGCGACCGCCCGCTGCACCGCCATGCCGCCACCATTGGCGGCCTTGAGGCTGCTGAAATCTAGTTTGGTGAAGCCGGGATTGTTAAGCAGCGCGTTGTAGAGCGTGTTGACGGCGGGCAGCATGTTGAACGGGTACTTTGCCAGTTCCTTGACGAAGCTTGGGATGTCGCGCGGGTTCGGGATCAAGAGGCACATGCCGCCGATGCGCATGCCGAGCAGGCAACACACCGTCAGCGCAAAGATGTGATAGAGCGGCAGAGCGGTTACGATCACCATTTGCTCGACCGGCTTGCCCTTGTTGAGGGCCGGCTGCAACCAGGCCTCGTTCTGCAGCACATTGGCGATGACATTGCGATGCAGCAGCGTCGCACCCTTGGAGACGCCAGTGGTGCCGCCGGTGTACTGCAGGAACGCCACATCGTCGGGCTTCAGGTCCGGCTGGTTCAACGACATCTGCTTGCCGGCCGCGATCGCCTCGTTGAATTTGGTGGGGGCGGCAAGCGCGTAGGCTGGCACCAACTTCTTAACGCGACGCACAACCAGATTGACGATGCTGCCTTTTGGGAACCCCAACAGGTCGCCCATGCTAGCCACCACCACGTGGGCGACATTGGTCTTGGCAATCACCTGCTGCAAGGTCCTGGCAAAGTTCTCCAGAACGATGATGGCGCGCGCCCCGGAATCTCTCAGCTGATGCTCGAGCTCGCGCGGCGTGTAGAGAGGGTTGACGTTCACCACCACGAAACCGGCGCGCAGAATGCCGCAAACGCAGACCGGGTTCTGCAGCACATTGGGCAGCATGACGGCAACGCGATCGCCTGGCGCCAACCCCTTGCTCTGCAGCCAGGCGCCGAGCGCTCGCGAGAGAGTGTCGAGTTCGCCGTAGGTGAGGCGCTTATCCATGCAAGCATAGGCATGTCTGTCGTGGTATTTGGCGAAGCTTTCCGCAAACAGCGCCACCAGCGAGGGGTATTGCGCCACATCGATGTCGGAGGGCACGCCGGGCGGATAGTTCCTGAGCCAGATGCGATCCATGCGTCGGCCTCCCTGTTCGTCTTTTCGTCAAGCTTGGCGGAAGACTAGGCCTTTCCTCGGCATTTTGCGATGCGCCTCCGCCGCTCGCAGCAGGCAAGCCAGCGGCACGCACCGGTTCGGTCGTTTCGGTTGGGCGCCGGCGGCCTGCGGTGGCCACCGGTTCGCTGGCGGCGCCGGCGTTTATTCGAGGCTGCCGCCGCAATGGCTGGCGATGCCACCCTCACTGCATGCGCCCGCACAACACCCCCGGCGGGCTCCGCGGTGATGCCGCGTTGCGCTCGCCCGTGCGCGCAGCCGAGGCTGTGGAAAATGTCAGGCCTTGGGCCGCATGCTCTGCGTTGCCTCCATGATCAGGCGGCCGAGCTCTTGCGCCTGCAAGGTGTAGTTCTGCATCTGCATCTGTGCGTGCCGGCTTTGAATGCCGATCACATCGGTGAGATCCTTGGCATTGGCGAGCTCGCTTGCCAGATTGAAGTAGGCCTCGGCGTTCTGCTTGGCGAATTTGACGGCACGGTCCTGCACGACCTGAAAGCTTGCTGTCACGGCGTTGGCCGGCGTAGCGCTGGCCCATACACCCATGGCCTGCGCCAGCGCGTCCATGAACTGCCCGTAAGCGGCACGGGCCGTTTCCACATTCTTTTCTGCCATGTCACGGAGTTGTTGGGGAATTTCGAAGGACTGAGGCTGAGCCATGAGGGATCTCCACGAGGTGCCAGGGGGACGGGACGTCATTGTAACGCGCGACTCAACCGAATCCCACCGCCTGCGTGTCGATTGCGAACACCCTCCCCCCAAACCATTCGCGCCCGTGTGTGCGGCAGCGGTCGTCTTTGTGACCGAGGCATCAATAGCCAAGCGTCCGCACCACACTTGAGCTGCGAAGCAGTACCCGACCCGCGTTGCGTTCGGGTCCGACCGGGAACTGGTGCCGACCACCCATCAAACCTCCGAGTAAGCCGGCCAACCTCCCCAAAGCATTGACAAAAACGGCGCGCGCCCCAACCGGCGGCGCGCCCGTGATTGCCGCACTTGCCCGCACTCAATTTGCGCGCGCCCCCCGCGTGCGCCACGCCTTAGTGGGCGCTCGTCTGCGAGCGGTGGCGTTTAGCTTTGGCGTCGCGGGTCGGCCACGTCTTCGATCACGAGCTCGCGCCGATTGCGTCCATTCCAAGTATCGCGCCGCAGGTGCCCCGCCACGTGCAGCGGCATGCCGGCAGCCTCGAGCAGTGCAGCACCCAGCGGCTGCGCCGCCGCACGAAATGCCACCGCATCGAGCCGCGACCCGTCGCCGGCTTCGAGCGTACAGCGCACGTGTGCTTCGCCGACCACCTTGGCGAACTTTACGCGATGCGCCGGGAACACAAAGCGCGGCTGCGGATTGCCCTGGCCGAACGGTCCCGCTTTGTCGACCAGCCCCATCAACTCATCGCTGACGCTGCCCGGCGTCAGCGCGCCATCGACGAGCAGGGCCGCCGTCGCCCGCACCCCGCGCGCGGCGACGGCAAGCCGCGACTGAAAATAGGCAGCGAGCCGGTCCAGGTTGTCGCGAGCCAAAGTTAATCCGGCGGCCATGGCATGCCCGCCGCCCTTGCTGACAATCTTGGCCGCCACCGCGGCGCGCACCGCGGCGCCAATGTCGAGCCCGGCGACCGAGCGCAGCGAGCCGGTACCTTCGCCGTGCGCATCCCAGGCGATGACGCAGGCTGGTCGCCCGAAACGCTCCACCAGACGGCTGGCGACCAGACCGATGACGCCCTTGTGGAACTGCTCGCTGCCCAGCAACAATAGCGGCACGTCGCCGTCTTCCTCGATCAGCCGCTCGGCGCGCGCCATTGCCTCTTCAAGCATTGCCGCCTCGATCGCCTTGCGCTCGCGATTGAGCTTGTCGAGCAGCGCTGCAACACGCGCCGCCTCCGCTTCATTGGCATCCGCAAGCAGCCGCGCCCCAAGTCCGGCGTCGCCGATGCGTCCGCCGGCGTTGATGCGCGGACCCAATACGAAGCCAAGATGATAGGAGGTAGGTGCGACCGCGAGCCCGGCCGCATCGCTGAGCGCGCGCAGACCGAGGTTGCCGCGCAGGCGCATCACCTCTAGCCCCTGCTTGACATAAGCGCGATTGAGCCCGGCCAGCGGCACCACATCGCAGACGGTGGCGAGCGCCACCAGGTCCAAGAGCCCGAGCAGGTTGGGCGCAGGCCTGCCGGCGACAGCACTGCGCCCGCGCAGCTCACGGGCGACCGCCACCAATAACATGAACGTGACGCCAGCGGCGCACAGATGGCCCAGTCCGGACAGATCGTCTTGGCGGTTGGCATTGATCAGCGCATGGACCTCGGGCAAACGCTCGTCGGCCTGATGGTGGTCGATGACTACGACGTCGATCCCCCGTCGGCGCGCCACCGCAAGGGGTTCATGGCTGGTGGTCCCGCAATCCACGGTTACGATCAGTGTTGCGCCCTCCTCGATCAGCGCCTCGATCGCCTCGGGGTTGGGACCATAGCCCTCCGCTATGCGGTCCGGAATATAGATGCGCGCCTTGACGTCGTAGGCCGCCAGAAAGCGCTTGAGCAAGGCCGCGGAGCAGGCGCCATCGACGTCATAATCGCCAAAGATTGCCACCCGCTCATGGTTGAGGATGGCGTTGGCCAGCCGTACCGCGGCCTTGTCCATGTCGCGCAGCGAGCTAGGATTCGGCATCAATGCCTTGATGCGCGGCTCAAGCACGTTGGGCACCTCATCGAGGCCGATCCCGCGCCCGGCCAGCACACGCCCAAGCAGCTCGGGCAAGCCATAGCGCTGGCTGATGGCGATGGCGCTGTTGCGCGCCGCGGCCTCGAGCCGCTCGCGCCATTGCAATCCGCGCAGCGAACGCTCGACGCCAAGAAAGGCGCCTTGCGGGCTATCCTCGCCCGTTCTGATCTTGCGAACTGCCCGCATCGTCCCCATCTGGCCGCCGCCACAACTTTAGGCGGAAGCCACAAGCGAGACAGTGATTCGCCGCTTCCCTCCACAGTTTCCTGTGCGTGGGCGTCGAGGCCGCCGGCCGCGGTTGAGCGCACGCCCTGCCTCAATTGCGGATATCGCGACAATCGGCGATCATCGGCCACAGTGCGGCGTCCGCTTAAAGCGTTGCCTACGAGGTCTGCGAGATCACATGCGACGCAAGGTTGTGCTGGTTGCGGGTGCCTCGGGCCTGGTCGGCTATGCCGCCATGAAACACTTTGCCAGCGAGCTGGGCTGCGAGGTGATCGCGGTATCGCGGCGGCGGCCGGACACGACGTTTGGGGCGCGCTTCATTGCCGCCGACCTTACCGACGCCCAGGATTGCGCGCAGATCTTCGGCGCATTGGGTCACGTGACCCACCTGGTCTATGCCGCCCTCTACGAGCGGCCGGCGCTGATCGCGGGCTGGCGCGAGGATCAGCAAATCACCGTCAACGATCGCATGTTGCGCAATCTACTGGACCCGCTCGAGGCAGCGGCGGCGAACCTTGCTCACGTTACGTTGCTGCAGGGAACCAAGGCCTATGGCGTGCACGTGCGACCGATGCAGGTTCCCGCCCGCGAGGGGCGCTCGGAACTGCGCGAGCAACCCAACTTCTATTGGAACCAAGAGGATTTCCTGCGCCACAAACAAGGCGGCAAGAATTGGTGCTTCTCGATCCTGCGGCCAGTGCTGATCGTCGGCTATTCGCAGGGCAGCGCCATGAACGTGATCCCGGCCATCGGCAGCTATGCGGCGATCCTGAGGGAGGCCGGCCAGCCGCTCCACTATCCCGGCGGTCCGCCGCGGATCGGCCAGGCGATCGATGCCGATCTGCTGGCGCGGTGCATTGCCTGGGCCGGCGAGGCGGCCGTTGCCCGCAACGAGACGTTCAATGTCGCCAACGGCGACGTCTACTGTTGGCAGAATATCTGGCCGGCTATCGCCGAGGCGCTCGGGATGGTTGCGGGCGGTTCGGTGCCATTGCGGCTGCAGGCTGAGATGCTGCCGCGCGAGGCAGACTGGCAGCGGGTTCGGACAAAGTACAACCTGCTGGCGCCCGACCTCGCATCCTTTGTCGGCCTCTCGTTTCAATATCTCGACTATCAGCTGGGCGTTGGGCGCACAGAGCCGGCACCGGCATCGTTCTCCTCGACGATCAAGCTGATGCAGGCGGGTTTCCATGAGGTGATGGATACCGAGGCGATGTTCGTAAAATGGCTGCGCGTCTACCAGGAGAAGGGGCTGTTGCCGGTGGCGTGAAAGCCGGCTCGAACTGACCGAAGCAGCGATGGCGCCGGCCGTCGCAGCGGCTTTGCCGGTGCCGAGCCCTAGTTTCGCCCAAATGTCACGAAAGGCTGAGCGCCTTGGTGGGGGGCAAGGCCCGACGGTACAATTTGGGTCCGCGGTTGCCTTCGAGCTTTGGCAACACCCGTTGCCGATAGCTCCCGTAAAGGGAGCGGCGGACCTGACCTGAGGGCCTTGCCCCTGCCTCTTGATGTTTGGCCGCGCCGGACGCGCCGCTGTAGCGGGCGGCACGGGCGTTGGCGCTGCTATCTTGCCCGCAGGCGATAGCGGACCGGGCGGCCATTGATGCCCTCGGCGGCGGCGAGGATGGCATCCACATCAAGGCCATAGTGGCCGTAGAGTTCGGCGATCGACCCAGATTGACCGAAGTGTTCGACACCCAACGCCCGCACCCGATGCCCACACACGCCGCCCAGCCAGGACAGGGTCTCGGGATAGCCGTCGGTCACCGTGATCAGGGCGGCATCGCGCGCCAGGCCCGACAGCAGCTTTTCAACGCGGGCTAAGCGCCCGCGCTGGCCCTGTTCGCGTGCCCGCTGCGCCGCGTGCCAACCGGCCGAGAGGCGGTCCGCCGAGGTCACGGCCAGCACGCCAACACCGCGGCGATCCTCCGACAGCAAGCCGGCCGCTTCAATGGCTTCCGGCGCCACCGCGCCGCAATAGACGATGGCAAGTTCGGCGGCCGGCTCGGGCTGGCGCAGCCAATAGCCGCCGTCGATCACGGCATCCCTGAGCTCGGGCGTCATAACGCGCGCTGGCTGATCAAGCGGTCGGGTCGACAAGCGCAGATAGACCGAGCCACCCTTCTCGTCGCGATGCCAGCGATGCTCGGCGTCTTCGGCCGCCTCGCGTTGAATATAATCGAAGGCCCACTCCATGATCGCCGCCAGCTCGTCGGCGTAGGCCGGCTCGAAGGCGGCGAGCCCATCCTGGGCCATGCCGATCAGCGGCGTGCTGATCGACTGGTGCGCCCCGCCTTCCGGCGCCAGGGTCAGCCCGGACGGTGTGCCCGCCACGATGAAGCGCGCATCCTGGTAGCAGGCATAATTGAGCGCATCGAGACCTCGGCAAATGAACGGGTCATAAAGCGTGCCTACCGGCAACAGGCGCTCTCCGAACAGGGAATGTGATAACCCCAGCGCCGACAGCATCAGGAACAAGTTCATCTCGGCGATGCCGAGTTCGAAGTGCTGGCCCTTGGGGCTCATGGCCCAGCGTTGTGGCGACATCAATCCGCGCTCGCGGAACAGGTCCTCTTGGTTGGCCAACGAGAACAGGCCGCGGCGGTTGACCCAGGCACCGAGGTTGGTGGACACCGTCACGTCCGGCGAAGTGGTCACGATGCGCGCTGCCAGTGGCCCGTCGGATCTAGCGATCTCGTCCAAGATCCGCCCGAAACCGGTTTGCGTCGCGAGCTGGCCTTTCCACTCGAGTTTGGGAAAGGCGTCGACGGCCACGCTAGCCCCGCGCAGCCGGCGGCGGCCTTCTTGTGCGAACGGTACGCGGGCCAGAAACTCTTCGACTTCGGCGATCGGCAGCCGCACCCCCGCGAACCGGTCCCACTCCTCGCCTGGCGTGATCCCCTCGCTGAGGCGCAGCGCCTCGATCTGCGCCTTGGTCATCAGCCCCGCATGATTGTCCTTGTGGCCCTGGAACGGGAGCCCGAAGCCCTTGATGGTGTAGGCAATAAAGCACACGGGCTGATCGCCCGGCGCGGTCTCGAAGGCCTCGACGATGGCCTCCAGATCGTGGCCGCCGAGATTGGTCATCAGCTGCGCCAGGGCGGTGTCGTCGTGGCGCCGCACGATCGCCAGCGTGTCGGGGTGGATGGCGAGATCCTGTTCGAGTTGCCGGCGCCAGGCCGCACCACCCTGAAACACCAAGGCCGAGTAGAGCAGGTTCGGACAGTCGTCGATCCACTCCTTCAGACGTTGCCCGCCGGGCTCGCCAAACACCCGTTGCAGGAGCTTGCCGTATTTGATCAGCACCACCTTCCAGCCGAGGTTTTCAAACAGCCCGGCCAATTTCATGAACAGGCGATCCGACACCACCGAATCGAGGCTCTGCCGATTGTAGTCGATCACCCACCAGCAATTCTTGAGGCCGTGCTTCCAGTATTCGAGCAGCGCCTCATGGATGTTGCCCTCGTCCAGTTCGGCATCGCCCAACAGCGCGATCATGCGGCCCCTTGGCCAGGCCTTGCTCCAGCCTTTGGCATGCACATAGTCCTGCACCAGACTGGCAAAGCCGGTGGCTGCCACGCCCAGCCCCACCGAGCCGGTGGAGAAATCGACGTCATCCTTGTCCTTGGTGCGCGAGGGATAGGACTGGGTGCCACCGAAGCCACGGAAGTTCTTGAGCTGGTCGAGGCTCTGCTGCTGCAACAGGTATTGGATGGCATGGAATACCGGGCTCGCGTGCGGCTTTACCGCCACCCGGTCCTGCGGCCGCAGAATGCGGAAATAGAGCGCGGTCATCAGCGTCACCAGCGAAGCCGAGGACGCCTGATGGCCGCCGACCTTGAGGCCATCGTTGCGCTCAAGCTCGTGGTTGGCATGGTGGATCATGTAGGTCGAGATCCACAACACCTTGCGTTCCAATTCGCGCAGCAGGGCCAAGCTCTGGGCCTCGTCGCGCGGGATCATGCGGGCGCCTTCCATCAGCGCGCTCCTCCTGGATTGGTACGCACCTCGACCTCGAACGCCGCGGCCTTGAGCCTCGCCACCGTTTCCTCCAGGTGTAATCGGTCGCGCGTCTCGATCACCACCTCCAACAGCGCGCCTTTGGCGGGCAGGTCGGAAAACACCCGTTGGTGGTAAACCTCGACAATGTTGGCACCCGCCTCGCCCAAGATGTTTGCCACCTTGGCGAGTTGGCCGGGGCGATCGGCCAGATCGATGGCGAGTTGTGTCAGCCGTCCATCACGGGCGAGCTCGCGCGCCAGCACGCTGGCCAGCAATCGGGTGTCGATATTGCCGCCGCACAGGACGAGGCCAACGGTGCGATCGCGGAAGCGCGCGCGATCGGACAGCACGGCGGCAAGTCCGGCGGCACCCGCCCCTTCCACCACCGTCTTCTCGATGCTGATCAGGAGACTGACGGCCTGCTCCAGCTCGGGCTCCGACACCAGCATGATGTCCTCGACCAGCTCGCGCACGAGCGCCTGCGTCAGCCGTCCCGGCGCCTTGACCGCGATCCCCTCGGCCAGCGTGTCTCCCCGCATCGGCAGGTCGGTACCGTTGATGGTGTTGTACATGGAAGGATAGAGCTCGGCCTCAACCCCGATCAGCTGCAGGTCCGGCCGCAGCGCCTTGGCCGCGATGGCGATGCCCGAGATCAATCCACCGCCGCCAATCGGCACGACCAAGGTGTCAATCTCCGGCGCCGAACCCAGCATCTCGAGCGCAATGGTGCCTTGCCCGGCGATGATCAGCGGGTCGTCATAGGGATGGATGAAGGTGAGACCCTTGGCCGCGCCGTGTTGGTGGGCGAACGCCGCCGCCTCCTCGACGGTGTCGCCGGTCAAGATCACTTCGGCGCCGTGGCGGCGGGTGTTGACCACCTTCACCGTCGGTGTGCTCACCGGCATGACGATGGTGGCGGGTATGCCCAGCCGATGCGCATGGTAGGCGACGCCTTGCGCGTGGTTGCCGGCGGACATGGCGATGACACCTGCGGCACGCTCGGCGGGCGATAGTGCCGACAGCCGGTTCAGGGCGCCGCGCTCCTTGAAGGATGCGGTGAACTGCTGGTTCTCGAACTTGAGCCAAATTTTGCAGCCGAGTATCGCCGACAGCGTCCGGCTCCAGTCGCAATCGGTCTCGATGATGGCCCCCGCCAGCCGCCGGCGTGCCGCCTCGACATCAGCCAGCGTCACCGGTCGCGGTTTGCTGGCATCCACTACTGCCGTGGCGCCGCGTGCAGCCATGGCTTCATCTCCTGCCGGTTGCTTGCTGCAGTGGCTGACAACTTAGGCGACTAGCGCGCCCCTGTCGTTGAAGAATTGAGTTGACAGACAAGGCCGACTTCGTGCTCAAAGCGCCCGCAAGCACGCCAGCCGCCGCAATCGGTCACTAGGGCGCCGGCGCGGGAACCCGCCGCCGCATCGCTTCGGCCTGACCACGGCAGAGCCTTTGCATGGGTCTTTGCCTGGCTCACGCCGGAGACAGCATCGATGAGCATCAGGACCGTCCTGCTCGCCCTGTCTGGCGCCGCCGCGCTGCTGGCGGCGGCCATGGTCGGCGTGCCGTCGAGCTTCGACACCATGGACCAGGTGGTAGCGTTCGCCATCCGCGCCGGCAATTGAGCCCGGGCCCGGCCGCTGGGCGAGGCGCGCCTCCGTTTCGCGCGCTGACAACGGCGCATGCTTCCGATAATAGTCGCCCAGGGCAGGCATAAGGAGCTGCGACAATGGCCAAGGTAGCGTGGATCGGTCTGGGCGTGATGGGCTATCCGATGGCGGGGCATATCCGCAAAAAAGGTGGCCACGATCTCACGGTCTACAATCGCAACGCCGCCAAGGCCGAAGCTTGGAGCAAGGAATACGGTGGCAAAACCGCACCGACACCGGCTGCGGCGGCCCGCGATGCCGATTTGGTCTTCTGTTGCGTCGGCAACGACAACGACCTACGCGCCGTCACGCTTGGTCCGAACGGCGCCTTCGACGGCGTGCGCAAGGGTGCCGTTTTCATCGATAACACCACCGCCTCCGCCAATATCGCCCGCGAACTCTACGCCGCGGCCAAACAGCGGAACTTTGCTTTCCTCGATGCGCCGGTCTCAGGTGGTCAGGCGGGGGCGCAGAACGGCGTGCTGACGGTGATGATCGGCGGCGACCAGGCGGCCTTCGACCAGGCCAAACCGGTGATCGACTGCTATGCGCGCATGGCCACCTTGATTGGTCCCGCCGGCGCCGGCCAGCTCACCAAGATGGTAAATCAGATCATTGTTGCCGTGACGGTGCAGGGCGTGTCGGAGGGCTTGGCGTTTGCGCAGCGCGCAGGTCTCGACATTCCTAAGGTGATGGACACGATCTCCAAGGGCGCGGCGCAATCCTGGCAGATGGACAATCGCTGGAAGACGATGAACGACGACAAGTTCGACTTCGGCTTTGCCGTCGACTGGATGCGCAAGGACCTCGGCATCATCATGGACGAGGCCAAGCGCAACGGTTCGATCATCGAGATCGCCAAGATCATCGATGGCTACTACGCCGAGGTGCAGCAAATGGGCGGCAATCGCTGGGACACCTCGGCGCTGATC
>Ga0126384_10002147_pt1 | contig 11925 bp, 8 predicted proteins | sample PanSoiMetPlot_36_FD_92543 | JGI IMG/M metagenome (GOLD analysis project Ga0126384, IMG submission 92543) | Tropical forest soil microbial communities from Panama - MetaG Plot_36 | ecosystem: Environmental > Terrestrial > Soil > Tropical forest > Bulk soil | place: Panama | collected 2016-02-17 | reverse complement strand
CAAGGTCGGGTCGCCTCGCATCTGATCCGCTTGGTGGTCGGCAAACGCGGCGCGGTGCCGATGCGCACGACTTTGATCGTTCGCTTCGGATACGGCGGCTGGATGCCTTGGGTGACGCAAAATGATACCGGCGAGCTGCTGGCGATTGCGGGCCCGGACCTGATGGTGTTGCGCACGCCGGTGAAACTGCGGGGCGAAGGCTTCACCACCATCGGTGATTTCACGGTCACGGCCGGGCAGCAGGTGCCGTTCGTGCTGAGCTACGGGCAATCTCATCTGGCGCTTCCCGAGCCGGTTGATGCGCTAGCGGCACTGCGCGCGACGCAGGAATTCTGGCAGTCGTGGACCGCCCAGCGACGGCGGATCGATTATCCCGACGGGATCGTGACCCGCTCGCTGATCACGTTGAAGGCGCTGACCTACGCGCCGACCGGCGGCATCGTCGCGGCACCGACGACGTCGCTGCCGGAGGAGCTCGGCGGGCCGCGCAACTGGGACTATCGCTTCTGCTGGCTGCGTGACGCGACGCTAACGCTGCTGGCGTTGATGAACGCTGGCTACTACGAAGAGGCGCGGGCGTGGCGTGACTGGCTGCTGCGCGCCGCGGCGGGAAACCCCGCCGACATCCAGATCATGTACGGGGTGGCGGGCGAGCGCTGGCTCGCCGAGCGGGAGATCCCCTGGCTCGGCGGCTACGAGAAATCGAGACCGGTTCGCATCGGCAACGCCGCCGCCGACCAACTCCAGCTCGATGTCTTTGGCGAAGTAGCGGACGCTCTTCACCAGGCACGGGTCGGCGGCATCCAGCATCTTGGCGCCGCTTGGGACTTCGGACGAGCGGCGCTCGCGCATCTGGAGAAGGTATGGCGCGAGCCCGACGAAGGCATCTGGGAGGTGCGCGGGGGACGCCGGCATTTCACCTACTCCAAGGTCATGGCGTGGGTGGCCTTCGACCGCGGCATCAAAGGCGCTGAGATGTTTGGGTTGAGCGGACCGGTGGAGGAGTGGCAACGGCTGCGCGCGGAGATCCACGAGGAGGTGTGTCGACGAGCCTTCAACCCGACGCTTGGCGCCTTTACCCAGTCCTACGACAGCGATCAGATGGACGCCAGCGCGCTGCTGATCCCACAGGTTGGCTTCCTGCCGCCGGACGATGCGCGCGTGCTGGGCACCATCCGGGCGGTCGAGCAAAAGCTGCTGCGCCATGGGCTCGTGCTCAGATATGACACGAGCACCAGCGAGGACGGACTGCCGCCGGGCGAGGGCGCCTTCATTCCCTGCAGCTTTTGGCTTGCCGATGCCTATATCCTCACCGGACGCGTGGCCGACGCGCGGCGCCTGTTCGCGCGGCTGGTCGGTTTGTGCAACGACGTCGGCCTGCTGGCGGAGGAGTACAATGCAAGCGCTAAGCGGGCGGTCGGCAACTTCCCGCAGGCCTTCTCCCACATCGCGCTGGTGAACACCGCCTACAACATTGCATCCGCAGGAAAGCCGTGCGAGCAGCGTTCCGGCAGCCCTAGCCTTACCGCGGTAGCCAGCGTCGAGGACGAGGAGATCCTCGAGATCCTCGTACAGCACACCGCTGCTGCCAGGCGCACGGGTCCCCCATGAGCGTGCCGCTGATGCAGGTGTCGGGTGGCGTTTTTCGTCCAAGCGCGACGGTGGCGCGCAAGCGCCAGCGGCTGGCGCGGGGCGATCGGCGCATCCACTCGTCACAGGCCGCGGGTACGCCGCCGTCGACGGCGAGCCTGCGTGCCTTGGATTGGCTGAATTTACTGCTGGCCGCGCTGCTAATGGGCTTTGGACCGTTTGCCGGCTTCTATCTCGCCGATCAGGGTTGGATGCCGCAAAACATCGGCTTCGTCCTGACCGCGAGCGGCCTGGCCGGCCTGCTGACCCAGCTTCCCGCCGGCGAACTCATTGACGTGGTCAGGTCGAAGCGTGTGTTGGTGGGGGCTGGAGCCGCGGCCGCCACGTTGGCGCTGTTGCTGCTTGCGCTACGACCCGACTTGTCATCGGTGTTCGCGGCAGCGCTCATGCAGGGCATCGCCGGAAGCGTCATCGGCCCGGGAATTGCCGCCGTCAGCCTCGGGCTTGTCGGGCACGACGCGCTGGCTGGCCGGCTCGGCCGCAATCAGCAATACGCCTCCATCGGCGGCCTTGCAGCGGCCGGGACGATGGGCGTTGTGGGCTCCGTCCTACCAATCCGCGATATCTTTCTTCTGACCGCCGCATTGGGACTGCCGGTAGTGATCACGCTGGCGAGAATACGCGCGTCCGACATTCACTTCGGCCGGTCCTGCGGTGCGCACGACCGACATGCGACCCACCCGCAGCGGGTCAATCGCGGCGCACTTTTCAGCGATTATCGTCTGCTGACCTTTGCCGCCTGCCTTTTTCTGTTTCAGCTTGCGAACGCCTCGGTGTTGCCGCTGGTGGCGCAGACCTTGGCGCACCACGAAACCCATTTCTCCTCGCTGCTCTTGTCCGGGTTCGTCGTGATCCCGATGATGATCGTCGCCATCCTCGCCCCCTGGGTCGGACGGAAGGCGGCAAGCTGGGGACGCCGGCCACTGCTGCTGGCTGGCCTTGCAGCGCTGCCAATCCGCTCTGCCTTGTTCGCCTTGTGCGCGAACCCAGCACCGCTCCTGCTGGTGCAGGCGCTGGATGGCATCACCGGCGCTACGCTGGGCGTGCTCACGGCGCTGGTCATTGCCGACGTCACCAAGGGAACCGGCCGGTTCAACTTGGCCCAGGGCTTTGTTGGCACCTGTTCGGGCATTGGTGCCGCGCTCAGCACCTTCGTGTCGGGGCTGGTCGTGGCCAGTTATGGCCAAGCGGCCGGCTTCGTAAGCGCCACCGCTGTGGGATTGCTGGCGCTGGCAATTTGTTGGCTCTTTATGCCCGAGACTAAATTGGCTACTCCGCCTGCCAGCGCCGTACGCGGTTGATGGCCAAGCCACCTCCGGCGCGGTTAACCGGCCGAAAGCTCAAGGTGGCGAGCGCTCGCGCGCCCCGGCACCCAAGCAACGACCTGGTTCTGGGGCGTTTGCGGCAAGATTGCGAAAGTTTCAGCAAGACAGGTAGAGCGTTTCCGGTTGTGGGCAGCTTAGCTCGAACACCGCATGCTCGATAGCTCGTCGCGCGAAAGGTAAAATTTGAAGCCAGCTCTTCTTGCGACCGCGTCAGGAGAGCCGCGCTGGACGCCGCCAATGACGCTGCCCCATGCCACGGTTTTTCTCGTCGACGTAGACAACACCTTGCTCGACAACGACAGGATTCAGCAGGACCTGAAGGATCACCTTGAGCGTGTCTACGGTCCTGGCGCGCGGGTCCGCTACTGGAAGATCCTGGAGGATCTGTTCCAGGAGCTGGGTTACCGCGACTACCTCGGGGCCCTCCAGCGCTATCGGCTGGAGCATCCGCTCGACGTCGAGCTGTTGTCGATGTCCTCGTATCTCGTCGACTATGCCTTTGCCGACCGGCTGTTCCCCGGCGCACTCGCCGTCTTGAAGCGGCTCGGCAGCTTCGGTCTGACGGTCATCCTGTCGGATGGCGACGTCGTGTTCCAGCCGCGTAAGGTGGAGCGCGCCGGGCTGTTCGAGGCCGTCGATGGACGCGTGCTGATCTACGTCCACAAGGAACAGGCGCTCGATGACATCGAGCGCAGGTACCCCGCCGCCCACTACGTTTTGATCGACGACAAGTTGCGGATACTGTCGGCAGTCAAGCAATGCTGGGGCGAGCGAGTGACAACCGTGTTCGCGCGGCAGGGCAGCTACGCTCACGACACGACACTGGCCTCGCTGCCGCGGCCGGACGTGACGATCGATCAGATCGCCGACCTATTGGGTTGCGATTTGCCGCAGCTTGCCATGGCGCCGCGGCGAGCCAATATCGGGGTGGAGGCGACGTGATGACGGCAACCCGCACTCTGCAAGAGCTTGGCCAGAGCCTGTGGCTCGACAATGTCACACGCGCGCTGTTGGACAGCGGCACCTTGCAGCGCTACATCGATCGGTTGTCCGTCACCGGGCTCACCTCCAATCCGACGATCTTTGACCAAGCCATCAAGAACAGCCCCGACTACGATGCCGATATCGCCGCCAAAGCGCACGCGGCAACGGCGCGAGAACACCTGTTCTTCGACCTTGCGCTGGCCGATCTCACCCGTGCCGCAGCGCTGTTCCGGCCGATCCACGAGCGCACGGACCGGGTGGATGGCTGGGTCTCGCTCGAGGTTTCGCCCCTGCTGGCCCACGATACCGCCGGCACCGTCGCTGCCGCGCGCGATCTCCACCGCCGCGGTGGCGTGCCCAATCTTTTCATCAAAATACCCGGCACCAAAGAGGGCTTGCCGGCCATCGAGGCGGCAATCTTCGAGGGCGTCCCGATCAACGTCACCTTGCTGTTCTCGCGCGAGCAGTACCTGGCTGCTGCCGACGCCTATCTGCGTGGGGTCGAGCGGCGCATCGCCGCGGGGCTGAACCCGGCCGTGGCCTCGGTCGCATCCTTGTTTGTCAGCCGCTGGGATGTGGCGGTCAGCGGCAAGGTCCCGAGCGAGCTCAGCAATCGGCTCGGCATCGCCGTCGCCCAACGCACCTATCGGGCCTATCGCGAGCTCATCAGTTCGCCCCGCTTCCAGCGCGCCGCCAATGCCGGTGCACGTGCCCAGCGGCTGCTGTGGGCCAGTACCGGCAGCAAGGACCCGAAAGCATCCGACACGCTCTATGTCGACGCGCTCGCCGCGCCATTCACGGTCAACACCATGCCGGAGGGCACCCTCAAGGCCGTCGGCGACCACGGCAAGCCTGGCACGGTGCTGGCGGTCGACGGCGGCGACAGCCAATCGGTGCTGGCGAGCTTTGCCAAAGCCGGCATCGACGTCGATGCGCTTGCCACCCAGCTGCAAAACGAAGGCGCTGCGTCTTTCGTAAAATCTTGGAACGACCTGATGTCGTGCATCGAAGGCAAGAGCACCGCGATCCGAAAGGCGAGCTGACACAGATGGCTGTAACCTCGCGCCGGCGCAAGCGCGCAGTGGGGTCCGTTGCCGAACACTCCCGGGAGACCCCAACCTTGTCTAGCCTCCCGGCTTGGAGCGCACTCAAGAGGCATTACCAGAGCGTAGCGAGCTTGCACTTGCGCCAGCTGTTCGCGCAGCAGCCTGAGCGCGGCGAGAGGCTGGTGGCAGAGGCTGCCGGCATCTACCTTGATTATTCCAAGAACCGCATTACCGAGGAGACCCTCGGCCTGCTGATCCGGCTCGCGCAGGAGGCCGGCGTGCGCGAGCGCATCGAGGCCATGTTCCGGGGCGATCAAATCAACATCACCGAGAAGCGCGCGGTGCTGCACGTGGCGCTGCGCGCCCCGCGTGGGGCCTCGATCATGCACGACGGGCGCAATGTCGTGCCGGAGGTTCATGCAGTTCTCGACCAGATGGCGGAGTTTGCCGATCGGGTGCGCGGCGGCGCCTGGACCGGCCACACCGGCAAGCGCATTTCCAACGTCGTCAACATCGGTATCGGCGGCTCCGATCTGGGTCCGGTGATGGCCTACGAAGCGCTGCGGCACTACAGCGATCGCGCCATGACCTTCCGCTTCGTATCCAATGTCGACGGTACGGATTTCGCCGAGGCCGTCCGCGATCTCGATCCCGCCGAGACACTATTCATCGTGTCCTCCAAGACGTTCACCACCTTGGAAACCATGACCAACGCTCACACTGCGCGAAGCTGGCTGCTGGCCGGCAGCAACGCAGACGAGCGGGCTATCGCCAAGCATTTCGTGGCGGTCTCGACCAATGCCCGGGAGGTGGCGCAGTTCGGCATCGACACCGCCAACATGTTCGGCTTCTGGGACTGGGTCGGTGGGCGCTATTCCATGGATTCGGCGATCGGTCTTTCGACCATGCTGGCGATCGGGCCAGCCAATTTCCGCGCCATGCTCGGTGGCTTCCATGACATGGATGAGCATTTTCGTTCTGCGCCGTTCGAACGCAATCTGCCGGTGCTGATGGCGCTGTTGGCGGTCTGGTACAACAACTTCTTTGGCGCGCAGACCGTTGCCGTGCTGCCCTACGAGCAGTACCTGAAGCGGTTCCCAGCCTATCTTCAGCAGCTGACAATGGAGAGCAACGGCAAGCACGTCACCCTCGACGGTGCCCGCGTCGACTACGACACCGGGCCGATCTACTGGGGCGAGCCGGGGACCAACGGCCAGCACTCCTTCTATCAGTTGATCCACCAGGGCACCCGCCTGATCCCGTGCGATTTCATCGTTTTCGCGCGCACCCTGAACCCGCTCGGCCGGCATCACGACATGCTGCTTGCCAATGTCTTCGCGCAGACCGAGGCGCTGGCGTTCGGCAAGACCGCCGATCAGGTCAAGGCGGAGGGCACCCCGGATTGGCTGCTTCCGCATCGGTTGTTTGAAGGCAATCGCCCGTCGAACACCCTGCTGCTGGAGGCCCTGACACCGGCGGCACTCGGCAAGCTGGTCGCGCTCTACGAGCACAGTGTGTTCACCCAGGGCACGATCTGGCGCATCGATTCCTTCGACCAGTGGGGCGTGGAGCTGGGCAAGGCGTTGGCCCAGCGCATCATCCCCGAGCTCGAGAGTGCCAAGGCTCCCGAGCTCGACCACGACAGCTCCACCAATCAGCTGATCCGGCGCTATCGCAAGCTCAAGGGGTCGGCCTGACGCAGCTGGGTCGGGACGCGACATCACATGGAGGCTAACCGATGCAATTGGGCATGATCGGTCTGGGCCGCATGGGCGCCAACATGACGCGGCGCCTCTTGCGCGGCGGCCATCAGTGCGTCGTGTTCAACAAAACGGCAAAACCCATCGCCGAGTTGGTGAAGGAAGGTGCCGTCGGCACTGCCTCCCCAGCGGAGCTCGCCGCCGCCTTGGCCAAGCCGCGCGCGGTCTGGCTGATGGTGCCGGTGGGCGCCGTCGAAGAGACCATCTCAGGGCTGCTGCCGCATCTTGAGCATGGCGACATTCTGATCGACGGCGGCAACTCCTACTACATCGACGACATCCGGCGCGCGAAAGAGCTGCGCCGCGACCGCATTCACTATGTCGACGTCGGCACCAGCGGCGGGGTCTGGGGATTGGAGCGTGGCTACTGCATGATGATCGGTGGTGAGACCCACGCGGTCAAGCACCTCGACCCGATCTTCGCCACGCTGGCACCGGGCCGCGGCGATCTTCCACGCACGCCGGGACGCGAGGCGGCAGGCGGATCATCCGAACAGGGTTACCTGCATTGCGGTCCAAGCGGCGCCGGCCATTTCGTGAAGATGGTTCACAACGGCATCGAATACGGGCTGATGGCCGCCTACGCGGAGGGACTGGCGGTTCTCAAGGCCGCCAATGTCGGCAAAAAGCAAAGCGTCGTCGACGCCGAGACCACCCCGCTGCGCGATCGCGAGCATTACGAGTACGATCTCAACCTGCCGGATATCGCCGAGGTCTGGCGGCGCGGCAGCGTGATCACGTCCTGGCTGCTCGATCTTTCCGCTGCCGCCCTGCTGCAGGACCCCCAGCTGTCGAAGTTCGCCGGGCGGGTGTCGGACTCCGGCGAGGGCCGCTGGACGATCAAAGCGGCGATCGACGAAGGCGTGCCGGTTCATGTGCTGTCCTCGGCGCTCTACCAGCGGTTCAGCTCACGGGGCGAGGCGGAGTTTGCGGACAAGCTGCTTTCGGCGATGCGTTACGGGTTCGGTGGCCATCTCGAGAAGCACGCCGGCTCCTAATACGCGCGCGGGTCATCGCAGGTGAACGAATGGGGGGCGAACGGAGGTCAAACCGACATGACCAATGCAGAGCTCGATCAGCTCGCGATCAACACCATCCGCACGCTCTCCATCGATGCGGTGCAGCAGGCCAAGTCGGGGCACCCCGGTACACCGATGGCGCTGGCCCCATTGGTCTACACGCTGTGGAATCGCGTCATGCGGTTCGATCCCAAGGATCCGATCTGGCCCAACCGCGACCGCTTCATCCTGTCGAACGGCCATGCCTCGATGCTGCTGTGGTCGGTCCTGTACCTGACGGGCACCCAGGCGGTGAACGCGGAGTATGAGCGCCTCGGCAAGCCGTCCGTCACGCTCGAGGATATTCGCCACTTCCGCCAGCTCGACAGCAAGGCACCAGGGCATCCGGAGTATCACTGGGTGTCGGGGGTCGAGACCACCACCGGCCCGCTGGGCCAGGGCATTGCCACCAGCGTCGGCATGGCGATCGCTCGCGAGTGGCTGGCCAACCGCTATAATCGCCCTGGCTTCGATCTCTTCGATTACAACATTTACGCCATCTGCGGTGATGGCTGCCTGATGGAGGGCATCGGCGCCGAAGCCGCTTCGCTGGCCGGCCATCTCGGCCTCGACAACCTCTGCTGGGTGTACGACAACAATCACATCACCATCGAGGGCAACACGCGCATCACCTTCACCGAGGATGTCGCAGCCCGCTTTCTTGGCTATCACTGGAATGTGCTGCGGGTTGGCGATGCCAACAATATCCAGCGCATCCAGGACGCGCTGGCCGTTTTCCGCAACAGCAAGGGCCGACCCACGCTGATCATTCTTGACAGCCACATCGGCTACGGCTCGCCGCACCTGGTTGATACGTCGGCAGCCCACGGCGAGCCCTTGGGGGAGGACGAGGTCCGCCTGGTCAAGCGCGCCTACGACTGGCCGGAGGATGCCAAGTTCCTCGTGCCCGATGGTGTCATGGATCATTTCAAGGCTGGCATCGGCGTACGCGGCGCCGAGGCGCGGCGACGTTGGGAGAGGCTGTTCACGGCCTACCGCGACAAGTATCCGCAGCCCGCCACCGAGATCGATCAAATGCAACGGCGCGAGCTGCCGTCGGGGTGGGACCGCAACCTGCCGAGCTATCCGCCGGACGCCAAGGGCATCGCCGGCCGCGAGGCCTCGGGCAAGGTGCTGAACGTGCTCGCTCAGAATATTCCCTGGTTGCTTGGCGGCTCGGCGGATCTCGGGCCCTCCAACCGGACCTTGTTGACGTTCGAGGGCGCTGGCAACTTTGAGGCCGAAACGCCGGCAGGCCGCAATCTGCATTTCGGCATCCGCGAGCACGCCATGGCGGCCATCGTCAACGGGCTATCGCTCTCCAAGCTAAGGGCTTTCGGCGCGACCTTCCTGGTCTTTAGCGACTACGCCAGGCCGGCCATTCGTCTCTCGGCGGTGATGGAGCTCCCGACCATCTTCGTCTTCACGCACGATGCCATGGGCGACGGCGAGGATGGGCCGACGCATCAACCGGTCGAGCATCTGATCTCGCTACGTGCCATCCCCGGCCTCACCGTGCTGAGGCCCGCAGATGCCAACGAGGTGGTCGAGGCCTATCGCTACGTCATGCAGCTGCGCCACAGGCCGGCGCTGCTCGCACTGTCGCGCCAGGCACTACCCACCTTCGATCGCCGCAAATATGCCCCGGCCAGCGGCGTGGCGCGGGGTGCCTATGTGATGGCGGAGGCTCCCGGGGGAACGCCGCAGATCATCCTCATTGCCTCTGGCAGTGAGGTGGCGCTGGCGATCGATGCCTACGAAACCCTGGTGGCGCAGGGGATACGCGCCCGCGTCGTCTCGATGCCCTGCTGGGACATCTTCGAGAGCCAGCCTCAGTCCTATCGCGAGCAGGTGCTGCCGCCCAAGCTCAAGGCTCGGGTCGCCATCGAGCAGGGTTCGGTGTTGGGATGGGACCGCTACGTGGGGCCCGAAGGTCGCGTCATCGGCATGAAGACCTTCGGGGCGTCGGCGCCGCTCAAGGAGTTGCAGCGCAAGTTTGGATTCGAGCCCGAGCGGATTGTTGAGGTCGCCAAGGCGGTGCTGGAGCGGTCCTGAGGTCGAGGCGGCAGGCATGCAGCCGATTCTGATAGCGCCGTCGGTGCTCTCGGCCGACTTCACCCGATTGGGCGAGGAGGTGCGTGCGGTCGATGCCGCCGGCGCCGATTGGATCCACGTCGACGTAATGGATGGCCGTTTCGTGCCCAACATCACGCTCGGCCCGGTGGTTGTGCGCGCCATTCGTCGCGCGACGGCAAAGCCGCTCAATGTGCATCTGATGATCGTCGAGCCGGAGCGCTACCTCGCCGCCTTTGCGGAGGCCGGCGCCGACCATCTGCTCGTGCAAGCAGAGCCCGGATCGACCATTCACCTGCATCGAGTGCTCACGCAGATCCGGACGCTTGGCAAGAAAGCCGGCGTAGTGCTCGATCCGGCGAGCCCGGTTGAGCTCGTCGATTACGTGTTGCACCTGTGCGACGTGGTGCTGGTGATGACCGTAAACCCGGGCTTCGGCGGCCAGTGCTTTCTGCCAGAAATGCTGCCCAAGATCGGCCGCCTGCGCGCCATGTGCGCCGCGCGCGGCCTCAATCCCGTGATCGAAGTGGATGGCGGGGAAAATCCACGCACGGCCGCGCAGGCGGCGGCCGCCGGCGCCAGCGCCATCGTCGCAGGCTCGGCGATTTTCGGAGCCAAGGACTACCGGGAGGCGATCGCAAGCATCCGGGCAAGCGCGGCGGCGGCACGGTCATGAGGCCGGTGGCGCCCGTCTTGGGTCTGGGCGAGCGGCCTCAAGTAACACGAGCCGCTGAGGTGGCCCGTCCATCCCCAGGGCAGGCGAGACCGGACCGGGGACGGCGCGTGCTTGGCCTGCCGCATCCTGCGTGCCGAAACCACGGCCCGCGTGACTTTCTCGGGCGCACCTCACGCAGGCGCTGCGGCACGGTCGACGAACAGCCGCACTGAGCCGTGCACGGGATGAACATGCGTTGCCGGCAGCGCCGGATCGCCGCGCAGCACCTGCTCCACGACGGCGCGCTTGGCGGCTCCGGTGACCAGGAATGCGATCTCGCGGCTACTTTCGAGTGCTGGATAGGTCAACGTGATGCGTGGTTCGCGCTTGGCGCCGATCACAGCCCCGACCCAGCGCGTGCGCTCCGTCAGCATCGGCGTGCCCGGGAACAGCGAGGCGATGTGTCCCTCTGGGCCGAGGCCAAGGAAGGTCACGTCGAACAGAGGGCGCTCGGGTGTCAAGGTTGATGCGCCGTAGAAGGTCTTGAGCTGTTGCTCGTAGGACAGCGCCGCCGCTTCCGGTGTCAGGCCCTCGGTCGGGATTGGATGGATATGCGACTGCGGTACCGGGGCGCTGGCAAGCATCGCCTCCCGCACCATGCGGTAGTTGCTTTGCGGATCATCGGGGGGAACGAAACGCTCATCGCCCCAGAACCAGTGGGTGCGCTCCCAAGCGAAGGCCTCGCGATAGGGGGGGCCGGCGAGGAGTTGATAGAGCCGGCGTGGGGTGGAGCCGCCCGAGAGCGCGACCGTGAATGAGCGGTCGCTGCGAGCCGCCATCGCGGTCAGCCAATCGGCGACGTGGCGGGCCAATGCCTCGGCGTCTGCGAGAACCTCCAGGCGGGCGTCGGAGAAGCTCATCATGCAATGCCTTATGCAATGCCTTACGTCGCGGACGAAAGGTTTGGGCGCGAGCGTTGACTTAGCCGACAGCGACCGGCCGCGATCGTGATGGTTGCAGATAGCAGGGGGGCGGTCTTGTTGCAGGTTTGCACGAGTGCTGCGTTATTGCTGTCGCCCGGCGGCACCCCGCCGTCGGCCGTGGGCGCGATTACCGCAAGAACCGCCGGGCAACCGCAACTTCGACGCAGTGTCCCCCGGCGTAAATGCAATAACTCTAAAGGTACCATTGCGAGCTGCTGCGCCGCCAAGGTTAACCTCGGGACGCGCTCACTGGTGGCTTGGATCTCGCACGGGATCGATGGCAAAGCCGTCGCTCCACGCCAGACCGTGTGGTTGTGGCCGGCGCCAACGGCATGGTTCGAGGTTGCGGCACGCGACGCTGGGCGGGCTCAAGGCGCGCGGGAGTGGCCGT
>Ga0126384_10002146_pt1 | contig 11927 bp, 12 predicted proteins | sample PanSoiMetPlot_36_FD_92543 | JGI IMG/M metagenome (GOLD analysis project Ga0126384, IMG submission 92543) | Tropical forest soil microbial communities from Panama - MetaG Plot_36 | ecosystem: Environmental > Terrestrial > Soil > Tropical forest > Bulk soil | place: Panama | collected 2016-02-17 | reverse complement strand
TCTTCGTGCGTGCCGCGCTCGACGATCTCGCCGCCTTCCAAAACCAAAATCTGATCGGCGCTGCGAATTGTTGAGAGCCGGTGCGCAATTACGAAGGTGGTACGCCCGCGCCGCAGCGATCGCAATCCGTCCTGAATCATCGCTTCGCTTTCGCTGTCGAGGCTGGAAGTGGCTTCGTCGAGGATCAGCAATTTGGGATCGGCAAGAATGGCCCGCGCGATCGCGATACGCTGGCGCTGGCCACCGGATAACTTCACTCCGCGCTCCCCGACAATCGTGTCGTACTTCTGCTCGAATTTTTCCACGAACTCTTCACAGTGAGCGATTCGGCTTACTATCTGGATCTGCTCCATGGTAGCGTGCGGATTCGAAAAAGAGATATTTTCCGCGATCGTGCCGTCAAACAGAAAGTTGTCCTGCATCACCACGCCAAGATACGAACGGAAATCGCGCAGACGTAACGTCTGCAAGTCCTGACCGTCAACTTTGATAGTTCCCGAAAGAGGTTGATTGAAATTCATCGCGAGACTGATGAGCGTGCTCTTGCCGGACCCGCTGGATCCGACCAGCGCGGTAGTCGATCCGGCGGGTGCGGTGAACGACACATTCTTAAGCACCGGCACGCCGTGGTTGTATTCGAAAGAAACATTCTCGAACTCAATCTGACCCTGGACCGCCGGCAAAGGCGCGCGGTGGACGTCTTCTTCATCCTCCGTCGGCATGTTCATTACTTCGCGGATGCGATCAAGACCGGCGAAGGCCTCCGTGATCTGCGTGCCAATGGCGGCGAATTGAATCAGCGGCATCGCCATCATTCCGGTGAACATTACGTACATGAAAAGATCCCCCACGGTCATTTGCCCGGTGACGACTGCCTGGCCGCCGACCAGGATGATCACCACCCCTACGACACCGATCACCAGTGACGAGAAAGCGGTAGTGGCCGAGACGCCCGTCATTGATTTAGCGATGTTGCGAAAGAGTTTGTGCGCACCGCGCGCGAAGGTCAGCGCCTCGCGCTTCTCTGCCGTGTAAGCCTTGACGATCCGAATGCCTCCGAGCGATTCGGCCAGACGTCCCGTGAGCGCTGCGGTGATCTCACCGCGCTCGCGAAACAAGGGGCGCAACCGCGTGAAAGCATAAGCCAGCGCGCCGCCAAACCCTCCGAGCACGAGGATCGTGATTGAAGTCAGACGCCAGTTGAGCCAGAACAAAATGCACAAGGCAACGACGGCGGTAATGAAGCCACCGACAAGCTGGACCAGTCCGGTGCCCACGAGGTTACGAATCCCCTCGGCGTCGTTCATGATCCGGGAAATCAGTTTGCCAGTTTGGGTGGAGTCGAAATAGCTGATTGGCAGTCGGGAGAGCTGCGCCTGTACTTTCTTTCGCATCTCGGTAATGGCACGTTGAGCTGCGACACCCAGGACTTGTGACAAGCTAAAAGAGGTTAATGCCTGCACGATCGTCGCGCCGCCCGCCGCTACTGCGATCTTCCAAAGCAAGTCGGTGCGACCTTTGCCGATTACCACATCGATTAGGTACTTGGTAGAAGCCGGGAGCACCAGCCCCATCGCCTGGTTCACGATCATCAGGCCGGCACCAAGTATCAGTCGACGCCGATGTCCCCACACCAGTTCGCGCGCGTCCGCCCAGGCATCCGACCAGCGAATCTTCTTCTTTAGTTCAGCCATTGAGCTTTATCTACGGTCGAGATCCTCACAATGTTCCACTTAATCATGGTCGCCGCTCTCGTCAGAGTATGATGTCCGTGCTATTCCACGGTGGCAGCCTCTGCTGCGGCCGTCACCGAGAACGGGTCGTGGTTGACAATTCTTTTATAGATGATGTATATCATCCAATGCAAGTGAGGTATTCGGCGGAACATAAGCAGGAGACGCGCGAGCGCATAGTGCGCACGGCGTCGCGTCAATTTCGTCAGCGCGGCGAACAAGGTGTGGGGATTGCCGATTTAATGAGCAAGCTCAAGCTGACGCACGGTGGCTTCTACAAGCATTTTGGCAGCAAAGAGGAATTACTGTCGGAAGCAGTTGCCAAAGCGTTCGAAGACGTCGAGAACCACTTTGCGGAAACGGTAGCTAAAGCGAAACCCGGCACGGAACTCAAGACTCTGATTGAGAACTACTTATCAGTAGAGCATTGCGCCAATCCGGGCGGAGGCTGCCCGATGGCCGCGCTGGCATCAGAGATTGGCCGGTTTCCGCCACGAGTAAGGGCGCAAATCGACCAGGCAATCAAACGAAGAGTCAAACGCGTGTCGAAACTAATGCCAGGTGCAACCGAGAAGGAACGAGAGAAAAAAACCGCGGCTTTACTCTCGGGATTAGTCGGCACTGTAAGCGTGGCTCGCGCAGTGGAAGATCTGGAATTGCGCAAGGCAGTGCTGGAGTCATCGAAGGATGTGTATATCAAGACCTTCTGTACTTGAAACTTCATCCCCTTTTTTACCGTTATAGGATGATAGGTATCATCCTATTTTGGGAGGTCGCTGAAATGTGAATGTGAAGTGTCGATTCGTCCCCTCCTGAAACGTCGCAATGTTGGCGGGGAACTTTTCAGGCAAGTGAGGTCGTAAATGAATTTCGTAGCGTGGAAGATGCTTACCGGTGATCGGGCGAAGTACCTCGGTCTGATCTTCACGATCGCCTTCTGTACGTTTCTGCTGGAAAACCAGACTTCAATCTTTGCCGGGATCATGAAACGCACCGGCAGTCAGATCAGCGATGTCACCGATGCAGAGATCTGGGTGATGGATCCCAAAACCGAGTACTTCGATCAAACCAAGCGACTGAAAGACACGGACCTCAATCGCGTGCGCGGCGTCGAAGGCGTGCAATGGGCGGTCAAACTTTTCAAAGGTAATCCCGTGGCGCGGACACTCGACGGCAAGTTTGATGTATCAATTTGTTTGGGTCTCGACGATGCGACGCTCGCTGGCGCACCCCGCAAGATGATTCTGGGCTCCTGGGAGCGTCTGCGTGAGCCCGATTCTGTCGTCATTGATAAAGCCGGCTATCAGCTGCTCTATCCCGATCAACCGCTGCAACTGGATCGGAACCTCGAGCTCAATGATCACCAGGCGACGATCGTCGGCATTTCCGACGCCTCGGCGCCGTTTGCCAGTTATCCGGTGATGCACGCTCGTTACAGTCAGGCGGTGAATTTTGTGGGAAGGGAGCGCACGCAACTCTCCTTCATTTTGGTGAAGCCGCAGGCCGGCGTTAAGGCCCTGGAACTGACGAAACGGATCGAAGACACAACAGGTTTGCGCGCGCGCACCAGTGAACAGTTCCAGTGGGACTGCGTAGTTTACTACCTGAAGCACACCGGCATTCCCGTTAACTTTGGCATAACGATCGCGATTGCTCTCATTGTCGGCATCGTGGTGGCCGGCCAGACGTTCTACATCTTCACCATCGAAAACCTGAAGCAGTTCGGCGCCTTGAAAGCGATTGGAGTCACGAATTGGCGCATCACGCGAATGATTGTGTTGCAAGCAGTGATTGTGGGCGCGATGGGATTTTCGATTGGGTCCGGCCTCTGCACCGCTTTCTTTGCAATCACTTTGCAGAATATGGCCACCCGGGGAATGGTCTTGCTGTGGCAGAACGTGCTCGGCACCGGCGTGGCGATCTTCGTCGTCATCATTATCGCCAGTTTGATCAGTATTCGACGCGTGCTGGTGTTGGAACCGGCGGCAGTCTTTAGAGCATAAGCGCATGAACTCTGAATTGGCAGTTCAGTGTCGGGGCGTGGAGAAAGCCTTTGGCAACGGCGGCGGCAAAGTTCTGGCGTTGCGCGGGGTCGATCTCGATGTGCGCTATGGCGAGATGACGCTGCTGGTTGGGCCAAGCGGCTGTGGCAAGACCACCCTGCTTTCAGTCATCGCGGGTTTACTCAACAGCACGGCAGGAGAAGTCACAGTGTTAGGCGCGCGAATTGAACAGCTGCCGGGAAGGCAGCAAATCCTTTTTCGCCGAAAGAATCTCGGTTTCGTTTTTCAGCAATACAACCTCTTGCCGGCGTTAACCGCGGCTGAGAATGGCGCAGTGCCGCTGCTCGCCGCCGGTATATCGAGACGCAAAGCTATCGGTGAAGCGAAGCGTCTCTTGTCGACGTTGGGTATGGGCGATCGCGTGGACGCTCTGCCCAAACAGTTGTCCGGCGGCGAGCAGCAGCGCGTCGCGCTGACCCGCGCTTTGATTCATCAACCACGGCTCCTGGTCTGCGATGAACCGACAGCGGCGCTCGATGCAGACACCGGTCAGTCCGTGATGGAGTTGCTGGCCGCGGAAGCAGTGCGACCCGAGCGCGCGGTGATTGTCGTTACTCACGACAATCGCATCTTCGGTTTCGCCGATACCATGGCGCGAATGGATGACGGCCGGGTAATCAGTGTTGAATCCGAACCAAATGCAGGAAGCGAACATGTTTTTATGCCTCACCATGGAGTGATCCAGGAGGTGAGAGTATGAAGAAGCTGGGACTGCCGCTGCTTGCGTTGGTGGCTTTGATTTTTGCCGGCGGGGCCGCCTGGAGATGGCGCACCATACGGAATTCAACAGCCCCTCCACAGGCACCACCTGCGGCAGACTATGTGCACACAGTGGGCGCCGTCGGGTTGGTGGAAGCCAGTTCGGAAAACATTTCGATTAGCACGGCCGTCTCCGGTTTGGTGGTCAGGGTTTACGTCAAAGCAGGGGATCGAATAAAAGCCGGTCAGTACCTCTTCTCACTCGATGATCGAGATCTTCAGGCTGAACTGATCACACGCAAAGCGGCCCTCGATGCCGCGCGTGAGCGCCTCGCAAAGCTCGAATCATCCCCGCGGCCCGAAGAAATTCCACCCGCCGAAGCTCGCGTGCGCGAAGCCGAGGCAGCCCTGGCTGATGCGACCGTGCAACAGAAGCTGATCGAAAGCGTCACCGATCGTCGCGCCATTCGCGAAGAAGACCTGCAACGCCGCCGGCAGGCTACTAACGCAGCTGCTGCTAAATTGGATGAAGCAAAGGCGGCGCTCGCGCTGTTGAAGGCGGGCGCCTGGGCGCCCGATGTGAAGATCGCGAAGGCGGACGTTGCCTCGGCCGAGACTCAAGTCAAACGAATTCAAACAGACATCGAACGGCTGACCATGCGGGCCCCGGTCACCGGGGAAGTCCTGCAGGTAAATGTTCGCGCCGGCGAGTATGCGCAAACCGGAACGCTGGCTAAGCCATTGATTGTGATGGGAGACACCAGCCGTCTCAATGTGCGCGTTGACGTGGATGAAAACGAAGGCTGGAAAGTGCGCGCGGATGCTCCGGCGCAAGCGACTGAACGGGGGAACAGCACGCAAAAAGCAGCTTTGGAATTTGTGCGTTTTGAACCGTACGTCGTCCCGAAGAAATCGCTCACGGGCGACAGTACCGAGCGGGTGGATACACGAGTGCTCCAGGTGATCTATCGATTCAAAGACTCGAAGGTTCCGTTTCGTGTGGGGCAGCAGATGGACGTGTTCATTTCTACCGAACCGCCAGACAAGCTTCCTTCAGTCAAAGGTGGTGCGAAATGAAATTGTTGAGGCTTCTGACTTTCATCGAATTGTTTGCGCTCTTGTTGACAATCTGTGCGCCTTCGTCGATGGCGCAAGTCAGGAAACAGAAGGCTAAAAAGGCGCCTCAAGTTGAAGTTCCCACAACCTGGGCCAGCCCACAAGGCGAGGACATAACCACCGACGTTGCCCAACTTAAGGGTTGGTGGAGAAACTTTCATGATCCGCAACTCGAAAGGTTCGTGGTAGAGGCGCTCGCGGCAAATACAGACCTTAAGATCGCCGACGCGCGCGTGAGGGAAGTTCGCGCTATGCGTGGTGTCGCTAACTCGGCCCGCTATCCCAACATCGAACAGACGGATGTAATTGCCCGACGTCGCACCATTCTTCAAACTCCGAACGCCGCCGTTCCAGTTGAAAGCGGTCTTTTTCAAATCGGATTCGACGCCACCTGGGAATTGGATTTTTTTGGAGGTATCCGCAATTCAGTCAAAGCGGCGACCGCCGAAGTACAGGCTGCTGAAGAGTCCCGACGTGATGTGCTGGTAATAGTAATCGCTGAAGTGGCCAGGAATTACATCGCGCTTCGCGGTTACCAGCGTCAGCTTGAAGTTGCCCGATACAATATTGGCACGCAACGCGATACACGTTACCTCACGGTTGTCAGGGCCGAAGCAGGGCTCGCGACCGATCTCGACGTCTCTCGCGCTGAAGCGCAACTCGCGTCCACCGAAGCTGTAGTGCCGGAGCTGGAAGGTCTGATTACAAACACCATTCATCACCTGGGTGTCTTGTTGGGGAAACCACCGGGGGCTTTGCTTGCGGAACTGCAGCAGGTCGAACCGATCCCCGCGACTCCACCTGAAGTGCCCGTCGGACTACCGGCAGAATTGCTACGCCGACGTCCTGATGTGCGGCGTACTGAAGCTGAGATCATCGCCGAGACTGCCAGGCTGGGCGTCGCACGTTCCGAGTTGTATCCGAAGTTTGAGCTGACTGGTTTGTTGGGAAGAACAGCCACGTCACCGGGCGGCCTGACGCTTGGGCTCGGCAATTTTTTCTTTGGCGGTGTGGGCATTCGCTTACCAATCTTCAATGCCGGCCGGATTCGCTCAAACATCAGAGCGCAGGACGCGCGACTCGACGAGGCGATTCTTTTGTATGAAGGCACAGTAAGGCGGTCGTTTGAAGAAGTAGAGAATTCGTTGACGTCATACGAACGTGAGCGCCAGCAGCGGGCGAAACTTCAACAGGCGGTGGCGAGCAATCGTCGCGCAGTTCTATTAGCCAAAGAACTCTACACTGCGGGACTCTCTGATTTTCTCTCAGTGCTGGAAGCTGAAAAGGCACTCTATAACAGTGAGGATGACTTAGCGCAAAGCGAGGCGACGTTAAGCATCAATCTCGTCGCGGTTTACAAAGCGTTGGGCGGCGGTTGGTGAGCGCTCGTATCGCAGGAGGTTGTTATGCTGAAAATTCACCATCGGAAATTGGGAAAGGTTGACATCGTTTGCCTGCGAGGGCGAATCGTCATTGGCGAGACTGCGGCTTTGCGCCACGTGGTTGAACGCCAGACCGACGCCAGCGCGATCGTGCTGGATCTGGCAGGGGTGGATACGATCGATGCTCACGGCCTGGGGGTATTTTTGGAGCTGCGCGAGCAGTCACACTCAAGAGGAATTTCCTTCCGGTTGTTAAATGCAACTAAACCTGTGCGCAGAGTGCTGGAAATAACCCGACTGGATTCGGTATTCGAAATATCATCCAAAAGTGTATCGCCGGTTGCTGGTTTACGCGGACGACAGGCAATATTCTTTGAAATCGGAGCATGTGCTTAGGGGTAAGCAAAAATTCTTCGAGGACTGGGTAGTGCTCAATCGTCCTGGGATAGCTCAGTTCGAATAAGCCACGCTAGCCGAAGCCGATTTAGTCACCGGCGGAGGAACAATTGGTTTGTGTTTCTCTTTATATTCCCTTGGCGAAACTAAGAAGCTGCGCTTGAAGGCGTTGGTAAACGAGGCCTGAGATTCGTAACCGACGCGCTCTGCGATCTCACGAATGCTGATTTGTTCATGCCGCAGGTAACTGGCCGCCAGGTTCATGCGCCACTTGGTGAGATAGGCGAGCGGAGGTTCTCCTACCAGAGAACTGAATTTCGTGGCGAATGGCGAACGTGACATCCCCACCTCCGACGCAAGCCTGGCGATGGTCCACGGCTCGCCCGGTTTCTGATGCATGAGATTGAGAGCAGAACTGATTTGCTTATCGCGTAAGGCGCCCAGCCAACCGCCCTGGCCTTGAGGTTGCGATTCAATCCAGGCCCTGACGGCCTGGACAAAAATGATTCCCGTGAGATGTCCGATTATGGAACCCGATCCCTCGCGCGGGTTTTGCGCCTCCAGCGCCAGCAATCGAAGCATGGGCTCCAGCCAAACCGCGCTGTGTATTTTTTCGCGAGGAACATGGATCAGATCGGGCAGCAGAGGCAGGATGGGATTCCCAATTTGGTTCTCGAAAGTAAAGGCTCCGCACACTGTCGTTGTTTCTGCACCTCCTCCACCATGCCGCAAAGTAAGCACATCACGACATGGAAGCAACTGTTCGACATTCACAGCTGTCGTTTTCCGGTGATCTCGCAACAGGTGCGCACCGCCGTGCGGCACAATAACGAGATCGCCACTCACCACCGAAATTTCAGCGCCCGTTTCCTCAAGTTCGACCCAACCTTGACCGCGCTCGACGAAGTGAAAGTGAGCGTAATCCTTGCGCTTTAGTCTGATCGCCCATGGTGCAGTGAATTTGGTGTAACAAAACACTTTTCCGTGGAATTGGAGCGCATTGAGTACTGTGGTCAACACGTCTGCAACTGCATCTCCGTAATCGATTTTCATGATGAAAACCTCGGTAGATGGGTCGGTTACGATGGCCCGTCCGCCAGGTGGTTCGCGGTTTCAAGCTCGTTTGAGTGAAGCGGAGTATATCAGGACGATTGAGCAAAAGGTAAGGCGTCTTGCGCAGTATGCGTTCCTTCACGTCTGCGTATGATGAAAAGACCAGAAGATCGATGAACACCCGCCGCAATCAAGGGAGTGATGGATCTAACTGTCATGAACCTGCTATTGGCCTCGCCGGAATGAAAACCAGCGTGAGCACGGCTCTTTGTCATGGGTCTGTTTTGAAGGTTACCAAAAGGTGCCTACTACAATTTCGGAGCGTGAGGCTTTATGTTAATCCGAAATTTTCGGCCGGCATGTACCTGGTGTCGCTCTGTTTCGCTCAGCAAACGAAGGAGCGACTAACGAGTTGGGGGCAGAACAATAATGAAGACTCAAATTTATGTAAATCTTCCGGTTAAGGATCTGGAGCGTTCCAACGCTTTCTTCAAGAGCCTCGGGTTTCGGTTGGAGCCGAAGTTCTCGAATGACCAGGCATCGTGTGTGATTCTTGGCAAGAATATGTTTGCAATGCTTCTCGTGGAAGGCTTCTTCAGGACCTTTACGAACAAGTCGATCTGTGACGCGACAAAGAGCACAGAGGTTCTTGTCTGCCTTTCATGCGAGAGTCGCGCCAAGGTTGATGATCTGGTGAAGAAAGCTGTGGCTGCGGGCGGGCGTGTGCCGAGAGAGCCTCAGGATCAAGGGTTCATGTATGGGCATGGCTTTGAGGACCTTGACGGGCATGTCTGGGAATTGATCCACATGGAACCTAATACTGAGGCGAAATTTCACGAGAATTGAACGCCACTTTCACAACTTCAGCACCGCCGGCAGCGTAGTTTGAAGTCCCCCAGCCCGTAAATGGAAACAACCAAACGAGTAAACCTGCATGAGTGTTGTGGTGATGAACGTGAACGTTAATGGTTTAACTTTTTTTGGCTCACGGATCGGTGAGTTGCTAGCCTCGCTCGGGCAATTACCTGGAGGACCTGACACTTAGGTCGAAAAATGACACTTGCTGAACATCCGAGCGTGAAAAGGTTCTGGGCTCGAGCTCCCAGTGTCCCGGCTGGACCACCGTCAATGCTTGACGCGGCGGACCTGCGCGAAGTTTGTCTGAAAGCCGGTGCTGACGACGTCGGGTTCGTCGAGGTTGATCGAGTTGAACTGGGACCGGAGCGTGAGGACATTCTCCGCTTTTTTCCGCATATTAAGTCGCTGATCAGCTTTGTCGTGCGAATGAATCGTGAGCCGATTCACAATCCCGCCCGTTCAGTCGCGAATGTCGAATTCGAGCAAACCGGCCATCGCGTGAACGAAACTGCCCACCACATCGTAGCGGCGCTAGCGGCGAAAGGCGTCCGCGCCATCAACCCGGCGATGGGCTTCCCAATGGAAGTCGGTCGGGGTACCGGCAACAAACTCTGGGTCGTTTCTCATAAAACCGTAGCTGTCGCGGCAGGGCTCGGTCAGATGGGCATTCATCGCAATGTGATTCACCCGAAATTCGGTAATTTTATTCTGCTGGGAACGGTGCTGCTGAATGCCGGAATATCCGAGTATCAGCATCCACTGGATTACAACCCTTGCGTGGAATGCAAGCTGTGTGTGTCGGCTTGCCCGGTGGGAGCAATCGGTGCAGACAGATCATTCAACTTCTCAGCTTGCTACACGCATAACTATCGTGAATTCCTGGGCGGCTTCACAAATTGGGTGGAACAGATTGCCGATAGTAAGAATGCAACTGAATATCGAGGTCGCGTCACAGATGCTGAATCTTTTTCGATGTGGCAGAGTCTTTCATTCGGCGCCAATTATAAGTCGGCCTACTGCATGGGGGTTTGCCCGGCTGGTGATGACGTCCTCGCACCCTTTCTGACCGACCGCTCACAGTATTTACAGGATGTCGTGCGGCCGTTGCAGGACAAAGAAGAAACTGTCTATGTCGTGCCCAGGTCTGACGCCGAAGAGTACGTGGCGCGCCGGTTCCCACACAAGCAGATTAAGCGCGTGGGCAATGGTCTGAATCGCCTGCGATCGATTCAGTCTTTTCTAAATGGAATGCCCTTAACCTTCCAGCCAGGCCGATCGAAAGGTCTCGACGCGACCTATCATTTCACTTTCAACGGCGCCGAAGATCGTCGTGCAACCGTGACCATTCGGGATCAGAAACTGGAAGTGATGGACGGCCATAACGGTAATCCTGATATTTCCGTCACGGCTGACAGTCAGACATGGCTGGGTTTTCTGGCGAAGGAGCGAAATCTTGTCTGGGCTCTACTGCGCAGAAGAATCCGCATCAAGGGATCGCCGCGCTTGCTGCTGGCTTTTGGAAAATGTTTTCCATCGTAATGCGCAAAAATGTTTGAGGCGAATTGTCGTATCTAAAAAAAAGACGATTCTGGTTGACTAAAGCAACGGAGGGAGAATTCACATGCCTGTCGCATACCTCGATGTGCCAGCCGGCCTGGCGGTCGATATCAAGAAAAAACTGGTCAAGGAGGTCGCCGAGTCCATCCACCACGCCTACATGATTCCCGACACACGAGTCCTTCTTCGCGAGTGGAGTTCCGAGCAGACAAGTGTCGACGGTGAACTCGCTCGCCCGATGCGCCCGATCTGTAATTTTTGCGTCCCGCCAGGGCTTCCGGTCGAGGCGAAGCGGCAGCTCGTCAAGCGGGTGAGTTCCGCAATCGCCGAGGCGTGCAATCCACCGCGAGAGGATGTCCTGCTCCCGAGCGGGAACAAGGTCAGTACGAGATGGGTACTCGCGTTCTTTAGCGAATACTCGCTTGAACAAGCTGCCCTCGATGACCTCTTGGCGTTTGAGAATCCGATGGTTACCGAAAGCCTGGAGGCAGTCATGCAAAAAGCAGCAGGGTAGTGGCAGGAAATCCTGAGCGCGTCTGGCTGTCTGTAGACTGGGACGGAGCGGCACGATATCGATCTGCCGCTGAGCGCCTTGGCAAAAGGAGTAATCGTTGCTTCCTATCAGCCGTTGACAAGTTGACAGATCAGTATTCCCAAAGGGACGTTAAATAGAATGAGCGGATTCTTAATTTATCCCTTACCAAATGAGATATCAGCAGGTTTGAAGAGAACAATGCGCGATCAGTTCGGCAATGAACCGAAGCTGGAGCAGGCGCAGTCCAGACGAAGTATTTGTCGCCGCTGTTTGCGACGGTTCAATCCCGGGGAACGAAGACTATTGTTCAAGTACAGACCATTTCAAAGAGAAGGAGTGTTTGCTGAAGCAGGCCCGATTTACATACATGAAAGCGATTGCCGGCCCGCAGCGGAAATCCTGACGGGCTACCCTAGTGAATTTCGGGAGCTTCCCCTCCTTCTGAGGGCTTACACGCAGGATGATGGTCAAGTAGATTCCAAACTTATCAAAGACGGCGATGCTGAGACAGTCATCGACGCGTTCTTCGCCAATC
>Ga0126384_10002145_pt1 | contig 11930 bp, 11 predicted proteins | sample PanSoiMetPlot_36_FD_92543 | JGI IMG/M metagenome (GOLD analysis project Ga0126384, IMG submission 92543) | Tropical forest soil microbial communities from Panama - MetaG Plot_36 | ecosystem: Environmental > Terrestrial > Soil > Tropical forest > Bulk soil | place: Panama | collected 2016-02-17 | reverse complement strand
TGATGGCCGATGGAGCGCTCAGCCCGTTGATAAAGGAATTGCTATACGTCGCGGTAAGCGTGACCAACGGCTGTGAATATTGCGTTGCAAGCCACACCGCCGCTGCCCGCAGCGCCGGTATGACGGACGCGATGTTCGGCGAGCTTATGGCAGTGGTCGGCATGGCAAACGAGACCAACCGGTTGGCGAACGGCTACCGCGTCCCGATCGATGAGACGTTTGGCTGATGATCGCGTCTGCCATGCATATGCGGAAACGCGCCGAAAAATTGCATCTTTCGTCATATCTTCCTCCCCGGACCGACCGCGGAATTCAGACCGTCGGCAGCGGGGTATCGGCTCGTCGAGGTGAGCTAACGGCAGCATCGGCCGTCGTAGCTTGCTCATTCGAGGGATGATTGTTCTGGATACGAACGTCGCGTCAGCGATGATGCGCCGGGAGGTGGACACGAAAATCCGCCGTTGGCTTGATAGCCTTCCGCCTGAACCCATCCGGGTGACAGCGATTACCATATTCGAGGTTCGCTTTGGCATTGGGGTATTGGCCAAAGGACGGCGGCGACGGCAGCTGAGGACGATTTCATCCAGACGATCGCAGAGGACTTTCAGGGTCGCGTTCTGGATCAAGCAAAAGCTGAGACAGCGGTGTTGCTTTGCGCCCGACGAAGGCTCCGCGGCCATCCCATCGAGATGCGCGATACCTTGAGCGCCGGCATCGTGGTATCGCGCCGTGCCGACTCGCGACTCGTAATCCAAGACATTTTGACGATCTCGGGGTTGCCGTTGTCGATCGCTGGGCGGCGTGATGGCTTGCGCGATCGTGTGGCTCCTGGTCAGGGAGGCCAGCGAAGCCGCAGCGGAAACTATGCGACACTGCATTCTGCGCGGCAGAGAGCAGGCCGGTTCGACCGCGGTGGCTCAACCTCGTCATGCCGCACACTGCTCAATGCCTGATGACGTCGAGTATTGGCAGGCTCAGCGCGATGGCGACGGCGATCAACGCGAAGCACATTCGCCGGAAGGTGAGTTCGCTCGCGAGCCCGAACATGCGAGCGCCTGCATAAAGCCCAACCCCATAGATGGGACAGGTGACCAACGCCAATCCCAGGACCGATGGGCTTAAGAGGCCGCTGACGAGATAGACGGTGCCGGTCATTACGCTCGATATTGCAAAATACAGGACAATGTTCGCGCGTACGGTCTCGGTCGGAATTGGACGGCTGAGCCAATAAGCGACGATGGGAGGACCGCCGATTTGCGCGGCTCCGCCCAACAGGCCGGCCACTGCGCCGACGAGTGCGGCCATCGCAGCCGAAGGCTTGCCGCGATAACGCCAACCCGACGTCAGCAACGCGAGCAGGAGCGTGCCAAACAACGCAATGGCCCAGCGTATCAGCAATGGATCAGATTTGACGAGAATCCAAGCACCGAGCGGTACGCCGGCGAGCGCACCGATTGACACCGTCCCAACATCGCGCTTGTCGGCGTGCCGCCAGGCGTTCGGAACCAGCCCGACAGCCGTCATGCCATCGATTAACAGGAGGAGCGGCGCGGCTGTCTGCGGACCTATCGCGGTGCTGGCGAGCGGTACGAAGATAAGTGCGCTGCCGAAGCCTGAAAAGCCGCGCGCCAGGGCAGCGACGAAAGCTGAGAGTCCCAGCAGAATAAGCGCGCCGCTTGAATGGCTGCGGATACCGATATCGAGCATGTGGATGTGGATGGGCGGATGCTGTTGTGCGGAAGGAGTACGCATACGCCGGTGGCCTCCCGCAGGGAATACCAACCGACGGGCTTTTGTGGCGTCGGACGCAGCTGCGCTGCTTCCCTCCGGCCGGAACGGTCACTATGATCGACCAACGCCACAATACGCTGCACGGGAGGCAAGTCATGATCAAGGCACCAATTCCGACCACCGCCGTCGCCCGCTGTTTTGCGTTAGCGGGCGTTATCTTCTGCGGCGCACCGCCGGTGCAGGCGCGGGTCACGCAGGTGGTGATTACCAAGACAGAATCACCAACCTTCGGCGGCAGGAACTTCGGTGCAGTCGGGCCCTATGAGCGCATCAGCGGGCAAATCATCGGCGAGGTCGATCCTAAGGACCCACTCAACGCCAGCATCGTCGACATCGGCCTTGCAGCGAAAAACCCCAACGGTGCCGTGACCTATTCGACGGACTTCCAAATTCTGCGGCCGGTCGACCGCACCAAGGGCAACAAGCGCCTCATCTACGAGATCACCAATCGCGGCCGCACCAACGCGCTGGAGATGCTCAACGACAGCAAAACCGGAAGTGATGTCGAATCCTCAGGCGATGCCGGCAACGGTTTCCTGATGCGTCAGGGTTACGTGGTGCTGGAGAGCGGCTGGGATTTCTCGGCGCCACGCAACGGTAAGCTGTTTACGGCGACCGTTCCGGTTGCGAAGAATCCGGACGGCTCCTCCATCACCGGCCTCAACACCGAGGAATTCGTCATTGACAAGGGGGCGACGCCGGCGTTCCAACGACTGACCTACTCGGCCGCGAGCAGCGACAAATCGAAGGCGAGCCTCACGGTGCGCAAGAACTACGCCGACACCCCGGTCCCGGTGCCGGCTGCCGAGTGGGATTACGTCGACGCCAAGTTGAACGCGGTCAAATTGACCTCAGGCAATTTTGGCGGGCCGGGCTCGTTCGGACCGACGGCACTTTACGAATTCACCTACGAGGCGAAGGACCCGGTGGTGGCCGCATTGGGCTTCGCCGCCATCCGCGACGTCGCGACGTTCCTGCGCAATGCGGAGACTGACGACAAGGGCACGCCGAATCCGCTCGCCGGCGACGTGCAGTACATTTACTCGTTCTGCTCTTCCCAGCCCTGCCGCACCATGCATGACTATGTGCAATTGGGGTTCAACCAGCCGGAGCGCGCCGCCGGCGCGGCGCCAAAGGTGTTCGACGGAGTTCTCAATTGGAAGGCAGGGGGCAGCGGCCTGTTCATCAACTACCGCTTCTCCCAGCCGGTGCGCACCCACCGCCACCATATCGCGCGGTGGACGCCCGAATACCAGTTCCCGTTCGCCGACGTGAAAGTCACCGACACGGTCACCGCCAGGACCGACTGGCGGCTGCGCCGCTGCGAGGAAAGCAACACGTGTCCGAAGACCTTCGAGGCGAACTCATCCAACGAATATTGGGCCAAGGCGTCCTCGATGATGCAGACCGACAGCCAGGGCCGCGATCTTGATCTCGGCAGCGCCGCCAATGTGCGTTACTACCTGCTTGCGAGTTTCCCCCACGGCGGCGGCAACGGGCCGGGGATCTGCGCGCAGCCGCGCAACCCGCTGCGTCCCGATGCGGCGTTGCGGGCGCTGCTCACCGATCTCGACGCGTGGGTGACGACCGCCACGGCGCCGCCTGCGAACCAGATGCCGCGGGTGGCGGACGGCACGTTGGTGCCGCCGCTGCCGCAGGATGGATACGGTTTCCCGCGCATCCCGGGCGTGATCTACAACGGCATCCACCACACCGGCGACCTGTGGGACTTCGGTCCCGATTTCGACAAGGGCTTCGTCTCAACGCTGCCGCCGAAGCTCGTCGGGACACCCTACCCAGTGCTCGTCCCCAAGGCCGACGCGGACGGCAACGACATCGCCGGCATCCGCATGCCCGAGGTGGCGGTTCCGGTCGCGACCTACACGGGCTGGGCGCTGCGGGCGGATGGGCTCGACGGCTGCGACGCCAGTGGGCAGAAGCTCGACTTTGCCAAGACCAAGGCGGCGCGGCTTGCGGCCGGCGACCCGCGGCCTTCGCTCGAGGAGCGTTACACCGATCACGCGACCTATGTCGGGCTGGTCACGCGAGCCGCCCAGGCGCTCAAGGATGCACGCTTCATGCTTGAGGAGGACGCTGCGGCGACCATCGCGGCCGCCCAGGCGGCGAGCGTGCCGTAAGGGCAAGCGCCGTAGATGGTATGGATGCGGCGGTCGACGCGGTGCTCACGCCGAAGTCGCGCAGGAGCCCGGCAGCGCCCGGGCCGGCTCCGTTTCTGATGCCGCACGCCGAGCACCACGCCGCAACCGTCGGCGTGAGCGAGGAAGGCATTGCCTGCACCAAGGCGGTCTGCAACTACATCCGCGAGACCTACCGGCGCTTTCCGGGCAGCACCGATGCGATGCATCTGATGTGGTTTATGCAGGTCCACCACATCGACATCGACTATTACGATCGCTACTTCCACGCGGGCGCCTACGGACGGACTCACGCGGAGCACATGGCAACGTGGCATCGGTGATGCTACCTGGCTAGCGCCACCCCAGGCATTCCGCCAGCCCGCGCCCCATAATCCATTGAAGGTCGTCGGCCGAGAGGAAATCCAGCGCCTCGGTGAAATGCGTCACCGTTTGCCGATAGCTGCATGACGCCGGCACGCGGGTGATGTCGCTGCCCCAGAACGCCCGCCGGGGCCCGAACGCCGCGATCACCTGGCGCAGCGGCTCGCGCAGGTTCCGGAACGGGTAGGGCGAAGTGGAGAAACACGGGAGCGCCGAGACCTTGACAGAAACATTCGGATGGCCGGCAAGCGCGATCATGCGCTCGGCGCCTGCGAAGGTTTCGTCATCCATGGTGGCGCGGGCGAATCCCATATGGTCGACGATGATAGGGAGCGCCGGGTGTCGCTTCGCAATCTCGCCCACAACGGCCAGCCGTTCGGGCGCATGCACCATCACGGGAATGCGGTGTTCTTCCGCCTCGCCCCAGAACCAGTCGGCGGTGCCGTCGTCGATCCAAGGCCGGTCGGCGTCGCGATGGAAAGTCAGGCGCACACCCAGCATTCCGGGTTGGCTTTTCCATCCCGCGAGCAGCGTGCGCGGGCCGCCCTGGAGAGGCACACGTCCCATGATGGCGAAACGATCGGGATGCTTTTGCACCGCCTCGATGACGTAGTCGTTGCGGTCCTGGTCGAATGACGGCGGCACCAGGATCGCCCGATCGACGCCGGCGACGTCCATGGCGGCGGCGAGTTCCTGGTAGCTGAAAGGCGTGCGGCGGAGACCGGCTTCGCCGAGAGGCCGGTTCACGCGGTGGGGAGGCCAGACGTGGACCTGGGAGTCGATGATCATGATGGTTGACGCAGACGTCATCCAGTCTACCCCTTCGCATTCCACTTGGCCGACAGCGCGGCGCGCGGGATTTCCTCTCCGCGCAGATAGACGCGGTTGATCCGCCGCGTATTGGCGATGTCGTCGAGCGGATTGGCATCGAGCACGATGAAGTCGGCGCTCTTGCCGATGGCGATAGTGCCGAGGTCGGTGAGCCCGAGATTTTCCGCCGAGTTGCGGGTTCCGATCACCAGCGCCTGCATCGGGGTGAGCCCGACCTTGGTGACCAGCAGCTCCAGTTCGACGTGGGTGCCGAGCCCGAAGAATTGGCCACCGGTCACGCCGCCGGTATCTGTGCCGAGCCCGATGCGGGCGCCGGCGGCGTAGAGCTTGGCGGTGTTGCGCAGGTTGGTGGCCGCCATGGTGCGCGCGCGCTGCACGGCTTGCGGATTGGCATTGGGGTCCGGCGAAAACTGTTCGCCAAGTTGCTGCAGGCTCTCCGTCGAGAAGGCGCCGCGCAGCGCGGCGTCGTCGACCCAGGCGGGCTTGCCGGTGTAGATCGCACGCCGTTCGCCCCACAGCGTTTCCAGGAAGAACACGTTCGGTCGCGACTTGACCAACGCCAGAAATTCGTCGTCGACGTCGTGGTCGCGCACCATATGGGCGAAGCCGTCGAGGCCTGCGCGCAGCAGGTCCTTGGCATCGGCAAGCTCAACGATGTGCGCCAAGACGCGCAGATTGTGCTGATGCGACTCGTCGATGATCGCCCGATAGAGGTTGGGCTTGAGCTTCTCGACCGTGCCGTTGCGATCGTCGACCCAGATCTTGACCATATCGGGTTTGTGGGCCGCCAGCTCCTGGACGTATTTGCGCGCCTGCGCCTCCTCGGTGACCCCGTAGGCGGAATCGCGCATGGGACCTCCCGGCCCCGCGTTGGGCATACCGAAGCCGCTGCCGGTGGTGAGATAGCGCGCGCCGGTGCGTGCCTCGGCCCGCACCCGGTAGGGCAGATCGCCGCGCGCGGTGCCGGTTTCGAGCACAGCCGCGACGCCGTACCACGCGTAGCGATCGAGCATATCGAGCAGGTTCTCGCGGGTATAGTTGTCGGCCGTGAAGCTCGTGCCGCGGCGATAGCCCATGTGCACGTGATCGTCGATGAGCGCCGGCATTACCGTCTTACCGGTCACGCCGACGCGCGCCGCGCCAGCGGGCGCCGCGACCTCGCCGCGGCGGCCGAGTGCCGCAATACGGTCGCCGACGACCACGATCGCCGCATCCTCGATCGGCGCGCTACCGTCGCCCACGATAAGCCGTGCCCCCTCGAATACAGTCGCGGCGCCGGGAGTTTGGCCGGGCGCGGCGCTTGTCGCGAGCAGAAATGTTGCGAATGCGACGAGGCAAGATCGCATCGACATGGGTCTGCACATACCGATTTCCTCCCTTAGCGACGCCGTTTCGCTGGGCTCAGCTCACGCTAAGGCGGCCACGGCGGACAAATCTCACCCACTAGGGGAACATGTAATACGCCGTAAAGCGTCCATAGACCGCGACGGCGATCCAGGTCACGAGGGACAATCCTCCGGCTAGCTTGGCGGCCCACGGCACCGGGAGGCCGCGGTCCCACTTCGCAACGCCTCGATAGGTGATGAAGTGGAACACCAGCATGTTCACACCCGCGATGGTCATCAGGGTGAGTTTGACCAGAAATGCGAAGTTCATCGCATACTTCACCGCCTGGCCAGTGAACATAAGCACGCCGGTGATCGCCGCGATCACGAACGCCGCCCACGTCCAGGGGAGCAGCTGCCGGGACAGATCAGTGACCGAGAAATCGGCAAACGCCATCCCGGTCAGGCGTAGATCCAGGATTGCGATTGTGCCGAAGACGAGCGACACGGCGGCGACATGGAACATGTCGATCGCCGGGAAGCCGTAGGTGGATTGTGAAATGAGGATGGCGAGCGGCGTTGCCTCCACCCAATGCAGAAGTTCGGTCAACGCCCTCAATCTCCGTTCCCCGTATAATGGATCGGTTTCATGAAACCAATCGCATCGAGCGAATAGACCCTCGGATTGCGCACCGGGTTCGCCAGGGAAGGGACATACGTCTGAGGAGACCGCGCGCTTCGTCTGGCCGTCACCCCCCCAACAATCCGGCAACCCATCGTCCGCGACCCGCAAGGGTCGCGCCGACCCACAACACCAGGGCTGCGATCCCGACGAGCTGCGCCGGCACACCGGCATCCCTGCCGCTGCAACCGTTGTGCCTCAGCATGATCGGGAGCGCCGCCGTGGTAGCCGTCGCGGCTCCCATCATGTAGAGCTTCGCCACGAAAGCGCCGTCGCGGAACGATCGTGGCGCCCCAAACATCAAGGCGATCCCCGTCAGGGTTGCGACGGCGAGGGCAGTCCACATCCACGGCATGAAGCGCTTGCTGCGTGCGATCGCGGTGCCAGACCGCGAAGCTCCCCAGACTCGCAGGTCGATCATGACAACCGACGACAGCACGATTCCAATCGACAGGATGTGCATGGTCTGAAGCACCGGAACGAGCCAGGCAATCCGGCGCATCGCCATGCTTATCGGCAGGCTGCCGATCCATTGCGACAGCTCGGCCATCATGGTCCCCCCACTGCCGCCGTCTGCCTATTTACCGGTCTTGATGAATTCCAGGATCTGGTCGGAGAGTTGCGCATCCGCCGTGTTGATCGAGTAGGACTCCGACATGTGGCTGTGTTTCGGCAATACGATGCTGCGCACGCAGCCATGTTCCGACTTGCACAACGCATCCTTTAGCAGAGCGGATTGCGCGGCGATCGGCGGCGGATCAAGTTCGGCCGAGTTGATCATGAACGGAATCTTGGTCTTGATCAGACCCGCAACTGACGAACGTTGAACCAGCAGCGCCGGATCGTTGCCGAAATACGCAATCCTGCCCTCGCTCTGGTCACCCTCGGTAAAATCGTAGCCGCCCGATGACAGCATCGCCCCGGCGAGCCCGGAGCCCTTGGGTCCATGGAACTGCGGATGTGACACGTATGATGCAACGTGGGTGGCGCCTGCGGAATGTCCCATCAGAAAGATGCGGTTCAGGTCCACGCCGAGGTCCGCGGCCTTGTCGGCGACGAGATGAATCGCTGCGGCCAAATCCTCATTGCCGGCCGGCCACGGAAACTGCGGCGCCAGCCGGTATTCGACATTGACGCCGACCATGCCGTGGTGTGCCGCAAACAGCATGATGTTGTCGTAGAAGGCACTGCCGGGCGGATGTTTGTTGCCGCGGATCATGCCGCCGCCATGCACGAACATCAGCGCCGCACGGCCGGTGGCGCCAGTCTCGGGCACGAAAATGTCGACGACATTGCGCACATCGCTGCCATACTTCACGTCGCGCATCACCTTGACGCCCGCATAAGGCTCCTTCTCCTGTAGCGGCGTGTAGATTTTGCCGGTGTTCTCAGGATCAACGACACGCCCGAGCGCTGCGACCTTCTCGGCGATATCCGGCGGCATCTGCGCCAGCGCCATTGTCGGGAACGCGAGCGCTGCACACAGCAATGCCGCGACGGCAACGCGAGTGGCGATGTTTTGCGACGTTGCTTCGGCAGCGCTGGCGATGTTGCAAGCGTTCTGGCTGTGATCAGGCGTGTCGTGATGAGTCATGGGCTCTCCTCTCGGGCACTGTCGGCTTTTTTTAAGCTTAGCACAATGACCGACCACGCGAACAGCAGGGCGATGGCAGTTGCATCCGTCTTCCGGCGGAGGCGGTTGGTCTGATACACTCACCGCTATCCGGCACAGCTCCGGCAGCCGGCCGCCAAAACGCCGGAGCAGGGAGGATGTCATGACGGCCAGGCAGCGACCGCTCAGCGATGCAATACTTGTTCATTCGGCTTTGGCTGCAGCAGTGATCGTGGCGGCGCTCGATGTTCCGGCGGCGGCGCAGACGCTCGCGGGAATCCCAGGCGTGCTGGCGCCAGGGGTCGCGCCGGAGCTGGTGCAGGAGGGCTACACCTTCACGGAAGGCCCGGTCGCCACGGCAGAGGGCGGCGTTTATTTCTCCGACATCCGGGTCAGCAAGACTTACTTCCTCGATCCCGGCGGCAAGATCAGCGTGGTGCGCGAAAACACCAATGGCGCGAACGGACTTGCGCTGACCCGGGATGGCGACCTCCTGTTCGCCGAAGGCGACGGCAAGCGCATCACCAAACGCAACCGCGACGGCAGCATTACGACGCTCACCGAAGGCCCGCCGGGCGCTCCGCTGCTGGCCCCCAACGATCTCATCGTAGATGCAAAGGGTGGCATTTATTTCACCGATCCCGGCCCGCGGCCGGTCGTGCCGGGCCGCCCGACCTACGTGTATTACCTGCCGGCCGGCGCCAGGACGCCGATCCTGATCGACGGCGCCGTACCCCGGCCCAACGGCCTGACGCTGACGAACGACGGCAAGACGCTCATCGTCGACGACACGCTCAATCCCACGGTATTCGCCTACGACGTACAGCCCGACGGCAGCGTCAAGAACAAGCGGGCGTTCCTGCAGCTGCGCGACATCCCGGCCAGCGCCGAAAGCGGCGCCGACGGGATGGCGATCGATCGCGATGACCGGCTCTACATCACGACCGTTACGGGCGTTCAGGTGTTCGATGGCAAAGGCCAGTACCTCGGGACCATCAAGGCCGGCCGCCAGGCCGCCAACGCCGCGTTCGGCGGCCCCGACAAACAAATCCTTTACCTGACGGCGCGCGAGGGGCTCTATCGGGTAAAGACGCTCGCCAAGGGACCACAGCGCTTAGGCAAGTGAGGGCGGTGTTCCGCCTATTGGCGCCGCATCGCCACCCGCTACGACAAGCTCGCCCGGGACTAGTTCTCCGCCCTGTGCTTCGTAGTTATGCTCTCCTATTGGCTTCGGTGTAATTGAGTCCGGCCCTCACTGGCCAGCTCGTGTGCACTCGTTGTCACGACCGTTGATGGATCACGCTCCATCTTGGCGGGCGCGCTCTATCACACGTTAGTCCTGGGGTCGCCACCACGCGGCCGATATCAGAGATCCCACAGACACGGTGAGAATGCCACGGTCAGGTCAAACGAATACCAATCACGCAGACGGCGGGCGGTTTGAAATCGCGCTCCTCGACATGGATCTGAGCGAAGCCGGCTGACTCCATTGCCGCTGAGATCTGGTCTGCCATAGCGACCGCGTCGGCACGCGTCGGATTCCTGTTGCGGGGCTGGTAGGTCGTGGCGACGATGCCGCCGCCGGCAAGCTTGGTGGACAGGAGTCGGAAGAACGCCATCTTGTCCGGCATGAACTGGATCACGTTCACCGAAAAGATCTTCGTAAACGGGCCACCCACATTGCGAGCATCTTCGATTGGGCCGATGCGCACGAGAACCTGGCCGTTCGCTATCGCTTCTCGGTTTCGGCGGGTTGCTTGCTTCACCATGACAAGGGAGTGGTCGATTCCGACGACAGTCCCTGACTGGAGCCGACGGGCGACATGGTCCAGCGCGACGCCCGGTCCGCAGCCGAGCTCAAGCACTCGATCGTTGGGATCGATGTGAAGCAGATCAACCGTCCAGCGGCTTCGCTCGCGGTTGGAACCGCGCGCGGCCATAATCCAACCAACGATATGACCGAATGGGCCTGATGGCTTCTTGAACTGTCTGACGATCCGATCGCGGATGTCCATGCTCTCTTCTCGCTCAACGGCTACAGCCAGCGGCGGACGCGCGCCTTGCCGTCCAGGACCAGCCTCAGGATCAGGCAGGCGAGATAGAGGAGTTATGATGTCCGCAGTTGCGGCACCATGATTCTGTTGGCTGGCGCCGCCATATGCGCTCCTCCCGCTTGCCAGGTCATGCGTCGAAGACCAGGACCGGCACTGCGGCGACAACTCAGGTGTCATTCTAGATGTTGACAATATAGGTGTCAATTCGCAATGTGTGCGACGACGGAGCGGAAAGTGATGGCGGTGCAACAGAGGAAGGGGCGAATCCGGTCGCCACCAGCACAGGCAAGGCGATCGCGGACCTGATGCTCGAGGTCGCGCAGTCACTGCCGCAGCCCCAACCGTGAGTAGGACGGCACCGAGAGCGTCATTCACGTCGACGTGGGATCTCTTTGCGGTGTTAGTAGGGACTCAAGGTCCGCAATTCACGCCGTCGTTTTAGCATAGGTGTAACGAGTGAGACGGAGCATCGGCTTCCCCACGATTCGTGCGCACCACAAAAGCGGCCGCAAGAATTGAAGCACCAGAAGAGTGCCAATCAGGTAGACGGCAAAGATGCCGGTAATGCGATTGCCACCGAGCTGTTCGGCGACCCAGCCGCCCGCAGAAGCGACGAGTTGCGGCCGTGTGATCACAACGTATGCAAACGCCACTGGCGCGACGAGCACACCCGTCTTGCCGATGGCACTAATTACCTGATATGCGCCTTCAGCGGCCACACGGATCGCATTGTTCCCGGCGGAACTTTCAGCAGCCAAACGAACCGAATTTTTTTCGACTGCATCCTCTGCAGCCAGGCGAACTGCGCTTTTCTCGACCACTTCCGTGGCGCCGATCCCAAGTCGAGCCGCCTTTGCAACGGCGCCGACGCCGCCAGCAATAACGGTGACGTCGAGAGCGGCGAAACCAACCTCCTTCCACGTAGGCAAACGCTCTCCTCGGACCAAGATCGTCTCGATATCTTCAACACCCCCGAAAAGGAGGTCCTTGGCAGCGAAGAAGAATCTCCTCATTGGTTTCCGCACTGCCTTGCCATCGACGATCTCGAATTCCGCGAGCATTTCGTGACCTCGGCGTTCAAGGTGATAGATCGCGATCAGGCCGATCTGTTCGCGA
>Ga0126384_10002144_pt1 | contig 11935 bp, 11 predicted proteins | sample PanSoiMetPlot_36_FD_92543 | JGI IMG/M metagenome (GOLD analysis project Ga0126384, IMG submission 92543) | Tropical forest soil microbial communities from Panama - MetaG Plot_36 | ecosystem: Environmental > Terrestrial > Soil > Tropical forest > Bulk soil | place: Panama | collected 2016-02-17 | reverse complement strand
GGTCGCCGGCCGACTGATGAATCGTATCGCTGTAGGTCGGACCCGCGCTTTGGGCGTTCGCCGTTGCAAGCCCGCAAAGGACCATCATCGCGGAAGCGGCGATCAGGGCGAATTTCATGTGATACTCCGGTTCGCGTTTCGCCCCCCGCGCCCAAAAATCAATTCATGCGGGTAATTTTCGTTCCGGAACTCCGAGTTGTGCGAAGGTACACTGGCGCGGAGATTTGTCGGGGCGCCAGCGCATCAGCTTGGTGCCGTGACGGAACCGGCGACCGGTGACGTGGTCGTACCGCACCTCGACGACCAGATCGGGCCGCAGCGGCTCCCACGCGCTGCTGCGCTCGCTGCTCCAACGGCTCGGGGCGCCGGGTGCGTTGCCCGTGAAGCCCGGCGGCTGACGCAGCGCCTCGAGGCGGCGCGTGAGGGCAGGCCGCTCCTCGTCGCTGATGGTCGACGTGAACCCGACGTGGTCGAGCTTGCCATCGTCATCGTAGAGCCCGAGCAGCAGGGATCCGACCTGCCGGCTGCCAGCCCGGTAGCGAAAACCGCCGACCACGCAATCGGCGGTCGCGAGTTTCTTCACCTTGATCATGGCGCGCTCGCCGGACTCGTAGGGCCCGTCGAGGAGTTTCGCGACAACGCCGTCGAACCAGCCGTTGCCGGACTCCCGCAGCCATCTTTCCGCTTCGGCGCGCCGAAGCGTGAACGGCGACGCCGCGAGACCAGACGGCACATCCGCCGCGCGAACGAATGCATCGAGCGCCTGTCGGCGCAGGCGCAGAGGCTGATCCGTCAGCACGGCGCCATCCGCTGCTGCCAGCATGTCGAACAACACCAGTCGTGCCGGCGTGGCGACCGACAGTTTTTGGATGCGGCTTGCCGCCGGATGAAGCCGCATCTGCAGCGTATCGAAGGAAAGGCGGCCATCGATCTCGATGATGAGCTCGCCGTCGACCACGAAACGCTCTATCGGCAGCGCGCTGAGCAGCGAGACGATCTCGGGAAAATAACGGCCGAGCGGCTTGCCGGATTTGCCGCGCAACTCGACAGCGGCGCCGGCCTTGAAGGCGATGCAACGGAATCCATCCCACTTCGGCTCGTACTGCCAGGGTCCGTTCTCGGCCGGCAGCCTCTCCTCCACACGCGCCTCCATCGGCATGACGTCGGGCCGCAAGGGAAATCGTATGCGCGACCGCGGTCGAGGCCGCGCCAGGGCATTGGCAGGCGCGACGTCACGTCTTCGTCCGCGGTTCTTCGTCACGGGCATTCAGGATCGGCCCGCGATGCCACCGGCGCCCGACATAATGACGTCGGTTGCTCGCCGCTCCGACGCGGACTGGAAGTCTTGCAGATAAGTCGGTTGCGCAAGTGTCACCATCGCCGTCGCGAAGCCAGGCGATGGTTCAACCCCGGGAAATGGAGGCCGGTTCCGGCGCTACGGTCTGCCACCGTGTCCGGCTGGATTTGCTGCTGGGCATTTTGCTGCGGCTGATGGGCGCTCGATGCCTTTCGTCACCAATCGTCATTGGCGACGTCGTTGCGTGAGGGCACGGCCGGCAGCCGATGCACCTGCTCCAGTCCACATTTCAGACACGCGAGGGTGTGCATTCCGCTGCCGCGGTCGAGCTCGGTAAGTGCGAGAGATGTGGGCCCCGAACATCGTGCGCAACGGACCGGCTCCCAGCCCTTGCTGGGAATCGTCTTGAGGAAGACGCGCTCCGCTGACGCGATGCTCGCCGCCAGGCGCATCCACGACCATTCCATCTCGGCGAAAAACTGCTTGCGCCTGGTGTCGGCAGCCGTGATGGCGCGTTCGCGTGCCAGCGCCGCATTTGCGAGACAGGTTTGTAATTTTGTGCTGCTGCGCTGAAGCATACCGATCCCACCCGCCGCCCCAGCGCCCCCAATCAGGCTAGGGGCGGCCACGGTCCCGGCAAATTCACATTGCCGTGTGCCGAGTCGGAAACCCGACCGACGCGGTAATTTCGCCGGCGCGAAGTTCCACGTTCAACCACTCGCCGACTGTGTGACGCAGCGGGTATGCGAGATTGTGTTGTCAACCCTTGCCGCCCCGCCGTCCGCGTCCTCCTCCCCCTCACGCGTCTCGAAGTGGTCACAGCGGGGACAGCGGAAGGTCAACAGCGCGGGGAACGATGCGACGCCGGGCGTCGTGCGGACGAGCATCATCGTCGCTTCGCAGCGGGGACAACGCGGAAGCTGTCGGGCTTCACTGGCATGTTGGCGATCGTTGGACCGGCAATCAACGAGCGAATTCGCGCGAACGGCCGCCATCGATTTCTCCGGAAAGGCCGGACGTGTTCGTAACGCAATATTAACGTCTGCGGGGCCGCCGCGTTCCGGGCGAAGGGGAGCCTCCCGGGCGCTCCTTCTGTTGAGGCTGTGACACTCGCAGCCTGACGATCTCCGCGCTCTCGCCGGCGCTGCGCCGAAGTGCGGCCTCGAGGTCGGTCGGCCGACCATATTTCTTCAGAACGTCACGGAACGCCTCGTCGGCGAGCTCCTGGAAATCCATCATGCGGTCGCGCGCCAGCAGGTCGAGGGCCTGCCATGTCGCGCCGTCGAACTGAATGCGCTTGCCCGGCATGGGTCACCGCAGTTTGAGCTTGCGGCCAGAGGCCACGGGCCCCGGTTTCGCGCCGCGCCCTCACTCTGCCGCAAGCATGGCCAGCGCGGCAAGCGCCGCGAGGAGGCCGATCGCCTTGCGCGGCGTGACGCGCTCGCGCAGTACGAATATCCCCAGCAGGGCGGCGACGATGAAGCCCATCTGCGCGATCGGCACCAGCACGCTCGCCTGGCCGCGCGCGACGCTGCGCAGCATCAGCAGGGTCGCCCCGAACAGCACGAGCGCGGCGGCTGCGCCGTAGCGGAATGTGACGCCCGGCGGGCGCAACTTGCGGTCCGCCGCGTAGACGACCGCGGTCGCAAGCGGCGCGAACAGCGCCGCCTGCGCGACCGCGAGCGTTTCTGGGAGCGCGCCGTGGCGAAGGCCCACGGTGTGGAAGAAGTTGGAGGCACCGAACGCGAGGGTTGCGATCGCAATCTGGACGAGCGAGCGCCGCCGCGCGTCGTCGAGCGGGCGCGCGTCGTCTCGCTCGGTGCCGACCAGGAGGTGTGTCGCGACGAGCGCGAGCGCCAAACCGAGGAGCTTGAGGCGGGTGAGCGGCTCGCCGAGGACGGCGATCGCGAGCGCGGCGGTGACGACGAAATTCAACCGGAAGATCGATGCATTGGTGCTGACCGCACCGGCAGCGAGGCTGCGAACAAAGAAGTAGAACCCGATGAAGACGAACATGCCCGCGAGCGAGCCCCATAGCGCCGCCGGCGTGGCAACCAGCGTGCCGGTTGCGAGCGCGTAGAAAGCGACGAGCGGACAGAAGAACCACGCCTGCGCCATCAGGAAATGGTCCGGACGGATGCCGGCGGCAGCGGCCTGCTTGTAGACGAAATCCGAGATGCCGTAGCAGACCATCGCGGCCATCGCCCAAACGACGGGTTGGTCCATGAAGCCTCGTCAGTCGGCGGAAAGAACGTGCGGCGTGCGGGAAGCGGAAGATATGGCGAGGGCGGTGCGGCGTAAATCGGTCGTGCTGCGACACGTCAGGCGCGTGGCTGCGGGCGCATTGATGGCCAAAAAGCGACGGGCGCGATGGATGCATCGGCGCGAACGGAGGGCAGGGGCGATCGATTCAATTCGACGGATCTGCGCGGGTACGGAATTCTCCTTAGGCGCATTATTTGAATCTGACTCACGCCACGGGCGCGCGCCCGCGGGGTGAGGTGGCCCTGCGGCGGTAGATTTGATTTCGGTCAAATCGCACCTCCGCCGTCGGATCTAGGCTGAACCCCAAGCGATCGGGAGGCATCCCATGATCGAGACGATGCCGTCATTGTTCATCTCGCCCGCGAAGGTGTGCTTCGTCATCGCCAAGGCGCGCGCGTTCGATGTCAAGGATGCGGGCACCAATCCTGACTTAGGCTTCAAGCGGGCCGACATGCGGTCGGTGCCCGAGGATAATCGCGACGATCTGACCTACCAGGAGCTCCGCGGCTTCATCGACGCACTGACGGAGGACGAGCGGGTCGACCTCGTGGCGCTGACGTGGCTCGGCCGCGGCGACGGCGAGGTATACGACTGGGACGATCTGCGCGAGGAGGCGGCGCGGCTGCACAACAAGCGCGCGGCGCAATACCTGCTTGGCAAGCCGATGCTGGCCGATCATCTCGAGGAAGGCCTGTCGAGCCTCCGCCATTTCTGCGGGGCGGAGAGGTGACGATCGCGGCAGGCGTCCTGCCGGATCCCCAAGAACTCGGCACCGTCTGGCCTTGCGCCGCCGCTCCCACAGACCGACACATCCCATGGAAACAGTCGTAAAAATCGAATTGCAGGGTGACGGGCTCGAACTGGCGCGGCCCGTTATCGAGAGGCAACTCGGCGAACTCAGCAAGCGCTTCGGCCGCATCACCGCATGTCGGGTCGCGCTCCGCTCGCCGAGTGGCCATCACCAAAGCGGCGGACACTACGAGGTCCGGGTCCACATCGCGCTACCGAACGGGCGCGAGATCAACATCGATCGCAATCCGACGCTCGACGAGCGCCACGCCGATCTGATGTTCGCGGTCAACGACGCCTTCAAGCGCGCCCGGCGTAGACTGCAGGACGAGGCGCGCCGACTTCAGGGCCGCGTCAAGCGGCACGCTCACGCACAGAGTTGACCGCCGGCCAGAATGTTGTTGGCGGATATCCGGAAAATCCGATCTTTTGATCCAGATCAAGGAACGGCCGTGCGCCGGATTCGATGATGCAGTATCGGACACGCCCCTCATCTCCTCCCACACCCCGCGTCCGATTGCGCGAGCCCCAGACCCACCCCTGGGGCTCGCCGCTTTTTTGTGACGATGAAGCGGTGCCCCGTGTGGGCGCTCATCGTCGCGGCCCAATTCACTCCGGGCGCTCCGTCAACTACGATGCCAGACTCGGAGCATCGCGACTTGGCCGTGTGCCTCCCGGCCGGACGAGCGCCGGCTGCCCCGCCGCGACGACTCATCGTCGAGTCGTAGAGCCTGCTCCCAACCGGTTGAAACCAGGCGATCGACCGCCCAAATGTGCCGCTGGTGGCTGTACCATGGAACGTGATTTTCCCCGCGACTGGATGTGGTCGGAAGCCTGCGAGATGCTCGCGCGGGCTGAACGGCTGCATCGCGAATTCTTCCGACCCGTGCGGTCGACGAACCGACTCCCAACATGGGAGCCGCCGGTTGATATCCTCGAGACCGGCCGTGAGGTCCTGGTTCTCGTGGCCTTGCCGGGCGTCGACCCCGACCGGGTCGAGGTGGCGATTGATGGCGACGATCTCGTGGTCGCCGGAACCCGCGTGCTGCCTACCGAACTGAGCACGGCGCTGATCCATCGGCTCGAGCTGCCGCAGGGCCGCTTTGCCCGACGCGTGCGGTTGCCGGCCGGACGCTACAGCGACGTGAGCCGCTCGGCCGTGCATGGCTGCCTGCTGATCACCATGCAAAAATCGGGGTCATCCCATGGCTGAGCCGGATACCATGCACAGCCTGGGCTCGAATCAGAGTGCCGTCGGCGCGGCGCCGAGCGTCGCACCGATTCCCCCGGATGCGCTGATCATCGTACCGGTGCGCAATGCGGTGCTGTTTCCCGAGCAGGTGATGCCGATCACGGTGGGACGCACGCGGTCGATCGCGGCCGCGCAGCAGGCGATGCGGGAGCAGCGCCCGGTTGGCATTCTGTTGCAACGCGAGGCGCAGGATACCGATCCTTCGCCGATCGACATGCACCGCATCGGCACGGTCGCCAATGTGGTGCGCTTCCTCACCGCACCGGACGGGACGCATCATCTCATCTGCCAAGGCGAGCAGCGCTTCCAGATCGATGCGTTCATCGGCGGCTGGCCGTTCCTGGTGGCACGCGTGGTGCGGATCCCCGAGCCCACGACCCGCACGCCCGAGATCGAGGCGCGCTTCCTGAGCCTCAAGAATCAGATGCTGGAGGCCGTGCGCATGCTGCCGCAGGCTCCGGCGGAGCTGCTGGCCACGGTCCAATCACTCGAATCGCCCGCAGCCCTTGCCGATCTGGCCGCCGCCTATATGGACATCAAGCCCGGGGAGAAGCAGGAGATCCTCGAGACGATCGAGATCGTCGCACGCATGGAGAAGGTCGCGCGCATGCTCGCGGCCCGCATCGAGGTGCTGCGCCTCTCCCAGGAGATCGGCCAGCAGACCAAGGCGGCCCTCGACGCGCGCCAGCGCGAGGTGCTGCTGCGCGAGCAGATGGCGGCGATCCAGCGCCAGCTCGGTGAGGGCGAGGACGGCAAGGCGGCCGAGATCGCCGAGCTCGGCAAGGCGATCGCCGACGCCAAGATGCCGAAGGAGGTGGACGAGCAGGCGCGCAAGGAGCTGCGCCGGCTCGAGCGCATGCCCGAGGCGGCGGCCGAATATGGCATGGTCCGCACCTATCTCGACTGGCTGATCGAGCTGCCCTGGGCGCTGCCGGAACAGAGCGACATCGACATGGTGCAGGCGCGGCGCATCCTCGACGAGGATCATTACGGCCTGGAGAAGATCAAGCGGCGCATCATCGAGTATCTCGCGGTGCGCAAGCTCGCGCCGCACGGCAAGGCGCCGATCCTGTGCTTCGTGGGTCCGCCCGGCGTGGGCAAGACCTCGCTCGGCCAGTCGATCGCCCGCGCCATGAACCGCAAGTTCGTTCGCGTGAGCCTCGGCGGCGTGCACGACGAGGCGGAGATCCGCGGCCATCGGCGCACCTATATTGGCGCACTGCCGGGCAACATCATCCAGGCGATCCGCAAGGCTGGCGCGCGCAACTGCGTGATGATGCTCGACGAGATCGACAAGCTCGGCGCCGGCATCCAGGGTGATCCGTCTGCGGCGTTGCTCGAGGTGCTCGACCCTGAGCAGAACAACACCTTCCGAGACAACTATCTCGGTGTCGCGTTCGACCTGAGCCGCGTCGTCTTCATCACCACGGCAAACATGCTCGACACCATACCCGGCCCGCTGCGCGACCGCATGGAGGTGATCAGTCTCGCGGGCTACACGGCCGAGGAGAAGCTCGAGATCGCGCGGCGCTATCTGGTGCACAGGCAGATGGAGGCGAACGGGCTGCAGACGGGCCAAGTCGAGATCAGCGACGACGTGCTGCGCGCGATCATCGCGAGCTACACGCGCGAGGCGGGCGTGCGCAATCTCGAGCGCGAGATCGGAAAGGTGCTGCGGCACGCGGCGGTTCGCATCGCCGAAGGCCAGAGCGGCCCGATCCGCCTCGAAAGCCGGGATCTCACCGGGATTCTCGGCGCGCCCCAGTTCGAGAACGAGATCGCGATGCGGGTGGCCGTGCCGGGCGTTGCGACCGGGCTTGCCTGGACGCCGGTTGGCGGCGACATCCTGTTCATCGAGGCGACGCGGCTGCCCGGCAACGGCAGGCTGATCCTGACCGGTCAGCTCGGCGACGTCATGAAGGAGAGCGCGCAGGCGGCGCTCAGCATCGTCAAGAACCGGGCAGCGGCGTTCGACATCGATGCGACGCTGTTCGAGAGGAGCGACATTCATATCCACGTGCCGGCCGGGGCCACTCCGAAGGACGGTCCGAGCGCTGGTGTAGCAATGTTCATGGCGCTCGTGTCGTTGATGAACGAGCGCACGGTGCGCAGCGATACCGCGATGACCGGCGAGATCAGCCTGCGCGGACTTGTGCTGCCGGTGGGAGGCATCAAGGAGAAGGTCGTCGCCGCGGCCCGCGCGGGCCTCAAGCGCGTGATGCTGCCGGCGCGCAATCGCAAGGATTATGACGATATTCCGGAGGAGGCGCGCCGCCAGATGGAGTTCATCTGGCTCGAGCGGGTCGACGAGGCGGTGGCGGCAGCTCTGGAGCCGCGGCGGGAGACCAAGGCGCAATCGTTGCACGATGCTGACGCACCCGCGCTCACGGGCGCCTGACCGTCATTGCGATACGATGAGGACCACTGCGGTTCGCCAACCGGAGCATTTCCGCACTTTCCGGCGAGGAGGAGAGCGTGAGCGACCCCTACGAGATGCTGGGCGTTGAGCGGTCCGCCTCGCTCGAGGACATCCGAAAGAGCTATCGGCGCCTGGCGAAGAAGCTGCACCCCGATCTCAATCCCGGCAACCGCAAGGCGGAGGAACAGTTCAAGGAGGTTTCCTCCGCCTACGATCTCCTGTCCGACCCGGACAAGCGCGCCCGCTTCGATCGCGGCGAGATCGATGCCACCGGCGCCGAGCGGCCACGCCAGCGTTTCTACAAGGACTTTGCGTCGGACGCGGCGGGTCACCCCTATGCAGATGCGTCCGGATTCGAGGATCTGGCGGAAGAGGACGATTTCCTGTCCGAGCTGCTGCGGCGGCATCGGCAGGCGCGCGCCAACGCACCTGGCGCCGACGTTCACTATCGGCTGCCGATCGAGTTTCTCGACGCCGTCAACGGCGCAACGATACGTTTGAACGTACCGGACGGCGGCACACTCGAAGTCAAGATTCCGGGCGGCACCGATGACGGCCAGGTACTGCGGCTGCGCGGTAAGGGCGCTCCGGGCGCCGGCCAGGGCAAGCCCGGCGACGCGCTGGTCGAGATCGCCGTCAAGCCGCACCGCTTCTTCATCCGGCAGGGCGACGACATCCATCTCGAACTGCCGATCACGCTGACCGAGGCGGTTCTCGGCGGCCGCATCAACGTACCGACGCCGGGCGGCGCCGTCGCAATGACGCTACCGAAAAATTCGAACACCGGAACCGTGCTGCGGCTCCGGGGCAAGGGCGTGCGTCGTCATGCCGGGGGACACGGAGACCAATTGGTCAAGCTCAAGGTGATGCTGCCGAGCGCTCCGGACTCGGAGCTCGAATCCTTCGTATCGGGTTGGGCCGGCGGCAAGGCCTACGATCCACGTCGGGACATGCAGCCATGATCAGCAAGCAGCAATTCCTGATTCGGGCGCGACTTGATCAGGCGACCTTGGAGGCCTGGATCGCCGAGGAGTGGCTCATTCCCAGCCGCGCCGCGGACGACCTCGCGTTCACGGACGCCGATATCGCTCGGGCTTCCCTGATCCGCGACCTGAAGGAAACCATGGAGGTCAACGATCCGGGCATCGGCGTGATCCTCAGCCTGCTCGATCAGATGCACGGCCTGCGGCGGACGCTCACAGAGCTGCTGGCGGCAGTCCCCGAGCGACCGGGTCGGCCCGTTTCCGGCCCGCGCGACCCGGCGGGCTGAAGGTTCGCGCTCTCCCGGTTTCGCCGAGCGGTTGCGCAGCGGCCTGCGGCCAGTTGGTCAGAGCGTCAGCACGACCCGCATGATGCCGCCGTCGTCGGGGTCGCGCTCGATGCTGAAGCCGAGATCGCGGCACATCTGCAGCATGACCGCGTTCTCGCCAAGGACCTGGCCCTCGATCCGCTTGAGTCTCTCGGCGCGCGCATATTCGATGATGAGCTGCATCAGCGCCCAGCCGAGCCCGCGGCCCTTGAGGTCGGATCGCAGCAGCACCGCGTATTCGGCCGTTTCGTAGTTGGCGTCCGCATGCAGCCGGACGCCGCCGAGCAGTTCGCGGCTCGTCTCGTCGATCGCCGCGAAGGCCATAGCACGCGCATAGTCGAGCTGGGTGAGCCGTGCGATGAAGGCATGGCCGAAATCCTTGATCGGCGCGAAGAAGCGCAGCCGGAGGTCCTCCGCCGACACGTGCTGAAGAAAGGGCTGGACGAGCACCTCGTCCTCAGGGCGCATCGGCCGAACGAAGATTCGCCAGTTCTCGCCGAGCACGATGTGCCGCTCCCATTCGCTCGGGTAGGGCCGGACTGCGAAGCGGGAGCGCCTGACCGCGGCGGCAAGCACGCGGGCGACCGCCACCCGGGCGTCGAGCGCAAGCGCGCCGGTCTCGTCGACGATGAGCGGGTTTATGTCGAGCTCGCGGATCTCGGGGACGTCGGCGACGAGCTGTGCGAGCTTGACCAGAACGAGCGCGAGCTCGGCCACCTTGGCGGGCGGCACGTTGCGGTAGCCGCCGAGCACGCGGGCGACGCGCGTGCGCGCGATCAGATCATGCGCGAGCTTGAGGTCGAGCGGCGGAAGCGCGAGCGCCTTGTCGTGCACGATCTCGACCGCGATGCCGCCGTGCCCGAACACGACGACCGGCCCGAAGGTTGGATCGTCGGCGATGCCGGCGATCAGCTCTTGCGCCTTTGGCTTCACGATCATCGGCTGGATGGTCACGCCGGCGATGCGCGCCTCCGGGCGCGTGGCGTGCGCCTTCGCGATGATGTCGGCGGCGGCCTGGCGCACCGCCCTGCCGTCGGGGAGGTTGAGCCGCACGCCGCCGACGTCCGATTTGTGGATGATGTCGCGCGAGGCGACCTTCACCACGACGGTGTGGCCCTGCCCGAAGAACGGCCGTGCCGCCGCCTCGGCGGCCTCAGGCGTCGCGGCCAGCACCGTCGGCACGACGGGAATCGCATAGGCTTCAAGCAGCGCCGATGCTTCGATCGGATCGAGCCAGGCCCGGCCGTCTGCGGTCGCGCGCTCGACAATGGCGTGCGCCTTGGCCCGATCCGGCGCGAAATGCTCCGGCAGGCTCGGCGGCGTCTCCATCAGGCTGCGGACGGCCTCGCCGTGGTGCACGAGGTGCATGAATCCGCGCACTGCCGCGGTCTCGGTCGCGAAATGCGGGATTCCGGCGCGATCGAAGATGGCGGTGACCGGTCGATCGGCGCCGATCCAGACGGCGAGGACGGGCTTCGGGTTTGCGCGCTTTCCGCGCTGAGCCTCGACGAGACCGGCGACTGCGGCCGCGGTGTCGGCCGCGGACGCAAGCGCCGTCTGGACGTTGATGACCAGAACGGCGTCATTGCTGTCGTCCGCCAGGAGGGCGTCGAGTGCCGCGCAATAGCGGGCGGCGTCGGCATCTCCGACGATGTCGACTGGGTTCGCCCGCGACCAGGTCGGCGGCAACGCCGCATCGAGTTGCGCGCGCGTGGCCGGCGAGATCGCGGCCGGAAGACCACCGAGATCGACCAGGCGGTCGATCGCGAGCACGCCGATGCCGCCGCCATTGGTGAGGATCGCGAGACGCCGGCCGGAGACGGCGCGCACGCGGCCGAGCGTCTCGGTGGCGTCGAAGAACTCGCCAAGGTCGAGCACGCGCAATAATCCGGCCCGCCGGAACGCCGCATCGTAGACCGCGTCCGCGCCTGCGAGCGCGCCGGTGTGGGTCGCCGCCGCTTGGGCGGCCGCGCTGTGCCGGCCGGCCTTGATCACGATCACCGGCTTCACGCGAGCGGCCGCGCGCGCGGCCGACATGAATTTGCGCGCGTCGCGGATCGCCTCGACATAGAGGAGGATCGCGCGCGTGCGTACATCGAGCGCGAAATAGTCGATAAGGTCGCCGACATCCACGTCGAGCTGATCGCCGATCGACACGACGGCGGAAAATCCCAGGGACCGTTGCGTCGCCCATTCGACCGTGCCCGCGACGATTGCGCCCGATTGGGAGATCAGGGCGAGATCCCCGGCGCGCGGCGCCAGCGCCGCGAAGGAGGCGTTGAAGCGTGCCGCCGGCACCATGACGCCGAGGCAGTTCGGGCCGACCAGCCGCAGGCCCTTGGCGCGCGCCGATTTGGCGGTCGCCTCCGCGAGCGAGCCGGCACCGTGACCGAGCACGGCCGTGATGATGATTGCGGCGGCCGTGCCGATCTCGGCCGCGGTCGCGATGATGGAGGGCACCGTATCGGGCGGCGTCGCCACGACGGCGACATCGGGCGGCGAGGGGATGTCGGTCAGGCTCGCGACGGCAGGCAATCCGTCGATCTCGCCGAACTCGGGATTGACAAGATGAATCGGTCCGTCGAACCCGGCATCGCGCAAGTT
>Ga0126384_10002143_pt1 | contig 11941 bp, 10 predicted proteins | sample PanSoiMetPlot_36_FD_92543 | JGI IMG/M metagenome (GOLD analysis project Ga0126384, IMG submission 92543) | Tropical forest soil microbial communities from Panama - MetaG Plot_36 | ecosystem: Environmental > Terrestrial > Soil > Tropical forest > Bulk soil | place: Panama | collected 2016-02-17 | reverse complement strand
TCGGCCGCAGCGACTGCGCGAGCGTGCTGCAGCGGACCCTCGAGGAGGAGAAGGCGACCGACAAGAAGCTCACCGAGATGGCCGAGAGCGCCGTCAATCTGCGCGCGGCGAGCTGACCGACCCTATTTCGGAACCGACTTCTGATCGCCGCCCGGACTACCGGGGGGCGGAATGACCGGCGTGCGCCCGCCGCCGGGTGCGGGCTTGTGCATGTCGGGATCGACGTCGGCGGGCGGACAGATGACGCCATTGGAGTCGGCGAGCTTGTTGCTCAGGTTGGAATCCGACTGATCGCTGCCGGTGGTGGGCGATCCGGGGCCGGCACTGGGCGTGCAGTTGGCTTTGGGCGACGGGGCCGGAGGCGCGGTCGTCTGGGCCTGCGCAAGGCCGCCGAGCATCAGCAGCGCAACCGGAAGCGCAGCATATCGGGGCATGATGATCCTCCCAGGGTCGGCTCTTGAGCCGGTAACTCAACTCAAATCCACGACGTAAATATCGGGTCTCATTAAGGAAACGCCGGCGCGCCGGCGATGTTCCGGTGCCCCCTGGCGGGCCGTCGGGGCAGGCCTTCCTTCTCCAGGACCCGGGCGGGCGGCCCGGAATCAGGCTATGGAGTGCCCCGCCCGGCCGCCGCCGCGGCCGACGGAGACCCGGGCCTCTGCATGACCGATCTTGCCGCGCCGCTGCCGGCCCTCAAGCGGCACAAGCCGTTCGCGCTGTTCTGGGTCATGCGGGTCGCGACAACCGGCGCCTATTTCATGCAGACGGTCGCGATCGGCTGGCAGATCTACGACATGACTGGCGACCCGCTCGACCTCGGCTTGGTCGGACTGGTGCAGTTCTTCCCCCTGGTTCTCCTCGCCGTGGTGGTCGGCCAGATCATCGATCGCTACGACCGGCGCGCGGTCGCGCGCGTCTGCCAGGTCGTCAAAGCGGTTTGCGCGCTCGCGCTCGCGCTCGGCAGCGCGCGCGGCTGGCTGGGGCGCGATGCGATCTTCGTCATTCTTCTGGCGGTCGGCATCGCGCGCGCCTTCGAGACGCCGACCCTGCATGCGCTGATACCGGGCCTGGTGCCGCCGCTGCTGCTGCCGCGCGCGGTGGCGGCCTCGGCTAGCGCCAACCAGACCGCCGTGATCTGCGGACCCGCGCTCGGCGGCCTCATCTATGCGTTCGGTCCGACCACGGTCTATCTCACCTGCACGGCCATCTACATTGCGGCGAGCGTGCTGGTGAGCCTGCTGCCACGCGACGCGCGGGCGCGCGAACGCAAGCCGGTCACGCTCGAAAACCTGTTCGCCGGTTTCTCCTATATCCGCCATCACCCGATCCTGCTCGGCGCCATCTCGCTCGACCTGTTCGTGGTGATGCTCGGCGGCGTGACCGCGCTGCTGCCGATCTATGCGCGCGACGTGCTGCACACCGGGCCGTGGGGCCTCGGCCTGCTGCGCTCGGCGCCGGCGGTGGGCGCGCTCGTGATGTCGGTCGTGCTGGCGCACGCCGCGATCGAGCGGCGCGCCGGCCTGATGATGTTCGCCACCACCGCCGTGTTCGGCGGCGCGATCGTGGCGTTCGCGCTGTCGCGGTCGCTGCCACTGTCGATGGCGGCGCTGACGGTCTACGGCGCGGCCGACGCGGTCAGCGTCGTGATCCGCATGGCCATGGTGCAGACCCGCACGCCGCACGACATGCTCGGGCGCGTGATGGCGGTGAACTCGATGTGCACCGGGACCTCCGGCTCGCTCGGCGAGTTCCGCGCCGGCGTGGTCGCGGCCGCCTTCGGTGCGGTCACGTCGGTGCTGGTCGGCGGCCTCGGTGCGCTGCTGGTGGTGCTGGCGTGGATGCGGCTCTTTCCCGATCTCGCGCGTATCAAGAGCGTGGCGCCGGAGGAGATGCCGTAGATGCCGTAGGGTGGGCAAAGGCGCGAAGCGCCGTGCCCACGGGCGATGCAGCGGTGGGCACGCTTCGCTTTGCTCACCCTACGACGACTCGAAGCTAAGCAACCCCTCCGCAATACTTCGCGAGCCGGCACGCGAGATCGAGCAGGGCCTCGTCCCCGCCGAGCCAGGCGATGAATGAGAGCCCCGCCGGGCAGCCCGCGACCGTGCCGGCCGGCAAGCTGACCTGCGGCAGGCCGGCAAGGCCCGCCATGCAGGTGAGCCGCATCACCCGCACGCGGAACGATTCCAGCGCCGCGCCCGTCTGATCGACCGGCGGCGCGATGCAGGGCGCGGTCGGCAGCGCCATCACGGTGCCGGGCGGCACGATCGCGCGGATGCGTGCGCGCGCCTGCGCGACGACCTCGCGTGAGGCCTCGGCCTGGGCGTCGGTGACGGTCGCCGCGAACGCCATGCGCTCCTTGACCCCCGGCCCGATCGCGGGCTGCGCGCGTGTGATGAAGGGGCCGAAAGACTGCCAGGTCTCGTAGGCCTGCACGATCCGGAACGCCTCGCGCCAGCCGTCGAAGCCGTCCGCCGCCGCGGTGCGGGACTCCGGCTGCGGCAGCGCCTGCGCGGCGCGTGCGAGGAAATCGCGCCCGAGCGCTGCGACCGTCGCGTCGGCCTGCGCGAAGGCGTCGTCGGCGACGATCATGCTCGTGATCGGCGCGATCGCGCCTGTGCCGTCGAGCAGCACGCCGCCGACGCGGCGCAACACGCCGGGTGCGTTGGCGAAGAATCCGGCGGTGTCGAACGACGGCGCCATCGCCATGGCGCCGGTCAGATCAATGCGGCCGTGCGTCGGGCGCAGCCCGTAGAGACCGCAAAACGAGGCGGGCACGCGCACCGAGCCGCCGGTGTCGCTGCCAAGCGCGAAATCGCAGGCATTGGCGGCGAGCGCCGCCGCCGATCCGCTCGACGAGCCGCCGCAGATGCGTCCGGGCGCGCGCAGGTTCGCCGGCGTGCCGTAGTGCGCGTTGATGCCGGCGACGCTGTAGAAGAATTCATCGCAGACGGTCTTGCCCGTGATCGTCGCGCCCGCCGCGAGGATCTTTGCGACGGCGGCCGCGTGCACGCGCGCCGGCTGCTGCGCGGCAAGCCAATCCGGATTGCCGCCGCCGGTGCGCGCGCCGGTGATGTCGTACATGTCCTTGACCGCCGCGGTCAGCGCGGCGAGCGGGCCGCCGGCGGCACCGACGACGGGCGCGTCGAGGTCGTGCGGAACGAAGAAGGAGCCGGTTGCGTTTGCGGTCACGTCGACTGTCCTTGCGCGAGATGCCAATCCAGGATCCGTGCGCCGTCCCAGGCGGCGACGCCGGGGCGCGCGAGAATCTCCTCGAAAGCGCGTCGGACGTGACCGATGCGGTGCGGCACGCCCGAGAGATACGGATGCATGGCGATCGACATGAATTTCGGCCGCGCCGCCGACTCCGCGTACAGCCACTCGAACTGGTCCATCACGCGACGATACATCTGATCGGACGGATGGTGCTGCAGCGCCATCATGACGATGTCGTGCAGCTCGAAATTATAGGGCAGGGCGACGACCGGCCTGTGGGTGGTCCTGAGGGTCACCGGCTCGTCATCGAGCACCCAGTCGCCGATATATTCGATGCCGGCCGCCGACAGGTGGTCGAGCGTGTCGAAGGTCTGGGTGAGTCCGGGACCGAACCAGCCGCGCGGCGGCTTGCCCCAGAATTTGCCGATGATCGACACCGACTTGTCGATCACCGCCTTCTGGTCGTCGAGCTTGTGCATCGGCACCTGATCGTAGCCGTGGGCGTTGAGCTCCCAGCCATTGTCGACGCAGGCCTGCGCCACCTGCGGATAGGTCTCGCACACGCGCGCATTGAGGGTGACGGTGGGCGCGATCTTGAGCTGCTCCATCATGCGCTTGAGCCGCCAGAAGCCGACCCGCATGCCGTACTCATGCCAGCTCCAGTTCGGATGGTCGGGCAGCATGGGCTGGCCCTGCGGCGGCGAGATCACCATGCGCGCCATCGGCCGCGCCATGTCCCATTCCTCCAGTGCCAGCAGCGGCCAGACGATCAATCGCAGCCCGTCGGGCAGCTTCAACGGCGGCCGCTGGTCGATGGCGGAATAGGCGATGCGTTCGCGCGGATGCATGGGCGTCCTCTTGCGGCCGGAGCGAGGCCGGGTCCGTTTTTGTCATTGCCGGGCTCGACCCGGCAATCCATCATTCTTGTGAAGGGATGGATGCGCGGGTCAAGCTCATACTGGGCCGACCGAAGGCCGGCTCCGGGGGCCCGCGCATGACGCAAGAAGAAAGGATACCGCGCATGTCTCGCGTGCTGATCAAGGGCGGATGCATCGTCACCATGGACCCGCGGCTGGGCGAATTGCCGCGCGGCGATGTCTTGATCGACAACGGCCGCATTGCCGCGGTCGCGCCGGTGTTCGACACGCCCGATGGCGCCGAGGTGATCGACGCGGCCGGCATGATCGTGATGCCGGGCCTCGTCAATGGGCACCTGCACACCTGGCAGTCGGCGCTGCGCGGCATCGCGGCGGACTGGACGGTTGCGCGCTACATGCAGGCGATGCACCGCGGGCTCGCGACGCTGTTTCGGCCCGAGGACATCTACATCGCCAACCTGATGGGTGCGCTCAACCAGATCAACGGCGGCACGACCACGCTGGTGGACTGGTGTCACAACAATCCGACGCCCGAGCACACCGACGCGGCGATCGAGGGCCTCGCCGAGTCCGGCATCCGTGCGGTCTTCCTGCATGGTTCGCCCAAGCCCAATCCCAAGCCCGGACAGAAGCATTTCAGCGAGATCCCGATGCCGCGCGCGGAGATCGAGCGGCTGCGCAAGGGGCGCTTCGCGACCGAGGGTCTGATGACATTCGGTCTTGCAATCCTCGGACCGTACTACTCGGTATGGGACGTGACGCGCCAGGACGTGGCGCTCGCCAACGAGCTCGACCTTTTGTGCAGCATGCATGTGGGCGGCGGCATCCCGATGGTGGTGGACGGCTTCGAGCGCCTCGACACCGCGGGGCTGATCAAGGGCAATTTCAACGTGGTGCACGGCAACGACATCAACCCCGAGACGATCGCCCGCATCACCGGCAGCGGCGGCACGTTCACGACCACGGCCGAGATCGAGCTGCAGATGGGCTACGGCCATCCGCTCACCGGCCGCCTGCAGGCGCTCGGCTCGCCGATGTCGATCGGCACCGATGTCGAGCCGGCGGCGCGCGGCGACATGTTCACGGCGATGCGCGTCACGCTCCAGCACGAGCGCAATCGCGCCATCACCGAGACACTGGAGCAGGCCGGCAGCCGCCCGGACGAGATGCCGCTCACCTGCCGCGACGCGCTGGCCTGGACGACGGTCAACGGCGCCAAGGTGGCGAAGCTCGACAACCGCACGGGCTCGCTCTCGGTCGGCAAGGCGGCCGACGTCGTGCTGCTGTCGGCCTCCGACATCACCATGTTCCCGGTCCGCGATCCGATCGGCTCGATCGTGATGCAGGGAGGCGTCGCCAGTGTCGACACCGTGCTGATCGCCGGAAAGCTGGTGAAGCGCAACGGTCGGCTGCTCTATCCGCGGCTCGAGGAGAAAATGGAAGCGTTGCGCCGCTCGGGCGATCGCATCCTCACCGATTTCGGTTACCTGCCACGGAAGGCTGCATAACGCTTTCGCCTCGCCAGTCCTTGCGGACCGTCGCCGAATAATGTCGCTGCAATACGATGTGGCGCACGGCCTTGCGCCGTGCGCCGTCTCGCCGGCTCAGTAGCGAACGTAGCGGTCAGGGTGCCGGTGGCCGCGGTAGTAGGGGCTGGGGATGCAGCTGCCGCCGATGCCGCTGAGCGATTCCATGCATTGGCGGTAGCTCGTGAAGTAGCAGGACTGACCGCCGCTGCGGCTGCCACGCAGTGCGCACCAGGGGTAGTCGTAGGCCGACTGGGCGAAACTCATGTCCGCCGTGCCGACGGCGGCGGCGCCTGCCAGGGCCAGGGTTGCGAGGATCTTGCGCATGCGTGTCTCCCGGAGTTTGTCCAAAGTGGCCCGACTGGATGCGTCGGGTACGGATGGTGTCAGATATTATACTTGGCAGGTTCACACGGATGCGTCAGGTCACGGCTTCGTGACAGCGTGAGAGGCGGCGCCGGTCGCCAAGGGGGCGTGTCGAGAGGCCCAACAGGGAGCGATGTGGAACCGGCCGCCGTCTGCCGAGTTGGGCTGGCATGCGCACCTGCACTCTGCCGCTTGGCGTCCTCGTCGGGCTCTCCAGCATCGCCTTCTTCGTCGGGCTGGTTCTTCATTGAACCGCTGAGCCGGTCGACCGGCCGTCGAGCGTCACATTTTCACACGGCGGTTCGTCGCGGCGACCTGCCGCCGGGCGCGTGTTCGCCCGCATGATGCAGCTTTCAAGCGGTGCCCGATCCGGCCCCGGGCGGGAACAAGTGGTGATATGTGACGTTGTCGGCACGGGACAAACCGGAGGATTCCATGACCAGGTCCTTAACAGTCCTTGCCGCCGCCAGTGCGGTGGCATTGGCATCCGTGGCGGCGCCGACCACGGCTGACGCGCACTGCCGCGGATGCGGCATTGCGGCGGGCGTGATCGGCGGGATCGCGGTCGGCGCCGCGATCGCGGGCGCCGCGGCGTCCGACCGCTACTATGGGCCGGGCTACGCTTATGGGCCGGGCTACGCCTATGACCCGGGCTACGCGTACGGCGCCTATGACGGCCCGCCCGCATACTATCGCGGCTACGGCTACTATCCGTACGGCGGCTCGACCGCCGACTACACCAACGCGGACCGTCAGCTGCAGGGCACGCGCTGAGCACGCGCGAAACCGGCACAAACAGGAACCCCGGCGGGCGACCGCCGGGGTTTTTTCATTCTGCGAGGCCGCGAGCGGCGACGCGCTCGCGGCACAAGGTGCTCGTTCGCTACAGCGTCGCGATGCCCGGGAAGAACAGGTAGCAGGCGATGCCGATCAGCACGAGGTAGACGAGCAGCACGAGGGTCCAGCCGAAATTGTGCCGGATCACCTCACCCTCGTTGCGCACGAACCGGCTGGTGGACACGCCGACGCTTGCGGTCTGCGGCGCGATCGGCTTGCCGATCTCGGCGCCGACCGAGTTCAGCGTCGGCAGCAGCAGCGGCGAAAATTGGAGCAATTGACCGACCAGCGCCTGGAACTTGCCGAACATGGCGTTGGTCGACGTGTTGCTGCCCGACAGGGCGACGCCGATGAAGCCCAGGATCGGCGCGACCACGATGAAGGCGACGCCGAGCTTGGAGAAGGCGCTCGCGAGTGAGCCGGCCATGCCCGAGTAGTTGTAGACGTAGGCGAGTCCGAAGATGAACACGCCAACCAGGAAGGCGCCCCACATCTGGTCCCAGGTCTTCTTGAAGATCTCGCCGAGCTGGGCGCCGGTCGGGCGCACGAGGAGCGCAACGATGATCCAGGAGGCGAGGATCGCGGTGCCGCCGACCCACGGATTCCAGTTGAAGACCGCCGAGATGGTGGCGCCGGGTGTGATCGCGGATTCCGCCGCGACCGAGTATTTGAAGGGGGTGTAGCTCTGCAGCTGGAACCAACCAGTCCAGACGCCGACGACGACGACCAGAATGATGATCGGCAGGCAGGCTTGGACGATTTCCGAGCCCGAGAGCCCGTGGTGCTCCGCCGCCGTCGCCGTGCCGGCGGGCAGCGGCCTGCCGCCGTAACCCATGATCTGCGCGGGTTGCCAGAACTTGAGCAGGATCAACAGGCAGACGAAGCACGTGATTGATCCGGCGACGTCCGGCAGGTTCGGTCCCACCAGGGTGCCGACCGGGAGCTGGCCCGCGATATAGCCGAGCGAGCCGACGATCGCGAGCGGCCAGCCGGTCTTCATGCCTTCCTTGCCGGAGACGAGATAGAGCAGCACCCACGGCGGCAGCAGCGCCAGGATCGCCACGATCTTGCTGATCGATGCGGAGAGCGCCAACAGCGGCAGGCCGGTCACGGCCGCGAGCGCGATGATTGGCGCGCCGAGCGCGCCGTAGGAGACCGGCGCATTGTTGGCGATGGCGGCGACGCGGATCGCGTCGAGTTCGGGAATGCCGAGCGCGATGAGGATGGGCGCAACGAACGCCCACGGATAGCCGAATCCGACCAGTCCCTCGAGCAGGGCGCCAAAGGCCCAGGCGAACAGGATGGTCTGGACGCGCACGTCCTGCGTCCCGAGCGAGATCAGCCAGCGCCGCAGCATGTCGAAGCGCCCGGTGATCACGATCGTGTTGAACAGGACCACGCCCCAGAAGGTGATCCAGTTGACGTTCCAGATGCCAGTGGCGGAGCCATAGAGGTAGGCGAGCACGCCGTCGCCCAGCGGCATCTGCCAAATCCACCAAGCAAGCAGGAAGGTGACGATCGAGCCGATCAGCGTGGCGAGCCAAGCCGAGAGGCGAAAGACAGCGAGCAGCACGAGCAGCAGCACGACCGGAATGAGTGCCACCAGCCACGTGAGAAAAAGGTTACCGAGCGGATCAGCGATTTGCTTGAGCATATACGACCCCCAGCCCGGCGCCTTTGTTATTGGCGCCAGTCGTCTTGCATTGTCGCCCCCCGGCACGGCAACGTGGCCGCGTGGCCAAGATAACCGCGCCTCCCTGCAAAAGCTATTACACCGTTGCCACAGTCCACTGCCGATGCGGAACGAAAGTTTTCGCGTCGCAACATATCGCGGCGCGTCGATACCGTTAGCGGTCACATGTCGCGGCAGCGTCGCGGGCGTTCGCGTGGCGCGTTGATGTCGCGTGGATGCCGCCCACGTCGAGTCGGGCGGCCGACTTGAATGCAGCGCGGCCCGGTTGCGGGCACTGCAACCCTGGACTAGTCGGGCGCAAAGACCGAGAGTATGCTTTTCGCTAAGCCAGCCAGATTGGCAGCGATCCTGGGAGAGAAACATGAGACATGCCAGCCTTACGCGTCGCAGCATTCTCAAGACGGCCGCGCTCGGTTCCGCCGCCGCGATCGCGGCGCCCTACGTGCGCGGCGCGCACGCCGCCGGCAAGCTGACGCTGGGCTGCTGGGATCACTGGGTGCCGGGCGCCAACAACACGCTCACCAAGCTGTGCAACGAGTGGGGAGAGAAGAACAAAGTCGAGGTCCACATCGACTACATCACGTCACAGGGCGAGAAGGACAAGCTCACCGCGGCGGCGGAAGCGCAGGCCGGCACTGGCCACGACATCATGTCGCATCGCGACTGGAACATCCAAGTGCATCACGCCGCCCTTGAGCCGCTCGACGAGGTCATCAAGGAGCTCATCAAGCAGAACGGCCCGGTCAGCCCCGTCAGCGAATATCTCGATACGGTCAAGGGCGTCTGGCACGGCATTCCGGCGACCATCGGCAGCCAGGTCAAGCCCTGCCAGTCGCGGCTCGACCTCTACCAGCAGCATTGCGGCCTCGACCTGCGCGACATGTTCCCGGCCGACGAGGCGAAGTACGACAAGGCCAAGACCGACAAGTGGGATTGGGATCTCTACCTCACCTGCGCCGAGAAGCTGTTCAAGGCCGGCAACCCGGTCGGTCTGCCGATGGGGCAGACCAGCGACGCAGTCGACTGGGTCGGCGCGCTGTTCAACTCGTTCGGCGTCGTCATGGTCGACGACAAGGACAACATCAGGATCGACTCGGCCGAGACCCGGCAGGCGCTGGAGTATCTCAAGAAGCTGATGGCGGTGAATCCGCCCGAGGTCTACGCCTGGGACGACGCCGGCAACAACCGCTGGCTGATCTCCGGCCAGGGCGCCGGCATCATGAATCCGCCGAGCGCCTGGGCGGTCGCCAAGCGCGACAACCCGAAGGTCGCCGAGCAGGTCTGGCATCACGCGATGCCGCGCGGTCCAAAGGGGCGTTTCGTCGGCCAGCTGCCGTTCTCCTACGGCCTGTGGAAGTTCTCCAAGAACAAGGAGGCCGCCAAGGATCTGCTGCTCTACATCTCGCAGCGCGAGTCGGTCCGCCAGTTGGTCGCCGCCTCCTCGGGCTACGACATCCCCGCGTTCAAGAGCATGCACGACTTCGACACATGGAAGACGGTCGAGCCGCCGCTCGGCGTCGTCTATTCCTACCCGCCGCGCGGCGACGAGGTCACCTCGATCACCGGGCGGCCGGCGCGCGCCGAGGTCGGCGCGCAGATCTACAACCAGGCGATCAACACCGTCATGGTGGCGAAGTTCACGCAGGGGAACGAGAAGCTCGACAACGTGATCAGGTGGGCCTCGAACGAGCTCGAAGGCACGTTGCGCGTCTGATCCCGGCTTGATGCACGCGTGCCGCCGCGCGCGGCACGCGTCCCCTGCTCAATCGGTCGAGGAGCCCGACCATGGTGGACGCCGTACAGCAGACATGGATGCCGGGGCTCGCCGGCGAGAGGGCGCGGCGCAGAGGCATCCAGCGGCTGCTGCGGCGTCGCTCGACGATCGCCTTCGCGATGTGCGTGCCGCTGATCGTGATCATCGCGGGGCTCGTCGCCTATCCGGCGCTCTATGCGATCTATCTGTCGATGCTCAACAGGGCGCAGACGCGCTTCATCGGGCTCGGCAACTTCACCTTCCTGCTGTCGCGCGACGTCTTCTGGATGGTGGTCGAGCAGGCGGTGATTTTCACGGGCTTCGCCGTCGCCTTCAAGGCGCTGATCGGGCTGATCACCGCCCACCTCATCAATAACCTGCCCGTTAGGGGCCAGCGCAAGTGGCGCGGCATGCTGCTCGTGCCGTGGGTTATTCCGCTCGCGCTGTCGTCGCTCGGCTGGTGGTGGCTGTTCGACCCGACCCATTCGGCCTTCAACTGGCTGATCGCGGCGTTCGGCGGCCAGGAAATTCCGTGGCTGAGCGACCCCTACTGGGCGCGCTTCTCGGTGATCCTCGTCAATGTGTGGTACGGCTCTCCGTTCTTTCTCATTATGTACTTGGCGGCGCTGAAGTCGGTGCCCGAGCAGCTCTACGAGGCGGCCGCGATCGACGGCGCCAGTGCGTGGCAGAAGTTCTGGCACATCACGCTGCCGATGATGCGCAACATCATCGCGATCACGGTGCTGTTCTCGCTGATCGTCACCTTCGCCAATTTCGATATCGTGCAGATCATGACGGCGGGCGGCCCGCGCAACATGACGCATGTGTTTGCGACCTACGCGTTCATGCTCGGCATCAAGTCGGGCGACATCCCGCTCGGCGCGTCGGTCTCGCTGTTCATGCTCCCGCTGCTGGCAATCGCGGCGGTCTTCATCCTGCGCGGCGTGCGCAAGCGCGGGAGGGAGATCGGATGACCGCCGCCGCGCTTGCGGCGCCGCCCCGCCGCCGGTCGAGTCTGAGCCGCAACCGGCGCTGGGCGCTGATCACGTCCTATGTCTTCCTCGTCCTGTTCGCGATCTTCTTCCTCGTGCCGCCCTATTACATGATCGTGACGTCGTTCAAGACCGACGCCGAGGTCGCCCACATGGCGACCAATCCGTGGTGGATCGCCAACTTCACCTTCGACCAGTACAAGCTCCTGTTCACCGACACCGACTTCTTGATCTACTTCAAGAACACCGCGATCGTCACCGTCTGCGTCGTCGCCATCACCATGGTGGTGAGCGTGCTCGCCGCCTTCTCGCTCGGCCGCATGAAGTTCTGGGGCTCGAGCGTGCTCGCGGCCGGCATTTTCCTCACCTATCTGGTGCCCGACACGCTGTTGTTCATCCCGCTGTTCCAGATCGTGCGCAGCCTTGGCCTGCTCAACTCCTACTGGGGCATGGTGCTGGTCTATCCGACCCTCACGGTGCCGTTCTGCACCTGGATCATGATCGGCTATTTCCAGTCGATCCCCAAGGAGCTCGACGAGGCGGCGCTGATCGACGGCGCAGGTCACATGCAGATGCTGCTCAAGATCTTCATTCCGGTGGCGCTGCCCGGCATCATCGCGGCCACCATCTTCGCCTTCACGGTCTCGTGGGCGGCCTTCGTCTATCCGCTGGCGTTTCTCTAC
>Ga0126384_10002142_pt1 | contig 11943 bp, 4 predicted proteins | sample PanSoiMetPlot_36_FD_92543 | JGI IMG/M metagenome (GOLD analysis project Ga0126384, IMG submission 92543) | Tropical forest soil microbial communities from Panama - MetaG Plot_36 | ecosystem: Environmental > Terrestrial > Soil > Tropical forest > Bulk soil | place: Panama | collected 2016-02-17 | reverse complement strand
TTATACTTACCGGATCCGGCTCCTTTCGAGTTGCCGCTATTGACTGTGATGGTCAGGGCGAGGCGCGGATGAGTCGCATACATATCCCATTGCGCGCGCCCGATGTCGGTCGAAAGAAATTCAGTCTTCCAATCGAGATATCTCTTTTCATATTTCTTTGGAATTACTTCATGAATTCCCGCCGCATCGGGAGCGGTTCTAACCGTCGAATTGCTCACCGACTCTTTTGAGGCATTCGTCCGGTTAACGCTTTGCGCCGTTGCCGAGATTGCGGCGGTGGTAATCAACATGCTGATCACCAACAAGCGAATCATCCTGGTTGCTCTCACAACTCAAACCTCCTACGTTACGTTGCTGCTATGAAGCCGAAGAGGGATGAATAGACCGTCACTTGTAAACCAATGCAGGCGTCAAGTCAATAGAGAAAGTCTCGCTTTTTTGTTGACTGAGACATGAAGCCGCGCAACGTCCAGCGCTCTTGCTCCCACTGCAGATTCTGAAATCCGAGCGATTGGGCCACGCGGATTGTGCCGTGCAACTTCACAGTGTTGATGTACCCATCAGGTCGTAAATGCGAACTCCAAAAATTCGGATTTATTAACCCGAAATATACGCTTTCATGGATCAAAACGCACGCAAATTTTGCCTTCGGCGCGCCCAGCAGCGCAGAACGACGTGAAACGTGGGGGCATCCAAAAATAGCCGTTGACGGTTCAATTTTTGCATATATACTTTCGGCATTCGTAATCATCTGAGGCTTTCGTCTGAGGGCCGAACTAATAAAAGAGCACACCTTGCTGTTGTTTCGTAAATAATTGGCACGCAGTTCCTCAGTGAGGAGCTGCGTGGCTTGCGACAACCCGCACGTCCGTTTTTGGGAGGAGCTGCAAAATGAAAAACCTGCTGTTCGCTAGCGTTCTTTTTCTGTTCGTTCTCTTCTGCCTCAGCGCAACCTCGGGCCTCGCGCAGACGGCATCTTCCGGTGGTGTTACCGGGCAAGTATCTGATCCCCAGGGAGCGATCGTTGCGGGCGCCGACGTCAAGTTGACGGATATCGCAACCAAGAGCGAGTTGACCACCACGACTAACGACGCCGGCCGTTACAACTTCCCGGTCGTCAATCCCGGCTTATACGACCTGGTGGTCAGCCGTCAAGGCTTTAAGACGGCCAAGTTTAGCGCGCAGAAGGTCAGTATCGGCGCAGTACTGACAGTGAATGTTTCGCTGGAGGTAGGTGCGCTCACGGAAACAGTGATCGTTACCTCGGCGATGGCCGGTACCGAGTTGCAAACGGCGAACGCGACGGTGGGCACCACCATTAACTTAAAGGAGTTCGAGTTACTGCCGAACCTTGGGCGTGACGCTACGACGCTAATGGCGCTACAGCCTGGTGTCACACCATCAGGCCAGGTTGCCGGCGCAGTCGGCGATCAAAACTCGTTCAGTATAGACGGTGGTCAAAACAGCGATGACATGTCAGGCGATCAGGTCGGATACACGGTGAACTTCACCGGCGGGTCGCAGCTCAATGGCGGTAACCAGATCAATGGTATGGCTTCCGGCGTGGCGCCCACCCCGATCGAAAGCGTCGAAGAATTCCGCGTCAACACCTTCGGACAAACTGCGGACTTCAACGGCTCGATTGGTGCTCAGGTGCAGATGGTGACCCGGCGTGGCAGCGACCAATGGCACGGATCGGGTTATGGGTATTACTGGACCCCAAACATTCTCGGCGCCAATTCGTGGAAGAACAATCACACAAAGTTTACCAAAGGAAATCCTAGTTTTGTCGGCACGCCGCCCCATCCTCGAGACTGCGATCCGGGCACTACGCTTCACAAGGGTGACAACAACTGCGTCATGCCCTACACGCCGATTATCCCGAATCAGCGAAAGCGCTTCGGCTTTACGATCGGCGGACCAATGATTCCGAAGGAAATACTCGGCGGCAAGACCTACGTGTTCATGAACTATGAAGGGTTTCGTTATGGAGGCGTCGGTATCTTCGAGCGGCCTTATCCGACCGAAGCGATGCGCAAAGGTGTGATTCAGCTGGCGGACGGCAGTGTTTTTAACCTTAACCCTTTTCCGGTCATCACGACGCTGGGAAATCCGAATTTAAATAACCTACGCGTCGCTCAGGTAGCTCCCTGCACGCTTCCGGGAGGAGGTTCCTGCGATCCGCGCGCGAACGCTGCGAATACAACGCCTAATCCTCTTATTACCCAAATCTGGAACACAATCCCCCTTCCGAACGATCCGCTGTTTTCAGGGACCGGCGCGGACGGATTGAATACGCAGGGGTATCTTTCTACGATTCGTCTGCCGTTGACATCGGACGTCTATGTGGGCCGAATCGATCACGACTTCAATTCAAAGAATAGGTTTTTCACTTCCTTCCGCGCTCAACATCTGGAACGTACGGTAAATACCCAGGTCGATGTAGGCGGCCTCCTGCCGGGAACGACAAGAGGACAATACGGCTCGACGGCGGTGCGCGTGCAGACGCCGGAACTGCTGGTGTTCGGGCTAACAAGCACTCTGAGTCCGTCGATCACAAACGATCTTCGTTTGAGTTATCTGTGGAACTGGTGGGGCTGGGGTGCCTCGGGAATCCCGCCGCAAACGGGAAGTCTGGGTGGCGCCCTCGAGATAGCTGATCCCACGAACACTGATGCGGAGACCAGTGGAACCAATGCCCTCATACCTTACAACGTGAATACTCAGAGCGTGCGTCAACGAACCTGGGACGGCAAAGATTACATGCTCCGCGATGATCTTTCATGGGTGCATGGCAATCACCTGTTTCAGTTCGGCGGATTCCTTCAACGGAATGTCGATTACTTCTCGCGAACTGATAATGGCACGACCATCAGCAATCAGATCGTCTATCAAATTGCAAGCAAGTCAATCGGCTTCACTACGGGTTGTGGCGCGAGTGGAACTTCATCCTGTTTCCCAAGCGGCGTCTCAAGCAGCGCCGCGCAGACTACGTACTCCAACCTGGCTACCGCAGTATTAGGACTCGTCGGGTTTACGCAGGTTCTCTACACGCGGGAGGGGGCAGAGTTGGCAATCCAACCACTCGGCAAACAGTCACAGGTGCAAAGCACGATTAATACCTACAACCTCTACTTCAATGACACGTGGCGATTGTCGCCAACCTTAACCTTGAGCGGCGGTCTTGGTTACACCGTTGAGACGCCGCCCGTCGAGGATCAGGGAAGACAAGTGGTACTGGTTGACGAAAGCGGCACTCCGATCCATGCGGCAGACTTCCTTGCGAAACGAAAAGCTGCGGCTCTTGCGGGACAAGCGTACGCGCCGGTGGTCGGTTTTGAAACCGCGAGAAACCTCCACCTCAAACATCCGTATGAACCCTTCTATGGCGGAATTAGTCCGAAGGTGGCGATCGCGTGGAATCCACAGTTCAAGTCCGGCTTCCTGCACACCCTGTTTGGCGAAGGTGAAACCGTATTACGGGGAGGTTATGGCCGTCAGTACGGACGTTTAAACGGAGTCAATAACCTTTTGGTCCCGATGTCCGGACCTGGATTATTACAATCTGTAACCTGCAGCCTCGCTTCAAGGACGGGGGCCTGCCTGACTTCCGGGTCCGTTGACCTAAGTAACGTATTTCGCATCGGAACAGATGGTCTAACCGCTCCGCTGCCAGCGCCGACAAACACCTTGCCGCAACCATTCTTACCGGGCAGAACTCAGAATGGGATTGTAAATCCAGTCGGTGGAGATTCGAGGGCTGTGGATTTCGATTATCGGCCTGAATCCACTGACAACTGGAACTTTACGATTCAGCGCAGTCTCGGCAGGCGCGCGTCAATGGAAGTGGGCTACATGGGACGTCGCATCCAGCACGAGTTCGCCGAAGTCGATCTTGACTCCGTGCCTTATATGATGACCAAGGGCGGGCAAACTTTTGCGCAAGCCTATGCCGCTCTTTGGACCGGCCTGTGTGCACCAGGAGGCGGCGGTGCTTGTACGGCGCTCGCCGCACTCGGTTCTAGTCCGACGACAACGCAAATCAACGCGCTAATCTCAACGATTCCTGCGCAACCGTTTTTCGAAAACGTGTTAGGCGGAACACCGGCTTACTGCACGGGATTCGCTAACTGTACTCAAGCTTTGCTCAGCCAATCTCAGGTGCGTTCATTTATCAGCACGGTGCGCGTCTCCGATTTTTGGGCGTATCTGAACGCAACGGGCACTTCGCGAGCAAACGGCACACTGGGTTCATGGACGCTTGGCAGAACGATGCTTAGCGATCAGGCCACCACCATCGGGCTCAAGTCCGCCCTGGGTTACGGTAACTATCACGCCGCATTTGTCACATTCAGACTTCGTGACTGGCACGGCGTGACGGCTGTCTCAAACTTCACCTGGGGCCGGTCACTGGGCCTGGGCGCACAGACACAACGGAGCAGCGGTACCAACCTGCTCGACATTTACAATTTGCGGGGGAACTATGGACCCAACGACTTCGATATCAAGTTTCTCTACAATCTCGGCCTTACTTACCGGCCAGATTTCTTTAAGAGCCAGCAGGGTTGGAAAGGCCACCTGTTAAATGGTTGGTCGATCTCACCGTTCTTTGCGGCGCAGAGTGGCTCACCGACGAGAATCAACTGGGCCGGAGCCGGAGGGTGCGGTGCTGACTGCCAGGCTTTCGGCGAAACCGGAAACTCCAACGGAGGCGCCAGCGGCTTCGAGTCAGCGATACCCATTGCGCCAGTTAACATTAGCCCTACGGCCAATCGCGGAGTTCTTGGTTCAAATGGTATAGGTACCACCAATCCTGAAGGCATAAACATGTTCGCTGATCCGGCTGCGGTCTTTAACTCGTTCCGGCGGTGCGTTTTGGGCATTGATACGAGTTGTGGCGGTGGCGTTGGCAACCTCAGAGGTTTGCCGCGATGGAATGTGGACGCGACCCTAGCGAAGGACATTAAGATTACTGAGCGTATTGGACTGCAATTCACAATGCAGTTCAATAACATCTTTAACCATTTTCAACCCAATGATCCGCGCGATAACAGCGCCAATAATTTGCGGCTCAACCAGGCCGCGAATTTCGGCAAGATCACCAATGCGGTTTATGACCCGCGCCAGGTCGAATGGGGGCTGCGCCTTCACTTCTAAAGCGAAGCGCAGTTTGTTTTGGTTCAGGGGCCGCAGAAATGCGGCCCCTTTTGTTTTAATAACCGGTGTGTCAGAACGGCGAGGGGGTAGCTACGCGTTCAAGCTTCTGCATTACGAACCCATCGCTACCGGTCCAGGATTCCTACACTGCGAGCTTTGCCTCAAAAGTACTTTTCTATCTCATATTCACGCCTGGCTTTAGCCAGGTGATAACGCGGCGGCGCTTCGATTGGAAACCGCTTAAACCGGTGTTACATATTTGACTCACCACAACGCCGAAGGCGTTCACAAATTTCAGCCCAGGGCAACGCCCTGGGAAAATAGATTAATAACCCGCGCTAACTCTGAAAGAGTTCGCCAGGGAGCAGGAATTGTGAATGACTAAATCCTGGGAGTTTGTGGTTGGAACTCTTTCAGAGTTCCACAAAAAATAGAAATGCGCCTTTTCCCAGGGCGTTGCCCTGGGCTGGAATTAGCCAACGCCTTTTGCGTTTTGCCACTGCTTACCGTCTCGACGATCGATCAACTTCACGCGGGGTGAGTCTACTACGTGAATACCGTTTAAACGGTTTCCGCTTAATTTCGGGTCTCGTTGCCAACTGGCTGGAAACCAGGTGTGAGTGAAAAGGCGCGGGGTAAGTCTTGAACATTTACTTGGGGCAAAAGCTGTGAGGCGTTGATCTACTGATAGAGCAGATAACGTGCGCGCGTGGCGCGAAATTTTTCTAAGGAAGCACTCCATGACCGAATGATCTCTTCGGCTGAATCACCGCCTCGCATTTTATTGAGGCTATCTTTGCTTACCAGCAGATGAGAATACCGATCGATGTTCCAACGGGCCGGAAAAAGTTTGTGCAGCGCGACCGCGATCTCGATGCCGGTCGTAACTGACTGAAAGCGGGTGCGATCCGTGATGATCAGGTTTACTCCGCTGCATTCTTCATTCTTGAAGACCGACGAGGTAGGTGTGAAAAGCACCGGCACAAACCGAACACCCGCAATGTTCTGTTGATTCAAATACGAGGCTAGTTTCGGTCCGTCAACCCATGGCGCGCCTACGAGTTCGAACGGTGTGTTGGTGCCGCGTCCCACGGAAACATTCGTCGCTTCCAACAGACCCACACCGGGATATAGAGCGGCTTCGGTAAGACTGCGCATATTCGGCGAAGGGTTAACCCAGGTCAGACCCGTCGCGTCAAACCACATGGCACGACGCCAGTTTTCCATTTTGATGATGCGGACGTCGGCGCCAAGACGGCGCTCTTCGTTGTAGAGTCGCGCCAATTCGCCCACCGTCATTCCATGCCGCACCGGAAGGCTGTGGTAAGCAGTAAATGAAAGTTGATCCTGATCTGCGATCGCTCCCTCGATATCAAGACCATTAATCGGGTTCGGCCGGTCGAGCACGAACACCGGCAGCTTCGCCTTCGCCGCCTCTTCGATTACGTAACCTAAAGTCGTGATGTAGGTATAGAACCTCGCGCCGACGTCCTGAATGTCATAGACCAGCGCGTCCAGATCCTTGAGTTGTTCAGAGCGCGGGCGGCGACTTTCGCCGTAAAGTGAATAGATCGGTAGACCGGTCTGTTCGTCTTTGCTGTCTGAAACCTTTTCATCCGCAATGCCGCGGATGCCATGTTCTGGCGAAAACAGCGCTGTCAGTTTTACGCCTGATGCTTTGAACAGAGTGTCAATCGTTGATCGGCCGGCACGATCGCGACCTGTCTGATTCGTTATTAACCCGATTCGTAAACCCGAGAGTTGCTTAAAGCCATCTCGCTCCAACACATCGATACCGGTTAGCACCTGGGCGTCTGCCGCGGTTGCCGCCGCGGTTGCCCGGGACTTCGATCGGGCGAGGCTCGCAAGCCATTCGGACGCCGCCACATTTGCTTCCGCCTGAGCTTGCGCAGCGGGTGTATCGGTAATTGCTGCGGCGACAATCGACGCCACCCGTCCTCTGAGCGACGCGACATCACCCTTGCCATCGGGATGCACTCGATTGCTGAGAAACACTACGAATGTGTCACTCGCCGGATCGATCCAGAGCGAAGTTCCGGTAAAACCCGTGTGACCAAACGAGCCGAGCGGAAACAAATCGCCTTTGTTTGCAGAGTAACTCGTGGCAATGTCCCAGCCGAGGCCGCGGGCGCCATCTTCACCGGCAGCTCGTGGTTGGGTCATCGCGGCGACCGTGAAGGGGCTGAGAATCCGCGTGCCTTGATAGGCTCCGCCGCTCAAGATCATCTGACAATAGATTGCCAGGTCGTCGGCGGTGGAAAACAATCCTGCGTGCCCCGCGACGCCACCCATCCGGAATGATGTCGGATCGTGCACGCGACCGCGGAGCCACTGTTCGCCCTCCGCTCCGGCATTAGCTGCCGTGTCACCGAGGTAACTCATCTGGCCGCGTCTTTTTTCTGTCGGAGCGATCCGCGCAGTTAACGAATTCTGGGGCAGAAAACCGGTGTCGCGCATGTGCAGGGGAACAAAAATATTCTGCCGCGCGAACTCGTTAAGCATCTGACCGCTTACGCGATGCACGACTTCACCAAGCGCAATGTAGTTCAGGTCGCTGTAGACGAAGCGCGTGCCTGGCGGATTACGCAATTGCTCACGGTAGAGATGATTCATGGCTTCGTTGTATCCGGTCCAGCGCTCCTTCAGATCAAAATCGGGAGCCAAACCGCTCGTATGCGTCAGCAGCTGTTCGATGGTGATTGCGTCGCGGCCCGCGCCTTTCATCTCGGGAATAAACTTAACCAGCGGATCGTTCAAACGAACTTCGCCTCGCTCGATCAGCATCATCACACTCGTTGCCGTGGCGACGACTTTTGTCAGACTCGCCAGATCAAAAATCGTATCCGTCGTCATGGCCTCGCGTTGTGGCTCGACGGCGCGAGCGCCGTACGCTTTACGCCAAACAATGTGACCATGATGGCCGACCAGAACGACTGCGCCAGGCAGTTCTTTCTTCTCGATTGATTCCTGGATGATTCGATCCATCCGCGCGAGATGGTCGAGAGAGATCCCGATGGCCGCTGATGATTTACTACCGACTTGTGCGGAGATTGCTTGCGCAACCAGAAGGTGGACTGCGATCGTCAGGCGAAGATAACGAGCCATGCTTTCAATGCGGTGCCGTCAATTGAATTCCGGTGCCGCGAGGATATAGGCCGGGAAGGGAAATGGGCAAGCGGCCGGTGATATCGATTTGGCCTAGTACGGCTCGGGCGGCCGCGTTCTGCAAACTCGGCATATCGCCATAAGCAACCAGGTAGGTCTGAAGTTTTGGGAAGTTGAGTAACAGGTAAGGATTTCCGAAACTGATACCAACAATCGCGACCTTCTGCTCAATCAACTTGTTCAACGCCTTTTCACCGGGCTCGGGCAGGGCGACGCTGCGGGACTGACCCGTGCGCACACGGCCGTACATGGAAACGACGACGGCGTCAGCCTTGCCAGCGGCCTCAATCGTCTTTTTCACGTCATCATCTGACGAACGATCATCAAGCACAATTGTCTGCATCTTTCGCCCCGCCACGGTCATGGCTGAGACAAAGGGTTGAGCAATCCAGGCGCGGTCGTCGCCGTTGGTGATCGCAATATTTAGAATGGCCTGATCGCGATTCAGTTTGAGCGGCAGGAGACCGGCATCGTTGCGTACCAGAGTAATCGCATGCTCGGCGATCTCCACGGCCAGGTTTACAGTCGCCTGGCCCGCGACAAGCCGATCTATCTGATCCAGCGGTGTGAGTCTTTGCTGGACCAATCCCAGGTCATACTTCGCCGCCAGTATCTTTCTCACTGAGACCTCGAGCCGGCCCCGCGTTAGGCGACCCTTTTCAACTGCCTCACGAACTCCACGAAACGCAGCATCAGGGTCAGCAGGTTTTAGTAGCAGGTCAGCCCCAGCCTCAAGGGCGCGAACCGAAGCTTCCTCCTGCGTAAAATAAATCGTCAGTCCACTCATGCTCAGTGCGTCGGTCACGATCAGTCCGTCGAACTTGAGATCATTTCGCAGAATTCCATTTATCACGGGTGAGAGCGTAGTTGGCAACGTCGCCTTTTCATCGACAATTTCGCCATCCTCAGTTGTGTCTGAAGCCTTGATCTTGGTTTCTTTCGGCAACGGTCGGATCGCGGTTGAATCGATCAGTGGTAAACCAATATGGCCATCCATGACGGCGCCGACGCCGGCGTCGACTGCCGCACGAAAGGGCACTAACTCAACCGAATTCAGACGGTCACGCGTGACGTCTATTTCGGGTAGACCGCGGTGCGAATCGGTCGCGGTGTCTCCATGGCCCGGAAAGTGTTTTGCCGTCGCCATGACGCCACCTCGTTGTGCGCCTTCGACAAACGCCGCGACATACCGGGCAACCTCTTTCGGATCCTCGCCGTAAGAGCGAACATTAATTACCGGATTGGCCGCGTTGTTGTTTACGTCTGCAACCGGCGCATAGATTTGTTGCAAGCCAAGCGCGCGGGCTTCGCGTGCCGTCAACTCGCCTTCGCGGCGCGCGTATTCAGGATTGCCGGTCGCGGCAATCGCCATGTTCCACGGCAGATTAACGGTATCGTCGAACCGCATTCCGGCGCCCGCTTCCAAATCAGACGAAATCAACAAAGGATACTTCGCCAGGGCCTGCATCCGATTCACCAGCATTGCCGACTCATACACCGGCCCACGAAACAGAATAATGCCGCCGACGTGGTTATCAACCACCTGATGGCGTAACGCTTTAAAGGCCTGGCTATCCTGGTTCAGGAAGGTGGCGTTAATTCCCACGGAAATCAGCTGCCCAATCTCTTCCTCCAGCGACATTCTCTTAAGTTCCTTGTCAGCCCAACTAAGTGCTTGTTTAGATGGACGGCGCGAATAAGGTTTCGGTGAGCTGGTGACGGCTTTCGACGACTGTGCGGATGAAGCGGTCAGGTTACGTGAGCCCAGGCCCAGGTAACATGCGAGCATCGCAAACAGCGCTATTGCGATCACCCCGCGCAAATGACTCACTGCTTTACTCGTAATCATCTTTAACTTGCTTCTCTTACAGCTGCCGGCGCTTCCGCGGTTGTTGTTAAACTGACCAGATATCCAACCGACGAACAGATTGTCGTGCCCAACAAAACATACCACGTCCAGGCGAGCGGCGTGCGCAGCCACACAAACAGCATCGCCGCGAGCGCCACCGCCATTCCCGTCATCACTCCGCGCTGATTTGCGCGTTTCGTCAGGACGCCGAGCAGAAAGGCGCCCAGCATCGCACCGTATGGCAGTGAGGCAATTGTGAGCGCAGTATTCAGCACTGATTTGGTAAAACTCTTCGAGGCGATTGCAATCACAATAAGAATCAAGCCCCAGCCAACCGTGAACCAGCGCGATAGCCTCAGCAGGTGGTCATCGCTCGCCCGAGGATTAACGAGCGGTTTATAGAAATCTATTACGGTGCTGGACGAAAGAGAGTTTAACGAGCCGCTTAAATTTGACATCGCCGCCGCGAAGATAGCGGCGATCACCAGGCCCGAAATGCCGTGCGGCAATTGCCGTACAATGAAGAAAGGAAATACCTGATCGTTGCTTTCCAGCACGGGCTTCGCAGCGGCAGTCTGGTAATACACGAACAGCATCGCCCCAATCATCAGAAACAGCGCGAACTGAAAGAGCACCACGAATCCGCTCAAGATAATGGCTTTTTGGCTGTCACGTTTGTTGCGACAGGTCAGCAGCCGCTGCACGAGGAGTTGATCCGTGCCATGCGAAGCCATGGTCAGAAATGTTCCACCCAACAGTCCGGCCCAGAAAGTGAAGGGAACAGTGAAGTCGAGTTTGAACGACACGAGCTGAAATTTTCCCGCGGCTCCCGCGGTGGTTGATATGGTTGGCCACCCGCCAGGAACGAGACGAAGGATCTCGTATGCGGCCAATAGCGATCCGCCGATGTAAATCACCAGCTGGATCAAGTCCGTCCAAATTACCGCAGCGATGCCACCTTCGAAAGTATAAATCAGCGTGAGCAGACCGACGATGATGATCGACCAGAGCCAGAGGTATGGCAGGTTCGGCAAACTCGCGCCGATTACCGCCGCCAGTACCAGCGATGCCGAAAAGACGCGAATCCCTTCGCCCAGCGCTCGCATTCCCAGAAAGAGCGAAGCGGCAAAATTCTTAGTCTTCGTGCCAAACCGTCGTTTCAATAGCTCATATGCTGTCAGCAAGTCGCCACGAAAATACGCCGGGATAAAGATCAGGCTGATGATCATGCGCGCAACGATATATCCCAGCACAACCTGCAAATAGGTAAAGTTGCCGCCCTGCTCCGGCTTCGGATAGTTCGCATACGCAATTGCCGGAACACCGATAAGCGTTATGGTGCTGGTTTCCGTCGCTACAATCGAAAGGCTGATGATGATCCAATGGGTATTCTTCGCGCCGACGAAATAGTCTTTCACTGTTCGCTGCGATCGGCGGAACATCACACCAAAAACTGTGATGCCCGCGAGATACGCGAGCAGAACTACGTAATCAATGGCGGAGAATCCCATGTATTGCGTCCGGCCTGCCCTCAGGCGCCGAGAGGTTTATGGATTACTCACCCTTTCCGTCGTGACTTGTGATGTGAGTTATTAACATTGAGATCCTGGCGGATCTTAAGCGAATCGATTGCCGCCCGCACCACACCTCGTGACGCGGCCAATGCTTCCTCAACTTCTTCGCGCTTTCGTCCCGTCTTACTCATGACCAACGCAACGGGCAGCTGCCCTGCAGCTTCGTCCAGCACTTTT
>Ga0126384_10002141_pt1 | contig 11944 bp, 8 predicted proteins | sample PanSoiMetPlot_36_FD_92543 | JGI IMG/M metagenome (GOLD analysis project Ga0126384, IMG submission 92543) | Tropical forest soil microbial communities from Panama - MetaG Plot_36 | ecosystem: Environmental > Terrestrial > Soil > Tropical forest > Bulk soil | place: Panama | collected 2016-02-17 | reverse complement strand
GTTTCCCGGATACACGGCGATGCCCGCGCCGGGCAGCGGGTGCTCGGAGCGCGTGTGCACGTGCCCCAGCGCCCAATAGTCGAGATCCCGGCTCGCCAGCCCCTCGATGGTGCAGGGCGCGTAGTTTTCGTGCTCCGTATTTCGACCGAGGTTGGCGTGCAGTACGCCGACGGTGAATTCAGGCCCTTGGCGTCGGAACGCCGGCGACAAATCCTCGGTGACGCGCTCCTGCGGGTAGGAAATTCCTTGGACGCGACAGATGATTTTTCCCTCTCGAATGACCAGCGCTTCCTCCCAACAAGCGCCAAAGACCTTGACCGAGGAGGGAAAGGAGATCGAGTCCGCATCGTCGGAGAGCGGATCGTGATTGCCATGGACGATGAAGGTTGAGATCCCCGCGGCATCGAGTCGAGACAGCTCCTTGCGAAGGGCCAGGCGAGCTCGGACCGACCGATCCTTTTGATCGAACAGGTCGCCGGCGATGGTCAGAAACTGCACCCGCTCCCGCAAACACAGGTCCACGATTCGAGAAAACGCCTTCAGCGTGGCTCTGCGAAAGAGCTCGCCGAGCCGCGCGTCGGCGCTCAGGGCCCGAAAGGGCGAATCGAGGTGCAGGTCGGCCGCATGGACGAATTTCAAGCGCACGTCGTCGAACTCTATTGGGGCGACGTGACATCGCCGGTGGGCAAAGGTTTGCTCGCCGGCTGAGCCCGTGAGAAGTTGCCCGGCAGGGTGATCAGAGAAACATTCCAGGATCTCAACCGCTTGCGCCAAATCGGGGTGATTGCGGCTCGCCACGGCTTTGCGGATTTGCTGGAGCGAGCGGGCGTATGGCGGATGCTCGGACGCAAGGAGCCGGTGGAGTTGTCGGCAGAGGCTCGCCGGGCTTCAACCGCTCGCCGATTCCGGATGTTGCTCAACGATTTGGGGCCGACTTTCGTCAAGCTCGGGCAGATTCTCTCCACCCGCGCCGATCTGCTGCCGGCCGAGTACATCGAGGAGCTCTCCAGCCTGCAGGACCAGGTGCCGCCGATCTCGCTCGAGCAGGTGCGGATGCAGATCCGAGATTCCTTCGACCGCGATCCCGAGCAGCTGTTCAAGGCGATCGACCCCGAGCCGATGGCGGCCGCTTCCATCGCTCAGGTGCACCGGGCCACCACGCTCGAAGGGGACGAGGTGGTGGTCAAGGTCCAGCGCCCAGGAATCAGCGACCAGATTCGCGCCGACCTTTCCGTGCTTCGATATCTCGCGAAACTCTTGGAGGCCGTGGTCGAGGAGACGGGCATCTACACCCCTGTGGGAATCGTGGAGGAGTTCGATCGCGCGATTCACGAGGAGCTCGATTTTCTCAATGAGGCAGCGAACATCCGGGCGTTCTACGAGAACAACCGGGAGCGCAAATTCCTGCGGATACCCAAGGTCTACGACGAGCTCTCCAATCGGACGGTGCTGACGCTGGAGCACTTGAGGGGAGTGAAGATCCGGCAAATCAACCTCGCCGAGCACGACCGAGCCAAGCTCGCTCGACACATCATTGAAGGAGCCTTTCGGCAGCTCTTCGAAGACGGCCTTTTCCACGGGGATCCGCACCCGGGCAACATCCTGGTGCTCGACGGCGAGGTGCTCGGTCTTTTGGACTTCGGGTTGGTCGGCCGCCTCACCAAGAAGATGCAGGAGACGCTGGTCCTGCTGGTGTTGTCGATTGCCCTCAAGGATGCGGATTCGGTGGCCCGCCTGCTTTACCGGGTCGGGGTCCCGGATGGACGAGCAGACCTGATCGGATTCAAGGCGGACATCGAGGGAATCCTCACCCAGTACCTGCCCGGGGGCAGCACCCTAGGTGGCATCAACACCCGCAATTTGCTGCGGGATCTCTTTGACCTCGCAGTGAAATACCGAATCCGCATTCCCAAGGAATACGCCTTGCTGTCGCGCGCTTCCGTCGAGACCGAGGGCCTGCTGCGCAGCCTCTATCCGGATCTGAAGATTTCAGAGATGGCCCTGCCCTACGCCAAACAGCTTCTGGTCGACCGCTACGATCCTGGGCAGCTGCAGGGCGGTTTGATGCGCACCTTGTTGCGGCTTCAGACCGTGGCGAGCGATTTGCCCCTTCAGTTCTCGCAGATCCTGATGGACTTGGAAGGGGGCAAGTTCTCGGTGACGGTGCGGGCCGAGCAATTGGAGCGGATCAACGCCACGCTCCGAAGTTTGGCGGTGATCGCGTTCTTGGGTCTTGCCGCCTGCGGCTTCATCGTGGGCACCTTCATCGCCTTCGCGCAGCAGAGTTGGAACATTCGCGGGGTTCCGCTCTTGGGGGTCCTGGGGATTGCGTCGTCGGCGGCGCTGTTCGGCGCCACCACCACCTGGTACCTCTTCGGGCGTCGGTCGCGGAAGATCCGAATCAGCCGCTTCTTTGGGAAGCGCCGCTGACCCGAATTATTCCGCGCCGCTCGGTTTGCTCGCCGGGGCGCCCTTGCGCCGCGAGGCCCAAGCGGGAATCTCCTCGTCCGGAACGCCGATTTTCTTCAAGGCCCGGACGATTTCTTCCTTGGAGCTCGCTTGGCGCAACTCCCAAAATCCTCCCTTTACTCGGTCCAGGGCCGCGGCTTGTTCGTTGGTCACGCGGGCGGAAATAGCACCTTGCTCTGACCGCTATTCGGGGTCGTCCTCGAACTTGGCGCTGGCGACGGCCACCGAAGCCGAACGGCCTTCGACGGTGAGTTGCTCGAAGTTGCAGTGGGAGTTGCGACACCCCAAGGCAATTCGGCCGGTCCGGGTGCTCAGCCCGGGGAGGACTCGGTGGGCGAAGCGTTCCCCATTCACGAAGGCCTCCACTTCAGTGCCACCCCCTTTGTGGCGCCGAAGCGACAGCTTCATCCGAAATGGCGTGCCGTCCGAGGGGGTGGGCATTTCGTCCTCGACCAGGCCCTGGGTGTCGTCGACGCTGTTGCCGGTGATCTCGGTGCCGTTGGCGGTCTCGTAGCGCCACTGCAGCCGCATCTGGAGATCGGAAATCGCGAACACGGAGATCTGCAGCCCTTTGTTGCGAAAGGCCAGCTCGGCAAATTGAAGCGAATTCTGCTCGGTCGGGAAATCAGCTTCCAAATTCCGCACGGTGACCTGCACCTCGGCGGTGGCGTCATCGGCGGCGAAATAGCGCCCGGCCAGATAGGCGCGTGGAATCAGCTTGTGGCCTCCCGTGTCCGTGCCTGCCTGGGTCGCCTGCAACTGTCCGCCCTGCAGCTTCCAGCTGCCGGCGTATGCGGCCAGCGCCTCCGGCCCAGGCTCGAAGTTGACGCACACCTCCGAGTTGCCGGCCGGCCTGGGGTGCAGCTCGGATGAAATCAGCAGCGCACCGTTGGTGTTTGGCGGATACTTGCCCGCTCCGAGGTGGCCGTGTTTTTTGAAATGCGCCAGCTCGGACGCACTGCTGATGACGCCAACGGGCGGGGCATTTTCCCGGCCCAGGTTCCCGGAGGCAGGACCGAAAGCCCATTTGAGCAACACCCCGGCCGTCGCCAAACCGCCAATGACGGTGAGCGCCAGACGCAGCCCCCTCCACCCCTTAACCACCAACTGCCTTGGCTTCGAGATTGTCTTTCGGGAAGTAGAAGCCGGCTGCGCGGGACGTTCCGAGGCAGTACCCAGTATGGTTTCGAGATCGTTGGCCAACATCCCGGCGCGCGCGTAGCGGGCATTGGGATCGGTTTCCAGCGCCTTGGTCACGACCGCATCGACGCGCGGATCGAGCTGCCCCACGCGCTCCGAGGGCAGCTTGAAGCGGCCGATCGGGATGTCCCCGGTGACCATCTCGTACAGGATCACTCCCAGGGAATAGATGTCCGCGCGGCCATCCACATTCTTGGCGTCCCGGCGCTGCTCGGGCGCCATGTAGTTCATGGTGCCCATCGCCACCGCGGTGGCAGTCAGGTTCAAGCGACTATCGGAATTGCCGATGCCCGCGAGCCCGAAGTCGGCGACCTTCGCTTGCCCCTCGCCATCGATGAGGATGTTCTCCGGCTTCAAATCTCGATGGATGATCTGCTTTTGGTGCGCGTAATCGATCGCCGTGCAGATCTGCAAAGTCAGCTTCAGCGCCTGACGAAAGGAGATCTCCCCGGCGTTGATCAGCTCCCGAAGCGATCTGCCCTTCACGTATTCCATCACCAGGTAGTACTGGTCGCCGGAGATGCCCCGATCGATGATCTGGATGATGTGGGCGTGGCTCAGCGCAGCCAACGCGGTGGCTTCCTTCTCGAACCGAGCGATGGATTCCGGATCCTTCGACAACTTCGGCGGCAAGAGCTTGATCGCCACCTCACGGCCGAGAGACCTCTGGCGGGCGCGCCAGACTTCACCCATTCCCCCACGCCCGAGAATCTCAAGCAGGTCATAGCCGGGGATGTCGATCCGCGCGCCGGACGAGATGAAGGTGGCCTCTGGTGGACTTCCCGAAGCCACCGGAGCCGAGGTGGCGCCGGTGGGCCGATGGGTGACCGCGTGGTCCCGCTTCACCTCGAACCGAATCCCGCAACTGCAGAGAACCCGCTGCCCGGTGACATAGACGCTCACGTCGTGAACGGCGCCGCAATTGGGGCAGGCCTGGGCAATCATGCGGTGACTTTGTAGATAACCACGCCCTTCTCTTTTCCACGAACCTGCGCGATCGGGAGCGCCTCGGCGCTAAAGCCGCCTCCGGCCTTTTCAATCACCGACTCGCTCGCCAGCACTTCTCCGGCCTTGGCCAAACTGCACAGGCGGGCGGCGGTATTCACCGAATCGCCGATCGCGGTGTACTCGTGTCGGTCGCTCGAGCCCATGTAGCCCACCACCGCCTGCCCGGTATTCACGCCGATCCCGATCGAGATCGGTTGTCGACCCGAGGCGGCCCGTTGCCGATTGAGGTCTTCCATCTCAGCTTGCATCTCCAGCGCGGCGCGCAGTGCGCGCGCAGGATCGTCGGGGTGGGAAGAGGGCGATCCCCAAACGGCCATCACGCAATCGCCGATGAACTTGTCGAGGTTGCCCTCGTTGCGGAAGATCACGTTGGCCATCGCGCTGAAGAACGCGTTGAGCATCGACACCGTTTCCTGGGGCGCCTCGCTCTCCGCCAAGGTGGTGAAGCCGCGGATGTCCGCAAAGAGAACGCTTACCTCGGCGAGCCGACCCGCGCGAAGCAGCTCAACCTGACCTCGCACCACCATCTCCGCTATCGCCGGAGAGAGAAAGCGGGACAGCTCGGCCCGGGTTCTGGTTTCGGCTTCAATTTGGCTAGCCAGCTCGGCGTTCTCCAGGGCGATCGCCGCTTGCAGGGCGATGCCGGAGAGAATCTTCAGATCCTTTTCGGAAAAGGCGTGGGTGCGTTCGCGGGTATCGAGGAAAAGAATTCCCTTCACCACTCCCTTGGTCAGCAGCGGCACCGCCATCGCGGATCGGATCCCCTGGGCCACGATGCTTTCGGAAGAAGCAAACCGAGAATCCACGATCGCGTCCGCGGTAAGCACCGCCTGGCGGGTATCGCGGACCCTCTGCAGCACCGTTTCCGAGAGAATGACTTCGCTGCTGTCGGTGCGGCGGTGTTTCACCGCCTGAGGGATCAAGTCGCTGTTGGAATGATTGACCAAGAAGACCACGCCGTTGTCCGCGGGCAACAACTCGAAGGCGACCTGAAGGACCTTGTCGAGGAGATTCTTGGGATTGCGCTCCAAGCCTACCTGGCGCTGCAACTCGTGAGCGATGCGCAGCTTTTCGTAATCCTGTCGCAGGGCGTTGAAATCATTGAGCTGGTCCGCGGGGCGAAATTCGCTCTCCTCGCTTTGATCGATCTGAGCGAGGAATGCGGGAATTGATTGTCCGCTCGCGACCACGGTTACCCGGGGAGAGGATGGGCGTTCCCCGTCGCCGCCGTGAAAGACCAGGCGGCAGTTTCCTAGGACCAGCTCATCGCCCTCGCGAAGCTTCAGCTCTCGGACCCTTCGACCATTTACGAAAGTGCCGTTCGAAGAGCCGAGATCCTGCAAAACGAATGAAGCGCCGTTTTGCTCGATCGCCGCGTGCTCCTTCGAGACCTCTCGGTCCGAGAGGCGGACGTCATTGCCCGGGTGGCGGCCGAGGGTGGTTCGCGCGCCCAACGCAACGGTAACCCACTTGCCATCGGGAAGATGGCCGCTCAAGTGGGGGCCTCGGATCGCGCCGCTCTTTTGGCTCGGCGAGGGATCCGACACCGGGCGCACCAGCCCTTCGCCGCACCACGGGCAACTCGGCGGAATCGGCGAGGGCAACTGGGTTTGGCACTGGGGGCAGGTGGGAGGTGGCATTCCGATGGGACTCGCCATCCGCTGAACTTTGGAAGCCTATCAAAGGAGCGTACTCGGCGACAGCATCGCCACCAGGCGCCGACGGTGGTTTTCCAGCGCCGGTGGGATTGTTAAAGGTGGCGATGTGCGGATCAAACAGCGCCCAGAGGATTTTCGGGTCACCGAATCGTTTCGATTTCGCCCATCCGCGCGCGGGCGATATCGCGTCTACCTGATGGACAAGCAAAAGCTCTCCACGTTTGAAGCCGTGGAGCAGATTCGGCAGCGGTTCGGGCTGACGCGCGGGAGCATTTCCTTTTGCGGGCTCAAGGACAAGCAGGGCCGCACCGAACAGCTGATCGCGGTAGAGGACGCCGAGGTCGAGATGCAGGAACCTCGCCTTCGGCTCAAGTACCTGGGCCGCACCGATGCCCCGCTCAGCGCCGAAAATACCACCTCCAACCGTTTTTCCGTCACGGTTCGCGCTCTGCGCGAGGAAGATCTCGGCCCGCTCAACCAGGCGGTCGCTGAGGTCTCTCGGCTTGGGGTGGTGAACTATTTCGACAGCCAGCGCTTCGGCTCCCTCAAGCATGGTCAAGGATTCATCGCCAAGGACCTGATCCGCGGGGATTTCGAGAGCGCGCTGCGCAACCACCTGGCCAAGCCATCCCCGCTGGATCGCAGCGAGGACGCGAAGGTGAAGGCCTTTTGGCGCGACCATTGGGGAGAGTGGCAGCGGCGGGTTCCTTTTGCAGCCAATCGGAAGTACCAGCGCATCCTCGCCGTCCTGCGAGAAAACCCAACCGACTTCGTCAACGCCTTCCTTCAGATCGACCGCAATTACCGGGCGCTGATGCTTTTTACTTACCAGAGCTTCCTTTGGAACGAGGGGGTTCGTCGCCTCCTTCAAATGCTGCTCCCGCGAGAGCAGCTCTTTCCGCACCCCTACCAGGCGGGAACCCTGCTCTTTCACCGAGATGCGTCGGCGGAAGTGCTGGACTTTCTTCGCACCAGCACGTTTCCCTTGCTGGCACCGGACACCACCTTCCACGACGCTCGCATCGAACAAGCCGCGCGGTGGGCGCTCGAGCGGGAAAAGCTCACCCTGTCGGCGCTTCGAATTTCCCAGGCTCCCCAGCTACTTTTTTTCAAGCACGAGGAGCGGCACATCGTCGTCTACCCCGAGAAGCTGATTTTGGGCCGGGCACGGCCGGATGAGCTCAACCGCGATCGGCTACAGCTCAACGTCGCGTTCACCTTGCCACCGGGCGCCTATGCCACCCTGGTGATCCGGCGGCTATTCCATTTTTGCTATCGCGAAGAGACCGCTCGGGAAATCGCCGCCGCCCGATCGCCCAGGGCCCAACCAGTCCGGACGCCCGCCCAGCGGCCTCGAGCTGCGAGGCGCCAAACTAAGCGCCGCGCGTACGGTTCGCATTAAGTTCTCGTAATTTCAGGGATTATGTGGCCCAATGATGTCGGCTCTCCGGCGTGCAATGGAGACGCCCGGCTAGCCGTACCCAAGTTGTGACAAGCACTGATTTTGCCTCCCTGTTGCCCTCCATCGCCATCCCGATGACGTTGCCAGACGAGGGGAAGTCTCTGCCTTGGAAGAACGACGTAGTTGCCGCGAGGCGTGGAGATCACTCAGCGTTTGCCTCCCTGGTGCGCAGCGTGCAACGTCCGGTGTACGGCCTGTGTCTGCGGCTGCTGAAGTCGGACGCCGAGGCCGCGGAGGTTGCGCAGGACGCTTTCTTGCGGGCCTTTCAGAACCTGCATCGCTACGACGAGGCGCGTCCGTTCGACCTGTGGGTGATCGCGATCGCCCGGAACCTTTGCTTGGATATCCTCCGCCGGCGCGCCAAGGTTCACACCCAGGACGTCGAGGAAATGAAGGAAGTTCTTCCTGCCGGCGACGAAACGCAGGAAAACCGCGCCATCGCCCAGGAGGAACGCAGGTCGCTGGAGGGGGCGCTCGCCACCTTACCCATCGAGGACCGCGAGGTGTTGGAGCTCTATTACGTGCAGAAAAGGACGACGAAAGAAATTGCCGGTGTAATCGGCGTGGCGCCTGGCACTATTATGGCCCGCTTGTTCCGCGCTCGCGAAAAGCTGCGCAAGCAGATGGCGCCGAGGGAGTTGTCATGACCAGCACTACTCAGTGTCCCGAGCTTGAGATTCTCTTTACCGAGCTGTCGGAAGGCAGCGGCGATTCCTTGGAGCATGCCAAGTCGTGCGGGCGGTGCAGCGAGATCGTCAGCCAGCACCGGGAGCTCGAACGCGAGCTCTTCCGACTCGCCGACCCGTTTCCACCCTCCTCGTTTGTCTCGCAGGTGATGGCCAAGGTTTCCGCCAGCCCGGTATCGGCCCACCGCGAATTGAAGGTTGGGCTGGCGATCATGTTCGGCACTTTTGCGCTGGCGTTGAGCGTTCTGATTCTGGGCGGTGGAGTCGGCCAAGTCGGTATTCTGGCTGCCTCGGCCGTAGTTCACAGCCAGACGCTGCTCGTCGGTGTGACCAGTGCCATCTCGGCGGTGTGGACAACCGCGGCACTTCCGATGTTGCTTTCCCTGGGACTGGTGCTGTTCGCCGCCCTGTTCGCGCTCAAGCGCCTGATGCCGGGAATCCCTCAGTTCTCCGAGGTGAAGATCTCTTCATGAAGTACGTGCGGCTCACGCTCTTTCTTCTCATCGCTCAATTCTTTCTGGTTTTAGCTCCCGTCGCCGCGCAGGCGGCGGAGGCCCGGAAGATTTCGATCGAATTTCGCGGCTCGCTGGGCGATGCCCTGCAGCAAATTGCCAAGAAGGGCTCCATCAATCTGGTCATCGTCGGTGCCCTCGATCAGCCTGCGACGGTGTATCTGCCAAGCGTCACGGCCGAAGAGGCGCTCCAAGCGGTGGCTAAGATGTACCACCTCCAATTGGAGAAGCAGGGGTCGGTGTGGACTGTGCAGGCCGGAACGGCCGGGGAACCGCGCAGCCAGGACGCGCCTGTTCCGTCGGCTCTCCCGAGCCTGCCGCAGACACCCGCTCCTCCAAGCCCTCCGCCAGCGGAGGCTCTCCCCAAGCCGGCCCCGACGCCCGCGGAAGAGCTCTCCGGGAAGGAGGCCCGCAAGAAGATCAGTGACGTCACCAAGGATCTGAAGCGGAAGTATCGAAAAGATGGCAGCCAGATCCACAGCGGCAATCTGGTGATCGCCGAAGGCGAGACGGTCCATGAAGCGGTCGTCTACGGTGGCAATCTCACGATGAACGGCGTCACCGAGGGTGACGCGGTCGCTCTGGGCGGAAACATCGAGGTGACCGGCCACGTTATGGCCAACGTGGTCGCAATCGGGGGAAATGTTCACCTTTCCTCGACTGCGGTGGTCGACGGCGACGCCACCGCCATTGGCGGAAACGTGAGCAAGGAAGAGGGCGCGAGCGTTCATGGCAACACCGCTTCGGTGGGATCGGTCGGCCCGATCCACGTGGATGTCCCCAACGTGATCAAAAAAGTTCTTCCACCTCGCGTGATTGGGCCCACGGTGGCTCAGGACGACGAGGTGCGCGTCCACGCGAGCGGTTTTTTTGGATTCTTGGTCTTTTTCGCAGCGAGCTTCGGGTTGGCTTTCCTTGCGGTGCTGCTTTTCCCCGAGCGAATCAAACGCATTCAAACGGAGCTTCGAGCGGACCCGCTTCGATGTGGTCTCACCGGGATCGTCGGCAGCATGGCAGTAGCGGCGATGTCCATTCTGATGGCGGTGACGCTGATTGGAATTCCCCTCTCGATTCTGCTGTGGATCATCTACGGCGTGGCGCTGGTGATGGGAATCGCTCCGGTCGCGAACGAGATCGGCAACCGACTCCCCTGGTTCAAGGGAAGTCGCCGAACCGAGGCCGCGGTTCTGGCGATGGGCACGCTGGTTCTCTCGCTGGTATGGATTGTGCCCATCATGGGGAAACTGGTCATCGGGGTTTTGAGCATGGTGACGCTGGGCGCGATCATCCGGACCCGTTTCGGTCAGCGCCCCCCGCCCTCCACCGGTTCGCCGCAGGATCCGATCCTCGCCCAGCCTGCCTGACGGCTCCAACGCGCCACCGCCCTCGGGCCGATTGGGTCCGATGACCTTCGGAAACGCGCCACAAGAGACCATGGCCAACGGAGCAGCTGATGTGATAGGCGCGCGCTGCCTTCTGCCGGCCCATGCTACGCCTTAGCCCTCCGAACCCAGCTGCGAAAAAAATCTCCGTTGACTTCGAGGGAGAGTCGGTGCCGGCCATCGAAGGTGAACCGGTGGCATGCTCGCTATTAGTGGCGGGGCACCGCGTCTTTTCCCGGTCGGTGAAATACCACCGGCCGCGCGGCCCCTTCTGCTTCGCCGCCGCCTGTTCGCACTGCCTGATGCGAATCGACGGAGTGCCGAACCTGTATACCTGCCGAGTCCCGGCTCGCGACGGCATGCGCCTGGAGCGGCAAAACGCCTACCCCTCGGCGGAACACGACATCTTTCGCTCCATCGATTGGATGTTTCCCCGCGGCCTGGATCACCACCAGATGTTCGCAGGGGTCCCGGTAGCGGAGTCGGTGATGACCAAAGTCGCCAGGCACCTCGCTGGGCTCGGGCTATTGCCAGAAAAGCCAGCTCCATCCGCCCTGGCCGGGGAGGTGATATCGGTCGATGTGGCGGTGGTCGGTGGAGGGGCCGCAGGGCTCGCGGCTGTCCAGGTTCTGGCGAGCGGGCGGGTTCCCTTTGTGCTTTGTGAGAAGGAAGACTTCTTGGGGGGCAGGTTGGCATCGGCGCCGGTCGAGCAGGGAGCGCCCGAGATCCCCTCCACGGACTCGCTGCCGACGGACTCGCTCCGATTGAGATCCGCAGCCGTCGCGCTTTACGACGATGCACGAGGTCGCTTTTTAGCCGTGGTCTGCAAGGAGCCGACCGGCGCACGGCTGGCGAAGATCTACGCCAAACGCTTTCTCATCGCCCTCGGCGGACATCCTCGCCTCATCCCCTTCGAGAACAACGATCTTCCAGGCGTCTTCGCTGGGCGAGCTGCAAGTTACCTGGTGCGGCGGTGCGCGATGCTTCCTGGCAAGCAGATTGCGTTGCTCGGCTATGGCTCTGAGCTGTACCCGCTCGCGTCCCTTCTCGAAAGCGCCGGTGCGTCCATCGAAGTGGTGCTGGACCTCGAAGGTCCTCCCCCACCTACTGCACCCAAGCAGGCTACTCACGGCAAGGTGCTGACCGCCCACGGTCGAAATGCGGTCGCGGGCCTGACGTTCGAGACCACGGCTGGAAAGCAGAAGGTGAACTGCGACGCGGTGATCGTGAGCGCACCGCCGGCCGCCACCTATGAGTTGGTCGCGGAGGCGGGCAGCAAACTTCGCTTTGTGGACGAGCGGGTTGGATTTGCGGTGGACGCGGATGCGGTTGGTCGCACTTCGGTCGCTGGCATCTTCATAGCCGGCGAGATGGCCGGGCCGATGTCGGCGAAAGAAGCGGCGGAGTCTGGACGACGGGTGGGCGAGGTCATGGCCAAGGAGGTCGTCTGAGCAAGACCCTGATCTGTCCCTGCGAGGACGTCACCGACGACGATGTCCGGGTGGCCATCGACAAGGGCTATCGGGACATCGAGTCGATCAAGCGCTACACCGGACTGGGCACTGGC
>Ga0126384_10002140_pt1 | contig 11949 bp, 7 predicted proteins | sample PanSoiMetPlot_36_FD_92543 | JGI IMG/M metagenome (GOLD analysis project Ga0126384, IMG submission 92543) | Tropical forest soil microbial communities from Panama - MetaG Plot_36 | ecosystem: Environmental > Terrestrial > Soil > Tropical forest > Bulk soil | place: Panama | collected 2016-02-17 | reverse complement strand
TAGGACAGCAGCTCGTTAGACAATATCCTCGGGCAGCGGAAGGGAGTACGTTACTGGCCAGGCCCTTGCGGCCCCCGGGGTTGATCAACGGGCCTAATCCTTTGCCTGCGCTTGCGGGACTCTTCCTAATTCTAGCCGGAATGGTCTTCGCTCTCGCATGTCTCAACGTGGCGAACCTATCTTTGGTGCGGGCCACCGGCCGTCAACGGGAGATGGCGCTTCGAGCGGCGCTCGGTGGAAGCCGGACTCGCCTGGTCCGTCACCTGCTCAGTGAAACCCTTCTGCTGACGCTGTTTGCCGCTTCAGCCGGGATGGTGGCAGGCTCAATCGCGCTTCGGGTAATCAGCTCGACAGCCACTGTCACTGACTTGCCGATCGTGTTCGAATTTCCCTTCAATTTCCGCGTTTTCCTTTACGCGCTTGGTATCGCAGTGCTGGCAGCCGCTCTGGTTGGGCTTGTTCCCGCATTGCGAGTGTCCAAGGGCAATCTCAGCAACATTTTGCACGAAGGAGGAAGGAGCTCAACGGGGCGAAGACAACGGACCCGCTCCGTGCTGGTCACAGCACAGGTGGCGAGTTCGCTCGCGCTGTTGATTGTCGCAGGCCTCTTTGTGCGCAGTCTGGAGAGCGCTCAGCATTCGGATCTTGGTTTTGATCCAACCCATGTACTGAATGTCGCACTCGATCCAGGCGAAATTGGCTATTCACCTACCCAATCCACCGATTTCTACCGACAACTGCTTACGCGAACTCGCGCACTTCCTGGAATGCAGTCGGCTAGCCTAGCCATGACGGTGCCGCCGGGAGACAACACCCCGAGCAACGAAATTACGATTCCGGGGCGTGTTTCGCAGCGTGGGGAAGAGTTACACGCTGATTTCAATGCACTATCGTCCGCTTACTTCGCGACGATGAACATTGCGATACTCCGAGGGCGCGATTTTCTGGATTCCGATATCGAATCATCTCCGCGCGTCGCGATTATCAACGAAACAATGGCCGAGCGTTTCTGGCCCGGTGTGAACCCGGTGGGGCAGAGTTTCAAACGGAACGGCGATACACAACACGCAATTGAAATCGTCGGTGTGGTTAGAAACAGCCGGACGCAAGATGTATATTCATCCATCAGCCCTGCTTTTTACGTTCCCCTTTCGCAGGCCGACACCACCGCGCAGACGCTGCACATTCGCACCGCCGGTCCTCCTCAGGCAATTGCGTCAGACGTGCTGGCCATTATTCGCGAGTTAGCGCCGACCGCACCCGTTCTTAGTGTTCGTACTATGACAGACGCTGTAACGAACGGAGCCGGTGGACTTTTACTCTTCAACTTGGGCGTCAAGCTCACAGCAACTCTGGGTTTGCTGGGCCTCACGTTGGCAGTTGTCGGGATTTACGGAGTGATGACCTATGCGATCGGACAGAGAACACAAGAGATCGGAGTGCGCATGGCATTAGGCGCACAACGACGAACGATTCTCTGGATGGTTTCACGGCAGGGGCTTGTGATTGTTGGAGCCGGTCTAGCCATTGGGCTTCTGATTGCGATGGGTGTCGGCCGCCTGGTGGACGAATTTCTGGTTGGAATCGGACCGAGGGATCCTGTGACCTACATAACTGTCTCCATAGTCCTCTCCCTCATTGCTTTGGCGGCATGCTATGTTCCCGCCCGAAGAGCGATGAAGGTAGAACCTACAGTCGCATTGCGATACGAGTAATCTTGGCGACCGGGAGAAGTAGGATCAGTCGGCCGGACGCCAGGTTTTGTCAGGGTTGTACTCCGTCATGGCTGCGGCCCGCTTCTCGGTATCCTTGCGCGCCAGGTAATACCTCGTGCCGCTCGGGCACTCTCATCGATAAGCGTATGAACAAGGTGGGACAGCGCCGTCAAGAATGGGAAGGAGTTTCGGGAAAAGTTAGCCGCGTAACTCGATTCGAAGTTTCTTAACTCTAACCGAGCAAGGCGAAATTGTTTGGGCAGATTTCGTTTTTTCGATCAGAAGCCGTTCAAGGGTAGTCGAGAACCTACCGTCACTCCAGGGGAGAATTGTGTCGAGGGAGTTGTCTCTCTGCTGATTGCCAACAGGAATAGGTTACCTTTTCGACCTGCCAGACTTAATTTTAATGGATTTTATGGGTTTTGTTGCAGCAGGTTTTGCCACTCGAATCTTGCCCACCTTAATGGCACGGGTAAACTCTTCGAAGTCCTGTGTCGTCTGTTCAGCGTAAGCGGAACCAAAGCTGGCCATTGCCCGGTCGAACTTGTCGCTTTTGCCCAGGTATCCCGAGATCGCGTATGGATCGCCAGTACGGGCGTGTCCCTTGGCCAACAGCTCGCCACATACTTGTGCGTACTGCAGCAGTCCGTCGCCTTCCAGATCCGCGTCCTCAATACCTGCTTTGTGATCGCGCAGCTGGCGAACCAGATAGTCCCGGCCGGCTATTGAAGTCCAACCCAGAAAAATGTCTGACTGCACCTGCATGGCACGCTGTCCTTGGGCCACACGTTGTCCCTGGTTCTCGAAAGCGGCGGTTTCGGGCAGGTACTGTTTGTAAGCCGAGGGGCCTTCTTCCTTGATTTGGACAAACAGGGGGTCATTCTCGACGAGGCCAAACATTAGAACAATGTAGTCACGTGTTCCAACGCTGCCGGTCCCGACGACTCGAAAGGCTACGTCCGCAACCCGATAGTGTGAGAACCAATGCTGTCGTTCAGGCAAGAGCGAGTCGACATAGTTACGCAAACCTGTAATTACTTGCTTTGCAGTGGCGGAGGGCACGTGGAAGCGCAGTGGTTTGCTATCACGGAAGCGCCACTTTCCCTTGCGCTGCTCGGCCAACGTTTCCAGATTGTGCGCAGGCGTGGCACGCTCAGCTTTGCGCAGGACATTCAGTACGGGGGAAACATCCAGGTGCCGAAAAATCTGATGTCTGGCCACATCTACCATGGGCATCGCCGCGAATTGCTGAATTGCGTTGCGATAGCTCTCGACAAAAGCCCGGACGCCGATTTTGCATTCCCTTTCGGTGTTGCCGGATTCGCGGCCAGCCAGCACCAGGCTGGCCGACATGCGCTTGACATCCCATTCCCAAGGTCCACGAATGGTTTCATCAAAGTCATTGATGTCGAAGATAAGCCGCCCATCTTGCCCTTCAAAGGCGCCCAAATTGTGAACGTGCGCGTCGCCACAAAGCTGGGCATAAATGCCCGTGCTCAGGAGCATGGAGAGATCGGAAGCCATGACGGACACAGCGCCCCTATAGAACCCAAACGGCGTAGCTGCCATACGGGCAGCCTTGATGGGCAACAGGTTGGCGACACGGCCGCGCTCAGAGGCACGCAGCAACTCGAGGGCTGAGACCTTTCGCTGCTTGGGGTCCCACTTTGCGTGACTAGCTCGGCTGACCTTTTGGCGCAGCGACTTGCCATACTGGATCCGCTCTTCACGAGCTAGCGTCTTTAAAGCAGTGTCGGGCACATGATCGCCCTTTCAGGATCAGTCCGCGGGTAGCCAAGTCTGGTCGGGATTATATTCGGTCATAGCTGCGGCGAGTTTGTCGGTGTCCCGGCCCCAGTCCTTTTCGTAGACGATGCCGTCCTGATTGACGATGAAGGTCATGACTCCCGAGTTGCGGTACTCCGCCGGGTAGGCGACGAGAGCGAAACCACGCGTCAGTTGGCCATTGACCAGATAGTCTTTGGCGCCGCCCTTGGCCGCGGGACCCTGCTTGGTAAGAATCCGGTAGTAGTAGCCGTGGAAGGGCGTCGGCTGGCCTTGTTTGGCTGCATAACCCTCGCTCGTGGCGCTGACGATGAGGGGACCAATGGGACTGGGCGATTCGTTGTCGCTGGTCTTCCAATAGAGTCCGTCTTGCTTGCCGTCAGTGCTTAAGAACTTCATAGCGTAATGTTTGGTCTTGTCGCCATCGTGGTTGGCCGAGGCGTATTCGCGCTGCGCATCCACCAGCGTGTACAGAACTTCGATGGCGTCATTCTCATTGCGACCAATGCGGCGGTAGAGGATCTCCTTTGCGCCGGCTTCGGTGTCGAAGTACCATGCCCCATTACTGTTCTTGACGATGGGAATGCGCAAGGGCCAGTTGTCGGCTCCGATGTATAGACTCACCGTCTGGTCGGGCTCCATCACGACACGATGCATCTGGTCATAACGACGAATGAACTGGTCCGCCATATTCTTGACGGCTACATCGTCTCCGGTATGGAGGATGCTTCCTGCATTGGAACCGAGAATTGCAGTGCCTGTTGATCGTTTGACTTCACGGCGTTGTAGAGTGCGAGAACAGCATCGCCGGATGAAGCGAAGGTCTTTTCATTGCCCTGCTGGGGAGATGCCAGGGGTGCGAGCAGAAGGATTGTGACGATGAGAGCGCACATTAGGACGCGAAAAGAACACCTACGATTTAGAACGGTGCGCGAAATTGATTCCAAGCTAGCCCCTGAGGGAGTTTGACTTTCAGCTCAGCACTAATTCCGCGCTGTGCTCTCGCCGACCTGACAGTGAGTTCTACCACAGGAGGACATCAAAAGCCGTGCCTCTTCAAAACTCATTCACAAAAACTTTTATCGCCTGCGACCACCGCCAGCGGGGCGGCCACCACCTCCACCTCTTTCGAAGCCGAATTGAAGTTGGGCTGCTGTCCGACGCGTTGTTGTCCGAGATTTCCCTGATTGCCCCGCTGCTGCGCAAGGTTGCCCTGATTGGGCCGTTGTTGCATGGCGTTTTGAGCATTCTGATTACGGAATTGAGGTTGATCGTATTTCTGATTGAAGTGCGGCGTGGAGTAGTTGGCGTTGGTGAAATTGTTAGCGCGATTATTGGCGTTCAAGTTGTTGCGATTGATGTTGGCCGTATTGATATTGTCCGCTTGATGTTGGCGGTGTTGATGTTGCGGTTGATGTTGTTGTAATTGGCATTTCGATAATAGTTATTGCGATTGACAAAGGTATTCGAGGTCGAGATATACGTATTGTGGTTGTAGACTACCGTGTTGTTGTTCCATCCGCAGCCCCGGAGTTCCATCCCAAGCCGCAACACCCGCCGCCACTGACGGCGGCGCTGACCGCAACGCCGACACCGAAAGAAATCAGGCTGGTTGCGACCATCGCTCCGGTCGAGTAGCCAGGATAAGCCGGAACGGGAGTTCCATAGACGACTGTCGGATTGTAAGTCGGCACATACACGACATCCGGCTGTGAGGGCTGATGGTCTGCGCCGGTGGTTGCACGACGGTGGTTTGCGCCTGACCAGAGGACGCGGGGGCCGGGGGCGCAGTGCTGCCCGGCGCTAGGTTCTGCACCGAGACATTTTGCTGCTGGTTGCTCTTGAGGTTTCCAGCCTGGTAAGCGCGCGCTGGCGCATCACTTGGATAGCGTTCATGACGCTCTGCGGGATGTTGTAGTAGGCGTCACCAAGAGCCGAGGTCCAGGACAGATTGGTCGCCATCTGCCGCAGCACGTCCGAAAACTGTGTTAGGCCTTTGACGCTGGCGTCCCAGGGCTGCTGGTTAGCCGCTTCGATGAGCTGCTGGCCCTTGGGGTTGGGATTCTGTTGCAGCCACGTCCAGGCGGCACTGACCTGATCAGGATAAGTGGACGCAGCGAGAACCTGGGCAACCAGATTGTCGGGAAATAATGCGATGGGAGCGACGAGTTGGTACAGCTGATCAGGCGTGGGTGTCGCGTAGGTTGTCGCGGGCGCTTGTGCCTGCTGAGCCGGCTGCGCCGGAGACTTGGCAGTTTCTGATTTTTTACAGCCGTCCAAACCTGTAATCAAACAGGCGCTAAGCAACAGAGAAAGAGATTGTAGGCAGAGTCTCATGGGAATCCCGCCGATTATGACGAAGCGGAAAGTTGTGGACGTATCGAAAAGACGAAACTATACACTGCTGCGGCTGTATGGCAGGCAATCCAAGGAATAGGGAGGCGCGACTGAGAAGCTAAAATTCGGGGACCATGTCGCTGTTTCACGAATTACAGTCTTTCTCGCGAGTACCTGAAGTTGTTCCGGTAATCTCTATGTGAGGCATTCGGATTTAACGTGCGCCTGCGTATCGGTAATCATCGCGTGCAGCTGAATGTGGCTGACGGAGCAGTCATCGTGAGGGAAATGCACCCAACGAGGTCAACAAAGGGCTGACCATCGGCCATTCGGTGACCGTTCGTGTCGAGGACGTGGACGCTCATTGCAAGCGGTCCCGGGAGCACGGTGCGCGAGTCACCCAGGAACCCGTCACTCACCCATACGGCGAGCGGCAATACAGCGCACAGGATTTTGCACGACATTTATGGACGTTTTCACAGTCGGTGGCGGATGTCCATCCAAAGGAGTGGGGTGGGGCGGCAGAACAACTTTAGTCTTTGATTGCTGGACACCGAGATTGCTACGAAAAGTACCCTGGTCGCGACGGCGATCCACAGAAGTCTTCAGCTCTAAGAGCGGATCAGGAAATAGGGTGAACCGTCGGTGGACCAAGAATGCCGCCGGCTTAAAGGCGGCTCAAGTGACCGGTAAGCAGCCTTGACACTGCGCTAAAGCGCAACTCTACCCGAGCCGACAGGCCAAACCAATAGCTAAACCGCTCCTAAGCTGCCCGTTCGCTCGTTTATGCGCCCTTATTTCGTTGGTGGTTGTCCAATACAAGTCATCGCCTTTTGCGGTTGAGAGGTTTCGGGCATGAAGATGCTCCTCAATGACTGTTCACCAACGGACGCATTCCGCCAAGCCGGACATTTGCAGCACTGAAGCCCATCAGTCCAAAGCCCCGATGTGACTGATTTACATTAACTTACGTACTGAGCGAAGTGGCTGCCGAGTTGCGCCTTGGCGATGTGCACGCTCAAGCATGCGGAGGCTGATATGACGAGCCTGCTACAGGACCTGCGATTAGCTCTTCGTCAGATGCGCCGTTCTCCCGGATTTGCCATCACAGCTGTACTGATCCTGGCTATCGGAATCGCCGCGAATGTAATCGTCATCGGCGTCCTCCAGTTAATGATCCTGCGCTCGCTGGACATCCCCAATCCCGACCCGGTGATGACATTCGCGCCTCACGTTGCCGACTATCCGATCTTCTCGTATCCAGAAGTGCGCGATGTGCGTGACGGCAACACAGTGTTTTCATCCGTGGCGGCTCTCACCATACAGCCCTTTGGGCTCGAAGCCGACGGTGTTACACGGTCGGTGTGGGGATACGTCGTGAGCGGTCAATACTTCGAGGTCGTTGGCATCCAACCGTACCTCGGGCGTCTGCTTGATCGCTCCGACGATGACCGTCCCGGAGCCGCAGAAGGCGCCGTGATTACATTTCCCGCATGGCAGAACTATTTCGGCGCAGATCCCAATATCGTGGGCAAGAAGGTCCGCGTTAATAAGCAGCCGTACACCATTATTGGCGTCACTCCGAAGGGCTTCTATGGAACGGAGAAATTCCTGCTTCCTGACATTTTTGTTCCGATGGCGAATCAGGCCTCTCTCAATGGCATCAACTGGCTTGAGTCACGGCGTCAGAAGATGGTCTTTCCCATCGTGCGCATCAAAGATGGGATCTCGCTGGCCGAGGTGCAGGCTGAACTCGACACACTTGCTGCGCGCATTCAGAAGCAGAATCCGGCAGAAGAAGATGGACTGCAATTCAAGCTGGCGCGGCCCGGGATGGTAGGTGACTTTCTCGGTGGAGCGGTGCGCCGCTTTATGTTCGGGGTCATGACACTGGCCGGTATCGTGTTGTTGGCGGCCTGCGCCAACCTTGGCGGCCTGTTTGCCGCGCGCACCGCAGACCGCACACGCGAGATTGCCATCCGCCTGGCCGTTGGTTCGAGCCGCTGGCGCGTGCTCCGTCACATCGTGACCGAGGCCCTCGTGGTTTCCATCTTCGGAGGCGCGGTTGCCTGCGGACTAGCCTGGATAGCGCTCACTGGATTGGCGAAGTGGCATCCACCCAGCGAGTATCCGCTCAGGTTTACGGTGGAGCCCCAGCCAGTGCTGCTCCTGATTGCACTGCTGGTCTCGGTTATAGCTGGTGCTCTGTTCGGAATCATGCCGCTGCGGCAAATCTTCAATGCCGATCCCAATGAGGCGATCAAAAGTGGCGGATTCCAATCTGGTGCAGGGCGCCGCTGGGCGCTGCGCGATGTCCTGCTCGCGGCACAGATTGCGCTCTGCTGTGTCACCATCACGGCTGCGTTTGTTTCATTGCGAGGCTTGCGCAGGACATTGACGCTAGACTTGGGCTTCAACCCGAGGAATGCCGTCCTCACGACTTTTGATTTGAGCCAGGCAGGATATTCGGGCGTCGCTGCCGACCATATCCAACGCCAGTTGCTGGAGAGAGTGTTGCAACTCCCCAGAGTGGAAGCGGCGGGCTATTCGAATACCACGAACCTCAACGGGGACAATACGGTTCCCGAAGTGTTTTCTCAGGAAACATCTGACTTCAGGCCCTCAAACAGGGCGTTTCATACCTACGAATACGATGTATCGCCGGGATATCTGGCGGCGTGCGCAACTCCTCTGCTCGCTGGACGCGATGTCAGCTTCAGCGACACTCCGGCGACGCCGCCGGTTGCGATCGTGAATCAGGAGTTCGCGCGGCGGCTGTTTCACACGGAGAATGCCGTGGGTCGCTACTTCAAGAACAGCTCCGGCGTCTCCATCCAGATTGTGGGCATTGCCAGCGACGGCAAACAATTCTTGCCCAGTGAAACGCCGAGGGCCGCAGCCTACTTCCCAGTTTCGCAACGGCCAACGGTAAAGACGTCGGTGATCGCCCGCATCAAACCCGATCCCACGGGAGCGGCCGCAGGCGATACGGTAGCCAGCATTCGCAGAGTACTGCACGATCTTGATCCCGCTATTCCCATCCTGACGTCGGGTGAGTGGAGAACCCTGCTGGCGATGAGTTTCTTTCCGGCGCAAGTGGCGACCGTCGCACTCGGCCTGTTTGGCGCCTTTGGGTTGCTGCTCTCTATCACTGGCACCTTCGGCCTCGCTTCTTACACGGTCAGCAAGCGGATACGCGAGCTGAGTATTCGCGTGGCGCTGGGTGCCCAGGCGCGGCAGGTTCTGGCAGCAGCGCTTGGCCGCATGTTGGTTCTGTTGGCGAGCGGGTCGCTGGTTGGATTGTTGCTTGGTGTGGCGGCGAGCCGTGTGTTGTCGGTCATCGTATTCCAGGCGACAGCGCAAGACCCGTTGGTGCTGACCGCAGTTGCTTTCACCATCCTGCTTTCAGGCATGCTGGCTGTGGCCGGCCCGGTGCGACGGGCTCTGCACATCGATCCCGCGAGCGTACTTCGTGAGTAGTAGAGTCAGCATGGCTCAGCCCCTATAATTGAAGAGTGGGTACGTATTTCGTTGAGAATTTTGGATGCCGTGCGACGCAGGCGGATGGCGCCGCGATTGAGCGGCAACTCCTGGATCGTGGGCTGGAGCGAGCAGCATCGCCGACGGAGGCGCAGGTTGTCGTACTGAATACGTGCACAGTTACATCCTCTGCCGACCAGGATGCGCGCGCAGCTATACGACGAATTCACCGAAACAATCCCAAGACGAAGATTCTTGTGACCGGCTGCTATGCCCAGCGTGCGCCTGAGGAGATTGCCGCAATGCCCGGGGTGAGCATTGTGATTGGCAATTCGCACAAGAATGAGGTAGCGGATTACGCTGTGCCATTATCGCTGAACAACAGCTTTGTTCCGCTGGGCACGCTGGCAGGCTCGGACACCGAGAATGTGATAGTGGGAGACATATTCGCCCACACCGAATTGCTCGCTGCACCGGTGTTCGCTGGTCCTGACGGCTGGGAAAAGACGCGGCCGAATCTTAAAGTCCAGGATGGATGCAACAATCGCTGCTCGTTTTGCATTATTCCGTCGGTTCGCGGCCGCAGCCGATCGCTTGCGTTTGATTTTGTCATTCGTGAAGCCAACGAATTGGTGGCACGCGGATATCGGGAGATCGTGCTCTCGGGCATTAACCTAGGCCGTTGGGGACGCGATCTTCCATCGCGCAGCAGCTTCGCTACGCTGCTGCGAGCGATCCTTGCACAGACTACGGTGGAAAAGCTGCGCATCAGCTCGGTTGAGCCGATGGACTGGACCAACGAGCTCATCGGGCTTGTCGCGTCTTCGCCGCGCATTGCGAAGCACGCACATGTACCCCTGCAGTCAGGCAGCGACAAAATACTGAGGCGTATGCACCGCCGGTACAGGCCCTGGCATTATGCCGATCGCATCGAGCGCATTCGCCAGGAGATGCCCGATGCCGCAATTGGCGCCGATGTGATGGTCGGATTTCCGGGCGAGACGGATGCCGACTTTGAGCAAACCCGCGCGTTGATTGAGAGGCTGCCTTTCACCTACTTGCACGTATTTACCTATTCCTCGCGGCCAGGAACGCCATCGGCAGCCATGCCCGATCAGATGCCCGTCGCAGTCGCGCGGGAGCGTAATCGGGCACTGCGGCAGTTGGCTGCAGAGAAAAACCGCACATTTCGCGAGTCGTTCCTTGGCCGTGAGCTCACTGCATTAACGTTGCCGCGCATCGAAAATCAGCACACACAGGCATTAACGGACAATTATCTGAAGGCGATCATCGATGCCGAGTGCGCGCCGAATCAGTTGCTGAACATTGCAATTGATGGACTCACCAGCGACGGGATCTACGGTCACCTGCGAGTGATGTGACCGCGGCGATAAGGGTGAATGGACATGAGTTCTCCCTTTGCGACTGATTCGCTTTTCATGAAGTACGACGGGAACCGTGTCGAGCTGTGTAATTTTTTCCTTTGTTTGCAATAAGATAACGTTGCTCTTAAATTATTAGAGAATTCACTTGCAACTTTATCTGTGCTTGTGTAGCCTGACGCTGCTGTAGGGGGATTGCCACGCTGCTACTGATTGAACGAATATGTGAGTAACGTAACTAGAGTGGCACTCTCAGGATTGAGGCGAGTAGTCCAGGGGACTTGCTCGCGTAGTAGTTGAGACCAGCCTTCAACCATTGCGAGAGCACGGTCTGCCTAGGGCGACCGAGATAGGATGATAGACCATGAGCCGTACAAAGAAAATTTCTAAACTTTGTGCTTTTGGGTTATTGGCATGTCTTGTTTTCGCTGCAGTCCCGAGCAGGGCTGACGCGATTTCAGACATTCTGACTGTCAAGAATCCTGCCGGTAATATTTCACAAGTTTTGACTGCAACGGAAGGCCAAGAGGGCAATGGTGGCAACCTCTTCTTCATCGGCGTTAATGGCTTGGCTGACCCTGCCGGCTTTGGGAATCCCACAACGCTTTGTGAACCGGGCACATCCCCTTGCGATGCAACCACGCCTTTCACGAGCTTGAGTGATATTGTCGGTGTTATTCAAGCTACAATAGGGACACAGACGTTCTTCTTTCTTGGTTTCACTTCGGATGGCGAGAACGGGCTCCTGCCTGGAATTGAAGGCGCCTTCGGCGGATTTGGCAGTGGCTTCATCGTCGAGCAAGCGAATACCAACCAAGTCATTGACGTGACCTATCTTTTGGATCCGGGGCTGCGGCGTGCGGGATGGACTGCGACGTTCCAGTCCGAATTTGTTCCTGAGCCGGGCACGATGGTTCTGCTGGGAACCGGTTTGCTCGGCTTAGCCGGGCTTGCACGCCGCGGCATGAGCCGCTAACAACATCATCCACTTCGTGAACGCCTCACAGGGGTCGCTAATCAGCGGCCCTTTTGCTTTGCGGTGAATTGGTCAGAAGTGCACCGGTTGAAATTCTTCGGGGAGGTCGGACGGCTGTGGCAGACATTTCTTGAAGCATACGCCGTGGCAAGTCCACATCTGCCAGGCTCCTTGATGTGTCTCTACACGTATGAAACAGGGGTCGGTTTGCAGTCTCGTGGATGTGGCCATTGCACAAGCGGCAGCGAGTGAATCGCACTTCGATGTGGCATGG
>Ga0126384_10002139_pt1 | contig 11953 bp, 6 predicted proteins | sample PanSoiMetPlot_36_FD_92543 | JGI IMG/M metagenome (GOLD analysis project Ga0126384, IMG submission 92543) | Tropical forest soil microbial communities from Panama - MetaG Plot_36 | ecosystem: Environmental > Terrestrial > Soil > Tropical forest > Bulk soil | place: Panama | collected 2016-02-17 | reverse complement strand
CGCGCTCGGCCGATGACGAGACGTTCTGCAAGACGGCACAACGTCATCTGGATGCAGGTCCAAAGCCGGGCGTGGCCATCCTTTCCGCGGAAACGCGAGCGATTATCGCCGTGATCGAAGGCCATTGTGAAAAACGAAACGGACTCCGTGCCGACACGATAGCGCTGTAGCACGGGTTGAGCGGAGCGAAACCCGGGGGCGGCATTGCCAGTGACGATGTCGCCCCGCATTTCGCTCCGCTCAATGCGGGCTACGAGCTGCATGAAAATCGTGCAATATATCAAAATGAAAACTCAGCAAGTTTTCTCCTGAACTTCACAATTTCCTCGGCAGATATCTTAAGATCCCTATAAGTCATCTGACGAGCTCTTTCCGCGGCCATTTCTTCACTTTCTCCAATGAAAGAAAGAAATCTGACATGGTCAAGATCGTCCAACTTATCCATATCGACACCAAGTCTGCGGAATGCTTCCCTTGGCGCCAATCCATGAAACCTCATAAAGCGCGTCAAGCGATAAAATGCAATATCGCGCTCATTTGCCAATTCGAACATTCTTACATATTCTTTAATTGTAAGTGTTATCAGATATTCTATTCCACACAATAATAAATCGTCCATTGTCTTACCTGGAAGACGATCAGCAAGATTGACTATAAGTTCTATTTTGTCATCTCTAATAAATATGTTGTTCATGATGTGATTTAATTCATGGAATCTGCGATTACTGAAAATATTCATAATATCCGTAGAAATTTTATTGATATCCTCATTCATAGTTCACCAGGTAGCGTGGGCTCTTCAGGTTCCTAGAGCGGCTTCGCTCCTTTGCGATAACTGCAAGAAATCGCCTTACGTCAGCCGATCGCTGGTGTTGTTACCGGGTCGCGGGTCATCCCAGAAATGAATCGCCGGCGCCGCGCCATCCTGCGCCCATGGCGCGGCAGCCCTTCACCCCTTGCGCCTGAAAAACGCCTCGAACGCCGACCGCGCCTCGTCGGACTTGAGCCGCCGCTTGAAAATCTCCGACTCCTCGTCGATACGCCGCACGATCTCGGCGGTGGAGGCACGGATGAGCCGGCGCGAGGCGGCCACAGCTTCGGCCGGCAGCGCGGCGATCTGGCGCGCGGCTTTCAGGGCCTCGGGCTCGACTTCACCGGCCGGGACGACTTCGTTGACGAGGCCGACGGCCTTGGCGTCGTCGGCGCTCATCGGGCGGCCCATGACGAGAAGCTCGAAGGCGCGCCGCGTTCCCATGAGGCGCGGCATCAACAGGCTGGAAGCTGCTTCCGGCACCAGCCCGAGATTGACGAACGGTGTTGCGAAACGTGCATCGATCGCCGCCACCACGTAATCGCAATGCAGCAGCATCGTGGTGCCGATGCCGATCGCCACGCCCTCGACGGCGGCAACGAGCGGCTTGCCGGCGTGGGCGATGCGGTGGAGGAAGCGCGTGGTCTGCGGCCGCAGCCCCTCCATGTGCTGGGCGGCATGCAGGAAATCCCGGAGGTCGGCGCCCGCCGTAAAGGCCGTGGGGCCACCCGCAATCACCACGCAGCGGATGGTCTTGCTCACCGCGGCGTTTTCCAGCGCTTCGGAGAGCGTTTCGTACATCGCGTCGGTGAGCGCGTTCTTCTTCTCCGGCCGGTTGAGCCGCAGAATCCGGATCGCTCCGTCGTCGGTCACGATCACATGATCGGTCATGGCGCACCTCATAGGCGCTAGCTTAGGTTAAACGGCTCGGCGATGCCTCCAACTCCCACCGAAGTCGGCTGTTGCCGACTTCGGTCACCTTTTTTGAGTGGCCGAACCTCGCTGCAGCGAGGTTCGGCTGGCGAGGGGTCGGGGGTGGGGGTCGAGCCAGTTGCCACTCCGTGCCCCACGGCACGACCCCCACCCCCGACCCTCCCCCACAAGGGGGGAGGGAGTCCGGCCAGCGGCGCCTACAGTGGCGCACCAATGCCGGCGTCTGCCATCAGCACTGCGTCGGCGCCTTCAGTGATCATGCGCGCCAGCGCCGGCGCCTGGACGGCAAGATTTTCCGCGAAGAACCGGGCGATCGCGATGCGGCCCGCCCGGTCGGCGCCGTCCCCCGCAGCGCCGCCGTGGCGCGCCGCCGCAAGCGCCTCGTCGGCGAGCATGCAGCCGCCGGCCGCGGCAGCGAACAAGCGCAGATAGGTGGTCGCGCCCGCGAGTGCCGCGTCGGGCTTGGCGGCGAGTGCAGCGAGGGTCCACTCGGTCGCCTGCGCGAGGCTGTCGGCCGCCTCGGCGAGGCGCTCACCTGTCGCCCCGAATGCCGGATCGTTCGCCGCCCTCACCGCATCGACGGTCCGGCGCAATTCCTCGATATAGCCGCCCACCGTGGCGCCGCCGTTGAGCGGCACCTTGCGGGTAACGAGGTCGATGGCCTGGATGCCGTTGGTGCCCTCATAGATCTGGGCGATGCGGGAATCGCGATAATGCTGCGCCGCGCCGGTCTCCTCGATGAAGCCGGTGCCGCCGTGGACCTGGATGCCCAGCGAGGCAACCTCGGTGCCGATGTCGGTGGAGAACGCCTTGGCGACCGGCGTGAGCAACGCAGCGCGCTCGTGCGCCGCTTTGCGGGCGTCCCCATCAGGGGCGAGGTGGGAGCGATCGAGCGCCACCGCGGTCGCAAGGCAGATGGCGCGCGCCGCCCGGGTGAGCGCGCGCATGGTCATCAGCATGCGCCGGATGTCCATATGAGCGATGATCGGCACCGACTCGGTCGGAGCGGCGCCGTCGCCGCCGGTTTGAAACGGGCGCCCCTGGCGCCGCTCCCGTGCATACGCGATGGCCTGCTGGGTCGCGGTTTCCGCGATGGCGACGCCTTGGAGGCCGACCGCCAGCCGGGCCTCGTTCATCATGGTGAACATGGCCGCCATGCCGCGGTTTTCCTGGCCGATGAGATAGCCGACGCAGTCGCCGTGATCGCCGTAGACCATGTGGCAGGTCGGCGAGGCGTGCAGCCCGAGCTTGTGCTCGATGCGGTTGGCGCGCAGGTCGTTGCGGACGCCCAACCTGCCGTCGGGGCCGGGCAGAAATTTCGGGATCAGGAACAGCGACAGGCCCTTGGTGCCATCGGGGGCGCCGGCGATGCGTGCGAGCACGAAATGAATGATGTTCTCGGTGAGGTCATGCTCCCCGTAGGTGATGAATATTTTGCTGCCGGTGATGCGATAGCTGCCGTCGTGGGCGCGCTCGGCGCGAGTGCGCAGTGCGCCGACATCGGAGCCCGCCTGCGGCTCGGTGAGCTCCATGGTGCCCATCCATTCGCCCGAGACGAGCTTCGGCAGATAGGCTTTCTTCAGCTCCTCGGCGCCGAAGGCGGCGAGCGCATCTACCCCCGCCATGGTGAGCACCGGGCCGAGGCCGAACGCCATGGCGGCCGAGTTCCACATTTCGATGCAGGCGGCGTTGACGGCGTGCGGCAGACCCTGGCCGCCCCATTCGGTCGGCGCCGCGACGCCGTTCCAGCCGGCCGCGGCCCAATCCCGGTAGGCCTCCTTCCAGCCGGGCGGCATCGTCACCGCGCCGTCGCGAAACAGCGTGCCGTGGCGATCGCCAGGAGCGTTGAGTGGCGCCAGCACCTGCGATGCGAACCGGCCGGCTTCGCCCAGCACGGCATTAAGGTCATCGTCGCCGAGCTCCTGGTAAAACCCGTCGGCCCGCGCCTTGGTGAATCCCGCTCCGTGCTTGAGGGTGAAGATGATATCTTCGACCGGTGCCCGGTAGGCCATGATTCGTTGCTCCGGCTATGCGCTCTCGCCGCAGGCTTCGAGTTCCGCCGATCGTCCGCGATAAAGGAGCAACGGGTCGCAGCGCTCTGCCACGAAAGCTTAGGCGCACTGTAGTCCGGGAACCGAAGAGGTCAAATGTAGTCCGGAACCGAAGAGGTCAAATGTCGCAATTGTCGCCGGACGAGCATGTAGCCCGGGCTGGGCGTCAGCCGAAACTCGGGGGCGGCGGCGTATTGATAGCGCGGTCCGGGATTTCGTGGAGTTGATCATCGGCCGCCTGATGGCTGGCTCACACCAGACCGGTCGCTCAATCCGTCTACGGGTCCTCGGAACTGTCGCTGTCGTCGTTGTCCGCTTGAGATAAAATCCAGGCCGAGGCTGCCCGCCGATTGATCCGCCCGGCTTCCGCAAGTATGGTCCGCCGCGCGTTTGGGGCGTAGCCAAGTGGTAAGGCAGCGGATTTTGATTCCGCCATTCCCAGGTTCGAATCCTGGCGCCCCAGCCAATGTATCATTCTGGAATAATTGACCTATTTGGCCTCGCGGTAGGCGTCCCCAGTCTCGTTCTGAACGCGAATCTGCGGCTCATTCTGAACATCCGTTCCCGCGGGGTTCGCCAGTCTGTGTGACATGGCGTTTCGGCGTTGCGGCCAGCGCTCTTTCCATGGCTCGCTTCGCGTAGCCCTCATAGGCTCGGCTCTTGTGCGCCGAAAGTGCCCGTCCCTGGCCGTCAGTCAATTCGGCTTCCTCGAGCTCGGTCATTCCACCATGCCGGCATCATCGAGAGTGAAGGTTGACGGCAGCTTCGCAAGCTTGCGCAGCCGACGCACCAATTTCGCCATCCCCGACGCAGAGCACAGTTTTGTCGGCTTTGGCTTGCCTTCACGTACCTTGTCGCGTCTCGTGAAGAATCATCGGGATCTCACGGCGCGCCAACTTAGCAAGGATCGTATGGTCGAATCCCCTACTTCGATTATGTTGCATTCAACACGAAGCTATGGTCACCGGTGCCGTCTTGCTCAAGAACTGCGGGCTAACCTCATTAATGCGCCTGCAAACTTCCCGCACGGAATCCTTGACTGAGGTCGGAGCATCGCGCAGCTGCCTCACCAGCTCTGACTGCGCGGTGCCGCTGTTCAAAACTCGCATTAGGACGATCGACGCCCAACGCGGGGCCGATGACGCGACATGAGGGAAGACAGAGAGGAGTGCACGAACATAAACGGTATCATCACAAGATTCAGCGGCGTGGATGAGCGAGAACATTCCCTCATCGTATTCTGTGTTGTCTGATAAAAGCGACAACAGGCCGCTTGGCAATCGCTCGTCACCATCCGTAAAAAGTTCGCTTACCAGGGTGTCGATCACGGCAGGGCGTGCGTCTCCTGTTTCGATCTCTCGACGTAACTTAGCGAGCTTATCTTCATATGCTTCGCTCATCACCTAGACCTCGCGAAGATGGTGGGAACGTGTCTTTGCTCAACTTTGCAAACTCTTGCAGCCGCTGGAGCGGATTTGAGGGTGTAAATCCTATCACGTTGGTAAAATTTTGAAGCAAAACGGCGCACCGTGTTGAGGCGATGGGCTTACCCTCGCCAAAGCGAGAGCCAGCGCTTCTCTCTTGACCGCTTTTGGCCCGACTCGGCCGTCATCAGCATAGGCCCGGGACGGCTGCTATCAGGGGGTAAGCTGCGATTCCCGCCGATGGAGCACCACGGGCGAATTTGACCATGCGGCCAACGTGAGGGGCTTTGCAGATTGTCCCACTATTCGGGTTCGCGGGATTGGGCGTCAGCACCGGAATGGTTTGCGACTTCCCACAACGGCCGCGGCCGGCGAGTGAGACACCGGATAACTTCCCGCTCGCATGGACCGAGGGAGCGCTCTTCTGATAAAATCCAGCGTCCCGCCGACCTCACCGGCGTTTCGCTGCGGGCGGCGAGACGGGTCACGCGGCCCTAAGGGCCGCGTCGTGGGGAAATGTCCATGAAGCGCATTCTGCTCGGCGCGCTGCTCATTGTCCTCATCGGCTGCGCATATTTCGGCCGAAGCTATCTTTTCGACGCGGCTCCGAAACCCCGGGCCCGCCCGCCCGCCACGGCTCAGCCAGTGGTCGCCGATGTCGCGGTCGAAACGTCGATGCCGATTCAGATCACGGCGATCGGCAGCGTCCAGTCGATGGCGACCGTGATGATCAAGTCGCGCATCGACGGGCAGATCAAGGATGTCCATTTCAACGAAGGCCAGGAGGTCAAGGAGGGAGACGTTCTCTTCACGCTCGACGACCGTGCGTTGCGAGCCCAGCTCGCCCAGAGCGAGGCGACCCTCGAGCGCGACCGGGCCTCGCTCCAGCGCGCGAAGCTCGAGGTCGCGCGGCAGAGCGGACTTGCGACACGCGGCGTCGCGTCGGCGCAAAAGTTCGAGGACGTGGAGACCACGCTAGCGGTGTTTGAAGCGACTGTCCGCGCGGGCGAAGCGGCCGTCGAAAACGCCCGCGTCAACCTAGCCTACGCGACCATCGCGGCGCCGATCAGCGGCAGAACCGGATCGATCGCCTTCAAGAAGGGAAATCTCGTCAAGGCGACCGAGCTGTCCACCACGACGCCGCTGGTTACGATCACGCAGCTGCGGCCGATCTACGTGATATTCACGGTGCCGGAGGGGCATTTGGCGGCCCTGCGCGCGGCCGCCGGCAGCCTGCCGGCGGTCGCGACCATCCCGAGCGAGCCGCAGACGCCGATCACCGGCGCGCTCGTCTTCATCGACAACCAGGTTGATGTCGCGACCGGTACCATCATGCTCAAGGCGGGGTTCGCCAATGACGACACCCGGCTGTGGCCCGGGCAATTCGTCAACGTCACCTTGAGCCTCGGTATGCAGGCGGACGCCGTCGTCTTGCCAAGCGCCGCCGTCCAGATCGGACAGAACGGCCCCTACGTGTTCCTGATCCGGTCGGACTCGACTGTCGAAATGCGCCGGGTACGCGTCGACCGCACGCTTGGCGGCAGGACTATCGTCGCCGAAGGGCTCGCGGCGGGCGATCGCATTGTGGTGGACGGGCAGCTGCGTCTCGCCAACGGCACGCTAGTTGCCGTGCAGGGCGGCGAGGTGGTGCCGCCGCCGAAGCCGCCCGCGGTGCCGGTGGCGGAGCGCTAGCCATGAACCTGCCCACGCTGTGCATCCATCGCCCGGTCATGACGACGTCGGTGACGGCGGCGATCGTGCTCGTCGGCCTCGTCGGATACCTGTTCCTGCCGGTGGCGGCGCTGCCGAAGGTGGACTACCCGACCATCTCTGTGTCCATCGCCATGCCGGGCGCCAGCCCGACCACCATGGCGGCCTCGATTGCCACGCCGCTGGAGCGCGAGTTCGCGGCGATTGCCGGCGTCGATTCGATCACCTCGGTGAGCGGCCTTGGCGTCGGCCGCATCACGGTGCAGTTCAACCTCAACCGCAACATCGATGCCGCCGCGCAAGACATCCAGGCCGCAATCGCCAACGCTTCGCGCAAGCTGCCGGCCGAAATGACGACGCCGCCCAACTACCGCAAGGTGAACCCGACCGATACGCCTGTGATGTCGCTGACCTTAAAATCCGCGACCGTGCCGATGTCCACCATCAATGAATATGTGGAGATCAATATTGGCCAGCGCGTCTCGACGCTGCCTGGCGTGGCGCAGGTCTTCACCTACGGCTCGCAGAAATATGCGGTCCGGGTCCAGGTCGATCCGGACCTGCTCGCGATGCGCGGCATCGGGCTCGACGAGGTGCAGAAGGTGCTTGCCGCCGCGAGCTCCAATGTGCCGGTCGGATCGCTCAACGGCCCGCAGAGGGCCGCAACCTTGCAAGCGGATACCGGGCTCACCCAAGCGTCCGCCTTCATGCCGTTGATCATCGCTTATCGCAACGGGGCGCCCGTTCGCCTCGGCGACGTCGCACATGTCGTCGACAGCGTCCTCGGCGACAAGGGGGCGAACTGGTTCAACAGCGAACGCGCGATGTCGGTGCCAGTGCTCCGGCAATCCGACGCCAACACCGTGGAGGTCGCGGATCGCATCAAGGCGACGTTCGCCGCCCTGCGCGCCGAGATTCCCGGCGCGATCGATCTTGCCGTACGGAACGACATGTCAGTGCCGATCAGGGCCGCGGTGAATGACATGCAGCACACGCTGCTCCTGACCGCGGTCTTCGTCGTTCTCGTGATCTTCATTTTCGTGCGGCGTCTTTCGGCCACCGTCATTCCGGTGCTTGCCTTGCCGGTTTCCATCGTCGGGACGTTTGCCGCGATGTACCTCGCCGGCTACAGCCTCGACAATGTTTCGCTCATGGCCCTGACGCTTGCGGTCGGCTTTGTGGTCGATGACGCCGTCGTCATGCTCGAGAACATCATCCGGCACAGCGAGGCTGGGCTTTCCCCGATGGAGGCCGCGCTTAAGGGCTCGCGCGAGATCACCTTTACTATCATATCGATGACCATCTCGCTGGTGGCAGTGTTCATCCCGGTGTTCTTCATGGGGGGCGTCATAGGCCGCGTCTTCAACGAATTTGCTGTCGTGCTCGGGCTCGCCGTCCTGGTGTCCGGCTTCGTTTCATTGACCTTGACTCCGATGCTGGCGAGCCGCTTCCTGCGCGCCGGTCATCACGTGGCAGAGACTGGCGCCGTGCCGCGCGTGCTGGAGCGCGGCTACCTGGCCATGCTGCGGCACTACGAATGGTCGCTGGAAGCGATCCTGCGCCATCCGCGATCGACCCTCGCGGTGACGTTCGCGACGATCGGGCTGACCGGCTATCTGTTCTACGTCATTCCGAAGGGCCTCTTCCCGGTCGAAGACACCGGTTTCCTCACCGTCGCCACCGAGGCAGCCGAGGATATCTCCTTTGCCGCAATGGTGGAGAAGCAGTCCAGGATCGATGCCGTCATCCGAGCGAGCCCCCATGTCCTGAACTACAACAATGAGGTCGGGCAAGTGGGGGCGCGCATGGGTGTGAACGGCGGCGCGTTCTACGTCCAGCTCAAGCCGCGCAGCGAGCGGCCGTCGGTGACCCAGGTGATCCAGGAGTTGCGCCGTCAGGTCAGCGCGGTGCCGGGAATCAACGTGTTCTTCCAGCCGGTGCAGAACCTCAACATCGGCGTCCGGTCGAACCGCAGCGCCTACCAGTATACGCTCGCGTCTACTAACCTCGAGGAGCTCTACCGCTTTGCCCCGCTGATCGAGGCGCAAATGCGCCGGTTTCCGTCGCTCCAGGACGTGGGCTCGGACCTGCAGATCAAGAATCCGCAGGCGGTCGTCAATGTCGACCGCCAGAAGGCGGCCGCGCTTGGCCTCTCGGCGGAGCAGATCCGCACCACGCTCTACAACGGGTTCGGATCGCGACAGGTGGCGACCATCCTCACTGCCAGCAACGATTATCCGGTCATCCTCGAGCTCGGACCCGCGTTCCAGGAGAACGCCGAGGCGCTGTCGAAGATGTTCGTGCGCTCGAGCGCCGGTCAACTGGTCCCGCTTGGCACCGTCGCGACAGTGAGCCAGGTGGCCGGCCCGTTGACCGTCACCCATCAGGGCCAGCTGCCGGCGGTGACGATCTCGTTCAACCTCGCGCCGGGCGTCGCGCTCGGCGAGGCGATCGATCAGATCCAGAACATGGAGCGGCAGCTCGCGCTGCCGGCCACGATCGCGCCGGGCTTCTCCGGCACCGCGCAGGTCTTCCAGCAGTCGCTGCGCGGCCAGGGCTGGCTGCTGCTCGCCACCGTCGCGGTGATCTACCTGGTGCTGAGCATACTCTACGAGAGCTTCATCCACCCGATCACAATCCTGTCGGGGCTACCGGCAGCCGGCGTCGGCGCTCTTCTGACGCTGATGCTGTTCAAGATGGACCTCAGCGTGATCGCGATGATCGGGGTGATCATGCTGATCGGCATAGTGAAGAAGAACGCCATCATGATGATTGACTTCGCGCTGGATGCGCAAAGGAGCCAGGGGGCGACGCCGCAACGGGCGATCCACCAGGCCTGCGTGCTGCGCTTCCGACCCATCATGATGACCACCGTCGCGGCCATCATGGGCGGGGTGCCGATCGCGCTCGGTCTCGGCGCCGGCGCCGAGCTGCGCCAACCCCTGGGCGTTGCGGTGGTGGGCGGGCTTCTGACATCGCAGCTCCTCACTCTCTACATCACGCCGGTGATCTATTTGTCCCTGGAGGATGCGAGGCTGGTCGTGTTGGGCTGGTTCGGCCGCTCGCCGGTCATGGAGCCGGCGCAGCCCGCGGAATGAATCCACGGCAGGTTGCTCGCCGGAGACCTGAGATCAACACATCTGGCGACGGCCCCAACGAGACGCCGTGGGCGTTGCGCGCAAGCGCCGTACGTGGTTGAGCGATGTTCGTCGCGAGCCCGAGTGCCAGCGACCCGGCAATGATTACTTCATCGATCGATCCCCTCCGTTGCGGATCTCCTCACATCGGGCAAGATTCGGCCGCCGATGCAATCGGCCTGGAGGGTAAGGGGTGGATAACCGCGAGGGTGGGTCGGCGGCTCGCGAGTAAGCCTACCTCACGATAGGCTCACTCTCACCACGGCGGATGAGTGCTATGACCCGAGTCGCGTTCGATGTTGTTCTCGATCGTGCCCGATCGCGTCATCTTCTGTGGAAAGGGCCGGCCACTGAGAGGGGTCGTCGACCGCACTTCGTGCAGTCGACCTCGCAGTCGAAAAGGCCGACGATCCGCGCAACCCAGTGCCTCCTATGGAAGAGCAAGCATCGGTGATGGCGAGGGCGCGTAATAGTCGCGCCCTCAGGCCGGCAGAACCGCTAACGATCGCAGGGCGTTATTTCAGCGCGGCCACGCCGGCCAGGGAGACTTCATTGTCTTGCGCGCCGGTGCCGCCGCTCACCCCGATTGCCCCGATCAGCTTTCCGCCGACGATGATGGGATTGCCGCCCGGCGACGCGATGATGCCGTCTAGGGTCAGCAGCGTAGCGCCAACTCCGCCAGCGCCGACCCGTTCCTCGAAGCTCAACGTCGGGCGGCGGAAGGTTGCGGCCGCCCGGGCCTTGTGAATCGCAATGTTGATCGAGGCGAATTGGGTGTTGTCCATCTTCTCGAAGTAGACCAGATCGCCGGACGGGCTCACCACCGATATCGCCATGAACGTATTGATTTTCTTGGCTTCGGCAACGGCGGCTGCTGCAGCCTTCTTGGCATTCTGGATGTCGATCTGCTCGCCATACGCTGGCGGCGGAGCCGCCGGTTGCTGCGCGAACGCCGGCCCGACGACCGCCGAGCCCCCAAGCAACAGCGAAATGAACAACACATTACGCATCTTTATCCTCCCCGACTATGCCGCCGCGACAGACGACATTTTGATCAGACGACATTTGATCGCCTGCGCTAAGCCCGTGGCTGATGCCTGCGGCCACGCAACACGAGTGAGTATAGACTGGTTCCCAACCGACGCCAGCGTGCAATCGGCTTCCGGTAAGCGTCGCCTGGCGGCAGCCTTCCTATCGCAGATGACCGCGCCGATGATCCTCGCGACTTTGTTCGGCGCCGATGGGACGCGGCACGGAGGCGTCTGGAGGAACCAGGCGATCGCATTGAGGCCGCTCGTATCTGTTCTTCACCGCTGTAGCCGCCCGCCTCCGCGATCAGGCAGGGGGTGAATGAAGACGCCCGACTGTCGAAATCCGTGCCCGTTGTTGTAGACGCGGCCGTAGACGAAAATCAAAAATCTGAAATTCTCCCCGTTCGGCAGGTTGCGAATACGGAGCAGACGCGGGCGCGAGGCCGACGCGAAGACCAAACACCGCGATGGGCGTGCGGCGGCAGGGTGCGGCCGGTGGACCGGTCTGCCGGGCATCTGCCACGGACGCCGCATGGAAGGCCGCGCCTTTGCGAGAGAGCGCGGTCCAGACCCGGCGACCTGCGACGCCATGAAGGATGGCTTCATTTTTTATGGCAAGCCGCTGCGGTAAGGGCACCGCACGCTATTAAAAATCACTGCCATTCTTGTTGAAGCTCCTAGCCGAACGCCTCGCCACGCGAAGGAACTCGACGCAAGCTCTATCGCCCATACCCAGCACTAAGGCTCGCCCGCAAGGGGGCCAAATCCCTTCGGCGGCCGGCGATGCTTGGTGGCGGCTTCGTAGGCGGAGGCGATCTCGAACAGCAGCGCCTCATCGAACGGCCGTCCGAGAAAT
>Ga0126384_10002137_pt1 | contig 11959 bp, 13 predicted proteins | sample PanSoiMetPlot_36_FD_92543 | JGI IMG/M metagenome (GOLD analysis project Ga0126384, IMG submission 92543) | Tropical forest soil microbial communities from Panama - MetaG Plot_36 | ecosystem: Environmental > Terrestrial > Soil > Tropical forest > Bulk soil | place: Panama | collected 2016-02-17 | reverse complement strand
GGCAACCGCATAGTGGCAGAGCATCAGCCGCTCGAACATCGGCTTGTGGATGGTGCCGCCGATCTTCTCCTCGTCGGCGCGCACCGGCTCGAGCCCGGCCTGCTCGACCGCCGGCGCGATGACCTGCTGATAGACCTTGTCGAAATTGGTGACGCGGCCGGCCCCGTCGGTCTTGGTGCCGAACGGCATGAGCACGAAGCAGAGCGGCGATAGTTGTTCGACGTTATCCACGGTCCTGACCCTTCGCGCGGGGTGATGCCGCCCGGCTATGCAATACAATGTATGGACTTAAAGCCGACCAAAACAAGCCATTCGAGGAAATCCATGCCCGTAAGCAAGCAACCGCCGTCGCGCCTGCCCGCCATTCCTGACGAAACATGCACGCCGGCGCAGCGGGCGCTCATCGAATCGATCCGCTCGGGTCCGCGCGGACAGTTCAAGATGAGCGGGCCGTTCTACTGCTACCTGCATGCACCGGCCTTCGGCGAGCTCGCCCAGAAGCTCGGCGCCCATCTGCGATTCGGCACCAGCATCCCGCCACGCCTCTCGGAATTCGCGATCCTCGCTACCGCCGCGCACTGGAAGTCGCAGTACGAGTGGGCTGCCCACGCAAGGATCGCCGAGCAGAAAGGGGTGAAGCCCGAGACCATCCGCGACCTGCGCGCCGGGCGTACCCCGACCAGGGCTCCCAAGGACGAGCAGGCCGTCTATGCCTTCGTCAAGGAGCTCTACCGCGACCGGCGCGTGGGCAGCCCGACCTACAAGCGCGTGAACGCGATCCTGGGTGACGCCGGCACGGTCGAGCTGGTCGGCCTCCTCGGCTACTACGCGATGGTCGCGATGACGCTCGACGTGTTCCGCATGCCGGTGCCGCACGGGACGCCCCTGCCCTTCAAGGAGCCCGCGATCCGCTGAGATGAAAGCGTCAGGCCACCCGATCGATGGCGGCGCCGGGTTCGGACGGATGCACCGTTGGCGAGCGCGCCTTGCTGACGCGCTGCAGCAGGAGCGAGAGGAACTCCTCCTGCGGCATCGACGGCGCGATCATGGCCCCCTGACCGAAATCGCATCCCATGGCGACCAGCGTCTGCAGGTCGGCTTGGCGTTCGATTCCGTCGGCAACCGCGGCGCTGCCGAAGCGGTGGGCGAGGTCGATCGCGGTCTGACAGAGTGCAGCGTTGGTGGCATCGGTCGCGCAATCGCGCACGAAGCCGCGGTCGATCTTGAGCTCGCTGAACGGTAGTTCGCGCAGGCTCGACAGCGAGGAATAGCCGGCGCCGAAACAATCGATAGCGATCTTGATTCCGCTCACGTGCAGATTGGTGGCAATCGAATGGGCCAGCCTGAGATCGCGAACGATCTGGTCCTCGGTCACCTCGAGGATGATGCCGGGCCAGGCCTCGGACTTCGGCCGGTACCGCTCGACTAGGGCCGGAATCGGCAGGGTGAGCAGAACACTCACCGGGACATTGATGGCGAGGGTGAGATTGAAGCCGGCCTCGTCGAACGCCCCCCAGTTCCGCAGCGTGGCGATAAGCGCGTATTCGGTGAGGCGGGCGATGCTGCCCTCACCGATGCCGGGCCGGAAGGTGCCGGGCGGCATCACCCCGAGCGTCGGATGCCGCAGGCGCGCGAGCGCTTCGGCGCCACCGAGGTATTTGCGTCTGAGGTCGATCTTGGGCTGGTACCAGATTTCGAACCAGCCTTGGTCGAGGGCCTCGTCGATCTCGATCCACGGCTGCTGTTCGGTCATGGAATCGACTGGGAGGCGTCGCTCGGCGCGTTGTTCGATCGGCCCTGACCGGGCCCGGGGCTGGCCTGCCGCGTCGACCATGGGTTCTCTCACACAATGGATACCACGCGATCTAATAGGGCCGACGTCTTAAGCATTGGTATTGGGCGATATTAGGCGGATCTTTACCAGCGGTGGGCGCGAGGCACGGACGGCATGGTTAATGGTCGGAATGATGAGCGCCGGCCGGCGCATCCTGCCCGATCGGGACCACCGTAAATTCGATGGCAACCGTGCCGGCGTGCTCAAAGACGAGCGTGCCGGCCACGCGCTGGCCCGGCTGCAGTGGTTGGTTGAGCCCGATCAACATGGCGTGAAAGGATCCTGGCTTTAGCTCGACCGTCTCCCGCGGCTTGATCTCGACTCCGCCTTCGACCGGACGCATCTTCGCGACGCCGTCCTCGACCACCATGCTGTGGATCTCGAAGCGGCTCGCCACCGGCGTTGAGCCGCCGAGGAGCCGGTCGGCCGCGCTGCCGTTGTTGATAACGGTGAGATAACCGGCGGCGACCTGCGCACCCCTGGGAGTGGCCCTGGCCCACGGATTGCCGATCTGGATGTCGCCGGCCGAATAGTCGGCGCCTTCGGCCGCGCCGACGACCAAAACAAGCGCGGCGGCCAACAGTGCAGCCTTGCCGTTCATGAAACCAATCTAATGGACTGCGGACGGCCACGTCCACACCGGCAGGGCCGCGGCAGCCCCCGATCAACGCATCTTGAACCACTTGATCGGACGCGCGGCAGAAAGCGCCTGCGTCCGACTGAGGCTCAGGCGGCCGACCGGCTGCCGGGACCGCCAGCGCGATGCCCGCACCGCAACGCGGGACCCTGTCGGTTCGGCCGTGCCGCCGCGAGGCGGCGCTATCCGCAGATTGAAGATCCGGTTGCGCACAAAGCCGATCACCGCCACGACAGCGAGCAGGAACGGCCAAGCCCACAGCCCGACATGGTCATCCATGGCATCGCCGAAGACGACCACGAGATAAAGCATGAGCGGCAGATAGAGCGCTGAAATGAGGAGGCTCGCCAACGCAAACCGGGCGAGCGGAACGCGCGTCCAGCCGCACGCCACGAAGGCCACCAGATCAATGCCGGGAACCACGCGGCAGAGCGCAACGACCTCGAACAGATTGCGCCTCAACGTATCGGCGAACGCCTTGACGCGGTCGTCGACCGCAACCCGGCTGAGCCAGGGAATGCGGCGGGCGGCCGTACCGATGCCGTAAAAGGCGAAGTCGCTCGCCACCATGCCGACATAAATGCCGAGCGCAACCAACCCAACCGGCATCAAACCGTTTACGACGATATAGCCGCCGAGGATGATCGCGAAGTCCTCGTCGGCGAAGGGCAGGATGAAAAGCGACAATAGCTTCGCAAACCACGAGTAATCGAGGTCGCCGGCTTGGATCAATGGAAGCAACTGGTTCACGCCTCGAACCCTAGATGTTTCCCCCGAACCGGCGCCTGCCACCGCTAAGTTGTTCCGCGGTGTTGTCAGCCGATTCCGACGCCCTCATCCAGTCACGCGCACGCACACGCCTGGAAAACCGCACGCCGGTTGTTGGTCTTTCAAACCGAAGACGCCGAAAACTTTGGCCTATTCTTAGGCTGGCGACAAGAAGCCGCAGAACATTTTTTCGTCATCAATCTTGCACAGCAACAAAAATTGCGTCGTGCCAAAATACACACATAAATTGTAAAATGGCTTGCGCCCTGCGAAGGGCTGTCGCGCACCCATGCTAAGGACGCAAACCTGTCCTATATCATGCTACACTAGCTGTTACAGGTACCTCCGCCTGTGCAACCCCGGCCTGTGTAACCGGACCAAGCTGTGACGTCCGAGCATCCCTTGCCGCCCGATGATGAAGGGCGCGTTGTGCCATTCCGCCGGCCGGGGCTCCCGCGCTGGCGGCACCCGGTGCATGCGTCCGGCCATGCGCCAGTTCCTGATCTTGCCAAATACGAGCGTCCCGACATCGGCGACGACTACCGTCACCGCATGACCATGAATGGCATCGGGCTCTTAATCACGATCCTGTTGATCGTTGCTGGGATCTGGATCGTCGATAAGATCGCAGAGATGCGGAAGAACCAGGACTGCTATCTGTCCGGCCGCCGCAATTGCACTCCGATTGAGGCGCCGCCGATCGTGCGTGAGTGATCGGCGGCGCCTCCGCGTCTAGCTCCTCACGAGATCGAGGGTGACCGGGGCAAGGCCTGAGAAGCCGAGCGCGCGCGCACCGGCTGGCGTCAAATCAATAACCCGTCCACGCACGAATGGACCACGATCGGTGATCGTAACGACCACCGACCTTCCTGTCTTGCGGTGAGTGACCTTCACCTTCGTGCCGAACGGCAGTGAACGGTGCGCGGCGGTCAGGGCACCGTTCCTCAGCCTAATTCCACTCGCCGTCCTGGTCCCCTCATGGGTGGAGTACACCGAGGCAATGCCCCTCTGCGGGGCGCTGTGTGCGGTCGATGCAGTGGCTGGCGAGACAAGAGCACCAATGGCAGCGACAAGCAAAATGTGGAGCTTGAGTTTCAAAGCATTCTCCCGTGGTTGATGGCAGCGGGACTCCGCTGCGGTCCGGTTGTCGTTGTGTGGGGAAGCGGGGCGTTTGCCGGTGCAATTTGACGAGAATACGGCAGCAACTTTGACTGATCGAAATTACCGTCGTCGCAGTTGCGCGGTCAAAATCGCTGGGAGAATCTGTGGGTTAAACGGCCTATGGTAAACGGTCCCGGCTGTCGCAAATATTTCGTACTGCCAGAGCAGGTTGATGTTATGAGATCGCGACGCCACCATTGTCACCCAATGCCACGCCGACGCCTATGCCGGTGCGGGAACTCATTGGATGCGCCATCTCTTGCCCGAAGGTTGAGCCGCATGTGCGCTGTGCGATGGCTTCCGATGGCCTTGCTCGCCGCCCTGGCGGCGTCATCGACCACCGGAGGTTCCGCCGCGTCCCAGGAGTGCCAGAACCGCGGCCAACTCGAAGCGCCCTACTGCGACAACAACAAGGACCTCGTGGCCGATGCGCCGACTGATCCAATGAAATGGAAGGATCCGGCGACGCTGTTCTTTGCCTACACGCCGGTCGAGGATCCAGCCCTCTACCAGAATGCATTCCGGTCGTTCACGGACTATCTTGGTCGCTGCACTGGCCGCCGCGTGATCTACTATCCCGTGCAATCCTATGCGGCCGAAATCGGGGCGATGCGCTCGGGTCGCCTTCATGTCGCCGGCTTCTCGACGGGCTCGACCGGCTTCGCGGTCAATCTCGCAGGCGCGGTGCCGTTTGCCGCCAAGGGCACCGAGCAGGGACCGCAGGGCTACCATCTGCTTGCAATTGTCAGGAAGGATAGTCCGTACCTCAAGCTATCCGATCTCAAAGGCAAGCGCGTCGCTCACACGGCGCCGACATCAAACTCCGGCCACCTCGCCCCACTGGTCCTCTTTCCGGCCGAAGGCCTCAGACCAAATGAGGACTACCGGCCGTTGATGTCCGGGGGAGTCGACAAATCTGTGCTCGGCGTGCTCGCCGACGACTATGACATGGCGGGCGTCGCATCCGACGTGTTCGACCGCATGGTCAAACGCGGGACGGTCAAAGCGGACGACTTCCGCATCATCTACAAGAGCCCGGTGTTCCCGACCTCCGCATTTGCCTACGCATACGACCTCAAGCCTGATCTGGCCAAGACGATCACCGGCTGCTTCTTCGCATTCCGCTTCCCGGATTCGATGCAGAAGGAGTTTTCCGGCATGGACCGTTTCGTGCCGATCACTTACCGGGAGACCTGGAAGGTCGTACGCGAAATCGCCGAAGCGTCGGGCACGTCGTACACCCAGGCCGCGCACGACGCTGAGAGCCAGCGCGAGGCCGAGGCGCGCGCCACAAAGCAGCAGCAAGAGGCTGCGCCCCGGCCTTGATCCGCGGCGGCGATGCCGCCGCGGTGGACGTTAGCAGGCGCCGCAGGTCTTTTACTTGAGCTGGTCTTCCACCTTGGCAATGCCAGCCTTGGCGCAGGCTTCTTCCTTCTCGCCCCCGCCCGGCGCGCCGCTCAAGCCGACGCCGCCGATCACTTCGTCGCCGACCTTGATCGGAACGCCGCCGGCCAGCGGAATCACCTCGCTGAGCATGCGTTGTCCCGTGTTCATCGTCTCGGTCCGCTTCGCCCACTCGGCGGAGGTCCGACGGAAGGTCTGCGCGGTATAGGCTTTGCGCCGCGCGAGTTCCATATTGTGCGGCGAGGCATCATCACCCTGCAGGAACACGCGCAGCCGCCCGGCGCGGTCGACGACCGCAACCGACACCCTGGGGGTGCATTCGGCGAGCGCGGTCTCCGCAATCGTCAAGGCCATGCGAACTGAAACATCGCGTTGCATCAGGACTTGTGCATTCGCAGACATGGAACCAGCCAGGATCGTGGCGACACCGGCCACGACAGAAACGCGAAATGACATGAGAGCCCTCCTCCCTTTGCGGCGGACCGTTCTGGACTGTTCACAGGCAGACGACCGCTCGGTTCATTATGACATGGGCGACGTTTGTTGGTAACAATTTGCGGCAACGAATTGGCGACCAGCGCGTCGATCCATGCTCCGCAAGGCACGGGCATCGCTGGTGGAAAAACTGGTGGGAAATCGACACCACCTCCATGGTGGTCCGGCTGCTGGTCATGCTCGGGCTCGCCGGGACGTCGTCACGCCGAACCCTCGACCGACCTTGCGCACCGCCGGCGACCGCCTGGCCACGCACGACAATCGGGATGCTGGCCCGAGTGAGCGCCCGGCGGCATTGAACTCGCGCTCCCCGTTCGCTATACGGGCAGCCGACTTCAGCCGCGGATCGGGCGCGCCCCGGGGGGGCTTGCAAGACGGCTCCCCACGGACTCGGCACGCTCTTGAAACGTCCGATCAATCAAGGGTTTACCGATGTCATCGACGTTCGACACCGTGGCCAATATCATCACCGAGACGTGCGATATCCCGCGCGACAAGATCACGCCGGAGAGCCACGCCATCAACGACCTCGGCATCGACAGCCTTGACTTCCTCGACATTGCGTTCGCCATCGACAAGACGTTCGGGATCAAGATGCCGCTCGAACAGTGGACGCAGGAGGTCAACGAGGGGAAGGCGACCACTGATCAGTACTTCGTGTTGCAGAACCTTTGCGCGCGGATCGACGAACTCGTTGCGGCCAAGACCGCAGTGAAACTCTAAGCCGGCATGCGCCTTGAGTACTTCCGCCTTATCGACCGCATCTTGGAATTCGACCCGGTCGGGCGAACCATCCGAGCCGAAGCGGTCGTCCCGACCGAGTCGCCGATCTTCGAGGGGCATTTTCCCGGACATCCCCTGATGCCCGGCGTCATGCTGCTCGAGACCATGGCGCAGGCCTCGGGCTGGCTGATCATCGGCCTCACCCGTTTCAACCGCATGCCGTTCCTCGCCGCGTTCAAGGAGGCGAAGCTGCGATCGTTCGTGACGCCCGGGCAGACGCTGATCGCGACTGCGAAATTGACGCACGAGGGTTCGGGCTTTGCGGTGACCGAATCCGAGATCGTGGTCGAGGGCAAGCGCGTCTGCAACGCCGACATCACCTTCCGCCTGGTCGATTTTCCCAGTCCCCAATTCCGTACCGGCATGCGGGAGGTCGGAGTCGCCATCGCATTTCCCATGGAAGCTGTCGCCAATGGCTGATGCACCGCGCGAGACGTGGATTACCGGCATCGGCATCGTCTCCTGCCTTGGCGAGGGGCCGGCGATTCACTGGCAGCGTCTCAATGAGGCACCGCTACAGCCGGAGATGCGGGCTTTCGCTCCTTATGTCGTGCATCCGCTCGCGCCGATCGAGTTCGACAAGCAGATCCCGAAGAAGGGCGACCAGCGCCAGATGGAGGCGTGGCAACGGATCGGCACCTATGCGGCGGGGCTCGCGCTCGACAGCGCCGGCGCCAAGGGCAACGCCGATCTCCTCGCGCGCATGGACATGATCGTCGCCGCCGGCGGGGGCGAACGCGACGAAGCGGTCGATGCCGCAGTGCTCTCAGGCTTGTCACGGGCGGAACGTCCGGGCGCCTTTCTCAACGAGCGGCTGATGAGTGATCTGCGGCCGACGCTGTTCCTGGCGCAACTCTCCAATCTGCTTGCCGGCAATATCTCGATCGTGCACGGGGTCACCGGCTCCTCGCGGACGTTCATGGGCGAGGAATCCGCCGGCGTCGATGCGGTACGGATCGCGCACGCGCGGATCGCGGCCGGTCAGAGCGACATCGCGCTCGTCGGCGGCGCGCACAATGGCGAGCGGCGAGACCTTCTGCTGTTGTACGCGTTCGCCGGCCACGCGCTCAAGGATACGTTCGCGCCAGTGTGGGAACGCTCCGCGCACGGCGGCGGGCTGGCGCTCGCCTCGCTGGGAGCGTTTCTCGTGCTCGAAGCGCGCGAGCACGCGCAGGCGCGCAATGCCAAGCCGCTCGCGCGCCTGACCGCGGTACTCTCCGGCCGCAGCGACCGGCAGGCCGGCGGCATCACGGCGGTGCTGGCGCGCATGTGGCAGGATCTGGCCGGCCGGCTCATGTCGGACCGAGTGGCCGTGATCTCGGGCGCATCCGGGGCCGAGCCGGCGACCGGCGCCGAGCGGGAATGGCTTGCCACCATCCCCGATATCCCCGTGCGCGCAACCGGAACCTACCTGGGTCATGGCTTCGAGCCGCAATTCCCAATGAATATTGCACTTGCAACGCTGGCGCTCGGGCACGAAAGATTATTCCCGCTAGGCGACTCGTCCGGGGTCGAACGCGAGATGCGTGGCAGCGTGGATCAGATTGTCGTCACCGGGGTCGGCCATTGGCAGGGTGAAGGCATGGCGCTCGTCGAGCGGGCGCGGTGAAGGAGTAGGGGTCATGACGTCCTCCCAAAATGGAGCCGGCGAGCCGGTCGCCGTGACCGGCATCGGCGTCGTGACCTCGCTTGGCGTCGGCATAGCCGACAACTGGCAGAAGCTGACGGCAGGCCAGTCCGGAATTCGCCGCATCAGCCGGTTTCCGACCGATGCCCTGCGCACGACGATCGCGGGGACGGTCGACTTCGTCCCGGTCGACCCGTTCAGCTCGGCTGACCTGACCGAGCGACTCGCCGAGCTGGTGGCGGAACAAGCGGTCAGCCAGGCGGCGATCTGCGCCAAGGGGGACTTTCCGGGGCCGCTGTTTGTTGCCGTCGCTCCAATCGAGATCGAATGGCACCACCGCGAGGTCGTCCGCGCGGACCTTCACAGCAACAGCGACCTCACCTATGACGACCTGCTGCGCGCGACCGGCTCGGGCCGTTTTCGTTCGTTGCATGAGCGCCTGCTGATGGGATCGGTCGCCTGGCATCTGGCCGATCGTTTCGGCACCAAGGGATCGCCAGTCTCATTGTCGACGGCGTGCGCCTCCGGTGCGACCGCGATCCAGCTCGGCGTCGAAGCGATCCGGCGCGGCGAGGCCGACGCGGCGCTCTGCATCGGTACCGACGGATCGGTCAATCCGGAATCGCTGATCCGCTTTTCTCTGCTCTCCGCGCTCTCGACCGCGAACGATCCGCCCGCCGCCGCGGCCAAGCCGTTCTCCAAGAACCGCGACGGATTCGTCATGGCTGAGGGGGCCGCCGCCTTGGTGCTCGAGAGCCTCGATCATGCCAAGGCGCGCGGCGCGCGCATCCTGGGCGTGATCGAAGGCTGCGGCGAGATGGCTGACTCGTTCCACCGCACTCGTTCGAGCCCCGACGGCAAGCCGATCATCGGCTGCATGCGCAACGCGATCACCGACGCCGGTCTCACCCCGGACGACATCGACTACATCAATCCGCACGGCACCGGTACCTCCGAGAACGACAAGATGGAGCATCTCGGCGTTGCCGCGCTGTTCGGCGAGCGCACGAAGACGATTCCGATCTCGTCGAACAAATCGATGATCGGCCACACGCTGTCTGCGGCCGGTGCGGTCGAGGCGGTGTTCACGCTGCTGACGCTCGAACACCAACGCCTGCCGCCGACCATCAACTACAAGATTCCCGATCCGGCAATCCCGCTCGACGTCGTCCCCAACGTGGCGCGCGACGCCAAGGTGCGACATGCGCTCTCCAACTCGTTCGGCTTTGGTGGGCAGAATGTGTCGCTGGTGATCGGCCGGGAACCGATGTGAGCATGCGAGCGCTCACCCTCCTGGCCGACCGCAAGCTCGAATGCATCGAGGTCGCGCCGCCGCCGCCGCCGGCCCTCGGCGAGGTGCAGATCGCGGTCAAGGCGGTCGCGCTCAACCACATCGACGTGTGGGGCTGGCGCGGCATGGCCTTCGCCAAGCGCAAGCTGCCGCTCGTCGTCGGTGCGGAAGCCGCGGGCGAGATTGCTGCCGCTGGCCCGGATGTCACCGCTTTCAGGCCCGGCGACCCGGTGGTGATGTTCGGAGCGCTGACCTGCGGCGGCTGCAAGGCCTGCCGCGACGGCCGCGACAACCTGTGTGAGAACGTCGGCGGCGTCATGGGTTTCCACATCGACGGCTTTGCCCGCGACCTCGTTAACATGCCGGCGCGGCTGACGATCCCAGTCCCTGCCGGCATCGCTCACCGCGACGCGGCCTGCGCGCCGATCGCCTTCGCGACCGTCCAGCACATGCTGTTCGACAATGCCCGGCTCGAGCCCGGCGAGAGCGTGCTGATCCACGCCGGCGGTTCCGGCATCGGCACTGCCGCGATCCTGATGGCGAAGGCCGTGGGCGCGACCGTCATCACCACGGTCGGCGACGACGCCAAGGCGGACAAGGCCAGGACGATCGGCGCCGACCATGTCATCAACTATCGCACCAACCGGTTCGAGGGCGCGGTGCGCAAGCTCACCGCCAAGAAGGGGGTCGACGTCGTGTTTGAGCACGTCGGCGCGGAGACGTTCAACGGCTCACTGTTGTGCCTCAGGCGCGGCGGTCGGCTGGTCACCTGCGGCGCGACCTCGGGCCCCTCGACCACGCTCAACCTGATGCAGCTGTTCCAGCAGCAGTATCGCATCATCGGCTCGTTCGGCGCTTCGTTGCGCAACATTCGCGAGAGCCTTGCCAAGATGGCGGGCGGCATGCGGCCGGTGATCGACACCGAGGTTCCGCTCGCCGACTTCGAGCGCGGCCTCACGCGGCTCGAGAGCCGGCAGGTGTTCGGCAAGATCGTCGTCACGTTCTGACGGCGTGGAACGGCGGATGGGCTTGCAGTGCAACCTCTGAGGCGACAGGTCGCGCGCGGCTCGAAGTGGCTCATTGACGCGGCCGCAGGCCGGCTTGCCGTCGGCCTGCACAAGCTCACGCGCCGCCTGGATCTCGAACGGTCCGCCGACCGCTTCGGGCGCCTGCTGCAGCGCGTTGGACCAATGCGGCCCGAGCACCGCGTCGGGCGCGCCAATCTCGGCGCGGCGTTTCCCGAGAAATCGGCGGAGGAGATCGAGGCGATCCTGCTGCAGGTGTGGGACAATCTCGGACGCGTCAGCGTCGAATATGCCCACCTCGATCGGCTCTGGGATTTCGACCCCAACCGCCCGAATTCCGGCCGCATCGAGGTGACCGCGGGGTCGACCGAGCGTTGCTTTCAGCTGCGCGACGACGGCAAGCCGGCGCTCGTGTTCGGCGCTCACCTTGCCAACTGGGAACTGCCAGCGCTGGCCGGACCGCTCCACGGGGTCGACAGCGCCGTGCTCTATCGCATGCCGAGCGTGGGCAGGATCGCCGCGGCCGTGCGCGACATGCGCACCGGATGCATGGGAACCTTGATTTCGACCGGGATCGGCGCCCCGAGCGCCGCCGCGGCCGCGCTCGAACGCGGCGCCCATCTGGGCATGCTGGTCGACCAGCATTTCACGCACGGGGTCGATGTCGATTTCTTCGGGCGTCGCTGCAAGGCCAACCCCATGATTGCGCGACTTGCCCGCCATTATGACTGTCCGATCCACGGCACCCGCGCGGTGCGCCTGCCCGGATATCGCTTCCGCATGGAACTGACCGAGCCGATCGTACCGACGCGCGACGCCGAGGGCCGCGTCGACGTGCAGGGCACGATGCAGACAATCACGGCGATCGTTGAAGGTTGGGTGCGCGAGCACCCCGGGCAATGGCTCTGGCTGCACAGGCGGTGGCGGTAGCGAT
>Ga0126384_10002136_pt1 | contig 11960 bp, 15 predicted proteins | sample PanSoiMetPlot_36_FD_92543 | JGI IMG/M metagenome (GOLD analysis project Ga0126384, IMG submission 92543) | Tropical forest soil microbial communities from Panama - MetaG Plot_36 | ecosystem: Environmental > Terrestrial > Soil > Tropical forest > Bulk soil | place: Panama | collected 2016-02-17 | reverse complement strand
TGTTCGGCGTCAGAAATCGTTAAGATCGACCCCTGGTTCGGGGAGTAGCGTAGCCCGGCAGCGCACTTGGCTGGGGGCCAAGGGGTCGCGGGTTCAAATCCCGCCTCCCCGACCAACCTCCGTTCCTGGCGCCTTTTCATATTCAGGATAGGCCCTGCCTAACCGGTGTGGAAGCACCGGGGCGGGGCGGCCGAACCCTGGCATAAGGGTGGGTGCCAAGAGGCTTGCAAGCCCATTTTCAACCCTGGAGGCAACGAGAATGCGGCTTGTGAGGCCAACCATCAGCATCCTCGAAGGCGGTGCCGGCATGCAGGTGCGCTCGCCATTGGAGGCGGCCTACGACCATTTCCGGCTGGAGCGTCAGGGCGACCTGGTGTCGCCGGCCACGCTCGAGCACTACGACGCGATGGTGGTGCCGTTTCTGACCTGGGTCAGGGAAGGCGCCGGCGTAAGACGCTTCGAGGACCTGGACGTGGGCTTGGTGCGGGCCTACCGGGCGGAGCTCGCCACCCGACCGGGGAGGAAGCACGGCCGGCCGCTCCAGGCCCGGACCATCTTCGATTCCCATCGTGCCCTACTGACCTTCTTCCGCTGGACCCGCGCCGAGGGTTATCCGGTGGAACCACGCATTCTGGAGCTGAAGCGACCCAAGGTGCCCGAGAAGGAGCCCACGGTCTTCCACATTCGACAAGTGCGCGAGATCCTGGCTGCCTGCAACCCGAGAGTGCCCCAGGAGGAGCTGGCCGTCCGCATCCTGCTCGGCTCCGGCATTCGGGAGTCCGAGTTGTGTGGTTTGGCGTTGGTGGGGCCGGACGGGCTGTCGGACCTGATGCTCGATTCCATGGTGCGGGGCCGGGTCGAGCTGCGGGTGCGGTGGGACGCGGGCGCCAAGGGAAGGAAGTCACGGCGCGTGCCGATTACGGTCAAGCTAGCAGGAGCCATCAAGCGGTATGAGGGGCGGCACCGGCCGGAGACTGAACACCCCCACCTACTGATCAACGGAAGAGGGCAGCCGTACCAGCGCTATGGGATAGACGCCATGATGGATCGGCTCAAGGAGCGGACCGGCTTCCGGGTGCACGCCCACGCATTCCACCATACGTTCGCCACCTTGGCAACTAAGCTGGGCTGGAACTTCGAGCACCTGCGCGCCGCGATGGGGCATTCGGACTACAAGGTCTTGCAGCGGTACGTGCGGCTCGCCATTGAGCGGGACCTGGGTTCCAAACGCGAGTGGGCAGAGTTCATCGTGACGAACCCAGCGCTGGACTAGCAGTGGCGAGAGCTGGTCGTCCTGTCGGCGATGACGTTCCAGATGTTGGCTCCCGCGTGCGAGGGCCCGCTACGGCCCGGCTCTCCAACGTCCCGTCAGGGCAAGCGGGGAGGCCGTCCCCGGGCGCGGCGCATGCGGCGGCCGGCTGGCCTCTTCTGACTGGATCGGCCCGAGTAACCCAGTAGCGGTCGCCACCGATGTTGGAGGTTGATGGGATAGCTCCATCGCGGGTCGAAGAAATACGCATACACGCCAACAACGCCCGGCGCTGCGGCGATTGCGAGGAGTACGTACGCGATCCACCGAATGTCGGCTCGCTGAGGCAGAAGGGTAATCAGTCCGCCAATCAATCCGCTTGCCGCGACTAGGGCCGAAGCACCGGGCGATGCCCAAGCGCCGCGGTACGGGGGCGCCGCCATCCATTTCCTCGAACGACCAGCCCACACGCGGACCGACCAGATGAGGACGAACACAGTCAGGGACAGCCACAGCGCTTCGAAAAGCCAATTGGGCATTGGACAGGCCTGCATTCCGCAATGTATCGCTCAAGCTATCGGGCTGACAATGGATGAGAGCGCTGCTGCCCACGCGCTTGCCGAACGGGGCGTGATCGTTGAAAAGCTGCGGCGAGTGGTCGAGCGGTTGGCGACCGAGCGGCAGCCCGAGCAACACGACCATCTGGCGTCATGCCGAACGTACCGCCGACTTTGTTGGTCGTGAGGGCTCTTGTGGAGCGTGCATGCTCGCTCGCAGCAACGGCGCTCTGGGATTGAGTCGGCCTACGACCATTTCCGGCTTGAGCGGCAAGGCGAGCTGGTCTCGAGGTCGACCCTGGAGCACTACGACTACATGGTCCAGCCCTTCCTGGACTGGCTTCGACGTGAGCAGCCTGAGGTGAGGCGGTTCGAGGACCTGGACGTGTCCATGGTTCGCGGGTATCGAGCGGTCCTGGCGGCTGGTCGCCGGCGGGATGGCCGTCCGCTGGCGGCCCGGACCGTCTTCGACGGCCACCGAGCTCCGTTGACCTTCTTACGCTGGGCCGAGGCCGAGGGCTACCGGGTCGATTCCCGCATCCTGGCGCTGAAACGCCCCGGGTTCCGGTCAAGGAGCCGACCGTGTACCACGTCGCACAGGTTCGGCAGATTCTCGCGGCATGCAATCCCAAACTGCCCCAAGAGGAGCTGGCGGTCCGGATCCTCGTCGGGTCGGGTATCCGCGAGTCCGAGCTATGCGGCTTGGCGGTGGTCGCGCCTGACGGTCTGCCGGACCTGATGCTGGACTCTGTAGCTCGGGGCCGCGTCGAGTTGAGGGTGCGCTGGGACGGCGGGGCCAAGGGCCGGAAGTCACGCCGGGTGCCCGTCACGCCCAAGCTGGCTGCTGCCATCAAGCGTTACGAAGCGCGGGAACGGCCAGAGGTCCCGTATTCCGAGCTGCTGATCAATCACCTGGGCAGGCCGTATCACCGCTTCGGGATTGACCAGATGATGGATCGGCTCAAGGAGCGGAGCGGCCTGCGGGTGCACGCTCACGCCTTCCGTCACACCTTCGCCACGGTGGCGACGAAGCTCGGCTGGAACTTCGAGCACTTGCGCGCCACCATGGGTCACGCGGACTATGGCGTCCTTCAGCAGTACGTGCGGTTGGCGACCGAACGGGATCTTGGATCGCGCCGAGAGTGGTCCGACTTGATCGTGACCAACCCGGCGGTGGACCCGGGCTAACGCAACGGCAAACCGCTCCGTATGCCCTCATATGCGGCGTCATGCCACTTACGAAGCCTTGCCTGATCCTCCGCTTGGCGGCGTTCGTCATCGGCTGCCTCCGCGAGTTCTGCGATTTCGGGGTCCACGATGACGTGCACGGCGCCCGTGACGTTGAGCTGCTGCCCTGGTGGCGAACCTTCGTTGGTTCGGTGGACAGAATCGGCCGGCTGGTTGTAGACCGCCGCTATCACCTCGTGGTGGACCGGACCCTGGCTTGGGTAGAGCGCTCAGTGGTTCCGAGCTTGGCCATGATCGACGCCTGTTACCACGAGGCCGGTGAGCGCCTGCTACGACTCTGGATCGAGGCTGGCCACGAGCGGCTAACAAATCGGCACCTGGCGGCGATCCGCGAGTTTGAGTACGCCTACGGCCGTCAGCGCTTTGAAGCTCTTCAGAGGGAGGGACCAGCGTGATGATCACCGTTCATGGCGTGGTGGACCGGGTTGCTGACGTACGTGATGGGATTGGATCACTGCTCAAGGAGCGCGGGATGTTCTTGGGTGAACGGATTGCCGGTGATGGCCTGGCTCTCTGGGCGCGCCGCGCTGCGGGAGCCGCTCTCGTGGCTTTCGGCGTAGCGGTGCTGGTCAGCAGTCTGATAGGCGGCACATGACGGACACGCGGTGCTTCCCAGCGAGCGGATGCGCCGTGGCCGGCGTGATGGCGGATTCCAGGCCCATAGACGATGGCCCAAGTGCTCTCCTCGGTCTGCCGGCAAATCTCCCCTGCCCCCTTGGCTGTCCTTCGTCGGGACGGTGCTGCGCTGTCCAGGGTGGCCGGAGGCCATCGCGTAGCGACGTGCCCTTGACAGGTGGAGCAGCACCGTCCCTCATAATCCGGCTCTTCCGGGGGCAGGGATGAAAGAAGAGCTATCGCTGGAGCACGGGCAGGAGTCAGTCGAAGTGCCGCCGGTGCAGTGGTGGTTGAACGTCCGGACAATCGAGCGTGCCCGGATACTTCGGGGGTGGACGAAGGCCGACCTGGCGCGCGCGGCCCATTTGGACCCGGGAACATTAAGCGACATGACTCTTGGCCGGCGCCAGCCGACGCTCGAGACCGTTCAAGCCGTCTGTGTCGCGTTAGGTCTCGTCTTGTCGGACGTGATCGTCTTCGGCGATGCCGCTGCCGCATAGGCTGACGCTGCGCGCGCCGGGCAGTTGATCAGGGGACGTTCACTGATCTGACCGAGCGGCGGCGGCTATGACGCAGTTGTCTTAAACCGATCGCGGTTCGTCCGGATATATAAGGTGGGGGTGAGGAGGATATTTACCACGACTATGGTGGAGGCGACCCCCGCTGGAGAAACCGGATCAAGTGATGATTGGCGGGATCGCGAGGCGGCCATTGCGCTACAGGGCGGCGACGAGCGTGGATTGGAAACACTGGTGAGGCGGCACCAGATTCCGGCGATTCGCGCTGCCTTCGCGATAACTGGCGATCGTCACCTGGCTGAGGACATCGTCGCCGACGCATTTCTTAATGCCTATCTGCGGATCCATCAGTTTGATTCGAAACGCCCGTTCACGCCATGGTTCTTTCGCATCGTGGTGAATGGTGCGTTGAAGGCGGTGTCCCGCCGTCAGTACGTTTCGGCTGGACTGGATCCGGCATCAACGGAGGCTCATTGCGATCCTGAAGCGCATGTCCTGCAGCGAGAACTCCAGCAGAGCGTGTTCGATGCGATCCGCGCCCTTCCCCCCAAACAGCGAGCCGTGGTAGTACTGAGGTATTACCTCGACCTCGACGAGGCATCCATCGCTCGGACTGTCGGATCGCCGAGAGGAACGGTGAAGGCGCGGCTCTTCCTAGCCAGGAACCGGTTGCGTAAGGCGCTTCAGTATGCGGGTGAGGTCGACATGGGGAACAAACGGTGAATACCGTCGAGCGAGACATCGCGAGAGCGATTGAGCGGCAGGTGGAGAATGCCGTGCCAGATGACACCGATCTGTGGCCCGTGATCGAGCGCCGCCTCGGTGAGCCGAACCATGCCTGGCATCGGGCCAAGCCTATCCAGCGCAGAACATTGTTCATAGCTGCGCTGGTCGCTCTCTGCATGGTGGCGCTGAGCATGGTCACGGCCGTGGCCGTGCCTCCCGTTCGCGCGGCCTGGACCGCAAAACTGACGACGCTTACTGGCGGTCAGCAGCAGCGCCATTCGAGCATCAGCTCCCGGCCGGCCGCCGGCGGTGGACAAGTGATCGGCGTGGATCCGACATCCAACGTGATAGTCCTGAGTCCAGGCTACGTCCCGGAAGGGCTCACGATTTACGAGGTGGCCGACATCCCGCGCCGTCCGCCTCCATCGCCAGGACAGCACGTGGTGGTCGTCCCTCACACGGCGATCCTCGTCGCGGGGCCGGCATCGTCCCAACCGACCAGGCCGTCAGACGCGGCATTGGCAGCCGTATCGAGTCTGGGCAAGGCAGGGGTGGATGTTGTCTATATGCGGTACAGCTCGCCAACGTCTGGCGACTATGTCGAGGTGATCGAGACGGCGTCCTGGGCCGGGCAACCTCAAGTAGAGGGGGAGTCAATCATCGTGACCGGAAGCCCCGCCCAGCTTCAGGAGTCTGGCGGTCAGACTGCCGTCAAGTTGATTCGTGGACGGACGGTTGTGACGGTACGGACCAACCTGGGCCGAGAGCAGACCCTCAAGGTTGCAGAGAATTTCAAGAGCGGATAGTTCGACATTGCAACCCCGGCGCCACAGCGCTCTGCTGACCCGGGTACGATGAGCGATATAGCGCGCGGGTCTCGTCGCCCACCCTGGGGACCTTGCAAGCCGTGTGCAGGCCCTTGAACCTGACGTTGGCCGATGTCATCCTCTTCGAGTAAGACTATTGGAGTGCTATTGAATCGGCCTTCGAAGTGACACACAGTTCTGTTTCCGAGTCGGGGTTCGTGTTCGAGCCGACCAAGTCTCGCATTCGTGCTGGTCCTGCTAGGCACAACGAGGACCTATATTCCTGGTTGGACCGCTCAAGTCGGCCGGCAGCGCAGGCTGCCAGGCAGTTGATTAACGATTGGTTCAGTCACATACCGACCGAGACGACTACGGCCCACCTACGGGGTAGACTTGAGTCGAATGACGATTCCCAGTTTGCGGCAGCATTTTGGGAGTTGTACCTGCACGAGCGGATACGGAAACTTGGGTGGAATATTCAGACAGACGTGCCTGTCCGAGACACTGGTCTGACTATTGACTTTCTTGCTTCGAGGCCTGGACGACGCCTCTACCTCGAGGCCACGAGCCTGGATCAGCCAAAGGCTGACATAGCGCAACGTCGTCGCGAGGCTCAGGTATATGATGTCTTGGACGGGTTGAACAGCCCGTGGTTCTTCCTTTGGGCTCAGAAACGTCGCACAGGAGCAAGTCAGCCACGACTTGCAGGACTTAGGGCTAAGCTGGAGCGATGGCTGAATGGGCTCGATCTATATAGGTTGCGCGCTGCCGCGAACAGTGGTCAGATCGACAGGCTGCCAACCTATGTCTGGCGGGATGGCGACTGGGAATACGAATTCAAAGCACTCCCGAAGTTTGCGGCGGCTGGAAAGTCAGGGATTCGCGTCCTGGGTAGCCCAGGCGGTGCCCAGCACCTTGTGCCCATTACCGCCGAGGCGATACGTGACGCGATATCGAACAAGGTTAAGAAGTATGGCAACCTGGATGCGGAGCTAGTCGTAGCTCTGATGATCGATAGTCCAGCCCACGATGAGGAGGATACGGCGGACTGCTTGTATGGCCAGTCACGTGCATATGGTCAGTCAAGTGTAATCTTGCCAGAAGGCAGTATGTTGCGGGACAGGGATGGACTATGGTCACGGTTCGAGAAGAAGAGGCTATACGGCGTTGTCGTGACGTGCCAGTGGAATCCATGGAAGGTGGGCAGTGTTTGGCCGCTGCTCTGGCTAAGGCCGGGGGCGGACCATGCGATGGGGCAGGACTTGGGATTTCCTATGCGGTTTCTTGCAGCCGATGGCGTAACTGTGAACTCCCTGCCGGCTCCGCAAGCTCCTCATGAGGTCTTCAGGTTGCCGTCAGGTTGGCCGCCGAGGCCGTGAGGGGCTGCGTACCCAAGTCCAACCGTCGGGAAGCTTAATCCTTTCATTGGAGGTGGTATGTGTTGCGCAGACGGGGCGTCCAGCGTCCGATACCTGTGCAGCGCTGCAGTATAGAGTTCGAGGCTGCCGACGGTGCGGAGTAGAATTGACAGCTTAACGAGATGAGCCACTTCTTTTGGGAGCTCAGCGTCTCCAGCGTCAGCCCGGATCGATTCGCCTCAGAGGGCGAGGCGTTTATGGAACGGCTGGGATACCGTCGCTCGGATCAGAAGACCTACTCGGACGTAGAAGATTATGTTCGTGGCCGCTGGGCGCCTCCGTGGGAACATCACGACGTGGTTGGATGGATACAGCTTTGGTCGTATCGGGAGGTTATCAAGGCTGACTATTTGTGGATTGATGCACAACGGCTGGTTCGCCTGCCACGCAGCCCGCGATATCACTGGCGTGGGAAGGCGTCCGAGGTATATATACCTCCGGCTGCGAACGACCCCCAGATATTCGCTTTGATCTGTGATGAGATTGCAAAGCTAAGCCGACGTCGGCCATTTCGTGGGCATTATATTGATACGTCACTGCTCAACACTACGGGGCCGTTCATCAGATGGCGAGAATTGCTGAACCTGACGTACAACTAGGCCAGGTTCACCACAGTACACCCTCTTAGCTTGTAAGGAGGGGTTAAGAGGCTTGCCACTGCTTCGGACTCATCGGTTAAACTCGACTCGCATTCGGTAGGCGAGCCTTTCGTTTGGGACCAGGAGATCGGCGGTTCGAATCCACTTCCACAATCTCATCGCGCAACGTCAACGGATCGACGCTCGCCTCAACTGCATGACGCGCAGCTTGGTCTGCGTCTCGTATTGCTATCAGTTCACGTCTGAGCCGGTCATCCATCGTCATCTGTCACGCGAGTGTAGGTACGGACTTGACGGCTATCGAGCCTGGCCAAGTGCTTGAGTGTGTTTTGGCGGTGTTGTGCTAAGTTCAGCCTGAATTCGAGGGATAAGCCTTCGTGGCTGGGGGTTAAGCGTTTAGGAGTTCATCGAGGGCGTGCTGGTCAGTGGATAGCGCCCAGAACTCCGTGACTTGTCCATTCCGGATGTGGGCGATGTGAGCCTCGTTCGCATCGTAGGTTCGCCCGGCACGCTGGGCATGCGTGTGCACTAGCGCGACGGCGTGCTCGTCGTTGGCCAGCACGTCGTGGAGATCGACCCGCAGCGTTCCCCCGGTCATCTCGGCGAGTCGGCCGAGGAATTGGAGGCTCTCGTCGACTCCACGATAGTCGCCAGAAAGCGGGTGTCGCCCTAGCACGTGATACAGCAGGTCCGGCGCCAGGAGGTTTGCCAGAGCCTCCGTGTCGCCGCTGGAGAAGGCAGCATATCCCTTGCGGACAATGTCCTCGTTTGGATGGGCCATCGGGTAGTCCTCCTCATCCGGCTCCCGCCAATCGGATCGAGCCCGGAACGCATCGGGGCCTCTGGGACGAGGATAGCGATCGGCCACCTAAGTCCGCAGACCGCGCAGGAGAACTCCTATCCGCAGTCACCCTGCGTTGGGGCACCGGTTCGGAGTGTGTCAATGACGTGCGATGACGGAGCTCGAACCACTCAAAGCTGGGTCGGGCCGGCGACGGTCTATCAAGTTGCACAGGTCCGGACGTGCCCTCGGGATAGGAGCGCGCGACAATGGAGTGTCGCTGCGACGCGTCGCGGGCCCGCGGCGGCGTTAGCTGCACTGGAGGGAGAACATGAGTGCCCGCTCGCCCGTATCGGCGTCAGTCGCGTCTGGCGGCGGTGCGCATTCGCGCGCTGCCGCTGGCATCGCCTGCCTGGCGGTACTTGCGCTCGAGTGGATCGGCCAACATGGCCTCCGTCCGAGCATCTACGCAACATTTGACCAGCTCAGCGAACCGAGCTCGTATCACAACTTGCCCTATGACGTCTTCGGCTTCTGGATTCCCGGCGCCCTTCTCGTTATCGTCGGCCTATGGCTCAGCCAGGTACTGGGCAGGGGCTGGTTGTCGGCTGGCTCCTTCGCGCTGCTGTCCGTCCTGGGCGCGTCCACGATGCTGCTCGGGATCCTGCCGTACGGTCCAAATTCCTCATCGACCATCTCCAAGCGACCGATCGGGTCGATCCAAATCGCGTGTATGTCACCGGGATCTCGAGAGGAGGGATGATGAGCTACCGCCTGGGGTGTGAGCTGTCATCGCGGATCGCGGCCATTGCGCCAGTCGCTGGCAATATGGCGGCCAGTGATGGAAGCGCTCGGGAGGTGGAATGCATACCGGCTCAGCCCGTGTCCGTACTGGCCATCCACGGCACACTCGATCCTTATGTCCCCTACGGCGGGGGATATTCCGCTCTGGGCCATCTGACCGTTGCACCCTTCAACGACGTGATCGGCGTCTGGCGGGAAATCGACGGTTGCGCAGGCTCGTCATCCATGGTTGTGTCCGGACCTACGACTACGAGGATCTGGCCCTGCCGGGCGGGGAGCACGGTCGAGACCAAAGTGATCGCAGGGGGTCTGCACTACTGGCCAAGAATTCCCGCTGACAGCCTGAGACTGCCCTGGGCTACAGATACTCGCCAGGCCTTCGACGCTTCGGCAGTCATTGCCGACTTCTTTGCGGCCCACGCTCGCGTCAGTGTCGAGCCGCGTTGACGAGTCTCTATGTACTCGACCACCCTGGGAACCGGGTGGGTGTTGCTGGCCCTCGCGCGCGCTGCAGCCACCTGGCACGCGCGACTTTCTGAGCGGTTTCGCTTCTCGCCACCAGCGCCGTTGCCGTGACGCTGGTACCTCAGCACTGACCTGGCCAAGTCAGCTAGAACTTGACGATATCAGACGGACGCCAAGTGCGTCGGAGTGCCAGGTGGAAGGTGTGCTAAGTTCGTCCTGAATTAGAGGGATAGGCCTTCGTGGCTGGGGGCCAAGGGGTCGCGGGTTCAAATCCCGCCTCCCCGACCAACCTCCGTCCTTGGCGCCCATTTGTATTCGGGGGGGCCCTGCCTAACCGGTGCGGGAGCACCGGGGTGGGGCGGCCGAACCCCGCCAGAATGGTGGGTGCCAAGAGGCCCGCAAGCCCATTTTCTCCCTGGGAGGCAACCAAAATGCGGCTTGTGAGGCCCTCGATCAGCGTTCGCTGAAGGCGCCGGCGTCAGGCGCTTCGAGGACCTGGACGTGGGCCTGGTGCGGGCCTACCGGGCGGAGCTCGCCGCCCGACCGGGAAAGAAGCACGGCCGGCCGCTGCAGGCCAGGACGATCTTCGACTCCCATCGAGCCTTGCTGACCTTCTTCCGCTGGGCTCGCGCCGAGGGTTATCCGGTCGAGGGGACTGGAGCATCCTGACGCTGAAGCGTCCCCGGTCGGGCCAAGGACCCGACAGTTAATCAAGTTGCACAGGTGCTGACGTGCCCTCGGGGCAGGGAGCGCGCGACAATGGAGTATCGCTGCGGCGCGCCGCAGGGCCCGCGATGGCGTCAGCTGCATTGGAGGGAGAACATGAGCGCCCGCTCGCCCGTGTGGCCGCCAATCGCGTCTGGCGGCTCTGCGCATTCGCGCGTTGCCGCTGGCAGCGCCTGCGTGGCGGTACTTGCGCTCGAGTGGGCCGGTCAACATGGCCTCCGTCCAAGCATCTACGCAACGTTTGACCAGCTCGGCGAACCGAGCTCGTATCACAACTTGCCCTATGACGTCTTCGGCTTCTGCGTTCCGGGCGTCCTTCTCGTTGCCTTCGGCCTATGGCTCAGCCCGGTGCTAGGCAGGGGCTGGTTGTCGGCTGGCTCCTTCGCGCTGCTGTCCGTCCTGGGCGCGTCCACGATGCTGCTCGGGATCCTGCCCTACGGTCTAAATTCCGAGTTGCTGGAACTGTTGAGGCAGATCGCGCGCACCCTCTTCGTGTCCAGCCCGGCGGCGGTAGCGGTCCTTGTGGGGGCGGCGCTGGCCAGACGTGGTCAGCGGAGGCAGGCGCTCTTCTCGATCCTATGCGGAATCCCGATGGCCGGATTGGTGGGGTGGCTTGCAGCGGTGAGTCCCGCATTGGGCGTCATAAACACTGCGCCCCTCGTGGTGGCCACACCCTGGTACGCAGGTACAGCTGTGTGGCTTGTGCAGGAGCGGATCCTGGCAGGCCGGCGGTCGAGGGCCGCCGCCGCGCCATTTGTCGGCGTCCGAGTACTGGCCCTGGTCGCCGCGCTCGGACTCACCGCCTATCTGACCGACATCTCGTTCCCGCTGCTGCCCACCGCCCTCGCCCAGGCGGACGGTGGGACGCAGGTGTCCACGCTCGACCAGCACGGTCTCCAGCGCCACTACCGCGTTTATCGGCCGAACCGGCTGGCCCGCTCGCCTGCGCTGGTGGTCGTCCTCCACGGGTCTCACGGCAGCGGCCTCCAAGCCGAGGTAATGAGCGCCTTTGACATCCAGGCCCATCGCCTGGGATGGATAGCGGCGTACCCCGACGGCTACCGCGACGGGTGGGATGCTTATGGCTGCTGTCACCACGCCGGCGTGGACGACGTCGAGTTCATCGCGTCGCTGATCGATGGGATCGAGTCGACCAACCGGGTCGATCCAAATCGCGTATACGTCACTGGGATATCGAGGGGCGGGATGATGAGCTACCGCCTGGGTTGCGAGCTTGCATCGCGGATCGCCGCTATTGCACCGGTGGCGGGCAACATGGCAACGTCCGCCGGAAGCGCTCGCGGGGTTGGCTGTCGGCCGGCCCAGCCCGTGTCCGTGCTGGCCATCCAGGGCACGGCCGACCAGCGGGTTCCCATACAGGGAGGTTTTTCCCCGCTATCATCCCCGCCGGACTACGCTCCATTCAGCGAGGTCATCGGCATCTGGCG
>Ga0126384_10002135_pt1 | contig 11960 bp, 6 predicted proteins | sample PanSoiMetPlot_36_FD_92543 | JGI IMG/M metagenome (GOLD analysis project Ga0126384, IMG submission 92543) | Tropical forest soil microbial communities from Panama - MetaG Plot_36 | ecosystem: Environmental > Terrestrial > Soil > Tropical forest > Bulk soil | place: Panama | collected 2016-02-17 | reverse complement strand
TTGAGCATGACCGGATGCGCTTCAGTGTTCTCGATATTCAGAGCGCCGTGCTGAAAGCGTGCAGTCTTGAGCGTCTGCGCAATTTCGTCCTGAAGTTTCAATTGCGCCTGGAGTTCGGGTGATCCCGCAACTTTTGCTGGCGCAGGTCCCTTCCCTTCCAGCCATGCGCCCACGGCATTGTAAGAAAGCTGCGCCTGATTGTGGACCACGGCGCGATAGAGATCGCCGGAGACGATCTGGCCGTCGCTGCCTACCACAAACTCAATCACAATGCAGAGTTCGTTGTCTCGTTCCAGGAGCGAGGTCACATCGGTCGAGAGTTCTTCCGGCAGCATGTGGAAGTTGCATGCGCCGGTATAGACAGTTGTGGTTTCCCTTGCTGCATGAGCATCGATAGGGCAATTCTTCGCGACGAATGCATCCACGTCTGCAATGCCCACCAGCACACGGGCCTGGCCATCGGCCAGGCGCTCAGCATATTCGATCTGGTCAAGATCTTTTGAAGTGTCATTATCAATAGAGGACCAGAGCAGATTGCGCAGGTCGCGCACATCGCCGCCAAACGCCAGTTCCGGCGGATGCGCCTTCAAGGCAGAGACCTGCTGGCGAACTTCGGGAGGAAAATCAGGCTGGAATCCATTCTCCTGCATGGCTTGTCGAGCCAGGGCCTGGAGATTAACTTGCGCGGCGGAGCTTTTGTTCATGGGCAGATTTTTGAGAACAGAAAGGCTATCACAACAGCAATTGGCAATTTAGTAATTGGCGTAATTGGCAAAAATCAAATGCAAAAGCCCGCAGGATTCTGCTAAATGAGTCTCATCACTCTGGCCTTAACGGTCAGCGTCGCTCCTTTGCGATCCAGCACTAGAACGTGAACGTCGCCAGGGTCGCCTCGAAGAGCCTCAATGACTTTTTCCAAATCAAGATTGCTCACGTCAACATCATCTACTTTAAGGAGCTTATCTCCCGGCTGCACTTGTTCAACCAAAGGCTTGCTATCCTTCTGGACGACGGCAACCACTGCGTAACCTCCAGTGCGCGAACGCGCCAGCGCCAGGCCAACTACATCCATGTCATGAGCGTCCAGCTCTGCTTCTTTTTCGAAATAGACGGTCGAATGCTCATAGTCAATGGTTACGCGGTACGCCCGCAAAATATTCCACGCCAGGAATCCAATCACCGGAGCAGTAGTCTTCTTCGAATACCAGGAGACAAATTCCGGATCCATTCCTACAACGCCTACATTCTTCAATAGCAAGCCGCCCCAGTTGATCTGTTGCAAGCGCATCATGGCCCCACGCAGAAGTCGCGGAGGAAGCAGGCTGGCTGGCCCCGCAGCCCCCACAGCTTCCGGCCAATCCGCATGTTGTGTGCCCCAGTTCTTAATTTCGTCGCTGGAAATCATGCTGTAAGGAGCGCCGCTGTCCAACGCGAGGCTGTACTTTTTTCCGTCGATGCCAGCCTCTATCTGCACCATTCCAGTTTTCGGCTGGACAAGGCAAGCCACGCGCGTTCCCTTGGCCCTCGCCACGCCGGACTGAGCCAGAGTCATGCTCCGATGCGGTATATCCAGCACCAACTGGTAGTGCGTGAGAATGGTGGCCGGAAGATTGCCATCCGTATGGCTGCCCGCAAAAACATTTGATGGACCCAGAACTACCATTGGTGCTGCGCCATGCAGGTCCAGCGACATGCCGCCGATCCGCAGGCCCGGAAGTTGTACTTGCACCTGCGGCACGCCGTCGTCTGATTTAATCTTAGGGCCGGAAAGGTCAAGGCCCAGGTCCGTTGCTAACTTCTCAGTAATCTGGAAGTCGGGGTTCCCGGTGTCTACCCAGAGTCGCGCAGTGCGTAGGCTTCCGTCTTTTCCAACAAATTGCGCGTCCACGAAGATGCGGTGATCTTCTATGAATAGCGGAACCGTGACCTTCTTTACCGGCGCGGCAAAACTCGCCGACGCGAATAATGCACACAACAGATACCAGAAAAGCCTCCGCACGCCGATTAACTCCTCTTGTGCAGGAGTATAGCTGGTAAACGAGCGATTGGCCCCTGACCAGCCGGTAATCTAGGCGATTCTCTTCCTGAAAAATGATGCATTGCATTTCCAGGAAGTGGGTGAGCTTGCAGCCCACCGGAGAATCAATGAACGATTGGGCGCTCAGTTCACGGCGATCACGCGCGATCACGGCGATCACCAGATTCTTTCAGCTCTTTCCCTGTGCCTGCCCTTCCGGCAGTGACGCTGCCACTGCGCGTTGATGTGCCCACAGTCGCAGTGCATGGATTTCTTCGGCTCGTGTAGAGGAGAGCGGCACCGTCGCCTGAACAGCTTCTATCAGGTCTTCCGTAGTCAAGGATTTTTTGGAGGTAAAGCAGGCATACATAGCGGTCTGCACAGCCGCATCAATCTCAGCGCCCGAATAATCGCAGGCACTCTTAGCCAGACGATCAAGATCAAAGTTGGCTGGATTTTGTTTGTGTCGGGCCAGACTCAGACTGAAAATCGCGCGGCGCTCCTGAGCGTGCGGCAGGTCCACAAAGAACAGCTCGTCAAAGCGCCCTTTGCGAATCAACTCTGGAGGCAGAATATTCACATTATTAGAAGTAGCGGCAATAAAGACGGCCCGGGTGCGGTCTTGCATCCAGGAAAGAAACGCAGCTAAGAGGCGCGAGGCAGTTCCGGCATCGGCTGAGGCTGATCCAGGCTCGGTCCCGGCAAAGACCTTTTCCAGTTCATCAATCCATAACACGACAGGCGAGAGTTCCTCCGTCACCTGATACAACTTCTTCACCCGCTTTTCCGTCTCACCGATAAACTTGTCAAACACTGCAGCAGTATCGAATTTCACCAGGGGCAGCTTCCATTCGCCGGCAACAGCACGCGCACATAAGCTCTTCCCGCAACCCTGAACCCCCATGATGATCACTCCTCTTGGTGGTTCCAGCCCATAACTGCGTGCGCCTTCTTCCCATGCCCCGCGGCGCTGCTGTAACCAGCGCTTCAGGTTCTCGAGGCCGGCAATGCTGGCGAAGCTTTCAGCCGAATCAATAAACTCCAGCATTCCGGAATGACGAAGCAGGTTCCTTTTTGCTTCCAGGACGTCTGTAACCACCTCCGGACCCAGTGAATAGCGGGCAATGATGGCTTGCGAGACGGCGCGCTCGGCCTCTTCTTCGGTCAGCCCTCGCAGATTTTCTGACAACGCTTTCAAACCCGCCGCATCAAGACTTCGCTTCAGACTGTGCGTCTTGGAAAGACGGGTGAAGGTCTCGGCAACGATTTGACCCAGGCGCTGCGCATCGGGCAACGGAACGTCCACATACTCAATCAGGCCGGTCAGTTCAGGAGGAACCTGAAACGAAGGGCCAGTGAGGATAACTGTGCGGCGGCTGCCGCAAAATTGCTGGGCTACATCGCGCAATCGCCGAATCACGACTGGATCGTCCATATGCCGATGAAAGTCCTTGAGCACAACAGCCGCGTCAATGCTCATGGTTTCAAGATGGGCAAGCATCTGGGCTGGCTCGTGCGTGTTGCCAATCGCCGGCTGCCCGTGCTCCACCGGCTCCTCTGCCATTGCCGTGACAGCAGCGTGGTTGCCACTGCGGCTCAAACCATCGGCAATGCTCCATTCGAAAACCGGCAGATGCAACTCGGCGCAAACGAATCGAACCATTCTGATGACGCGCAGCTCCTCCACAGTCTCCAGAATCACGATCGGTGTGCTGGAATTGAGAAGGATTTTCAGACGCTCAGAGGGGTTGGTCATCAGTTATGAGAAAGGCGTTTGCCTAGCATAGCTTATCTAACGTGCAATTACCCTGAAATTTCCTTCCGGCCTTTCGGCAGACAATCGAACCACGCGTCGGGATTCGCGCGACGGTCGCGCAGATTCATAAGTCAGGAACTCTTTCAATACCTTGCAGCCATCACGATAGCCTTGCACGATCACCGGGCTGATGATCTCGGCGTCAAAATCCATGGCCAGGGCCGGCAGCGGTTTCTCCGGCGCGATGGTAAACGCCTTCACATAACCGTAACGCTGATTACCAATCTCCAATTCCACCTGTTCCGGTTTAACGCCTACTTCGTTGGCATAGATGGAACAGAGCCGGTTGACGTTGTTGAGCATGGCCAGGTCGGCTTTCAAGTTCTTGGTAATCAGAATGTCCACTGCATGAATTCCCACATCCAGAAAAGTCTTCACCTCGCCGGGAACATCGTCCCGACCAAGCGGCTCCAGCATCACCAGAAAAAGCACGTCAGCGCCCATACGCAGCGCCGGACGAATCGGCTGATTAGTGACCACGCCGCCATCAGTCCACAACCGTCCCTCCATGGGTACCGCCTCGTAAGCGAAGGTATATGCCGACGATGCAACCATGGCCAGCACCAGATCACGCGGACATTCCACGTCCTGAAGAACGAAGTCCCGCTGCACATCGGGATCGCGCAGAAGTTCCTCAGGGGGAACGTTGGAGAAAAAGCGTGCCGAGCCTCCCTGCAGGTCTGTCGCCGTCATGATCACGTGAATCGCGGATTTTCTCAGGCCATCTTCAGGGAGGCGTGCACGCAGAAATCTCAGGCGATCGAAATTAGCGAAGAGTCCCGTGCGCAACGGCAGACGCAGAAACCGGTGGCTCAGCTTATTCAGCGGGCCGCGCAGAAGTCGCCGCAACAGCCAGAACAGAAGCAGCACGGCAATGACCAGCGGGCCGGCAGTAAATTCAAAATAATCATATCCACGAATCGGCAAATGAATGTGGGTGGTGTTAAGAAAGAGAATGACAAAGCCCCACACCAGAATGTTGGCGGCTAGTGATATCCAGGCCTTGCGTTGATCGGGCTCCCATCGTCTTCCGCGGAACAGATTGAGCAGCATGTATCCCGCATAAGGTAGTTGATCAGAAAAGAACAGGATGGCAATTCCTGCCGCGGCCAGTGACAGCCATCCGATTTTGGGATGATGCGCATGAAGATAGATTCCGTGTTCCTTGATCCATACCCACAGGAAGTTGCCGATCCCGGCGGAGGCCGCGATCAGCCCGGCAAGAAGAAAGATGTACCGCGACCAGTCTATGCCCAGCGTGAGCGGCGTGAGTTCCATCCAGGAACGCACCAGAACCTCAGCATCGCCTACCAGGCCCCGCGAGTGGGCTGCAAACGAGGCAGCATTGATGCTTCCTACTGAGGTTGCAGCAACAATGTGGGTTGGCACCTGGGCATCGTGAAAAGCCATGAGGACGCCGGCCTCGTATGCCCCGCGCGCGCCTCCCCCGGAAAGCACCACACCCACCCGTGAAGTGAAAGCAGGCATGCTTCTGGAGGCGATTTCATTCCGAAATTTCTCACGCAGAGTGCCCAACTCCTCCATGGCAGCGGCAGTCTGCTTCCTGGCCTTACTCGATGGCATGATCTGGGCAAAGCATAGCGCAGGAAAGTACTTAGTAGTTAGTAATTAGTATTTAGCGTGTGGCCATTGGCCCTTGGCCTTTGGTATCCCGGGAAGAACTTAGAAAGTTTTTGTAAATCACCCCGGTCCTTCATCGCCGTAAATCCGTCGAAGCCGCGTCATCAGTGGTGAGGTTTTTGTTTGGGTTTTCAACTACCAACTTACCAACTCTTCCCGATTCGCGTTCGTTCGCGTTTATTCGCGGCCCAGGTTCGGACTCTCATTTTTGGTCCCGCCCTGCGGGAGCAATTATGGCAATTGGTTCTTGTAAACCACTCCGCCCTTCATCACAAATCCCACATTCTCCAGCACCTTCACATCCTGCAATGGATCAGCGGCGACGGCAATTATGTCAGCGTACTTCCCTGCCTCGATGCTGCCCACATCCTTCGAGCGGCCAATGAGGTCGGCGGCGTTCGAAGTTGCTGCGCGGATGGCCTGTGCCGGCGTGAGACCATACTTGACCATGTAAAAGAACTGTTTGGCATTATCACCGTGCGGATACACGCCGGCATCAGTGCCAAACGCCATCTTCGCGCCGCCTTGAACCGCTTTCTGAAAATTTTCTCGCTGCAGGCGCCCCACCATCTTTTCTTTATCAACATTTTCCTGTGGCAATCCGAACTCAATGGCTTTGGTCAGGATGTAATCGTCGTTGTAGATGTCCATGACCAGGTACGTGCCATGTTCCCTGGCCAGGCGAATGCCTTCATCATCAATCAGGCTGGCATGCTCAATGGAGTCGATGCCGGCAAGAATGGCGTTCTTGATGCCCTGGGTTCCATGAGCGTGTGCCGCGATCTTGCGCCCGGCCATGTGCGCCTCTTCAGCCGCGGCCTTCAACTCTTCAAACGTAAACTGCGGCGCGCCGGGGCTATCACCTTTGGACAGCACTCCTCCGGTTGCCAGAATTTTGATCACGTCCACACCGTATTTCACCTGGGCCCGCACCACGTGGCGAATCTGGTCGGCGCCGTCGGCAATTTGAAAATCGCGCTCTTCCGGAAACATGCTGACCCGCGTCTGCGGAGAAAAATTATTCAGATCACCGTGTCCACCGGTGATGGAAATACCCGGCCCACTGGCCACAACGCGAGGCCCAGGGATCAAACCTTCGTTGATCGAATTACGCAGATCCACGGCCAGAAACGGCGGCGAACCCACGTCGCGCACTGTGGTAAAACCCGCTTCCAGCGTTTTGCGCGCATGCACCACGGCGGCAAAGGCATGCGAGAACTGAGTGTCTTTAAAGAAATAGATCTCGTTGTAGCGATCGGCACGGAACGCCAGATGCGTGTGGCAGTCAATCAGGCCGGGCAGCACTGTCGCGCGCGAAAGATCGATGACGGTTGTGCCCGATGGGATTGACACAGAGGCCGCCGGACCAACGCTTTGAATGCGGTCGTCCTGCACCACGATTACCATGTTGTCGCGCATCTTGTCATCAGTCGCGTCAAAAAGACGTCCGGCACGGATGTAAGTAATCTTGGGCGCGGGCTTTGCTTCCGGCTTCGCAGGCTGCTGTGCGATAGCAGAGATCGACGCGAGAACGAGCAGAAAGGTCAGGCTTAGGTTTTTCATTTGGCTGAGTAGTATACAGGGAGGCTGAAGCCAGGACTCAGAAGTCACCAGGACGCAGCTTCAATTTTGGCATTTTTGGCAATTATGGCAATTTTTGGCAATGTAACTGGTTGACAAATCTTTACAAACTCGTTGTGACGAAAAGGATATTTCTTTGGCTGAATGCTGATTGCTGAGTGCTGACGGCTTCTTTTTGCGCGTTATAATCATCCAATGAGCACCTGCTGTTCTGCCTGGAGGTGAGACTGTGCTCCGCAGGATTTTCTATCCATTTCTGGCATTTTTAGTCTGTTGCAATCTGACTCTCGCCGCGGCGAGCGATCAAAAAGATCAAAGCAAAGATTCCAAAGACGACGATTCCTTTTATCACGGCACCGGCATCAACGACCTCAATGCCATTGGCAACCGCAACGTAGGTTGCAATCGCGGCCTGGGAAATTGGTACTCGCTGGACTCGCAAGTCAAGATGGGCCAGGAGTTTTCCCAGCAGGTGGAAATGTCACAGCATCTGATCACCGATCCGGTTGTGAACGAGTACGTAAACCGCATCGGACAAAATCTGGCGCGCAATTCTGATTCTCATCTGCCATTCACCATCAAGATTCTCGATATTGAAGAGCCTAATGCTTTCGCGCTGCCCGGCGGCTTTATGTATGTGCACGCAGGCACCATACTTCTGGCCGACGATGAATCCGAACTGGCCGGCGTGATGGCACATGAAATCGGGCACGTGGCTGCGTGTCACGCTGCGCGTCAGGCGACGCGTGGAACCTTCGCCAGCCTTGCCATGATTCCCGTCATGGTGATGACTGGAGGCCTGGCTGGCATTGGAATTAATCAGGCGGCTAATCTCGCCATACCTGCGACATTTTCTAAATTCGGCCGCGGCTTCGAAGCCCAGGCGGATTATCTAGGAATTCAGTACGCCTACAAAAGCGGCTACGATCCCGTGGGCATGATCAACTTCTTCGAAAAACTTGAAGCCCTGGAAAAAAAGAAGCCCGGCTTCTTCCTCAAGGTCTATCAGGACCATCCTCAAACGCCGGACCGCATCGAGAAATCGCAGCACGAGATTGCCACGATCCTGCCACCTCGTGACCAATATATTATCGACACCTCTGAATTTCAGCAGGTGAAGAAACGCCTGGCGCTGATCATGAAGCATCGCCAACTCAACGACTCTAAAGGCCAGGAGAATCCGGAACTGCGCCGTACCGTTGACAATAAAACTCCAGACAGTAAAACTCAGGACGACGACCGGCCTGTAATCAAGAGGAAAGATCAGTAGTCAGGAGCCAGAAGTCAGGAGTCGGGAGTCAGGAGTTTAGTAGTTCAAAGTAGAGCTGCGTTGTTAGTTTATCCCGATCCCGCAGAGCGGGAGAGGGATCCCTACCCGCTCGAAAAAGCCTCACGGCGCATGCCGTAACGGGTGCTTAAGATTAACTCTGTGGCCTGTTCTCTAATCGCCCTGTCTCCTGACTCCTGACTTCCGACTCCTGACTTCCCTGTCCTCTGTTCCTGGATTTTACCTGACTATTCGCCTTTTCTTCGCTATCATGAAAATCAGGAGTTCAATAGTGGCTGAAGACGAAGAAAGTCTGGGCGTTTGACCCCATTTTCTTAGATGAGCCTATTGAGGGCCCCTTGGCTGGAGTCGGCAGACTGGACAGCGAAGCCGTGACTTTCAAGCTGTGTTTATTAACTAAATAGTAAATAGAAAAGAAATCGCTGCGTTTGCTGCGCAGCTTATCGCGTCGAACTGCCCTTTCGACGCAACGCTCTTCCCGCCATCGCTCCGGTCGTTTTTCCGTTTTCGTATTCGAGCTGGCCATTCACACACATGTTTAACTCTCCTTCTTGAATCTGCCCACCGCTAGAAACGCGCCAATTTGAAACAACTGAATTAGAGCAAGTCACTGCTATCTAGATGATTCAGACTGGCTACTATCAAATAATTCATCTAACCCGGAATTTTTGTGATAGATTTTCGAGGCCGTTCCTGAAATTTCACTATGTTGATCCGAAGAAATGCCCATAGCAAACTGAGGCTGGCTGCAATAGCTTTGGCGGCGGTTTCCATATTGGGCTGTAGCCACAAGAGGCCTGTCCCTCCCCCGCTCGCGCCGACAGCATCGTTGACCCTTAGCCCTGACACGATCCAGCGGGGACACTCCGCCAAACTGACCTGGCAAACCACCAATGCAACCGACATCACGATTGATCCGGATATTGGCAAGGTTGCCGTGTTCGGGACGACTATCGTGAATCCGCTTCAGACAACGACCTACCAAATTACCGCGACTGGACGGGGCGGCACCGTGCATGCCAGCGCCACCCTCAGCGTCACACAACCATCGCCCAAACTGTGAATGTGAAAAATCGAACTTGAGAACTATGGCGAAAATATGGCTCTGATCAGATCGATTACCACCTTCCGAAATCCAATTGCGGCAATATGGCAGTCCGCCATCAACCAGACGATTTCCGAAAAGCAGCCGGGCGCGGATCTCCGGCTCAGCGCGACCCAGCCGGAAATGACGCAATTCAACACCGCTTTGGGCGCGATCCAGAAGGGCCAGCCCATTCCGGAAGTCGACAGCTTCGGCAACATCATTGGTGACTGCGCGAAATTGGCAGCAGAATATGTCTGGGCGGAAATCAGGCAGGACGAAGCGAGAGCAAAAGCTCTGGAAGCGGAGCTCAAGTTTGGTACCTGTGACCCGCTTTGGCTAAGCGCGCTGGCGATTTACCTGGAATGGAAGGCTTCATTGGAGCCGATTCCCTATGTGCGTTACACCAGCTTGAATGACTTCATCATTCCGCTGCCCAACAATCCCGATCTCATCATCGGTATTCTTGCTGACTGGGGCACAGGGCTCGACGATGCCAAATGGGTGCTTTCAGAACTGATGAAGAAGAACCCGGATGTGTTGATCCATCTGGGTGATATCTACTACGCCGGTACGGCTGACGAGGACCAGGAAAACTTTCTCAAGCTTATCAATGCTGCCGCCCCCAATATTCCTGTTTACACGCTTTCGGGAAATCACGATATGTACTCCGGCGGCGCGCCCTACTATTCGCTTCTGTCGCAACTCAACGCTACCCATGCTCTCCAGCCCTACCAGCAAAAGGCGAGCTATTTTTGCTTGCGTAGCCAGAACTGGCAGATTCTCGCCATGGATACCGGACTCCACGATTCGGATCCGTTTACCGTGGCCAGCAATGTCACTTATCTTGATCCGCAGGAGGCGGTCTGGCATCTCGATAAGGTGAACAATGCGGGCGGCCGGCAGACCATTCTTCTCTCCCACCATCAACTTTTCAGCGCTTTTGGAGTTGGTGTTGGGCAGAGCACAGCCGGCAAGACTCTAGCTTACAATCCAAATTTGTATTCGGTTTTTAAATCCGTCATGGGTAACATCGCCCTATGGCTTTGGGGCCATGAGCATAACTTTGACTATTTCACTCCGTACATTGGGCTGAATAAGGGACGCTGTGTAGGAGCCTCGGCTATTCCCAATTTGAAAGATCAGAATCCCTATAGTCTCATTAAGAATCCTGACCTTCAGGGCCAGCCTGGGTTGCCAACTATCGACCCGGGAATGACGGAACTAAGCATTAACAAAGACGGCGTTTACTTTCACAATTACGCAATATTGACCCTCCGAAGCCCGGACAGCCAATTTCAAGATTCCAAGATCGAATATTACGAAGTCGATTCACCCAATCACGGCCAGAGCATCTTAATGGGCGGCGAGATAATTCCGTGATCGAATTTGTGCGGCAATACCCGAGGGGCTGCGCTTCCATGTAGTCTTACTTCCGCCTCTATGGGGCTTCAGGTTCGCAGGGGTTCTCATTTCTAGCTTTCAATTATCATCTTTGTGACTCGGGTTCTCTCCGTGGCTCAGGTGGCTCCGTGGTAGGTCCTAGTTGTCATTACGGCGCACTGGCATGTCGCCGCAACGCTCTTCCCGCCATCGCACCGGTCATTTTTCCATTTTCGTATTCGAGCTGGCCGTTCACAAACACGTACTTCACGCCCACGGAGAGCTGCGCCGGTTCCGTGTAAGTCGCTTTGTCCAGAATGGTCGTGGGATCAAAGATGGTCACATCGGCATAGAAGCCTTCCTTCAACAGCCCGCGCGCCATCAGGTGTTCGCGTTGTGCAGGCAGAGAAGTAATTTTCCGAATTCCCTGCTCTAACGACATCAAGTGCAGGTCGCGCACATAGTGTCCTAAAAAGCGCGGCATGCTGCCAAACGTGCGCGGATGAGCATGCGGCTCAAAGAGCAAACCATCGAGCGGCATCTCGTTGGCGTCCAGGCCAATGCTGGTCCACGGCTGCTTCAACCCGTGTTGCAGGTCCTCTTCGCTGGCAATGAAGTAGAGCGCGCCAGTCAGGCCATTGTCGGCAAGAATAAAATCGAAGAGCGCTTCCAGCGGATCTTTGTTCTGCGCGGCTGCGATTTCGGCAACGGTCTTGCCAGTAAATTGTTTCAGATCTTTATTGACGACTGATGACACCATCACTCCGCTGGCGCCGCCACTGTCAAAATACAAATTCTCCCAGTCAGGATGATCAGAGCCCAGTTCCGTTTTGATACGTGCGCGAATCGCCGGATCTTTCAGGCGCTCCAGCAGCTTGTTCAAGCCTCCGTCGGCGACCCACGGCGGCAGTGCTGAAGCCAGCGCCGTAGCGCCTGCCAGGTAGGGATACATGTCCGCGCTCACATCCTGCCCTGCATCGCGCGCGGCCTGGATCATCTCCACCACCTTCACCATGCCACCATGACGCGTCTTGCCGCTCACCTTCATGTGAAATATTTCGACAGGCAGGTGCGCTTCGCGTCCGATGCGCAAAGTCTCTTCAATCGCGGCGATCTCGCTCTGTCCTTCGCTGCGCATGTGCGTGGCATA
>Ga0126384_10002134_pt1 | contig 11961 bp, 9 predicted proteins | sample PanSoiMetPlot_36_FD_92543 | JGI IMG/M metagenome (GOLD analysis project Ga0126384, IMG submission 92543) | Tropical forest soil microbial communities from Panama - MetaG Plot_36 | ecosystem: Environmental > Terrestrial > Soil > Tropical forest > Bulk soil | place: Panama | collected 2016-02-17 | reverse complement strand
TTTCAAGCGGGTCTTCCTGCGGCCGCCGCCGGCCGGCCAGTCGGTCCATGTCGTGTTGTCATCGGATGGGGTGGATCGCTCGCTCAAGAACAAGCGGACGCAGATGTCTGACCTGGACTATCCATCGCTCGATCTGAGCTCTCGTGCCGCCGCGCAATCGACCGTCGAGGACATCGCGCGCTGGCCGGAGGCCGACCGGGACAACATGAGCATGGCCCATGTCTGCTACCCGCCGGACGCCCGCTGGCCCAAGCGCGGTCAGGTACCCCTGCCCGATCAGGTACCGATCACGGTCCACGAGCCCGAGCCGGAACCGGCGCCCGTTCCAGAGCCAACGGCGCTGCTGCAGCTTGTTGCAGAAATACCGCCGTCCTGGTGGCAAAGGCACCTGCCGCAACTGGGTGGCACCGCCGCCGCGACCTTGCTGGTGGGCGTCGTCATCGGCGCCGTGGCCGTCCTGCTGGCGCTGGCCTCAGGGCGCGGATCGCGGCTGGTGACCTGGCTGCAGCCCCGGCTGCTCCCGGCCACTGTGATCGCAGCTGTCCTCGGCGTCGGAGTCCTCGTGGCGCTCTTCGTGCCTGCTCGGGTGGCGGAGCGGGTGGCGATGGCGACGCAGCGGTTGGCCACGGTGATATGGGCAATCCTTCGCGTCCTCGGCCCGTTCGCCGGAGCGGCTCTTGGCGCGATCGCCCAGGCTGCTTTCCGCGCGCTTCAAATCGCTGCGAGAATTGTTGCGCGGGAAGGCCGGCGTCTCCTCGACCGAATCGCGTTGTGGCTGCGGCGCCGCAGAATGGCGAAAGCACTGATCGCAGACGCGTCAGCGGACGCGAGGGCGGACCCCGCCCGGGTCGACGCCGCGCCGGAGAGCGCCCAGGCGGCGCCCACCGATGCGGTCGCGGCGCCCTCCCCGCCGGCAGACGCCGCCGGGAAGCCGGACAACCCCGCTGCAAATTCCGCGGCCGAAACGCGCGAAATCCAGACGCAGGGCGATCCCGCCGCGCAGCACAAGCCCGCCGATCTTGAGTCCGCTGGAGACAAGCTGTGAGCTATTCCATCACCGCCGGCAAGCTGAAGCAGGTCTACGGATACACGCTGACGGCCAAGTCGCGTGACGGCGACGACGCCATCATCCGCGTGCCGCAACAACCGCCCGGCTGGCCACGCGGCGGCGTCGAAGCCTACGGTCTCAAGACCGATCTCGAAGTCAAGAGGCCGAACGCAACCGAAAAGATTTCGGCATTCCTCAAGATTTTCCGCACCGAAGTCCGGCAGCGCGGACAGAGAACGAGACTCCTCATCGACATGGGGCTCGCCCGGAGGAGCGAATATTTCTACGGCATACCCTTCGGTTGGCTCGGCCGCGTGAAGATCAACGGCCTCGACGTCATCGCCCACTTTACCCGCATGATCCCAGGTCCCTACAACGGCGGGCCCGAAGATTTCGGGCGGCTGCGATCCGATGGACGATGGAAGGCGATCCCCAGGGAGCGCCGCTACGAATTTGCCGGCGAACTGGCCGTCGCGGTGGCCGGTCTCGAGCGCGCCGGCATCGTGCACGGCGACATCTCGCCCGGCAACACCCTTGTCGGCCACTCAAACTCCGGCACCGACATCTGCATCCTGTGCGACTACGACGGCTACCACCATGCCCAGGTGGCGCGACTGCCGCGCAAGGATGGTAAGATGCCGTGTCGTCCGCTCGGCACGGCAGGCTATCAGTATCCCGATCTCTTGACCGCGATCGCGGCCGATCACCAGAATGACGCCGACATCTGGGTGCAGACTGACCGGTTCGCGCTCGGTGTGGCGATCTGCGAGATGGTGGTGTGGTCTGACGAGGTCGACGCCATCCTGCGCAAGGAGGGCCGCGGCCAGCTGCTGCCCGATGAGATCGTCATCAGCCGCGATCTCTCGCGGCTGCCAAAACGCCTGATCGATACCTTTCCCGATGGATTCCTGCTGCTCGACCGCGCCCTGCATGCCACCGGACCCGCATCCATGCCGAGCCCGGAAGACTGGCTTCGGGTGCTGGGCTTTGACGAGGAGAAGGAATTTCAGGGACGTCCCGTGATCACCGTGTATCGCACGCGCGGCAACTCCCGTGCCAAGCACGGCACCGCGCGGCTCTTGGCCGCCAACGGCGACCTGTCCAAAGTGACCCCGCAGCTCGCCGACCTCGCCTTCCAGATCATGGACGGGAAGCTCGAGTTCAGGTTTCCATCCGGGCCGATCGTCAAGCGCCGGCGCAACGGTCGCCTCGCCGACGTGACCAGCGGAATTCGATTTGTCATCGTCAACCCCGGCGATACCTATCACGTTGGCGAATGGGAGCTCGAGATCGCGGATCGCGTCGATCCTATGCAAAGCGCATCAAGCGGCGGAAGCAGCAGGTGAGCGACATGGTGTTCGCGTTCTGCGCCGTGTCGATCAGGAGCCCGGGTTGAGAACCCGGCGATAGCAGTCGCCAATAATGGTCGCTATTGCGACGAGGTGCGCGTAGCAGATCGCCGACAGGATGAACGCGATCAGCAGTTGATGACCCGCAGCGAGTTGGCGCTGCGCCCAATCGGCCAGACCGAGGTTCAGCAGCGCAATCGGAACAGTCGCGACCAGGATGCTGACGACCACAAACGGGATCTGGAACAGAAAGACCATCCATTGCGCCCGCATCGACTGATACTCCCCCGTGATCAATGGCATGAACAGCAGGGTGGGAAGGAGCGCAGCCGCCTGCGTGAAAGGCTCGAGGAAGATCGCCCCGGGTGGCGTCGACTTAATCAACGACCACCCATAGGGACCGAAATACGGCCAGAGCTGGGTGAGCCGGGCAGCGATTGCAATGACTGTTTCAAAACGGCCACCGTGGATGATTGGAGCAAAGACATAGACCGAAGCCCCGACGACGATGGCAATCGTTATGTGACCGAAGGTCAGCCCCGGCTTGAACCGTTGGCCGCCGCCCGATCGCGCGACGCGAATCCAACCGCCGACGACGTAGGCGACGAGGCCCAAAAAGAGCAGTTGAAGGAGCGCCAAATTGCTGGGCGTTCTCGTGTCGTACTGCAACATTGATGCGATGCTGAGGCTCCCCACGAACACGGCGCCGAGCCCGAAGAACAGGGGCCGTCTCTTGTCAATGATCCGCAGCGCACTGATGCAGGCCCGTAACGGATTGGCGATCGGCAGCGGCTTTCGCGTTATCGGCAGCGCCCCGGACGTCGATGATTTCTTGACCGCGACCTTCGGGACATCCTCGGATGGCGCCGCGTCCGGCCGATCCTCAATCGCATCGAGCGGATCGCCGGGCCGCAGCGCAATCCGGCTGCTTGCCTCCTCGCCTAGGCCGGTCAGCTCGTGATAGAGGCTGCGAATGCGCTCGTTCTCTTGGCCCATCGTCCGGATGCAGGCGACTGCTGTCGCTCGTCAAATGTCGATGATCGCCTGGTCGACTGCCTGCGTGCCCCCGGCACTTGAAACCACGGTACCGATCGCGGGAAAGAACTTCACTAGGTCCTCATGCTTCTGCAGGTGCTTGGCCAGTTCCTGGTTCGACGCCACCTGCTGGAGGAAGGGCATATTGACGCCATCACCCAATCCGATCGCGATCAATCGCGGCCTACCCGCCGCTACCTCCATGGACCGGATCGCCTGCGCCGCACTGAGCGCGGCAGCGGCGTCGTCCGGCTGCCCGTCGGTCAGCAGGAAGACGTATGGATCGAAATCATTGGCGTTTCCCGACCTCCGCTTGAGCAGCGTTGCTGCTTCGTTGAGCGCAGCAGCCATGTCCGTGGTCCCGCTGGTCCCCGAAAAGCTCGTGACCTTCGCCTTGTCGAGCGTCTGCTCGCTCTCGGCCTCCGCGATGACCTTGACGTGGCTCCCGAACACGATGACGGAAATCTTGAAATAGGGCTTGGTGCCCTGGGACAGGAGCTTCATCTCTTCAAGCATCTCGTCGAGCGCCTGGTTGAGCGTGTTGGCCGGTGTGCCCGTCATCGATTCCGAATCATCGAGCACAAACACAAGGTGCCAAGGCGAATTACTGGTCACGCGTGGGGCAGGCATGGCAAGCGTCTCCGTCCGGGAAACTGGTAAGGAATTGGAAAGGGACCATTAACAGTTGTAAATCTTAAATGGAAGTGGCGCGTGGCTATCCACCGACAGCTGATCGTTCTTGGTGCTGTCAAATTTCTCTCTCCTCAATTCATTACCGTGCATTGAAAATTCGAATTCGCCGGCGTTCGCCGGCAGGTCATCGGATCGTCAGTTGCTCGCTAGCAACCGCGCACAACTGACGCTAATATTTCTCGTGATATGTTTGGCAACAATGGGAAGGATTTGAGCTATCGTATGACTTCGGCGCCGCCTGTACGCGGGCGGCGTGACGATGACGTGCATTCCCACTGAAGGGCACCTATGGGCTCGCTGACGTCTCGAAAAGCGCATGCGCCTGAGCCCGCCCAAGGACAGCAAGACGATTGGCCCGTCTTCGTCTGCCGCCAGGGTGCGTTTCTGTTCGATCCGCGGGCCTACTTCCCGGTCGATCCCGAAGAAGCCAAGGTCACCTATTCGACTGTCGAGGCTGCTCCCGAGCGCGGCTACGTCGTGCTGCCTGCCTGCCGCGACAAGGATCAGTTGCTCGACCAGCCAGCGCTGGGGTTGCGCTTGTCGCAGGCGGAAGCCGAGAAACTGATTCAGGACACGGGGGTTTCCGCAGGCGTCCTGGCGGCGACCGACATCGGGCCGACGCTGGACAAGGCATCGAACCAGGATTTCGCGCTCGCCGCCACGATCAAGCTGCCGCACGGGGACGCGGTCTATCAATTCGCCGCGGTCGCCGACGGGGTGACGTCGCGGACGTTGTGGCCGGAGCGCAGCGCCCGACTTGCCGCCTTCGCGGCCTGGCGCGCGGCCCGCCGGCACCTGGAGCTCGGCCGTGGATTCTCCCACGATGATTTCGAGAAATTCCGGCAGTCGCTCGTCGACACGATACGGGCCGCGCTCGAGCGCGACATGGCAATCCTGTCGGCGCCCGAATACGCCAAAGTGGTGCCTGCGGGCTGGGCGCCGGATACTTACGAGCAATTCAGGTCGAGACGCGATCTCTGGTACAATTCAACACTGCTGGTGGCGCTGGTCGGCGCCGAAGCCGGCTTCGTGGCGACATGCGGCGATGGCGGCCTGGTCGTGCGCAAACGCGTGCGCGACGAGAGCAAATCGACCGTGCTCGTTCACTCGACCGACGATCTCAGCGTCACCGGCGTCGTCTCCCTTTCTCCCGACGCGCTTCAGTTCCGACAGACGCGGATTGCACTGCCGAACGACAGCAGCATCGAAGTCGTGATGTCGACGGACGGCGTCGATCGCTCGTTGCGACGCGCATTCGGCCCGGACAAGACCGACCAGGACCCGTACGGTCCCGAGTTCAGCACGATCTCCTCGGCCTGCGGTCTCAACGCACTGATCCTCAATCAGCTGGATCAGATCGAAGGTCGCGAGATCGACAACCTGAGCATCGCCGTCCTGCAGTGGCCGTGCCCTCGACTTCCGGCCGCGACCGCCCCCAGATACCAAGGCGCGGTTGCCGCGACCGGCCAGACCGTTGATGACATCAATCGAAAGCTCGATCGGATCTATCGCGACGGTGACGATCGGTTGCGAAGCGCCGCGGTTGAGGCTCCGCCACCGCTGAGCACGGACTGGCAAGCCCCGCCCATCGCGCGCGGCTCGACACCGCCAGGGCTGGCCAAGATGCCCCCCGCCTACAATCTTCCCCCGCCCGCAATGGCGCGGGCCAGTCCCGACAACAATCCGGGCATCGCCTCAGGCGGACATCCAGCGGCGCAGACGAGCTCGCGTTCCTCTCTAGGAATTGCCGTCGATCGGTCGATGGAGCTTGCCGACGTGTTCTGCCAAGGATCGCCACCAGTCCGGGACTTGCTGCTCGAAAGACTCACCGAGGACCATCACACGCGACATCACTTTGTCTCCTCCAATCGCCTTCTGGCAAACCTAAGCAAGCTTGCATTCTTCGTCCTCGCCGCAACATTCAACAAACCATCGTTACAGGACCGATACGTTGAGACGGTCGTCGATCGCATGATTCTTGCGAAATGCCGATTCTTGCCCACCCTCGCCCAACGGGAAATCAACTATTCCGTCAGCAATGCGTTCGTGATGCTATTGCGGGAGCTGACCCACTCCGAGCCGCTTCTCAAGATCAGGTTCCATCGGGCAACGAACGCGATCAAGTCGCTGTAGCGCGACAATGAGCGTGTCGCTATTCGAGCGGCCGTCCCGTGATCGCGGCGAGTTCGCGTGCAACTCGAACGGACACCTGGCCGGTGACCGGCAGCTTGCGCTCGCGCTCGAACCTCTCGATCGCGGCCTTGGTCTCGGCGTCGAGGATGCCGGTCGGCTTGATCTGGCCGTAGCCGTATTCAGCCAGCGCACGCTGAACCGCGAGCACGCGCTTCGAGGGCGTCAGGGCTTCGCCGCTCGGATCGGGACGGGCACTCTGCGGTTGGCGGATGCCCGAGGTCGAGCCCGGGGACGCCTTCGCGGGCCGCGCGTTCGACCGCTTGATCGCCGCGAGCAGGGCCTCGTTCGGCTCGGTGCTGGGCTTGAGGCCGGCGGCCTGCTCGAAATCGCGGACCGCGGCATCGGTGCGCCGCCCGTAGCGACCGTCGGCCACGCCGTCGTAGAAGCCGCGGCGGGCGAGCTCGCGCTGGATGTCGGCGATGACCTCGCCGCTGGGGCGCGCCGGCGGATCGGCCCTGGGCGTGACTGCCTCGCCCGGGCGCGCACGCGGGCGCCCCGGCGCTTCCTTCTCCTTCGCCACCGGCGGCGCACCGGCGATGAGGCCGCCCTTGAACATCGGCGCCGGATGCCGGCCGGTCTGCAGCACCAGGCCGTTCACCACGATCGCGACCGTTGCAAACACGGCAAGGCCGAAAGCGATGGCATCCTTGTAGCTCCAGCCGAGCGCCTGCAGCACGAACCAGCGCGGGCCTTCATCTGCTGCCGCGGCAGCCTTGTTGCGGGCTGAGCTACGCACTGATCTTCACCTTGGTCTCGCTTGGCACTTCGGTGACGCCCGCGGGCGAGTACGTGGCGATGCGGCCGATGGGCGCAATATCGGCGCCCTGGCGGACACTCTCGCAATCGATCGGCAGGCGAATCGCGACGCGCGTGCCCTCACCGATCCGGCTCGTGATGGTCAGTTCGCCGCCGTGCAGCGCCACCAGGCCTTTCACGATCGAGAGGCCGAGCCCAGTACCGTCGTGACGGCGGTCATAGGACGAGCGTGCCTGGAAGAACGGATCGCCGACGTGCGGCAAGTCCTCGCTGTCGATGCCGACACCGGTGTCCTCCACTGTGACCGCAATCGCGCTGCCGTCGACCTGCGCGCTCACGATGATCCTGCCGCCGCGATCGGTGAATTTGACCGCGTTCGATATCAGGTTGAGCATGATCTGGCTGAGCGCACGCTTGTCGGCCACGATCTCGGGCAGCTCGGCGGACACCCGGCTGACGAACTCGATGCCGGAGTCGCTCGCCTTGAACATGAGGAGATCGCAGCAGTCCTCGATCACCCGCCGGGCCGAGAGCGGCTCCGGCGTGATCTCGAAATTGCCGGTCTCTATCTTCGACATGTCGAGGATTCCGTTCACCACCGATAGCAGATGATGGCCAGAATCGTTGATCAGCTTGGCGTATTCATGGCGACGCTGAGTGTCGATCATCAGCACGCCCTCCTGCGACAGCATCTCGGAGAAGCCGATGATAGCGTTGAGCGGTGTGCGCAACTCGTGGCTCATCGTGGCGAGAAACCGGCTCTTCGCCGCATTGGCGTGCTCGGCTTCGCTGCGCGCCCGTTCGAGCGCCTGCTCCTGCTCTTTGCGTCGCGTGATGTCGCGCATGACGGCGACCACCTCGCGGTCTGCGGCGTGGTCGGCGAGCGCCTGGTCGAGCGCGCGGCAGCGCATCTCGACCCAAACGAATTCGGCGCCCGCAGCAGCACCGGCAGCATCGCGCCGGAGGCGGAATTCGACCGAACGGATGTCGCCGTGGGCGGATGCCTCCGCGAGCGCGGTGAGATAGGCAGGACGGTCGGCGACGTGCACCCGGTCGAACAGGCCGTGGCCCAGGAGGTCCTGCACCTGGGCACCGAGCAGCGACTCCGCCGCCGGCGACACGAACAGCACGGAGCCGTTCTTGCCGTGGCGCGTGATCACATCGGTCATGTTGCGGGCGAGGAGGCGGTAGCGGTCCTCCTCGCCATAGAGCAGCCAGAAGCTTGTGCGCGCGAGCGATTCGGCCCCGAGCGCAACCCCGGTCGCGTAGAGTGCCGCCGAGATGATCCCGAGCGCCGCCAGGACCGCCACATGCTGCTCGAACGGCAGCGCCGGCGGCAGCAGATCGAAGGCACCAAGCAGAAGCAGAAGGCCGGCCGCACACAGGACGAAGACCGCGGCCAACGCCACGACCCGGCGCGAGGCCGACAGGGTGGCTTCGAGCGGCACCATCACGAGCCAGATCGCCGCGAAGGAGCCGATGCCGCCGGTCTTGGCGGCGACCGCCGTCACCAGACCGGCGAGCGCAAAGGATGACAACACATGCGCGCTTTCATAGCGGCCGGTGCGGGAGAGAAAGAATGCAATCAGGATCGGGGTGACGAGCCAGGCGAATAGCAGCGCTTCGAGCACGCTCGGCACACCGCGCAGCGCGACGTAGAGTGGAACGGCGGCGAGCGCGATCAAGCCGCCGAGCAGCCGCGGCGCGATGAAGGCGCGGTGGCGCGCCGACGAAAACGCATCCTGCTGCGCAGTCGGATGCAGCAGCGAATCGATGTAATCCCGGAGCGGCGTGAGCAGTTCCACAGTCCCTGTGCACGCCCGATCTCGTTCAGACGCGCTCCCCTTTTTTGGCGTCGGGATCGTGTCAGAGGCGGCTTAAGCGAACGCTAAGGACGTGCGCCTTGCGCGGGACCGGAGCGGCAAATGGACACCATCTGCCAGGCCTGCCCCGGGTACCATCTCGCCGCATGGTGAACGGTCGGTTGCCGACGCTTACGCGTGGCGTCCGGGCCAGCGGCGTTTTGGCGGCACGGCCGCCGCACTTTCGCCCGACCCGAGCGAGGTTCCGTGCATCGAAACGCCGTAGCTGCGCGGAAATCGTTCAAATTTTCTGAAAATACGCAGCGCATTCGCATCGAAACTGGACAAAAGCCGCGCAGTCACACGAACCACGTTTTCAAGCGGCGCTGCTAGGGTCGCATCGAAAGCGGCCGCATCGAGCCGCGGGGAAACAGGTCTGGGGTCATGCGTTTCCTGTTGCGAGTGGCGTTCTGGCTCGGCGTCGTGCTGGTGCTGCTGCCGAGCGCGGGTTCCGACCCGGTGCCGAAACCGCAGGTCGGCGCCGTCGACGCGATGTCTGCGGCCAAGGCCGCCGTCAGCGACATCCGCGGGTTCTGCGACCGTCAACCGGACGCCTGCAGCGTCGGTTCGCAGGCGGCCGCGGTGATCGGCCAGCGCGCGCAGGCCGGCGCCAAGATGCTCTACGAATTCCTCAACGAACAGTTCGGCCCGGGCTCCGTCGCCACGACCGGCGCGGTGAAGCCGACGCAGCACACGTTGACGCCGGCCGACCTTGAGCCGGCCTGGCGCGGCCCGCAGCCGCGCCGAGATCCGCGCGAGCCCCCGGCATAAGAAAAGCTCCTCCGGCCCTGGCGGGCCAAACGTGCCCCGATGACCGACCGCGAGGTCCGTTGTCGGGGCCTTTTTCTTTCGACGGCGGGGTCGGTACCGCCGCCGATTTTACTATATATATCTTGCATACAACGGAACGCCGCGTCGGCGGCCAGGGCTCATGACGATCGACCAGATCCTTGACAATTTCTCGCTGCTCGACGAGTGGGACGATCGCTACCGCTATGTCATCGAGCTCGGACGGTCGCTGGCGCCGCTTCCCGAACGCGACCGCCGGGACGCCAACAAGGTGCAGGGCTGCGCAAGCCAGGTCTGGCTCGCGACCCGAGTGCAGCCGAATGGCCAGGACGGCCCGGTGCTCTCGTTTGCCGGCGACAGCGATGCGCATATCGTGCGCGGGCTGATCGCGATCCTGTTCGCCATCTACTCGGGCAAGAACGCGCGCGACATCCTCGCGACTGACGCGATCGCGCTGTTCGAAAAGATGGGGCTGCGCGAGCATCTCACGCCGCAGCGCTCGAATGGCTTCCGCTCCATGGTCGAGCGCATCAAGTCGGACGCGCGGACGGCGCTGGCCGCCATCGCTAGCGCATGATCCCGAAAAGTGCATACCGGGTTTTCGGAAAAGATCATGCGCCAAAAAAAGCTAGAGCGAGATGCCGATTCGAAGAAAAGGCACTCGCTCTAAGAGCCTGCGCGGCTCTGACGCTCTACTTGCGCCGACGGCGCTGCTGGCCGAGACCCATCTGCTTGGCGAGCTGCGAGCGGGCCATCGCGTAGTTGGGGGCCACCATCGGATAGTCCGGCGGCAGGCCCCATTTGTCGCGATATTGCTCGGGCGTCATGTTGTACTGCGTGCGCAGATGACGCTTGAGCGACTTGAACTTCTTGCCGTCCTCAAGACACACGATGTAGTCGGACGTGATCGATTTCTTGACCGACACCGCCGGCTTCAGCGGTTCAGTCGCGATCTCGCCCTGTCCGCTTGACACTCGCGTGAGCGCGGAGTGGACCTGGTTGATCAGCGCCGACAGATCCTGCGTCGGCACCGAATTGTTGCTGACATAAGCCGAGACGATGGACGCCGTCAGCTCGATGTAGGTTCCGCCTGACGTATTGTCGCTCATGGAGTGTCGATCCTGTTGCCTAAGGGGCTTCTGGCGACTGGATGCCGCATCCGCAGGTAAGCCTGGGTCCCGACCCCTGCCGGCGTGCCGGCAACCCCACAGGACTACCTGATTCTTCAGCCGTTCTATTCTTGGTTGTTGACGAAAGCAACAGTCTTTCCAAGCTGCATCAAAATATTTCTGGGCTATTCTTATGATGATCTAGAGTTATGGATCAAATTGCCGCGATGATGCGGATGCCAGGATGGATTTCCCGACCGCGAAAACGGCCAATCCCAGGTGTCGCATCAAGTTCCGCGGGAGCGAATTGAGTATTCGCGTCCCTTCTGTCAATGATGCCACGGTCCATCGCCCGCGACGTCTGCCGCGAATTCTTCCCAAAAATGCAGACGAAAGTCATTAAGGGCGAAGCGCGCGCCGGATGTCGGGCCGGCGTGAGACGCCGGCGGCGCGGAATGGGCGGCCGGAATTGCTGCCACAAGACCGCCTCACGGCGCAGGCGCCGGCGGCCGCCGTCAACCGGATCGGGTGCTACGAATTGTTCTCGATATGGGCGCGCAGCTCCGTAATCGACCCGAAGCGCACGGTGCCGTGGGGAAGCTGCGCCTCAATGGAGCCGTCGGCATAGAGCGTATAGGCCATGCCGTCGACGACCCCCGACTTGAGGATCGCAACCGAGCGCTGCTCCGGGGTGACCGCAGCGGCCGGGGGCCGCCGGTCCTCGCCCGTAGCCGGAGCCGCCGGCTGCCGCGCGACCCCATCGATGCGGGGCGGCTCGGGCGCCGGGCGGCCGCCGCGCTTCGGCCAAATCGCATCGAACGCCTCGATCTGGGTCGCCGACGCCGGTCGCGGGGTCTTCGCGCGGAACAGGAAATCGAGCCGCGGCTCCCGCGCGGCCGGTTCGCTGCCGGCGTTGGCGCGCGCTGGCGGTTCTGGCCTCGGCTCCGGTGCGGCCGGCTGAGAGCCGCCGTTCGGCGACAGCGGGACGTTCTCGCTGCTGGTGACGATCCGCTCGGGCCGGGCCATGCTCGTGCGCAGGCGCTCGATGGCCGAGGCCGACGCATCAATGGTGGCGGGCGCAGGCTCGGCCGGACGCGCCTCGAGCGTCCGCGGCTCGGCAGGGGCGG